>Ga0065711_1033284_pt1 | contig 25773 bp, 17 predicted proteins | sample Hoacrofraction12_FD_59098 | JGI IMG/M metagenome (GOLD analysis project Ga0065711, IMG submission 59098) | Hoatzin crop microbial communities from Cojedes, Venezuela - Epithelial fraction 12 v2 (version 2) | ecosystem: Host-associated > Birds > Digestive system > Esophagus > Crop | place...
AGGGGGGGGGGGGGAACCCCCATGTGATGTATATTTGTCAGCATCAACATTGCTTTCTAATGGGACTGTCTCTGTAATCTAGTCATACAGGCTTAGTATGTTTCTTTTATATCATCTCAGTTGGCCAGTTGTAAGTCTACTTACAAAAATCTCCCAAACAAGAACATAAGTCTTCTGTGTTTGCACACCCCATTTGCAATTGCCTTATTACACCCACTCATTTTTTCTTTTTTTTTAATATTGTTTGCAATGCAGCTTGCATGGCCGGAGAATGACTGTCTTGCAAAAGCTTAGATGCACATCAAAATTGCTTTCTGAACCACAGCAGACCTTCAATTTTATCAAATCCCTCTTCTCGTATGCTGGGAGCGCTCCAAATAGGATTAGTCTGTCTTTACCAACAATTCTCATACTGAATGGCAAAATGACATTGCATTACAGGAACTGTTAATGAAAGAGCTTTGCACAACAGAGAAGCAAGTACTTTGTGTATTCTTCTTGGCCAAACTTTGACTGCATCCATGCAACCAAGCCCATCCAAAGATTTGAGGAATAGTGAAGTTTGAAGTGTTGGCACCTTCATGCCTAGAAGCTTGGCTAGGGAAACCTCAGCGTTTGAAATTGGGTAGGAGGCTGGTTGGATGAAGGATGTGAGTTAGTTCATGACAAACTGAGTATCTGTTTCATTAACCAGTAATGAGACTTCTAAAGCAGCCCTGGTCATTGCTGTGACCCAGGATAAACATTTGGTAATCCTGAAACTATTAACATTTGAAGAAACAGTGGGTGAGAATGAATGTGGCTGTGCTCAGGGCTGTGTGACTCCCAGCAGGGTCTGCTGCCTGCAGAGGGGATGCTCAACACCTAAAGAGCAGAAAACACTCCATTTGTGGTAGGTGGAAGAACAGTGCGATTCCTGAGGAAGCGAACTACAGTACTTTGAAAACTACATGGAAAAGGAGGCTAACCAGCAGCTTGGGTTGCAAGAACTCGGTTTAATAAATCACAGGATCAAACATCTGTGTCACTGTAGATAACGTGCTTAGCCTGCCTGTTGTTCTGTTAGGTTTTGCTTTGCTTTTTGTTTTTCTGCCTTGGGGCCTGGGAGAGGCAGGAACTATCACAATTTCATGTGGCCATTGAAATGCTTCTACTGGGCTAGGTAAAGGCTGGTGGTGTTCCTAGCACAGGAAGGATGGTGGTCAGTAAAAAGGAATTGCGATTTGGCCCAGCACCTCTGCCTGTTTGACTTCCCCAGGCTTGCTTGCCAGCAGGCAGACACCTATGGCCTCAGAGTTGTCAAGAAATTGCCCCACTCACACATCCTCAACAGATCAATAAAGCCTCAGCATAAAGCAATTACAGCAAATTGGAAGAAGGAAAAAAAGCAAACAAGCCTGCCAGTGACTCAGCAACAGTTGGGAGTGGGGGAGGAGGAAATCCAACTTACAAAGTTGTCATGGTTTAATGTGGCAGCTGGCAACTGGGACCATGCTGGCTTCTCCCCCCGCCCCCCCAGTGGGATGGGGAGGAGAATGGACAAAAAGTAAAACAAGTGGGTTGAGATAATGACAGTTTAATAAGACAACAAAGGCAGAAATCATAATAATAAAGAATATGCAAAGCAAGTGATACACAAAACAATTTCTCTCGCCACCTGATGACCAATTGTGCAGCCAGGCCCTGAGCAATGATTGTGGATTTCGGGGAGCTAGCGAGTTTTGTGGAGCTCACTAAATTCACAGAAAAGATTGAACTTGCAAAAAAGTTCCTGCCCCCAGCCAACCCCCATTTATATACTGAGCATGGCATCTATGCTGTGGAGTATCTCTATGGGCAGGCTTGGGTTAGCTGCCTGACAATTCTCCCTCCCAGCTCTTGTACACCTGCTCATTAGTCAAACATGGGAAACTTGGGGAAAAAAGTCCTTGATTTCTTAGCAACAATTAAAAACATCACTGTGTTATCAACATCCTTCTTGTACTAAATCTAACACACAGCAGCTACTGGGAAGAAAATTAACTCTATCCGAGCTGAAACTAGGACAAAAGTATAGCAAGGGGGTGGCAAGGGGATGCCCAGAAGGTTGTTGCTGCATACTGATATTACAAATAGCAAATGCTAATAGGACTGGAAAGTGGTGCTTCAGGTAGTAATGTGACTGGGCTTGGATGCTTAGAGTAACTCTACGGCAAATGTCTCAGAATGGCTTCCTGAGGCTCTACTCGGTAAACACAACTTCAAGTGCTCAGAGGAGCCTCCTGGTTGAGTTTGAAAGCTGTTGATGCTTTAGCATGTCTTTATTGCACTAAATAGCCTTACTTTTTTCCAGGTTTTGTGCTAACAACAGTACTGCACAAAAACCTTCTTTTCATGATCCTGTGGAGAAATTCCCAATTTAACAAAACACTGTTACACTTTGAAGTGCTTGGCCAAGTCTCAACTTCAACTGGGCTGGAAGGGCATGAGTCCAAAGCAGTTAAGAATCCCATCATTCAACTTTGGGCTCAGGAGATTGAATTCCTCATTGAATGATGGATCATTGTATGACTGATAGACCAAAACTGACTGAGCTGAGTCCATGCTTTCCTGTTGAATCTTGAAGGATTATTCAGTTTGCCTTTCTTACAAGCTGCCTTCTTTGACACTACGACAAAGTGCATTCAATAGAAGAGTAATTGAATGGCTTTGTGGCAAAAGTCACATCTCAGTTACACAGGGCGGGGACCCAATTAAAGAGAAGTTGATTAGTAGGTGTGTTATAGCCACAATAGTCTAAGTTTTGTGGTGTTGGTGAAACCATCCTAATAGGGAGGTAAGTGAAATGCATGTTGTGCATGATGGAACTAGGAGGATGTTGTAAGTCTCCCTTCTGCTCAGACTGGTGAAGCTTTTCTCTGTAAGGTGTGTAATGAAAACATGTTTCTCAAGTTTCCTTTGTCTGTGTCACCTTGATAGTGTAGCGTCACTAATGACAAATGGAAGCAAAGTGGTATTTGCATTAGTAAGAGATTTCATTAAATGGGTTCTGATATCTGAAGACAATACCTTAAATTACTTTGTCATGTAAGGGTTGTTTTCCCCTCATTCCTCGTTGCTGGCTTTTTTTCTGCAAGACTTGCCTTGATAAACCAGTAAACCACTGTTTGGAAGCCCAGTGGCTCCTGCTGCTCATTTTCCTGACATAAAATGAAATAGAGCTTTTGCTTTAGTGTGCTAAACATCAGACAGGTCCTCTCTCACCAGCTTTCCCCTGCTGCAACTACATTGATTTACAACTCGATTACCTTAATTTACAGCATGAGAGAAGCTTTTGAAACTGCAGATTAAAGTCTGGACTTGGTTGACATGTCCATTCTTTCTGAATAGCTGTTTTCAGTTGCATATGGTTTTCTGTAAGGTCATTTCAGTTCAGGCTTTCTGAAAAACAGCAAAAACGCTAAAAGTCTGGCAGTACTAGTGCAGCAGTCAAAGACAGCATTGTTGCTTCAATTAAAACAGCACGGACCTCAGTGGCCTTTACAAATGGCTTATTTCTCTGTGCTGTTCTTGGGGTACCCATTGAATGTCACTATAAATCAAAAGGTGACTGCATGAAGTTATTGCTAGAGAATGTACCAGGCAAAATTTTGATTGACAGATTTCACATAAAGCATTGCTGTTCTTATTAATGATGCTACATTTGTAGCTTTGCTGATAATGTATGTCCCTAATAGTGGTTTCTCATGTAGAGCTGGTCAGGCTGCAAGGGCTGGGTAAGTATGTGTATATTCTCATCTACACTTTATTGCAGTGATGGTGAGAAATGACAGAAGCTTTACAAACTATGATTACAGCTGCATTCCAGTGGCAACATTTTGGCATGTTAATGAAAATGTCGCTTGGGCCAGCAAAACTGAGATGCCTGTGTGGGTGCTTGTAGCACAGTTACATCCAGTCTAATAAATTATACATGTCCAGGAGTATCCTTGGGTACTGAGGCCAACTGGCATGGAGTGGCCTATTTCTATGACAGTAAATACTGCTGGACTAGAAAACAGCATGGCTTGTACAGACTGCCTACTGGGAACTGTCCCAACAATGCCCTCAGCACTGAACCAGGCATAGGGATGGTTGGTGAATGTCCTAGCGCAGTCTGCAAGCAAGGTGTGCTTCCAAATGTCCTCCAGTCAGGTCAGAAAGATCCTGCCCATGTCCAATCACAGCTGACCTGCACTATCTGAATGTGGAAGATTTGCAGATGCTTCCACTGCAGGCTTTAAAATAGTGCTCCCAAACGTTTATGGCTCTATTGAACTGCAGCTATTTCTTGAGATGAAAAAGCTGCATTGATTTTGATAAATAATATGCTGTGAATTGTTTTCTTAGCCTAATTAAAAATCTAAAACAAGAGAAGGAAAAAGCACAATGTGATGTAACTGGCATAAATACACACTGGGAACTGAATGACATTGCCCAAAATATGTCCTGCTTGAATGGAAGAACAGAGAATAGGGAATGCTAGGAACCAGGCTCTCAAATATCTTGCTTTTTTCTGCCGTTGGCATTATTCCCTCTTTGTGTGACAAAACCAAGTGACTGTATAAGCTAACACACTCCCAGTGAGTGAGAAATCCACTCCCCCTGCCATCTGCTCTCCTGCATGAATAATTAGGAGGAGGAAACAGGCCCAGCTTGGGAAGAGAGAGAAGCAGAGAGCAAGCTAATGCGGGGAGAAAATATCCCATTGGAACTAGCGGCAGGCTGGGAGGAGGGAGAGGGAGGGAGGTGGATTTCCAGCCCTAGGCAAGTGCAGTATGCAGTCAATGAGGCAGTTCACAAAACAACCAGCAGCGCTTGGAGCGGGAGAGCTGTGAGTGGAGGGAGCAGCACTCTGGTTCCAGGAAACACTGTCCTCACAAACATGCTTGGGCAAGCACTGCCAAGTATGCTGGATTCCTTTACGCTGTTACTGAAGCTCGTGACTTTTGCGGGGTCTCTGAGATGTTCTGCATCAGCCTAGCAGCAGGACTGAAGATGTGGTCTCCTGCAGAGTCAACCTCCTCTCAAAGCGCCTTGTTTCTGTCCTCTGAGTGTCTCAGTCTTGCATTCAGTCAATCTGTTTCCTTTTGCAGTTGACAGCCTCCTGTCATCCTTTATTTCTTAGAGCAAGGGATTTGTACTCCACTTGGCCTTGTGGGATAACCAGAAACAAGTACATCCCCCAGAACATGACTCTCTATCTAGTGTTGACTGTTCACACAGAGGGAAATGTTAATAGCACTGCAGGAAATCTGAGCTTCCACTTGTAACTCTGGTTTATGTTCTGCGGGTTCATGGCTAAATAAAGAATCTTTATCATCCACAACTCTTACTGATTGTAAAGCCATATTTCTTTTGAGGAAACCTAAAACCACAGAAATACAAGTAAGACCACAAATGTTCATCTCATGCTTCCAGTGAAAAGATTAGCAGACCACCTTATCGGTACCTAAAGGCGGCAATTGCTATCCCAACATTTGTCTTGGCAAATCCTTCGAGCTAGCTAATCCAGCAAGTTTATAGTCATGCATTTCATACCCCATACTCAGTATTGTGGCTTTTCCCAGTAAACCTTTAAATGAAAATGTGGAAGGTGGCACTGAGTCACTTCTTCCTGGTCATCAGCAAGGACATGGCATCAACACAGCTACCAAGACTTGTCAGTGCCCTTGTATGTAGTACATCATATGCATAGTACATACCATGCAATACTGTGTTCTGGTCTTAGGGCTGTGGCAACAGGCAGCAAAGGCAAGACTGAAAATGCTAGGCTCTGAGTAAGATTGTTGTTATCCCTTCATTGAGTGGAGACTTTTTATTTGATTTGAGATAAGTGATGATCACTGGGATACTTGGATGTGCAGAGTGCGGTTCCCTGCTGCTTTGCTGCTAGGGGGTATTCCAACATGCACTGCAGAAGAACCTAAACTCCGTTTGTGCACGCACAGCCACTTCCCTCAGTCATGCAACTTCTGTAAGTATTTAAATGCACACAGCCTCCGCCCATGCGTCCACATGCATTTTTACAACACACAATTTGAAAGCCCTGTTCCAGGGGGAAATGTTTCTTAGGTTTTCGTGTATTTTTTTTAATCTCCCCTCGTGGCAAAACTTTCCTTCAAGTCTCCAGCAAACTTTTCAATGTGTGACATACCTGTCTCGGAACAAGCTGTGCAGTTCTGTATATCTACCCACTCACTCTTGCTAGCCATGGTTGATTTGCCTTTATTTTTATTTTACTTTCTCTCTGTAAGGTTGGAGTTTTTGTTTGGAAGCACTTCCAGAAGTTCCGTCAATATAATCCTTTCTTCTGTAATAAACTTCAGCTGCATTTCTCGTTTTTGTTTGGTAGTAATGGGGCCTTTTTCTGCCAGTCATCAAAGCAGAATGTGCATATTCTATCTCCTCTCACCTTTACCTCACCTTTGTGGTTCCTGCTGATGATCTGAACTTTTATTTCATGCAGTAATTAATGTGTTGTAATAAATTAATTCTTGGCTCGCTTTCCTCCTTCATTAATGCAGGAAATTCTTTGTTGTTCAAAGAGGTTATGTGTCTGCCAGATTTCACACAACTCATTAAGAAGGAGTTTTAAATACTGTAAACAAATCAACCCTCAACCCAAACAAAACGGAAGGGAATGTGGGAATGCATGGTGGTTCTTCTTGCATATGAATCTGTTTTGCACAGGTAGGTGTGGGGGTTTTCTTCCCGTGACATTCCCAAGATTTGACTCTTTCTTTATTTCTTACCTTGTGATGTACATATTAGAACCAGAGAGTAGTAACTCGGGGTAAGGTCTGCTCTGCCCTCGTCCTTTGCATCCTGGGTATTGTATACTTCTATAAAATAAAAAAAAGTTGTTGTTTTTCTCTCCTTGAAGCAGAAAGTGTTTCATTTTTTTCTCCTCATTAACAGCTGATAGTAGATAATCTGGGACAGTGTTTGTCTGTCTAGTGACCACAGTAAACTTCCTTGTGTTGTAATGGTTTGAAAGCCTGGAGGACTTGGACATGTCAGAAGTCGTTAAAATGCAGAAGCTTCATCCACACACAGTAGTTCCTGTTGATCCTTTTAACTTTCACTACAGTAAAGAATCCTTGGGTGTTTTTCTTCTCTCTTTAATTAAAGAAGACAGAAGACTTCTCTGTGAGGTTCTGTGTCTGTTGAATTTCACACATTTGCTTTATTTGAGTAAACAGACCCCATAAACATGTATGGAGAATAAGTCCTAGCACAAATAAATTATTGCAGCTCTTTTTAGAAAATATAAACCTCTCTGAGTGTTTTACTGGTAGTGCTTAGCGAGTAGTTGCTTAGGGCGTGTGTTGTAAGATGGTTTTGAACTGCTCTAAGTCCGATGTTGAGTAATGGAATGCGCAGAGATTGCCCAGCAATGCTCACAAGGAAAGGGCAGGTGCTATTGCTACAACGTTTGCGGCTCTTGGTGTTGTTTTTCCTTTTCTGTGGGGTCTCTTAGAACCTACTGAATCAGAGAAGAGAAAAGAAGCTTATGTGGAAAATGGCATTTGACTGAGATGTTTAAGGGCATCTGGGAATGAGTACTGGGTCTGGAAGGTAGAGAACTCTTGAATCTGTCCAGATGTGCTCAATCCAAAAACATAAGGAACTGGAAAGTGAAATATACTGAAGATTTAAATTTAAAACTCATGAAAATGGGAAAGATATCCATCTTTTTGTCAGTGTGTCATTTGGGTAGGAGGTCACTTAGGCAGCAGCAGAAGTAGAAGCAATTAAGAAATAGGGAAGACCCCGTGGTAGAGACCTGTGAAAAGTCTGTCTGAACTGCAGATATGAAAGAATTCTCATGTTCAGGAGACAGGATTCCCATGTGGTGTTGCTTAAAAGTATTTGTGGGATAGTACTGGAGAAAAACAGTGAAAATTGGTGGATTATCATTGCCCATCATCTACATGCTTTATAGACATAACGTAGCACGTTTTCTACTACTAAGGCTGAAAACAGTCTTAATCTTTACCACAGTACCTAAAGCCAGGGCTGATGCCTTATGAGAATGTGAAAGCCTACTTGCATAGCACAGGGCATCGTGCTCCGGACACCGGAGTTGGGGCTATAGCAGTAGCACGGGGACTGGGAAGGCTGAGCTGCACTCGCACGCTCCTCTAAGTGGGCTGACCCTGCACCTTGCCTAAATAATGCAGCTGGGATGGGATACAGACCTGAACTACTGTAGTCACCTTGACACGGTGCTGGGTGCTGCATAGACATACCCTAAGAAGTGTTAGGGGTTTCTGACATTAAATCCCAGAAAATCATCCCGAAAGAAGAACAGGCTACTTCTAAAATTACCTTGAAGTCACCTTATTTATCATACTCCAGAGGCAACACCAAAGGTACTGAGTGGGAATGGTGGTCAATACCCACACTGTCCTGCTGTGTCATTTAGTCCTTGTAATTCTGTTTGGTGCTGTAGCATACGCCCAGCTTTCTCTCAAATTCTTTCCAGCCTGTTGCTGCTGTCCTCTTCTCCTTTAGCATGCTTTGAGAAAGCCATTTGGCTATCAACATTAGGGAATGTGTTTGTATTTTGGCTCTCTTATCAGTCAGTGAGTAATTCTAAGTTAAAATGTGACTTTTCTGTTAACTTTTTACGTGGTTTCATTTTACAGTCTTATGAGTAGTTTCTCATTTGATTCCCATACCCTTGGGAAGTGAGACATATTTAAATACAGTGATTTCTTGCCCACTGCAGACTACTATTTGAAATCCTCCCCTAGGACATGTGCATTCATGAAAGAATTTATTCCCTTATCTTTCCTCTACACAGAGCAAGGCTTCAATCACCCCAGATGAAAGGAGCCTGCATTGCTACACTAGAGTCCATCCACATCACCTGTCCTCCACCCCGTTGGTTCACTGCTCCCCTCCCTGCACGATTTCCCTCCCACCCCCTTGTTCTGCCCCTCCTCATTCTTCTCACCTCAGCCTGCCTGTTGCAATGTCCTGGGTTTTGTGGTAATCCAAATATGCCTCTGTCCAGAGCCCAGCTGGGCTGCTGTGGCTGATGTTCCTGCACAAGAGCGCGTAGTTGAGATCTTTGCATCATGCAGAAAAATGTATCCGTCCATCCAGCCTATCCATTTCTTTCAAAGAAATACTTTCATACCTTATTTCCTTATTCTAAAGACTTTTTCCTCAAGAGCTAGTAAAGAGACAGACGGTTTTTAAAAAGTAGCAAGATTTAGTTGCCAGAATTCATAATCCCATCCATACCCTTCCCATAGCAGCAGGGGCACCTTGACATTAAAAAGCTGAAATTAGAACATCTGCTTTATTTTCCACACTTAGGAGCTAAATTTAAATGGTGTTTAAAAGGAGGAAGGGGATAACTCAGCAAAAGTCTGTTCCTAAATCCTAGTTTCCTTTTCTTAATCATTCTAAACTTCAATTTTATACTCCAAGGACTGCAAAGGTAGTATAGAGATTTTGTAATAGAGTACTGCTTTGGACTTCAAACCTCAGCGGAAAAGGCAAGCCAATCTGTGGCTTTAGGGGATGAGGGAATCTCAGATGTGCCGGGACAAAAAAAAAAAAAAAGAAAATCAGTGACAAAAGTTAACTACACATATTGCACTGCTAGAGAAGCGAAAGAGAAATCTGCTCCTTATGGTTAATGTAAGCTGTAAATTTGAAGGCTGGATGAAGTTGTTTAAGAAAGGCTCAAGCAAGAACAGCAGGACCCAGAGTAGGACCTTTGCAGTCTTGAAATTAGCTCATTGCTAGTAAAACTTAACCTTGGTTGAGGTGTTTTGGGGGGGAAGTAAAAGCATTTCTTCTTTCAACTGAGAGTAACGTGTGAGTCTGGTTATGACTGGATCATTCACATCAGTAGTGATTTGTTGTCTGTGGACTATATAGAAATAGCAAGTGGCTATTCAAAAGGGCAGGGAGGGGAGTGCTTAGGGAAACTGTGAAAATTAGTCCCAGATTCCAAAGATATTTGGATTACGTGGTTAAGATGGTGTGGTTGAAAACTATGACTTCAGTCTGTAGTGAATGGTATTTGGTTGAATGGCCTCAGGGTACAGTCTTTATCATTTTAGGCAGAACACTAGATAATAAAAATTGAAAATTTTGCTTAGAAAAGATGGACGCTCTGGCATGATATATGGAGTTAGGGGCAAAAATCAGATTTTGCTGTGCAGCAATAGGTCTCAAATACGCCTGAAATATTGAAAAGCAGTGAGAACTCAGTGTGATTACAAGAATCAAAAAGTAATATTGAAGTTGCTGAAATAGAAAGTTTCTTTTCTTCTCTCTCTCTTGTTAGATTCAATCCTACACAGGGTAAGACTTTGCAAATTAAGCTTGTTTTGAAAACTGTCACAGGTGTCTGTTTAATCTTCCAGGTATTTTTTACCTGACTTTGTACCTGTGCTTATTTGGTGCCACCATTTTTAAAACGAAGTTGTATTTTGAAATACTAATGAGATAATTTCAGGGTGTAGGTATTATTTTTTGCAGCTCCAAACATCAGATCCCGGCTTCTTTTATTCATATACTTGAGACTTATCCCTCAATATAAACCCTGAGGGAAAGAAGCTGGATAGACCTGGGAGAATGAGACAGCGTGTCCCACAGTAGGTTGGCCAAGGCACTTCATGAAGTCCAGTTCAGGGCTTTCTATTTCACTTTCTAGAAGCTGATCTCACTCCTCATCCAGAAATGCCTAAGATTTTTTTAAGCAAACAGATTTCTCGTCAAAAATTAGGTGCTTCTTTTGCATTTGCCCTATGTAACACTTAGTGCTGTAAACATAAGGCTATGGAGAGCTATAGTAGCGGTCTTCAGAGACAAAACAACTGCACGGGGTATCTGGTATTGTAAAATCTCCTGCTGTACGGACTGGTGATTTCTATGCTCAAGTTCCTTAAATTTTTGATCTGTGGAACTGATGGAGAACAGCTGAGAAGTTCAGAATCAAGCTTGGACTATGTGAAGGCATTTATTTTGGTTATTATGGATGTACATCCCTTGCCCCACAACCAGTGTTCATGCAAAGCATTGTTTCACAGCAAGACATTGCCTCCAAAGCCAAGCCCACTTTGCCCTTGAGTATTTTCTGGGAAAGGAAACCTAACCCACACGGTGCCCTACAGGCTGGTTTCCTTCAGCATGCTCTCTGGTCCTTTTTGTAGTTGCCTGGCAACCAGGGAAGGGAGGAGGATGTGAAAACATGGAGGTACCTGAAGAAGCAGATTATCTGTATAAAACAGACTGGCCAAATCAGCTCTTGGTTCTCTTGAGCTACTCCACTGCAATAGGTCATCTGCACTGGCCTTTTTTCAATGACTGTCTGCTGAAGGTGAAAATGATGAACCTGCTTTAATTTTCAGTGAGTTTCACCCTAATATGAATCCTTTGGCATTGCCAGAACTATTCTTCTTGAGTGGGAATAAGTGAGCTAAGAAACAAGATTTGTTCAGTGCACAGAGCTTTACCTGTGGTCTCTTATCTACACTGTGTGATTGAGTAGTGCTCCTTGGCTTAAAGGAAGCCAAAGCAGATTTCAGTTCAGCTGTCCCTTTTGAACATGATGTTTAGTCTCAGATTTTTGTACCAGATGTTCTCCATGTTGTCAAAAGGGCTAAAAGCTGTGGAAGATGAAGGAGATTTTTCTAACTCAAGAAACAAACAAACAAAAAAGCAGGAGTTTCCATCTCCAGTTAAATATGTCCAGTGTAGGATTTGTAGTTTAGATGAAAATAATCTTAGCGGCAACAGGGATGTGAGAGAAAGAAGTCAAAGCTGTGCTCTGTGAGTTACATGCTACTGACATGATGACACTTTCTGATGAGTGTCTTGGCCATTGGTCATCGATTCAGTCTTTGGCCACATGTTACAGGATTCTCTATACACTACCATAATTTATGCAGGAGGTGCAATCATAGTCTCTCTTCTGAATAGCTGATAAACTCTTGGTGCAGTTACTTTCTGCCCTAGGGAGGACTCGGAGGTGAGTCTCCAGTTTGCTTTGTTCAGGTTTGGGCCCTAGGTTTCCCACATCCTAAATGAGTGCCGTGCCATACCTTGGAATATTGCCTATGCTGACATGGAATTAGGGCATAGCTCTTGCTTTTCTAACCCTTGTGAGGGTGAAACCTGTCCCAGCAGTAAACAAGAATACTCTTTTCACCTTGGAAACTTCCACAGCCTAGTTTTGCAAGAGACAGCAGGTGATCTGGTGAAGAAGTGGTGTACTTGTATTTTTGAAGATGATCGCTATTAAATAGATTGTCCCTCAAAGAGCCTCATGTAAAAATATTATATTTGTGTTTTCTGGTCTTAGAATAATATAGTGGGATAAAATATGGCTTTTTAAGACCTCATGTTGCTATGGTGTTTGACATGGCACGACGTCATTGCAACCGATAAACTTATTACAGAAAAAAGTTCCTGAAGGAAGTAAAGAATGCCAGTAGAAAAATTGTTTCATTTTTTGCCTAGATTAAGACATGATACCTAGAAGGTCTTGAGAAGTTTATTAAAATCACAAGTCACTACTGCTGAAGAATGAAAAATTCTTTTGATTTGGAGCATGTTTGGGACACTGACAGTTGTTTTCAGTGGGATGGTAATGCGCTGCTTATAGAGACCACCATACATATATGCACTAGCAATGAGCCTCCAGGATAATGCCTCAGTCTTACTATGTAAAATGCAGCTTGCACCAAGGGCATCTTACTTCAGAAAATAATGTCCCAGACACTTCCCAGGAGCCTGATCCTCCTCTGCTATGCATTGCCCTTTCCTCCTCCTCTCTCTAACCCTGTTCTCTATTCCTCACATTTGTTTGTGGAACCTGCCACTTGAATGCCTCTGCTGCTGCTATGCCATCCCGAGAGCACGTCTGCCAACCTGACAGCTGTTAAAGAGGGTGTCACAATCTATTCGGAATGAAAAAATGCTCAGTTCAACCTTTCATCTCTGCCGCATATTGTGAGTCCAAAACAAGCCTACATGGCTTGTGTGCAGCCTGACCTATGCCTGCTGCTACGATGTCATTAGCTAATGATTCTTTTTGCAAGGCTTTGGCAGGATACCAGGAAGGGGCGGGGAGGGGGTCTGAAAAGAAACAGCCAGTCTCATTTGCAAGTAGATAACCGGTTAAAGACTTGTTTTATGTTCAGTTCCAATCAGTAAGAGATTGGACCTTATTAGCACCCAATAAAAGTGGTACCCAGGCATGAGGAAGAAGACCCCATCAGAATATCAACACCTCCATCTCAAGGTGCTGAAATATTGCCACAGCATCCGAAGTGAGGCAGACTGACAATCAGTCTTGAGACTCAAAGCGTAAACAGGACAACAGATAAAGTGGTACTTATATCTTGAAAACGCATACTTGTGATTAGTGGGTTTTTGCATACTTCTTGAACTTTTGTATCCCTGTAGTATGTACGCTTTTGCCTTGGCAAATATCTTACTTGAGTACAACGCAACAATACAATCGTTTATCTCCCCAGATTTGTCAGTTGCCTCTTGTTTTCATCTCTAAACGCAGTTCCTCTCATCTGAGGCTGAAGGAGAGGGAGAAGCTTTCATAGTTTACTCTATTTGCCTATATGTTTAATTTTCTCTAATTTTGAATATGCTCCCACTTATTGTTTCTACCCTCCAAAAGGGGCTTATGCCCAGTGAGGCTTGATTTCAAAGGAGAACACCAAAGCTTCCAATGGCAATAAATTGTCTGATAAAAAATAATTACGAGGAAGGGGAGATCTTCCATGTAAACAACAAACCTTTCTGATTTTTTTCCAAAAAAATTCTTTGTTTTCATCCAACAATACCTCAGTTATTGCAATTGAGAAATGAAAGACCTCACTGAAAAATTTCTACTAAAATAGTGATTTTCCTAGAAGGCTTGAAAAAATGTTCAGCTGGAAAAAAAGATATTACACAGAGAACCAGCTTTGATGGAAAATATTCAACAGTCCTACCAAGGCTTTAATTCCCGCAAAAGAACTTTAGTAGACTGTCTTCCATTTGCTTAGCCTCCTGGCTTCTTCTGACACCATTGATCCTGCTTTTTATCTTGCCATTTTGTTCTCTTATTTGTTTTAATTAATTTCTTGGGGTTGGTGGAAGACTTTGGTTAGCTTATGCCAACATTCAGAGGGTTTCCATGAGTGGCAGTTGGGACCCTGCTTCCTTCTCTCCCTCCCCATCTACTCTGTGAAAGTTGTCATTCACCTTTACTGCACCACGGAGTCACAATCTGCCTTTTGATGCAGTTCTTGTCTGCAGTGAAGCCTCAGGAGGCCACTTCTCCCACCCTGCCTTATGTGTGTTTATGTACTACCGCTGCCACTTCTGTGATTGCTCTGTGGACCTCTCAGCTGAGCAGCTCTCACCAGAAGTAAATTCACATTAATGCTGGGAGAGTTGGTTTGTGCCCTCTTGAGCCACAGCTTTGCTCCCCAGTATTAAAGTCTTTGTCAGGAAGGCTTTGATGCTAGGAATTAACCTGAAAGGGATTTGATAACCAAGGGCCATATTCATGATGCGGAGGTCTCCTCTGAAGAGCTCTCCCCTCTCCTCAGCATCTCCTGAATTTTGAGCAGATTCTCTAGTTGTCATGGCAACAGCCTAATTTGCTCTCTCTTTGTGATTTAAGTAAGCATCATACAAAAACTCTTCAATAAATGATGCTAAAACATCCTGGGTTTTGGTAGTGACATTGGGCAACTTGCCACATGGCTCAATTGAATTGCTCTGAAGCTATCACCAAGTGCATAATTCAAGGTTTCCTTTAACACAAAACCTCTTGAAGTTTGGATGGCTTCAAGGGAAAGAGGAGGAGGAAAAGAGCAGCTGCCATTCTTTGAAAGTGAAGCGTCTTCAGGAGCAAGAGGGCAGTTTGTCCCTTTTTGTGGCAGAGAAATCCGTAACAGACAAAGAAAAACACTTTGTTGAGACTCTTACTTTTTCTCTCCTTAGATCACCTCGAACTTGGTAGGACAGACAAAAGCATCCACCATTTCTGTGCTCTGTTCTCCTGGGGTGATGCAATGCATGACTCCATCGTGCACTGGGGCTGAGACAGAGGTAAGCAGCCCAGCAATTTAGAAGATGGCAATAGCTGTGCGTTGTCCCAGCTTCCGGCCAGTCCTGCACCACGAGGGCAGCGCCTAAAAAAAGACATCATCTTTAGGAATGCTTCTGGTCTGTCACTGCTGGCCTGCCTTTGTAGCTACATTGGTACTTTGACTTGACTCCAACCTCATGTCCCTACCGCCTTTAGAGAGAGAGCTAAGGGCTACCCAGCCAGCTGGTCCTGGGATATGAGCCAAACTGAGAGATGGTGTAGGAGTTGCTGAAAGGAGTTTGGGCTCTAGTGCAGATTTGAACCTCGCATTATCATGATAGTAGGTATATAGACTCTGCTGAGTAAATATTAGCACAGGGGAAGCAGAGTCAAAGGGTGTTCTTGGATTCTAAGGAAGGTAGGCTCCTGTCAGGGAAGAAGAATGGCTTCTCTTCATTCTGCCTGTTTATTTCTGAGTTACAGTGGAATGATATGGCTGTTTGGAAATGCTGCACATGTGAACATGTATTGGCAATAGCTTTCAATAATGCTGTGAACAGTCATTAAAAATCTCTGCTGGCTGCTTGGTCTGATCTGAGGGTGGGAGCAGTTGTCCCACTGAGCTTCTCCACTTCTAGCATTGGCCCCGTAACAAAAAACTCTTCAGGCAAATGAGATGGTCTGAGGCATGACTTAGTGGTGACCCTGTTAAAGGAAGCTGCAGTGCTCTAACTCTTCACACAAAGCATCACCTGAGGAAAAAGAGCAATGTTCATTTTGGGACAACTACTTCTTGGGAAATATAGGTACAGTTAATTGTCACCACAAGTTTCTGGTCAGAGAAAAAAAAAGAAGCAACACAGAATACCCTAATCATTTGGTCTGGGGGAAAACTACAGCTTTGCTGTGGTTTTTTGATTTGCTTTTTTGATGTAGGGATTCAGACTCCCACTGCAGACATGTGAAATCACAGTCCCCGAGCACCGCAGTTGTGAACCTTTCTCTTTCAGGAACCACGTACTTGCATCCCTTGGGTGTCTGAACTGGTGGGATGACAGCGCAGTTGCTGAACAGGAGATATCATGATTCAGGGCAGGCTCTCCCGTTTGCTTGTGATCTGCTTGTCTTGTCACTCCCTTCTGCAGAACAGTTTTATTCTTTTCTTTCATGTCTTGCGTTCAGGAAAGAGGCAGTGTTTGATGTGCTGCAGTATTGCTTTTCCTGGGCAGAAGCCTCTGCATCCAGTGTTACGGCAATGACCATTCACCAGGGAAATACTGTGTTGTGGGCTGGGGATGGTTGTACAACAACAACAAGGGAATACGATGGCTTTAGGGGGAGGAGGAGAAGAGGGACGAAATGGGAAACACAAATGAGTAATCTAAGGTCTCCTTTTCAGGAGAGTGACAGATTCTGGTTTCTTTACCCGCCACTCTTTGATAAAAGCCTGCCAGTGGGGGTGAAGTCTGTGACACCAGAGCCTTGTTGTTTTACTAAATTATTCATCCTGTTCCTGTGATAATATAGTTATAAGGAGGAGCCTAATTGAATTTACTGTCTGGCTTTGGCCAATAGGGCGATAAGGATCCAGCAGAATGGGATGACGGTGAATCCTGCTAGTGTGCAGTGAATGTGAAGCAGGAGGGACTGCCAGTTTGTGTGCAGGAGGGAAAGCGGAGAGGTCCAGGGCTCCTGGATTAGCAGACTAAGGAAAGGTAAGGAAGCGATTGGGAAGGGGATTTGCCAGAATCAGATACTGACCCTGTGCTGCAAGGGTGTTTTGGTTATAGGAGAGCACTCTGCAGGCAGTGTTTTCCTGCAGGGACTGGAGGGAACAGGGATGTGTGTGGTGGCACTTGCTCAGCGCGTGTAGCGTGTGCCTTTGTCTTTATACTTGCTGCAGGGGTTTATAAGATTGCATGTTCATTGTGCATGTCTGTATGGAGGTGCCTGCATTTTCTGTGAGTAGAGCAGCACCGTGTGAAGCCTGTGCATTATGAATGTAATGAGAGGAGTGAAAAGGGAGAAATTACCTCATGGGCAGTGTGGGGAAAGCACTTTCTGGTTTGATTGAAAATGGAAGTGCCGAGGCTCTGAGTGAGCTATTTGCAAACAAAAAAAGAGCAAGCGTGTGTGCATCTGTCTGTGTATGCATTGGATCTGCAGTGAGATGTGAAAATGGGGAAGAGGAGGTCAGACTGGAGCTTTAGTCATGGCAGGTGGAGATAAATTGCAAGCAATCTGTGTAATCGGATTCTCTAACATGGAGAGTGCATGTAAGTAGGAAAGTGGATTAATCCTATCTGCTGAGCCAGCTACACCTGGAAAGCAAGGGGGGAATCAGGACAGGTTATCTGACTGGTTAGAGGAACTGATGGTCAAACTGTCCTGTTTGTCTGCTGCTAAAGTTATAACCTACTGAGTTGCTTCTACAGATTTGCTGTCTCCCTTTTCATGATGCAAAGAAAAGGGTGAGCATCTCTGAGGATCAAGTTAGAGTCCACAAATTAATGTCGTTCGGAAGAGTAGGAGCACATCAAGCAAATTAGCCTCTGTCCTTTTTGTTCTACTGTCTTTGCTCAGATAACGAGTGACTGCTAAACAGACAGGGCAGGTGGGGGAAGCTGCATTACAAATGTGACAAGTGGCATTAAGCCATCTAGACAGGGAATGTTGTTTGCACTGATGACACTATAATCGCACTCTGCAGCTTACATCTTTTCAAGCCTTTAAGACAAGGCTGTCCTGAGCTGGGTAACCTTAACCCAGTCACTAACCGGAGTGGGGGTTGCAGGTTGCTGTAAGGCATTAACAGGCTTAGCTGCTTCTCCTGTTTTCAGCACCTCATTCTTTTTAAGCCAGGATCCAGAGGAAAGTGTGGTTGAGACAAAGGTGTTGCTCACCTGTGGATATCTCATCTCATTTGGAAACTAACTGTTATGATGAGTGGTGACAGAGGTGTGCTTTTTCTGCTTGCTCAAAAAGCAATAGCCAGAGGCTCCCTCCTAAAAGAGCAGTAAGGAAAAAAGCCCCACAGGAAGAAGCAACAAAATTGTTTGTCTTGGATTAACCAGACCTGTTTGCCCATAGTTGTTCTTCCTCCCTGACACCAAATCTCTTACATCAAGGGTTAACTCTCCCTGACCCAAAATCCTTTCTTTTCTGTGGTTCTCTCATGCAGCCCAAAGATGGGAAAGTACAAACATGACTGATATTCCCATCAGAGAGTACCTCCTTGCTCACGTCTACCCTCTGCCCATGAGCTCTCCTGAAGTCTCTGGGATGTGCTGCTGGGGGTGGCGGGCTGAGTCTGACCCACTCTCTCACATGTTCTGCACGTGCCCCAGGTGAGACTGAAGGGGCACATACCTGGCACAGGTACAAAAAGGCTCCACCTTACAGGGGATATTTGTATTTGGTTATAGAAAATCCAGGGGGAACGTGCAGCAGATGCTGGTAGGATGGAGCCATGCTTTGCTCATCTCACTTGGAATAGCTGACTGAAAAGCAAGTCTAAGACAGGGCATGTACTGGAAGCTAGCGGTGTTTTTGTCTCTTGGTTTCTCATGCCTCTTTCCTGTCCTTCAGCTCCTCTAAATTAGCAAAAGCTTGGTCATGGTTGACTTTGACTTCAACTTTCAAAGCACTCACAGCAACAGCGAGCTAAGAAATGAAGCAAACCAAGCCTTGCCATCTGAAAATAAACTTCTCTCCCCTTACCTCCGCCCCAGCAACAGAGGAATAATTAAATAACTTGCTTTTTCACATACTCCAAAAGGGTGCGTAGCTTCTGCGTGCAGAGCAAGAGGCTCTCCTTACTAAAAAGGGGGCAGATCCTTGGCGCACCTGGGGAGTCCATCTCTGCGCATCAGAGGAATCCATTCGCACTTGCCTGTTTCGGGATATGCGTCTTCCGAGGGGGGTGGGGGGGGTGGCAGGAGAAGCACCCCTCTGATGCTGCAGCGGCGGTGACCTACCATTCGCTTGCAGCGTTCATCGCCGGTTGGGTGACTACATTGTTTGCTTCTGCCCTCAGAGTCAGCCGTGAGGCTCAGGAATGGGCAAAACGCCAGCCTGCTCCCAGGGAAGCTGACGTCACTGCCAATTCACTGGTGCCAGAGACTGTGCTGGAAACCTGACGTCGCTTTTGCCGTTAATTGCCCAGATGATTAATTCATGTGATGATATCATTTTTCTGTGTGGAGGTTAGGAGGTTATGTACTCCACTAACGAGGGGCGTGATGGGATGCAAAACTTGTGCTCCTTATTGATGTTAACACTAATTACAACAAACTAGCCACAGTGTCCTCCGCATCATCCTTCCCCCTCCAGAAAGGGCACCATTTTTCTCTGGCTCTCCACTGTTGCCTTTTTTTTTTCTCCTGTAGGGGGGCCATGTGATATGTCAGCAATTGCTTTTATGGGATTTGTAGTAATGCAAATTCTACCCTAGAGGACCGAAACAGAGTGCCCTTAACTTTTACAACTGTCTCAAAAAGGCTTGTTGCTTTAATTTTAACATTTAATTAAGGCTTTATCCACCTTGAAAATCTCATTGCACCTTCCAAAAATTCCTTGTATTTGTCAGTTATGTTGCACTTTGCACAAAAATCCCCACATATTATGCTTCTTCAAAAACAAAAAGGAAAAAAAGCTAGTTTGGTTCTTATTGCTTAGTGATTGGTGTATTGTATTGTGGTATTCTCCCCTCAGAGGATGCTGCCCTGTCTGTAGGGGTGCAGGACCACTTCTTAATCAGTCTGGAAATTCTCCAGTATGTTGGCTTTTGCAGTAAACACTCTAGGATGGGGTTTGGGGATTTTTTTGAAGTTTTTAGAGTATAATTCCCTTTCCTGCCACTTTACTAGCTAAGTAAATAAGCTCAGAATTCCCAGATGGGCGTAATAAAGAGCTGCCCTGACCCAGATGCAATTAATAGCTGGTAAAGGTGCAGTGGCTTGATCTGATAATCTACTGATAGGCGAAACTGCTAATGTGAAACACCAAAAAAAACACCCAGGGCATTTTCAGAGTTGTTGTAAGAGCATTTTCTCTCAAACCATGCCACTGCTCTGCCTCCCGTATCCCTCCCCCTCACTGACTCCAGTGTTTCTCTTCTCCCCTCAGGCCTCTGTGTTTTTGGCTGGCTTGTGTCCCCAGAGGTATATAAAGCCCCAGATCATAAGTTTCCAAACAGACTTGGTAAGACCAAAGGGAAACCTTCCAATTTCTTCATGTGCTTGCTATTTGTGGAATAAAATGGCTTCCTCTCTGTTTAAGCCGTGGGGAAGCCATGTCCTGTCTCTATTCTGGATATTTTTTTACTTCTTCCCATCCTCCTGGTTTGTCGTGGTATTCTCCTACTGGGTATAGAGATTAGAAAATGTCAAGGAATTTTTCTTGAATGCTGATGAACAGCGGAGATCCTATTAGCAGTTGTTACTGGTTCAGTACTGTAGACTCGTATATTTATAACATGGTTATCAAGGAAAACTAAGTGATTATGCAGAACTAACGATGTCTGTATTAATGGCTGTCAGGTTCCAGACACTCACCTAATGTCTGTTTAGTGAGAAGTAATCCTACTGTGTCTGGGCAAATCAAATGCTAAAGCAAGGGTGCAGTATGACTTTGCTGCCATTAGCAGACTACGCTGGCTGCAGGAAAGGTGGCCCAGGACATGTGCTTGTAACTTAGACCCTGCTCGTAAAGGGGAAAAAATAATGAGATGGCCTTGGAAAAGGAGAATAAAGTCTGTGATGTGGCCTTCGGGGTGGAAATGATCCTTTGTCCTTTGCAACTCGGCCTTTGACAGTGCCCAGTTGCAAAGGGCTGCATTCTGCATTGTCAGCAGAGTGGCACAAAGGGGAAGCAAAGCTTGTCTGCTTCCCAGGGTGGCCTGTGGTGGGCTGTCATGAGGGGCAAACAAAGTAGATTGGATGGGGTGGGAAAGACCCATCTTCTAGCTTTCCTCAAACTGGGAGTATTGCCTTCAAATCACTTCTGAGAGAATAACTGCAGTCATTTTTAAAGGCACATAAAATTTTGCTGTAAACTATCAGACTGGGATATGAACAAGACAGCTGGTGTGTTGTATGATACTCTAGCCTGAAGAACATCAGCAGCATGATCTTCCTACAGGTTGGAAAAGGAAGTCAGATTTCGTGTTAAAGGGAGGTGAATGGCAGGACTGGAGAGACAGGTGAAGCGCTGTACAAAGTGGGGGAGAGGTGTGCCATTTTTTTTTGAAGAAGGAAATTTCATTTTTGCCAGACATTTTGGGCTTTGGCTGACCTATTTCCTGCTCTCAGCATGAAACGGAGCCAGCACTTCTTTCCTGTATACTTCAACTGGGAAGCATAGAAAAGCATTGGCTTCCTTAATTCTTCTCGTACATAGGAGCACACACACACATACCAACTCCTTTTAAACATAGCAACCAGTGTCTTCAGCCAGGTCTTCATGGTCTGAAATGGTTCAGCTCCCTTGAGTGTAAAAAGTGTGTTACCTAGAGTCCTACATTTTAATTTACAATTTAATTTTACATTTAGTTGCCAATGACACAAACACTGAAGGAAATATTTTTTTAACTTACTACTTCTAGCCCTTTAAAACCACAAGGTTGTTTCAGAAAGGATACTGAATAAGCCACTTCTTGGTAGAACTGATAGCTAAAACCATTCACATTATCTGGCGTGGAATAAGAGGTTAACTGATGCATCATTCCCATCCAAGTGAATGGAGAAAGTTCCACTCCACTGGGACTCAGGACTTCCAAGCCTGGTGGGAAAAAACAAACAGAAATGCTTACACCATAGCTCTTATTTAGCCAATGTAAAATATTATTAATCTAGAAGGACTAGTAGACTTCTATCAGCACTAAATTACCTCCATAAGCAAACACAAGCATATAGGACTATTAGAAAAGCAAAACCAATAGCAGCAGAACTTTCAGCTCCAAGATTATGCAGACCTGTAAAATTTGTTGTTTAAAATATAGTAACGCTCCTTTTTTTAGATAAAATGTGTTATTTTTATTGTAGGATATCTTGGCCTTATGTGGTTGTTGTCTTTTGTATAATACAATGAACATATCCTTTACGCTGTCATCTTCCTCTCCCATTTTAATCTGTAATTTACTGGGCTTAGAGTAAGGCTGAACAGCCCTGCAGTACGTTGCAGCCCAGGAACATGTCAAAGACCTTCCTAGCTGCAGAAACACTTTTTCTTGATTTTGCAGAACAAGCTGATAAACTCCAGAGGAAGATGCTAAAAAATATAGATCCTCCTCAGAGAAAGAAGTCAAGAAAATCAGGAGTTTTCTCATTCAACTTAGCACAGCACAGTTGTTTACAGCCACTGCTATAGTGCAGTGGAGAAAAAAAAAATGGAAATTTGAGATAAAGAATGATCACGTGGTTCCCAAGGTGATGGACTGGGTGTTTCTGTCCCCGGGTCACTGCATGCACCTCTGACGCACTGTGCCCATCACAGGCAGCTGCCAGGGACTGCGGGCACAACGTGGATAGGGAAACACGCTTGGCACCCGGCTGTTCTCTGAAGTGAGTTGGACAAAACCAAATAATGTGATGATTTAGGAAGCATTTAGTCTTTTTTTAACCTCGAATTTTTTGGTTTTGCTGCTTAAAAATGAGACTCAGTGCCTCTTTCCTATCTGGTTGCTAAAGCATTAATGCACTTTGGTGAGAGGGGCTGGATGAAAAAGTGCGCTCCCTCCACAGCTGAAGGCTGCCATATTTAGCTTGATGCATCTATCTAAAATAGCCCTGTGTGTATTTAGTTAATCTTGCGGGCAGGCTTTCTTACTTCAGCTGCCTTCTGAGATGTCTTTTAATAGGCGAGAGAGGAGTAGGCGAGGGGTGGGGGGTGCTGTTTTATAATAAAACTGAAAGAGGCTGTCGGGAACTAACATGAAGGTTACCTTGGTTTACTCTGGGCAACCTTAATAATTCAACAGACCCTTTCAGTCAGGGCTTCCCCCGCTGTTCCCCACAAGGGCAGTTTTGTGTGTGAGAGCTTCCTGAGGCCTTTCAACGCGCCAGCTCCTAAGAAACACAAGGCATAGGAGGGGATGGCGCCTGTCAAGAGCTTAAGCTGACAATCCCTATTAAAGTGCAGGCAGGCTTTGCCCAGGAAGATCCTTTGATGTCTCTGACTCTTGGTCACAGGTCATGGGCCTATGGCTTTACATGTCATGCCTCTGCCTTGAAAGTAAGTGCCACCTCTTTTGCTGAGCCCTGCTGTCAGACTGCATAACTATCGTCCCCTCCCTAGGAGCGACGCACAAAAAGAGCAGGACGGTGCCATCAGTTACCCATGGCAGTCGTAGATGGTCTGAAGTCACTAGCTGGCATCTCCTTCAAAAGTCGTGCCAGCCACACAAGATCGTGTGCCTTCCACTGCGGTCAGAAAAAGAGGGGGATCAGATCCAAACCCCAAACTTGTATTTCAGCTAGTATCCCATTGAAGTTGATGAGAATTTTGCTTGAGATAGAAGGAAAGTAATTGACTCTCTACTTTCTGAGATAGTTGCCAGTTAAATAAGTAGCATTGCGAGTTTTTCCGTGCACTCTGTTCTGCTAACTTGCACACAGTGTTGGAATTTGGTAAATGTTCCAGTAAAAGTAATGCAGTAATCAGAGGAAGACGCAAGACGTGAGCTTCTGCATTGCTGTGGCATTTCATCTTTGGGACAGAAAAGTTTTGTGGCCAGCTTTGGTTGCCTGGAATAAGTAACAACAGTAACATGCTGTTAACTTGTGCTATCCAAACCTCAGAATGCTCCTTCAACCCCACAGTTAGAAGTAGTCAGCCAGCAGCATTTCAGTGCAGCATCTCTCCCCTGAAAGACCACAGCTCATCAGCGGTGGGACTGGCTCTGGAAATGCAGCTTTGAAAATTTTTTTGGAAAAGAAAGCCTACAAATGAATGGGACATTTCATACGACATCTACATATTACAAGAAATTTTGGAATATTTGTTGTGGTGATTGGGAGCAAAAAAAATATTTTGAAATGGCGAAATTTCTTTGAAATGAGCTCTCTGGTTTTCAGCCTACTCTTACAAATACAAAAATTCTCAGTTGGACCATTCTTAGCCCAGCTCCCCGTGTCTCTCTGCACTGTAATTCCTCCCATATCACCACCTCTGAAAAGACCTTAGTGCTTCTGTTTGGAAGCACCTACGCCCTCAGCTCTCCTCTGTCAGTCTGCCTTTCTCTCCATCTGGTCATTAGATGGTTGTAAACTGCTGAGGACCATGAGGTAGTTCTGATGTAGTTGTCCTCTGGCTTGAAAACAGAGAGGACACCCATGGGGTTTAGTTCTTAGTGAGGCATCCACAACTACAACTTTCTTCAGAAGTTCCCACACCTTAGACTAGTAGAAGCAATAACTGGTTACCTTCACACCATGCTGTAAGGCCAGTATATTTTCCCACAGCACAATAGGTGGTGAAGAACAAATAGACTCTTCAGTTTAATCTCCTAAGTGTATGTTTTCACATTTAGTGGTAGAGCATGGACTGCTATGGACAGGTAAGAAAAAATGATTTTTTGGAGACCATAGCACATGTCTGTTTCATGGTATGGTCAGGGCTAGCAGCTGGTGGGGGAAGTGGAATAATCATCAGCAATAGATCTCTTTGAGCCTCTGAAGAGCACTTCTTAAACCCAAAATACAGCCAGAGTCTCCTTTCTTTTGCTAACACAGAGCAGTTGTTATACTTAGTATGTGGGAATACTCAGTTACTAACTAGGTTTTCCACCACAATTTATCTATCCAGAAGGTTCCTGCTGCCACTTCATTAGCATTAAGGAGCATCAGGCAGGTTCTGTGACTGCATAGAGACGTCAGCAAAGATCAACAGTTTGACCGAAGGCTGCAGCCTCGCTGCTGCTTGCTAGCAAAGTAAGCTTGGTGAGCTGTGGCTGGCAGCAGCCCCAGGGGATGGGCTCTGCCATGAGGCTCAGTGACAAACAGGCAGAGTGAGGGCAGGGCCAAGGCTGACAAACCAGCTGCCATCTCCTGCATGGCTTGGCAATGTTTCTTTTTCAACCTTCAGGGTAGTGCAAACTGAAAAATCAGCTCAGGTAGGGATTTCTGCCAGACACTGACAAGCCCTGCAGATGAGGCACTGGCAGCAGCTGCTGCTCAAGATCTGGCTGCCCAGGAGGCAGCTGCTGCTTTACAGCGTGAACATCTGAGCTCTTCTGGGGTGCTTAAGCAAGTGTCTTTGCATTGGGGTATCTATATTGTCATGCAGTCCCTGATGAAGTTCATCAGAGCTGGATGAAATGCTGCTCTCTTCACTGGAGCTTTCAGGGAGCCGCTGCTTTGCTCTTGCTGCAGTGGAAGTGGCTTAGATACGGGGCTGGTTTGGACCACACCAGTGAGTATTTATAAACTAGCCTTGGAGCTGCTTTTTCAGTCAGAAATTATAAACTCTCAGCATGAGTTGTTGGGAGAAACTACACGAGCTGCACTACAGAATCACAGAATGGTCGGGGTTGGAAGGGACCTCTGTGGGTCATCTAGTCCAACCACCCTGCCAAAGCAGGGTCACCTACAGCAGGCTGCACAGGACCGTGTCTAGGCAGGTCTTGAATATCTCCAGAGAAGGAGACTCCACAACCTCCCTGGGCAGCCTGTTCCAGTGCTCCG
>Ga0065711_1033285_pt1 | contig 25770 bp, 14 predicted proteins | sample Hoacrofraction12_FD_59098 | JGI IMG/M metagenome (GOLD analysis project Ga0065711, IMG submission 59098) | Hoatzin crop microbial communities from Cojedes, Venezuela - Epithelial fraction 12 v2 (version 2) | ecosystem: Host-associated > Birds > Digestive system > Esophagus > Crop | place...
TTCCCGCCTCCGCCAAACTCTGTATTCCAGAAAAAAAGATTCAATGTGGTACAAGAAAAGCTCATTACCTTACTGCCTCTAAAGAGTGTTTTTGTCCTGGATAGTATTTTCTCTATGAGTGCGGAGGAGCGCTTGTTGAAATCATCTTGTCATACCCAGGAGAACGTGACCACCTAATCCTGTTTTACAGCTGAGGAAACTGAGGCATAGACAAGTAAAGCACATTAGCCACCATCACACACCTGGGATCAGCAGGACTTGGTTTTTCTTAACTTGGAAACAGAGACTGATTTACCTGGAAAGGATGGAGTTATGCGACTGTAAATTTGCTGTGAATGAGGACAAGCTTGGGCTCCAGGAATCCTACCTCCCAAATCCCAGTTCTAAAAAGCACATTGTCATAAAAAGCTGACTTTAAAACTAGCTTGAGCAACTTTTTGCATGGGGAAGCCAGCAGTTTACACTGTGGAGCAAATCATAGAAACCTCTGAATGTGGAGTCGGAAAATATTTACACTTCCAAGGCCTGAGTGTAAATTGGAGAAGTACATCCTATTAATGGGAGTTTACGCACATTGATACATTTTATTTTCCCTGCAATGCTGACAATGAAACACTGAGACACAAACGCACCAGCATCTGATCTGTGATGCTGCTTCCACACTGGCTAGCCAGATGACAAAACAGGTATAACACTGAAATATATTTCATGCATTGCCTTGACAAAGGGAAGGACAGAAGGTGAAGTGGGTGTTTCTTAGCTCTCTTTTGTCATTTTACCCAGCTCTCTGTGGGGCAATTGCCCTTGATTTCTATCCGTGTAAAGAAAGCTGTAGCTGGGCTTCCCAGGTCCTCCATTCATGCAAATGCACCGGTTTCATTTACACCAGGTGGGTGTCTCCTCTATGCTCTTAAAAGTCAAGTGTGAAGGAGAGGAAGAAGACAAATGCCTCCACTCAACTGAATCTTGCTGTTGGTTATTCCTACAGCCCCACAGACAGCCTGTGTCTTGCTGTATACCAGAAGATGAGCAGGTGGCACGAAAGCTGATGCTTAAATTGGATTTGGAATCTGCCAAGCAGCTCTGCTTTGTGTTTCTTCTAATATTTCCACTTTCTATTTAATTTTTCCTCCTGGTTTGTTTCTTCTATATGTACCTTTATAAGCTTCCTGTAGCTACTATAGCTTTCTTATGTGTGCCTATATACATATTAGTAACTTGCTGTAGCTACTGAAGGAACATCTAGACAGTTGTCCTAATTTGTACTAATCTCATATTGCCTTTGAGATAGATGAAGCCCACTTCTGCAGAAGTATTTTGGTTGCTTTTGGTGTGCAGCTGTTTACAGAGCACAGTCTTTTTCAGAGACAGGCTTGTTGAGCTCATGCTCTTGGTAGCTTTCATCTTGTGAAATCACCTCTTCAGACACTGATCATCCAAGATGATATTTAATACTGAACTATGGAAATCGAAGGCTACCTGGACGTGCTTTCTTCTCCATGCTAGCTTTAGCCCAAATAAAAAAAGACCCCTGAACTAGGACATTTCTACCAAAATGCTAGTGAATTTCACAGAGGAGAGCACCCTGTGCATTGGGGAATTTCCTGCGGGAAGGCATATGGTGCTCCAAGATGTTGAGGTGAACTCCTTATTTATCACCATAGGGTCAGAAAGTTAAGAAATGAGATGTCTCATGAGGGGACTGGAAAGTTGGGAAGACTGTAGCATATATTGGGATCTAAACAGGGAGAAGGAGAAGGTAAGAAAACCCATGAAAGATGGGGACCTGAGCGGCAATGAGCTGGCAGTGAGCTGGAAGTGACAGGTGACAATAGGAGCAGAGCCAGTTCATTAAGACAGTTCTTAAAACCTTATTGCTGGCTGAAAACTCTGTGAGACAGGTTGGGGAATGATTGACACCAATCAAATCCTCACTTTTCATAACAGAAGTTGTCTAGTATGGCCAAAGTGTTAAATCCCCAGCAATATCCCTGACCATAGTGTCACAGCAGTCAGAGACGGGATCAAACTGAAGTGTACAGACAGTTCCTATAAGTTTGATTTAAAACATTGGGAATTCATCACAGTTTTCTCACCAACTCAGTTCTGTAGGTGAAGCAGGATTTAAGGCATGATCAATACTTCTGCAGAAGACCTTACTGCTGAGGGTGGGGAGAGGTAATAGGGCTGGAGCAACAAGTAAGTCCAACAATAAAGAAGCTGCCCTTCTGCCTCAGAGGGTGGAGGGTGGCTTTTTAGGCCTTGCCCTTCACTCTAGTTTTGTCCCCTGTCCCTTCAGGCCCTTTAATCGATCATGCAGGGACAGAGGTCAAAGCGTCGATAAAATTAAATAGCTGCTGTTGGTTATATGTACACATCATCTAGAAAATGATATGTGACGGGAGTCAGGAGAACGAGGATAAAAAGAATTAAAATTAATAAAAAAGATTGCTTTTGCATTTGGAGGATCTTTTTGGGACCAGAAAATTGCTAGGTTTCCTTTAACTGAATTGCAAGACTAAACTCTAAGAGTACCTCTTTCTTTCAGGGGCTTGTGTTGAAATGCAACATCTCCTCACTGCTTCTGTTCAGCTAGTAGCTGTTATTGGAGTTGGCAGCTTGTGAGAGACAATCAGTTCTTTTTTCTTTTTTTCTTCTGTGTCCTAAGAATTTTTAACCTAGCCATTGTTAAAGATTCATCATACTTATAAACACCCAATGCTGACTTCTCATTACTCACTACCTAAAACCACTGCAGAATCCTCTTAACAGTTATTTATTATGCTCATCTTGTAGATTGCTTTCTGGGACATAGCGAGGTTGTGGCAATGATTTCAGTTCAGACTTTATGCCTGTGCGGGAGAGTCAGAACTGCCTTACTCCTTAACTGCAGCCCTGCAAATTGTGGATGTGGGAGCAGAGGAGTGAAGAGAGGTGCGTGCTCACTTGCACCTTTCCAGGCACGGGGGAGGGAGGAGATGTGAGCAGTGGGGAGACCTCTGAGTCAGTGAGGTCTTATGAGCTATGTGGTAGGGAAAATGCAAGAAGTCCTGACTCACATGCCTCACTTCATACATATGGGTGAAGGTTACATTTAATAAAAGATAAGAAAGAGAAGGAAAAATTTAGTTTAATCCTTGCTGGGACCAGTGTAAGTTTGACAAATGGTTAAAAATCAGTAAGGGATAAAATTCTGTATCTGCTCTGGAACAATGCCTGAGCCAGGTGCTGCTGGCCAGCTGTGTTTCACTGAGCAAAGCATTTCCCTACTCATCCCACATTTTCTTCTGTAAGGAAATTACAATGTTTATTCTTAACATGCTTTGAGATCTTGGTGTGAAATATGCTATATAAAGGCTCAGTATAATTACCTGAGATTGAATGTTGTGCTTACATAGTGTCCAGGATATCTTTTCAGCTGTAGAGGAGACACTTCTATGTGATGCTGAGGCGTGTGGGTGAGCAGAATAGGCAGGAAGCTTTTCCAGATGTTGCTGGGCAGCTGTTCTGCAGGGAGGTAGAGGCTATCTGTCAGCACCCTTCAAGGACACAAAATGAAAGCAAAAATATTTAGATGAAAAGCCCTTTAATTCACTAAACAGAATGCCTAGAGGAGAATGTTCCTCTTCATCATTTAACCACAGGTAGACCTAAGCCAGAAGTTTGTTTGAATTTGACATACGAGGCTGAAGGCTAGTGGAGCTCTGAGGCACTCGCAAGCTCTTACTGTGGTCTCTGGAAAGGATCACCGAAGTACTGAACTGTCAAAAAACATCGCTGTTTTTTCAGACCTGTTGCCCACAAACTCCACTTAGGCTTTCCATTACCTGGTGGAAGACAATAAAAGCCTCTTACAAAAGACAGCTGCAATTGCTAAAGAATCTTCTTTTCAAAAACACGACCTGGAAGTTTAGCCTTTGGGAAATTCATTTTATATTGAGATGTAATTTGCAAAGTTTTTAAAGAACAACTTTGGATTTTCAGGTTTAAGAGGACTTGGAGGTAAACAACAAAGGAGGAATCATAAAGAGGAAACTTTTCTCCTCCAAATATATTTCTTGATATGTTTTTGAATGCCATAAGAAATCTCTGGCTGCCAGAAACGTAGTGTTTGTTAATATATAGTCTTCCTTTTCTCCTTGGAAATAGGAGCGAGAGATTAAAATTCAGATCTCCAGAAAGAATTGGAGTACATCTCTGAGGCTAGCAGCCACTCCATTTTATCTGATGGCAGCACAGTGCATAGGATACATGGCTGAAGACTTCTCACCTTGTCCTGAAAAGGCAGCAACAGAGATATATCCTACCCAGTTTAGGATGCAATGTTTGGAGCACTATTTGGATAGCTCGGGGGATTATCTCCAGCTACTGGGAATTTTTGAATCTGTGAGACAGGTTTGGGATCCTCACAGAAAGCTGCCAGATTTTACAAAGGGCTAGTTTGTGTTAGGCTTTCTCAGGACAATGTCCTTTTTCTCACATTTATGTGGGCAGCTCCCATTTTCCCAGTTTGATGACAGAGTGGACAGACTTTCCCTTCTGGATGCTCCATCCATCTCCACTGAGCTGGCAAAGGGCTGTAATAATTTGCTGCTGCTATAGATCAGACACAAAGAAATACCAGCACTGTATAGGAATATGGAAGGGAAAAGCAAGGAGCTGCACAAGAGAAAGGGGTCTCTGAGGGGGAACATGCCCTCCCAGACCTGCTTTCTACAAATACATGTGTTTCTTTCCTTTATTTCTACCTGCTTGTAGGCGCAGTTATCAGCAGTGAAGCACTGGGGAATAAAACAGTTCAGAGTTAATACATATAAATATATTACCTGGTTCTAGACTGGAGCAGGAGTTCATGGCAGAGGGTCAAGGCTTTCTTGAACCATGTCATGTTTCAGAGAAGGATGCTGTAGACATTTGTCTGTGGTGTTTTAAACGTTCAGCCAATCTCCGGCTCTCAGTTCCACTGGCAGGAGCTCTGGTGCTGGATGAGCTGGCATCAGAATCAGGCCCCTTGTCTAATTCTTTTGTGTATTGATAGAAAGCCAAATCTGTGTGCACAGCATAGAGCATGAATACAGTGCTGTCCCTTGAGGAAAGAGACTCATTGAATAATCCTTTTTCTTTAGTATTATTAAGTGGACCATGACCCTTATTCTGCTTGTTTTCCTGCTGTTCCTTCGGGACAAGAGAGGTGGCCATGTTCATGCTACTGCCTTTCAATATGGTGAGCAAGATTTAAAGAAACATAAATCTACTTTAGAGAGAGAGGGTTACACAGCAGAGCTGAATAATGGGCTTTAATAGGCAAACCAAACAGTTAAATAAAAGATGCACACGGCATGCTAAAACTTAAGGAATGCATATTCAATGCAATGCATTATTAAATACAACGGTGAACATATGGGTGCCTACAATTAATGTATATAAATAGCTGATAAAATTGCTCAGTATTAGAAAGCTAGCGGCAAAAATGACCTCATATGTCAAGCAGACAAGCAGGCAGTTACCATTTTCTTTGTACACCTTACAGATGATAAATTAGTTTTATGGTCTGCATGGGGCCCTTATCACATTACAGCACCAAGTGTTTGATAAAGAAAAAAAATGCCTCAGCTAAAAATCGAACTGAAATTTGGAGTCCCTGTGGACCTCATTTTTTTAACGTAAGGAATTTTAACCAACTTCCTTTTGGAAAGATTTATTGCTCTAAAGAGAAATGTATATCTCTATCCTATGTGCTTTTATTACAACTTTTTCTCTTTCCCTGTTCTTCTTCTTCATTTTTTTCTCCCCCTGACATTAGATATAATATGAGTCTGCCGTAACAGATTAATTATTTATTGGGGGATTTAGTAGTTACAGCAGAAGAAAGGGGCAAGCAGAACTCCTAGGTTCTGCTTCTGTCTTTTCTGCCGACCTTGGATGAGCTCTTTCAGTTCCCCAAGACTCAGTTTCTCCATGTACAAAACAAGGAGTAGCAGGCAGTGACTGTGAGGCAAAATTATTCATTGTGCCTGGAAGCTCAGGAGAAAATGCAAAGACTGGGCTTGTCTGACAGACGGTGGTGAAGAGGGACTCTGCAACGAAGACTGTACCCTGGGACACAAGGTGCTGTAGCTCAGAAATTAGTTTCCTTTCTCCCTTCGGGAGAGGGATGAAAAGAACTATTTACCAAGAAATCCAGCAGTTTTACTGCTGCTAACCCTCTACTTTTCCTACTTTCAGCAAGCTCTGCTCTATTGGCACGTGAGGTTCCTTATGGGCATCATTTCCAAGCTTTATATCCTTTTTATGGAGCTGAAAAGTTTTCTGAGGACGTAGGTGGGAGCTGGCAGGCACTCACTCGTTTTTGGACTTACAGGCTGGTGTATGGGGTCAGGATCTGGCCTTCTACCTGGATGCTCTGGTGTCGCACCCTGGCTATGGGCGGGGGGGAAATGTGACTCAGGTTCTATGAATTCCCTTGGGCTAAATTAAAGTGAAACTACACCAAACAATCAATTTAGGCATTTTATTTCTACCAGAGGTAACTTGGGAAACACAGAAAGCATTGTCAACTTGGGTCCTCAGCAAAAATGTCTGTAAGAGGGAGAGTAAAGAAAAGAGGAGAAAGAGGGACAATAAAAAGAGGTATCACCACCTTGGGATCCAGTGATGATGACAACAGGCATGGCATCCTCTGGTGGTGGGCACGCACCAGGTTCTTTACATGTGTGTCTTTTGTTGCCTTAGTCATAACTCTTGGCGACCTACATGGCAATCCTTCCAGAAAATTCATGATTTTCTTCACAGGTGCCAGTGGTGGGGAAGGCATCGCGATGTGTCTCTTAGGGGCACTCAAGTCCCTTGCTCGAATGAACTTCATGTCACCTCTGCCTATATTTAGGTAAGGCTCATCAGAAACGTGGAGCTGCACATCCTCCGTTCCACCCTCCCAGTCCTGTGTTACCTTGGCTCCTTCTTTGCAGTCTGCTGCTGCTGGGCAGACCCCCACTGTGGATGGGCACCATCCTGCCTGCTCAGGACAGCTGTTTGAAGGGCTACCTTGGGGCTGAGGCAGCTATTTTGGCACAATGTTTGAGGCATTAACACATATTAACCCTTTCAATCTCTGACAGCTGGGATAACAAATGACATCAGATACAGAAGCTTGAAGAGGGAGCAAAAGAATTTCACAGCCAACCCATGGCTCTTGCTCCTCTTTCTGTTTTGGAAACGCTCTTTTCTGAGGTGGTCTTCAGTAATACCAGCTTCTCAGTTATTTGAGGCTTGAAGTGCTTTTGAACAAAAGCTTTTTCTGTTTTCCAGCCACCTGTACTTGGAAGAGGTACTTGGAGGTAAAGACACTGAAGCTGCCTCAGAGGCATCAGTATCACCCAGGTTTGGATCCTGACTTGTGCAGCATCAGTGATGAACCTCCTGTACAATGCACTCTGGTTGTATTTTTGCCCATAAGCAACAAACCTGTCCTTTTTTTCACCAGGCTTGGCATTTTGTCATTTAAGAAGATGCTCAAATGCAGACGCTGGATGTTTTTACTGCGACATGTGTGTACCTAGTGTGTGCTTCAGTGACCGCTGGCTTATGGTATTTCTGTCATAGCGTCCGATGTGAGCGTGTCACACCGCTGCATTGAGGATGACTATGGCAGGCGTTATGCCAGGTGAATAATTGGTTCCCAGATGAAACACTGAGCAGATATTTGGTTAAATGCTGGGTGGCTGAGTTTAGTTAGGTAGTTGCCTCTCTTTGTCTGAGTCTACCCCCACCAGCGTAAATAATGAGCTACTTGTGACGTAGCTCTTTAAGATGTTACTTGCTGGGAAAACACTACTAACATTTAATCACTTGCTGAAATCACATAGAAGGCATTAAGATACAAGCATGTGCTTAAAATTAAGCATAGAGTTAAGCACCTTTACAAATTAAAATTACCACATTCTTACCATGCAATGGATTTGAAAATACCTTTGAAATTCCCTCTATAAAAATGCGTAACACTATTTCCCCACTGACAATTTTCTACTAAAATGCCATACAATGAAAGAAGAATTTATAGCTGTAAACATGACTTGCAAAGAGGGAGGCAACCTCCAGAATTTAGCAATCACATTTGTTAAGATTTCTCTGAAGCCTAAACTCCCAATTAACAAGCAAATCATCATCAGACAGTCAGTGAATGGCAAATTCGTTCTATTCAACATCTTTTCAGAAGTGGAATTTGTGCACTTATCTCCATGAAAACCCAGCAGGAAAGTTTTCCATGAGAGTGATCCTACATCTGCCTGTTTTTAATGACTGTAATGGCAAGCAATATTCTACAATTACTTTGGCGATCTCATTTCAAGCATGCAAATCATATTATTTAAGAGCCCAGCAAAAGCCATTTATTTCTTGGAACTGCTAGCTAACTTTGGTGGCGTGAGGAAGTGCTGTGCTTGGAATTAAAAGCCCTGATGTCTTGTAACCTTCCACGGTGGAGTTGTAAAATTTGTCCAACAAGGTCAGACAAGAAATCCTGAAAATGAGTCACAGAGAGAGAGTGAGGGAGAAGGGGGGAAAAAAACCCCACCACCCTATATTGTTCATTACCAAGCCATCTAGGTGTTCTCTTAGCTTAGATGATGAATGAAGGGTTCGTAACTGGTTCATCACATTAGACACCAGCTATCAGCCAAAACCACTGCACACAATGTCATCCCAGAAAGACGTCTGGGAGACGAGAACTTTTCATTGCCACAGTGACCATACTGAAAATTTGATTAATATCTTTTCTGGTTTTCTTGTAGACAAAGCTGATTGTTTGTTAATATCATCCTGGAGCTGTTGGGTGTATATACCGTTGCAGTTTTGCTACCTCATACATCAAGATGCACATAATATCTTACTGTCTGTGTCCTGTTGGTACATCAGTCTGTTTGTCTTTACTATTCTTCTTTTTTTCATGGGGTTGCAAAGACAAGGGTGTTGGGTTAAAGAAGCTCAGTAGCTGGCAATAAATTTTGATACCATAAACAAAATATAATTGCCTTAACACAGTCTATTTTCAGCTCAGAATTTAGTTTTATTTTTTTAGAAATGTCTGTCGATTTGCTTATTTGTTAATTTAACCCATGGGGAGACTCAGTGAAAGGTGTGACAAGATACATATGACAAGAACAGTGTAACAAGATAGAAGATAACATTTCACTTCAAGTTGCCATTTCTGTCTAAGCCTGATAAATGCTCACAAAAGAATGAGTATCTTCTAATAAATGTTTTTTTAGGAAATAAACCTCAGCCACTTTCTTTGCTGTCCCAGCTGGTTCCCCCTCTGCTCCAGCTCCCAGTTGCTTAAGGAATGCGTGAGCAGGACATGGAGGAGAATTTTCTTGCTGCAGTGCTGCTTATCAAAGGTTTCAAGAGTTATCCCATAGCCATCTCTTATAGTGACCTCACGTTACCACAGTTACAAGTGAAGAGGTTTTTGTGAAAGGGTGGAAACTGATTACCAATTTCACAAGTGACAATTGATTTAAAAATGGCTAACCAGACTATAGAGCACCATTTCTCAAACTGGGAGGAGTAATATTCCTTGATAGGAGGTGAAGAGAGACCCTAAGGGGGCCTTAGAAAACCATGGGGAAGGTCCTTATCTGCCATGTGCTTTCCTGAGCCTCATCCTTTCATCCTCTGCCATCAGCCTTCTGTTGGAAAATTTCAACGTGAGCAGTCCTTGAGTGGTGAGCTGTGAGGATTGTACTGGGTGTAAAGCCAAGGGAGCTGCATGTGTCAAGGTATTAAAACTCCACACAGGTACATTTTCTTCCTTGTATGATCACCTATCAAAATGAACAATATTAGTTCTGTTCTCACTCATAGAAGTATTAATTCAAAATAAACCTGGGACTTTTCCACCAAAGCGTACCAGACTGTTATACCAAATACCCATCAGTTTAACATAATTAGAAGCCTAAGCTTCTAACCTTCGGCTGTAGATCTCAATCCACAAGAGATTTTGTCTTCTTTTAGCCACTGAAATCAGTGGGGCTTAAGCTCTTTGACATTTTTTACGTCTGAGACATTTAATTTTGAATTGCATTGCAGAGTTGTTTAGTGTCTGAGCACAAGTGATTAAAATACTGCATCACTTACAGAGTTTTGGTTCTGTATTATTCACCCGCATGCTGGAGTCTTGAAGTCTACTTGTCAGTTTAGTCTTAGCTTGGCTGTTGTGCTTCATTGACACATTTTCAGCCAAGTGAACGACCTTGGTTTTGGTTGTATTGAGGGTTAGACAGGTTTGGGGAGAAGTGTTGTCCTTTGTTATGTATATAATAGCTTGCATGGTTCTTCAGAATCACATTAAGGACACAGATCTTACCCTCAAGAGTTTATGATTTGAATGGATCTATAACATGATGAATGAACACAATAGAAACAGAAGGAGGAAAGAAAAATATAGGGTCAAGCATCACTAGAAAAATCTGTGTCGTTTTGTTGATGAATTACATATACATTTATTGGTTCAATTTCAAATGTTATGGAGTATAATTGGTATTATAAGTACATATACATGAATGATGACCTAGAGATAAGATTGCTAGAAATCACTTGCTGGTGGTAATGCAGCAAATCTGTTTTATGGTATATATATTTATATATATATATTATTAAACCCATAAAATCATTAAATATTCTTTTGGAAAGATTTAATCCCTGGAGTGACTGGCATCTGGCAGGCTTTCAGCAGCATATCGGACAATCTTGGATGACACTCCATGAAACTGGCTTTTCAAGGAATGGGGATGCCAAGGCTTTAACACAAAAATTACCTTTTCCCAGTGCAAATCCATAACTCTGTTGTTTCATTAGTCACTCACTTTTTGAGTCTATGACACTTGTCTGCTTGACCTTATTTGTCCCACGATGAAGTTCATGGTAAAGAAAGCAACTGACAACCAAATAACATCAATAATTGCAGTTCCTGTATCTACTAACCCATAGATAAACGCCCAAAGTTATGCTTTTAGTGCCGTTAACTCATAACTGTCTTTCATTAATTTCATAAATTATGATTATTTAAGTAACTAAACCAATTATAAATCTTTCTCAGTTTTAAAGGCTTAGGAAATGTCTTGAAGATCCTAAATACGTATTGGGGAGAGAAGCAATCATGCTTCTGCAAGGATCTCCTCCCCTTCTCAGCTTCTTACTAAGATTTATCATCTTAGTGCTTTCAAAGTGCTTTTTCCAGAGTGATACCAACAAAAGGTACCAGGTACCAAGTCATAGTGAGGAGATACAGGATAACAGGAAAATGACTGCAGACTGCGGTTGGGTTAAGGTGGCTGGAGCGTGGCAGGAAAGGGGCAAGACGTGTGAGTGTACGAAAAAGCTCATTAGATGAGTTTTTTCGGCTTGACAGCCACAGTTAATTCATGTAAGAATTGGGAAAGTGAAAAATTAAAGGGATAAAAATTATACCTGGATAGTAGATATTTTTTTTTCTACTGTTGTTTTTTCCCCAGGCTATCAGTAATGACCTTAGGCTCAGAATAAGCCTGTACTGGAGTCAGTCACTGGAGAGGGCAATAAATAGTCTACCCTGCACACATAAATTTTGGACAGAACTTTATCATATATAATACAGCCCTCTTCCCTGCCGGATGTTATTTGCTGAAATTTTTTAAATTCACCTGTCAACTATGTAAATTAATAACTGTATATAAATCCATACTTAAAATGTGCCCATACACAGTGTTTATGTTGCTGACTGTTAAATTACCTCCAAGCCATTTTTACGTCTGCACTGCAGACAAAGACATGGTTGGCAGTTGTGTGGCTCTGGGCTAGCTTGAAAGTGGCTGTCAGATACAACAGCCATGTAGCCATGCTAGTTCAAAGTTTGGTGTGTGCTCTAAAACTTGCCCAAGAAGGGAAAAAGGGGGAAATAAATACTGTGATGGCAGTGCAGCTGAGCTCTGACATGCAGAGCTGCAGGCACAGATAAATCAAAACTAACTCAAGGTGTCTAGAAGAGTTATAGCTGGACTTTTGACTTCAGTAAAATAATTACCATTTGGAGCGTATCTAAAGTAAGGAAAGTTGCAATATGAATGACAGTATGCAGTCTGAACAGAAGGCAGGTTTGAAGACTTTAAGGAGCAACTATTATTGAAATGAATATACAACATACAAATATACAAATACACAAATCAGTCCAGAAATAGAGACCTATAGTAAGTTTTTCTGATCTGCTGTCTTTTTTGTAATTAAAAAAAAAGAGAAAACTTTCTGCTTCTATTCATATTTACAAATAGACAACCTAAGGTGAGAAAGCTGAGCTTCATTTCCCCAAGTACGGCGTGCTCGTGTTTAGTCTATCTACCTGCCTATCTAGCTCTCCCTCTGATCGTGTAAAACCACGGGATGAACTAATAGCAGCTTTCCCAGATGAAAACAAGTGTACTATCTTTTTATATTTTCTGAAGCTGGCCAGAGTTTCATCATTTCACTGAGTTCAGTTTTTATGTTAGATTGTTTAATGTAATAGAATGACATGACACTGGTACACCAGATACATCAGAATTATGAACGCTGGAAAGAGACAGTGATAAAATGCTTTGAGATACATGCAATCCTGATAGTGCTATAAGTTTCTGCAATTGATTAAAGACATTTCCCTTGTGCCACCTCATTATTACACATCAAAGGGGAAAAACAAGGGCAAGCTGGATAGAAAAAAAAATATAGTTGTTCTATCCATAGAGCAGAAATCCCCCAGATATGTTAAATTAATTTATATATACAAGATAGATAAGCATAAGAGAGACTAAAATAGGTTTAGAGGGCAAAAAATTTTGTGTTGGTTTTCCTGTTGTTTGACACATCTGGAAAAGACGTTATGGGAAGGCATCTGAGCAAGTAGGAAAATGACAAACTCCGGATTGCTGCAGAGATCAAAGAGCTACCCAGTAGCTGCAGGAATGACAGAGCAGCTGATCATCCAAAATGGCTGTTTTGATAGACCTGAGTCCTGGTGTTGGGCTGGCATCGAAAATAAGTTTCGCCACAATTTGAATGAACTTTGGTATATCATTAAAATTTGCTGACAGTTAAGATCAGATTGAGCTGGAGTCTTTGGCACTTAGTTTATTTCCAGATTTCTAGAAGGAAAAAGGGAATGTTCAGAAGTCCTATTCATCTGTGGGTACATGAATCTGTGTGACACTCCACACACTTTTTTAAAAGTACTCATTGTATTCCATTAATAGACAGTCATGGACTAAGGGTTTTATAGGTATGGGAGAGCTTTGAGGTGGCCTGAGAATGAATGGCACTGTTTTGAGCTCATGCCAAATATCCCCAAATATTAACTGACTGGTTTTTAATATAGAATGAGATAATCTGTGCAAATCATGAGGATAAAATAAAGGCTGGTCTATTCACTGTTCTGATGAAATACCATAGTGTTTAAATGAGGTAGTAGAAGGAGATACCAGACAAAGTCAGGTGTGATAAATACCAGAAAAGATGCTCAGCACGGTACATTTTGTTGCCAATGAAGTATGACTTTCTTACAGTCGAAATTCACAAGGTATCAGAGGAACTATAATACTCATTTTACAGATGATGAACAATGAGGGAGAGAAGCAAAGAAACAAGATCACAGGAGAAATCTAAGCTAATTATCTGAGAACTGAACCTGCATAATTTGAGGTTCAGACCTATGTTTTAACAGTCAGATAGTTTCCTTCGTGTTAAGGTATTCTGTATCCCACAACACTTCTTCCCTCTAAAAGAGTATGTTTATCCATGATGAAGTAAATCTTTCAATGAAAAGCCACTGAAAAGCTTGTAAAATCTGACTGCTGTTTATAGAATTGTGAGGAAGACCTAAAAAGGGTGGACATAACTGAATGAAGATCTGAGTAGTTTTCATTGAAATTCCTGGCAACTATTTGGTGGCCTTCATGGCCAGAAACCAGTCTCTGCTTTGTCCAGACTTCTTTGATTTGGTCCTAACATAAATGCTTGCGAACAGTCTCTGGAAGAAGCCAAAAACTGATATCACATCTGAAGGTAAGCTACTTATCAGGCAATGACATTTCTGAACAGGGTGAAAGCCCTCAGGTTGAGCAGTCGTATGGAAAAATATGCAACTGCTCCTCCTTCCCGTCATGCTTGGGAATTAGCAAGGGAACATCTGCCTGCAGAACTATCTGCCCGTCACCTTTTACCATCATTTAACTCATTTCCATAGGAAGAAAAACTCATTTAACAAGTCTTTGGAGTCTCAAATCTTCTTTCGCATTTTCAAGCCATTATGTTTTTCTTAGCATTGAGTCATTCAGGTCATGTGTTTTAGCTGAAGTTCTAGTTCAAGCTTGCAAACATCACAGCAGTGGAAAGTGTTTTTAATAAAAAATCTGTGTGACTTGTCTTAATGACACATCCTCCCTCCTTCTCCTGGGGAAGGATGGGAAGACACCTAGGTAAAAGATCTAGCTAAGAAATACCCTAGAGTTTTTATCAGACAGTACTGTCAAAAGAACTTCCATGTACTCCAGTACATATGAAAAAAATCTCAAAATATAAGATATTAAAACTACCGAATGTCCTTCATTACAAGGCAGGACAAGACCTGAAACAACACTTTGTTCATGACTCATGCTCAATAAAGACATACCAACTCAAGAATATTATTTTCCCAATCATAATCAGATAAGCCCTGAGAAATAGGAGTAGATTCATAGAATGTTTGCAGAAATAGCCAATGGGGAGCCTCCTATCTTTTGGCAAGACCCTTACTGACGTCAGTGAGAGTATGATAGAACCCAGGATGCAGCAGACGAGGCATTAGGGATACACAAATACCAAATAAAAATACCACAGGCATTTTGCTCTTCAGTGTTAATAACAAATGTCAACAGTGAAGTGCTGCTTCTTCAGCATGAAGCTGTGATATCCAGCCAGGTGATAATCTCTCAAGACTTCCTAACAGACATTTATAGCTTTTTGGTGAGGCAGAGGATTCGTTACCCCAGTGCTCCTTACCGCAAAACAGCAGTTTTACTTGTGGAAGTGAAGGTATGGATAGAGGTCAACCACTGATTTCATGGCAAGGTGGGCACAGAAACTGGAATACGAATAAGGGATTAGGAGCACCTTGATTTACTTGTCATCTTTGCAATATGCTATTTACGGCAACTGAAAATATATTCATACATATGTTCACACCATTGTGTGAACTAGCCCCCTTGTCAGTAGAATCTCAGATGATCAGACTTGGGAAGAAATATTGGCCTAAGGAAGGGATCCTGTCAGGGTAAGTAGCATAGTTTTGCTGTTCATCTTTGTCAGAGACAGCCATCCACCTCTGGCCATATCATTGCCTTGCTCTGCACAAAACCATCAGTTGTAAATCCTCTTCTAAATGTCCTTCAGTGTGGCTTTCAGGTACATGAGAAAGCAAACACAGAAAGAAACACCAGCACTGTAGAGCTATCATAGCCACACATCAGCTGTTATGGTTCACCTGTGACAGTGTTTCAGTACCATCGCAATCTTGGCTGGTAGTTTCAGTTAAGCTGTGCAGTTTGGTATGAGGATGTCTGAGGCATAAGCATATTTTTCTTTCAGCTGGTGATGATGTGGGAGTGGTAGCTTGCTAAAAGCAGAGTGTCAAACAGTGGAAATAATTCAAGTTACAGTAGGAAGATTTTCCAGAGCTTTTCTGGCTAGAGCTCAACTTCTCAGAAGTGTTTGGTAGCCCAAGTACCACTAATTGCCCAAAATTTTGTGAAATCTGAACAAGTCCTTCTGCAAATTTGGGTCGTATGATCACTTTGCCTAAATTTACCTTCCATGAGTAGGAATAATGATGCTATGAATATAAATACAGCAGAGAGTGTGAGAAGCTCAGTGCTGCAGAAACAGAGACTCTCTGTATGCCAATGAGAGAATTCCACATCCGGCACCTTAACCATCAGTCGAGGCCTGAGTTAACCATCCTCACTTTCTGTTTTGAAGTCTGGCGATTTCACTGCATGAAGCTAGACTTTTGGCAGCCCCACAGAGATTTGCCTCTTGCTTTCTGGTGCTGTTTTATTCTGTGAATTGTTTGCACTTCAGGAACAGGAGGATGAATTGGTCTCTGTGGAGCATTGATGCCATTTCAGACTGAACAGGCTGGGGGACAGCTAACCCAAATGATAGAGTAAAATACAAAGAAGGCTTTATTAGTGTTCCTCCCCCCTTTTAACCTTTTAAATGCCTCTTTGAGGAAACCATTGTCTGCTCTTCAAAATTAAATGAGAGACGAGGAGAGGCCAGGGTAAATTCTAGCAGGTGGAAGGGTCACAGAACAACCAGTCTTAGCTAAGCAATATTTATTTATGTTGGGAACATATGCTTGGGATTTCACTTTTGGTCTTCAGCTTATTGTTTATGAGGTTGAACAGCAGAGTCCTGCCTTTATACATACGTGTATGGGTGATGGCAGGAGTCCTGCTTGTGCTATACTCTGGCAGATCCCTACAAGTGGTATCCCATACAGCTGGAAGATATTTTGCATTCTTAGTTCATTTTAGTTTTACCAGTTTTATTTTCTGATTTAGCTTCCCACCCCTCATATTTGTGAAAGTCGGTTCTTGAATCTCTAGCAAGGCAAAACACCCAGTGTTCTTTGTTACCTTAAAAAATGCCCATATTTCTGCCTTTTGCAACACGTTCATATTTCTGCCTCAGGCTTCTTACCACTGAAGTTTTCAGAGAACCAGGCACGTCCTGTCTGGAGAGGAAAAGACTAAAGGGAGTCATGATGAATGTCCATAAACACATAAAGGCATGTCCCTGAAAAAGGAGAGGAACCAATTATCCTCATTAGTCAGTAAGAACAAAAAAAAGGAGTGATAGGTTCTGGATGAAGCACTGAATATTTAGGTTGACTGTTATGGAAAACTTCATAACTATTAGCACATTTAAGGCAATGAAGCAAGTCACCCAAGGGAGATAGACAGATCACCTTCACTGGAGATAGTCAAGGGAAGGTTTGACACTCATCCATCAGAGAAGTGTTGGAGATAATTAAATCAGTCTTGCCCCAGGCAAAAGGATGAACTAGATAATTCACTAGTGTTCCTGTTCAACCCAGCAGATTCTATATTTTTCCTTCTTAATTGGGAAGATGTGTGTGTGTGTGTGTGTGTGTGTACACACCTCAATTCATATCAACCTATATTACCCATGGAATGGCCGAAGGATCTGTATTAGAAAGCAATATTTCTCTCCTTGGCTTTATTCCCCTCACTTGGAAAGGTTTATTCTAAATTGCCTCAGCAGTTTTTCAGGTGCCTGTATGCAGCATTGTGAAGAGGACCAGGTGTTAGTGGCTGCTAGTCTTAATTTTTCTGCTTGAGTGGATCTGTTTTGCTGAAATTTAGCCCTTAAAATACACTTCTAGACAGGAAGAGTTGTCTCCTTCCCTGCCTTCACTACCCAGTGCCACCTGCAGACTGGACAAGCATCTCCAGAAGGTGCTCTTGCCGCTTCCCTGGGGTGAGTTAAAAATCAATGCATGTCTGGAATTGCCTGTCTCTATCCACTGGTTTTATAGGGAGCCCAGACATTTCTTACATAATTAGATATCTAAAGACTAGACTAGACATCTAAAATGAAGCATCATGAGTCCTGCCCCTTGCAGCCCTGCACAGTCTGTTTTCCCGTGCCTTTTTTTCCCTGGTGATAAAGCAGGGTAATGGCAATGGCAGGGTATCTAGTGTGCTGTGCGTGTTGCCTATTGCAATTATCATGATTGTCTCACTGTTACTTTGTGCTTCTCCATCTGTTTGCAGCCTCCATCTGTTGTCTCTCCTCTTACAGTCAGGTAAGTCTAAAGATTCGGATAAACCTAAGGGTTAGCTTGTAAGTTGTCTGTGGCAACAGACACCTGTTTTCCATTCAGAGTTTGCACCACCTACTGCAATAAGACTGTGATGCTTGACTGTGGCTTACACATGCTACAGCGATGCAAATGATGGTATTAGCAGTAACATTAGAGTTCCTTGATCTTGTGGTCCATGTTCCAAGAAATTCTGCTATGACATAAATCATGTACTATCTCATTTTAATTGCTGATAATCAGAGGGCACTACAAGGACATCTTGGAGAGCAAGTTAACAAACGGCTCTGAAATGTGTTGGACAGGCAAAGGATGGTTCTGATTTTCACGCACTAGGACAAATGCTGAGCAGTGGCAGGCACCATCACTTTCTTTGTCAGCTCAGACTAATCTCCCCTTATTGCAGCTGAGATCGCAACGCAAGAGTTAATTCCTTCGTTAAATGTGCAAGCTGAGAGTAATGCTACTTGAAGAGTCTACTCCGAAAGGCAATTAAAACTTTGCACAGTGAAACTTTACGGATGGCGCAGAAAGGAGACTGTCACCTCCTTTACCTCAATCTTTACAACTGTAATAATACCCGCCACACTGGGACAGCTGTGTGGTCTTTGAAAGCTGGGATCCTTTTTCAGAGCGTGTGCAGGCAGCAAGGAAGATCATTATCTGGCCTCACAGCTCGGAGAGAGACCAAATGCAAACTAGTTGTGTACAGTAAGTCAGATCTGAATGGGGTCAGCAGCAAACTGACAGATGGAGAAAGCTTTTCTGTACTTTCATCCAGATACTCTTACCCAGTGTGTCACTAGCACCCTTCATCAAGGGCAGGAACCTTCCCAAATTCTCTGATGCTCCAAGGCCGCTGTAACACTGTAGATCAGATAATTAAAGTACTTCTCTTAGCCCAAGATGTTCCTTATTTCATAACATGCTTTTATGGTTATGTCCAACTGCTTGAGCTTAGCATAGAGCTGGTTTAACTGTGTAACAGTAATGGGTGAAGATGCTTTATTTTTACTCAGAACTATCCTCAGAGTATTTTATGGAACAGCAAAGCTCATTTGAACTTACTAGACTGGGTGAAAACCTTTATTCTTCACAGCTCACTAGAAGTCATAACAAGATATATTGGAACACCCACAACCATGTCCCAACTCTTCCCATGACCTCTTGTCACGACAAATGTTCCTGGCTGCTAGTCCATCCAGCAGCAGTTAAAAAAAGTACACAAGAAACCTTTGAGTGAACAAATGCCTGTATCTGACCCCTCCCATTGGCTTCCAAAGCAAAACAGGATCAGCTTCCTAGCTCCCCAACGTACGCATGAGTGGGGGCAAAGACAATGTCTTTTTAAAGCAGCATTTCAGGCTACAGCAAGAGGTTGAAATGTCGTTCTCCAGCTGTGCTAAAGCACAGGTTACCCAGGGTCTGTAGTAGACTCCTGTCCTTTCTGTATTAGGCACACTGCATTACTCACTTTCATATTATCTTCTTCCCAAGTGCAAAAGTATCTGACCCCAAGCATCTAGAGTGGGCTACTGGGTGTACCACAACAACAATCAGTGGTAAATGAGTGACAAGTTTAAGAAATCTTTAATATCCACCCTCTGACTTCCAAGTTATTTCATTTTTATGATGATGCGCTCTTTCAGTGATGCGAAAAAAACCCTGATGCTAACTATACTACATGAAATGAAGACTTGTAATTTGCCTAGTTAGGAAAACAGAACATAACTTTTATTTTATTGGGGCTATCATCTTTCAAATACTTAAGCATGTGCTTAACTTTAAACCTGTGAGGCCTTTTTGAAGACAATGGAGCTATTTACATACTTCAGCACATTGCTTAGTCTTCATAGGATTAGCGCTGACATTAGCAGCCTTAACTTCCTGATAGTGTAGTTCCTAATTTTGCATAACAATAATGGTAAGTCTCTGTCTGATGTGATTTACACAACCCATCATTTGCCTTTGCCTGTGAAGCTATAAATCAATGTGTATTTTTTTTCTGGACTGATCTTCAGGCTAATTCTCTAGGCTGTAACTGTGATTATGCCTGTTCCCTCTGTTTTCCCTCCAGGTTTTCTTGGGTGGCTTCCACCAGCAAAACACTTCTTGTCTAATTGGGACAATGAACTTTATCTTTCATTTTTTCCCCTGCCAAACTTTCTTTAACGATCTCTGTTATAGTTAGAGACTGCAATTTACTTTAATTACTTGAAACCATCTAAAATAAACAATTTTAAACCAATAGAACAAAGAGCCATTTGTTTTGCACTTGCCCTCTCCCCATTATCCTTCCATTCTTATCTCTAATAGTATTGAGAGATTAAGCTTCATCCTACAGGCAGCGACCTACACTCCTGTTTCATTTTAATTTTTCATATCCCCATCCCCCCATTTTGTCTGGCAGTCCCCCCAGGATACACATTAGATCAAAGTATACATCATTTGCTCTTACTTCTTTCTGCATGCTGCCTCTAGGCTAGGAAATTTGCAGAATGCTGCTAAGGCTGCTGAGAACTAGCCATTTTCCTTTAGTCAAATGTTTTTTAACTTGAAAATGTCAATACAGAGATAAGTCATAAGATCAACTCATAAATATGCACAGACTTGTTTTGTTTTGTTTTGTTTTGTTTCTCTTCCCAACTCACAGTGTTATCCTGGGTAGCACTGGACTGGATACTTTGCACATATTCCTGAGAAGTCTTTCTCTTATTAGTGCTTAAAGAAGTACCAAGAGTTAAATTTTTCATTAGTAATTCTTGTGCAGTGTAATATCCTGCATGTATTAGATACACACAGATATTTCCCTTATGGAAAAATCCTATAGGGCTTCATAGAATATTACAAACTTTCTCATACAATTTTTTAAACCACCTTGTAAAATCAAACATACAATGAAATATACTTCTATGAGATAGTTCAAAGAAACCTGTGAAGAAGAAATAACTCTCTAATAAATCCTGTAGGTTTCTGGAGTAATTTCTATAACACTATTAAGTTTCTTTAGAGTTCTGCCAGTTCCACCCCTCTACATGTCTGTAGGCTCCTTTGAAAATGGCACAGAAACAGTGCGAAAAGCCTGCTCTGTCATTTCTCCCTATGGATTTACATAAAATAAGATTTTTCTGATGCCTCCCATCCCCCAATGACTGTTGAAAACTCCTCATTGCTCTCCTGGCCCTTCTTTTGTTTAGCAAATTTGCTTAATGCAAATTATTTCTGCTACTTGCACACTCAGCTGCTCCAACCTTCAGTGGTGGAAATCAGCACAGATCCCAGAGACCACCAAAATTTTGACCCCTGAACATTGATTTTCAATGACTGCACACATCTGAAGTCTCAAGTCCAAGCCTTAGCCGTGGGAACACTCCCATGGCACATGAGGATACACCAAGCTGAATCAGAACTGGGGCAGATGATGGTCAGAAATAGAAGGATTAGTTCCTCAACAGTTTGATGAACTGAAGAGTCAAATATTTCAACAAGTTTTATCACAGTTGATTCCAAGTTACTTACTGACTACCCATATAAAGCATCATAATTAAGCAACATAGGCGAATGGATTAGCTGACATCACACTGTCTCTTGTTAAGCTATTCTTTTTGTCACATGATTGAAAGCAATCGTTCAAGTTTTTAAGAGTAAATGTACAGTGGTACGGGAGGCTAGAGAGGAGTGAAGTCCATTCTGACATCTTCTGTATGATTGCCTTATGCCTCAATTTCCCCAAAGGATATTTCTATGCAATTTTGTAAATATCCATAGCTGGAACTTTAAAATTAAAAGCTAAGTCTGAACTCCAAGTATTTGCTTTGCACGGGATGTACATGACAATTTCTGTGATCCTGTCTGAGGCAAAAAGCAAACAGCACGTTTATTGTTGATAATTGGTATATATTCCTGAGTAAAATCAATGATGTGATCTCACCAGCTGGTTGATTTAATATAAATATTCAAACACAGAAACAGTTTATTAAACAGATTGGAAATCATCAACTTCATTATTGTAATAGACCAAATACAGTATCTTGGTTTTCAATAAATGGAACAATCTACCGTATGCCAAGACACTTCCTGTCTGTTACTATATTCTACTAAAAAGAAAATAACAATTCTAACAGAATATCATGTAGCCACTCCAGGAATTAATAGAATTAGTGCAGCAACCATGAGACAGAATATAAATATTCTATTGAATTATCAATTAAACCCCCATAGCAATAAAGGTAAACTACATTAAATAAGTGAACAGAAATCATAGACTATTTCCCAAATTCCTGTATTAGTCTTCATCTTGAGCCTCGAATGAAAATTCTTGAGAGTAACAAGTATATAATTGCTTGACATTTTTCTTCTTCGAGTCATCTTAGGAAAACAAATTACATGATGTAAGTGCAGCTCTTTGGATTCGTAAACTCCTGGCATAACTGTGTAGTTATTATGCATTGAGCATTCATCGACATTAATTTTTTGCTCCAAAGATTGAGGCATGGATCATTTTTCAGTTTCTAATATGAGTCTGATGAAGTTTCATTTCCATCAAATGCCATTCATCCCTGTTTTAGGAAGAGAAGTTTAGGTCATTCGCCTGGTTTGGCTGGACTTTCCTCTTCCGTTAGCCACATACAGCAAAATATCATTCCTACAGGAGCAACTTCTTCTATAAGCCATTTGTGGTAATCAGCTGCAAGCATCATGAAGGTGAAATAATATCACAAGAGGCAGAGGAATTCCTAAGAGTCATTGCAGGGATGAGAAGAAGAAATTGAGGAAGGGATAATACCAGAGAGAAAAATTCCTAATCTCTGTTAGACGGCGGGATCGTATTCACATGTAAATTTAAACTGGATATTTAAGTAGATGGGGGTGACTGTATTGGTGGGTACAGGGCAGTACAAACTAATAAGGTTTCCCATTTCTAGCACCTCTCATATTCTTCCATATATTGCAGATACTTCAGTTACATGTATTATAATGTTTCTTGGCTCCATGTTCTAACCATTTTTGTAATAGTACAGCACCCACCACATGACAGTACTTTTCAGCAAGTTCTGACTGCCGTTGTAGTAGAAAGAAAAGTGTAAGGATGTAACTTTTCTATTTCCCCAGTATATCCAGGAAAAAAAATTAAAAAAAGAAAAGAAAAAATTCATATAAAGAGCTAAACACTGAAGCACCATCTAGTGGAAATGGCACAAAGTTGTAGAAAACATAGATACTTTTCTGGTTCAATCTTTAACCTGCCTTGGGAAAATAATTTTCCTTTTACTCACTTACATCTCCTTTCGTATTCCTTCTCTCTCCAATGAAGTTTGATTGCAGGGATTTTCTGATTACATCAAGGCACTAATGAAGTGAGTCAAAAAGTGTAGGGTTTTCTGAAGATGGAAACCAGTCCTTCCTTTCAGTGATATCACAAGAATCCCTACCAGTGGAGATTTAAATACATAATGGGTATAGCTTTGGCCCAGTACTTTTAAAGGTTTTTCATGGATAGTAAAAGGCTGATTTTACTGACTTTCTTCTTTGAAAAATAGTGGACTGCAAAAATAACACTATTCTGTAAAAAATGTATTGTTTACTTTTTTTTTTTTGATAAAGAATTTTGAAAGAGAAATCTTTACAGTGAAGCAAAGTTTTGAAATGAGACTTAGAAATACTTAGTTTTTATTCCAGATCATTATACTTTGTGTTTTTCAGAATTCTATCTTCAAGCCCAAATTGAAATGGAAAAATTTTAGGATATGATTTGATTTGATTTTTACAAAAGTGGTATAGTTTTCCTACTTAGCAATTTTGATGCCTATTTGGAATCGATGGCCTTGCTGGACTTGTCAAATGCAAGACGAAAGACACGCTCGGACTGAGGTGTCACTCGACTGAGGTGTCAAGAGCCTAAGAGCTAACAAAGGAAGTAGTTAACTGGTGCTTATCTTATCAGACAAAAGAAAGAGGGGATAACCCATCATTGTAAATCCAGTGATCTGTGGGGCGCCGCTGGCCCCTGGACCTGGGCTACAAAGGCGTGTCATCTTGCTGAGTCCCGCTTCTGATGACACGACATTCCATGCCAAGAGCCAATCGATACACAATGATTGACTTAGTCCCACCTCGCAAAAAAATTTCCAAACATAAAAATTGGCACTTGAAAACTCTCTTTGGGAGGAGGAGCCAAGCGAGAACTTCACCTGATGGATGGATAGAGGGGCTTGAAACTTTCTTCCCCCACCAAGAAGGGGCGCCTTTTTGCTAAGAGTCGCGCCTGTGACTTTGTCAGACGTATGCCCGGGAACACATTGTTAACTAAAGTGCGAAACTATTACTTTGAGCTCAACTTTTGTAGACAGTGCATTTATCAATGGCAATTTCGAATCTGTGATACTTGTCGCTTGAATAAATTACCTGTTGTTTCAACTTTGCAAAACTGTTTCAGTGAAAGTCCTTGGAAGGGCTCTGGCAGGCAAGTTGAATCTGAGAAGTGGCTACACACTTAACCCTTTAGACATAAACTGTCGACCGAGTCTGGGACTAGGAGTAGATCCAACCGCACCTAGACTCTCCTCTGAGAGAGAGTTTAGAAAGCAAGGGGGTCTTCTCTGAACCTTGTGACTCAACAGGAGGGCTCTCCTTTTGCTGCTTATCAGACTCCCCTTACGCCCCCTTTAATGCGACACTACTTAACCAGTCTCATCCTCTCTTTTATGCAATTTTTAGAGAGATTTCTCGAGGAAGTTTCTTGTTGCCTTACCACATCAATGTACCTGAAGGAGATACTATTAACACATCTTACATTGGGGGTGATCTTTGCTCAACAATCTACTCACAAAGGGCATCCCTCAATGCCTGTTTAGTCAAACTTGTGAAAGTTATTTGAAGAACGGGTAGGGTTTGAAGGAGGACAGGAAACCCATTTCTTTGACAAAATTTAAACAGCCTATTTCAGTCTTTTCAGAACAAATTAATAACAGACAAACAGTTTGTGAATAGCTTACTTGATAACATAATGATGGGAGTTTTACTTTGCATTTACTTTCTTAATATTTCTGAGTATTTCTGAAAATTAGGAATTTAAGATCCTGACCCAGGTGTAATATGATACACATTATGCAATACAACCCACCACATGTTTGCACACTCCCAATCCTCTGATTCACACCCCGGACATCTTCTGGTTTCATAGAGTCATAGAATCATACAGTGGCTTGGGTTGGAAGGGATGTTTAAACGTCATCTTGTCCAGCTTGTCTTCAAAGAGCAGGGACAACTTCTTCTATGTCAGATGGCTCAAGGCGCCATTCAACTTGACCTTGAAAGTTGATTATTTTTTCTTTTCCCTAAGTTTTGCTGCCTGGTCCAGCCTTTTATGTCACACACAGAGAAGAAAAACATGAAAACAGTTTATTCTCATGAGTATAAAAAGCAGAAGCTGTTAAGGAGGAAACCTGATGCATAGCCTCCTTTTCCTACTTTTTTCCTCCCAAACTCTGCATCACATAATTTCCCACAAAAGCAAACGTAATGGATACAGTTCTCTCAGCTAACTTGCCTGTACATTTTAAAATCTTCCAGTTTGTGCACAACTTCCCTGGGCAGTTGACGAAAAGAAAAATCTTCCCTTGAATACCTGCAGGCAGAAATGCTGTCAGACTTATTTAGTGCTTATACATAATCACAACGTAGTGGAAAGTTAGTTGACTCTATCATATATCCTGGGTTGCATCAGATGATTTTGAGTCACAGAGGGGAAGGTCTGATCTGGTAGTGAGTCCCAAACTTTCAATTTTGTGCCAGACACTAACCTAAAATATGGCCTTGGGCACGTTACTTAAACTGGCCTTGCCTCTGTGCTACTGTCAACAAAACGAGATCTTTGTTCTCGGGGG
>Ga0065711_1033286_pt1 | contig 25770 bp, 8 predicted proteins | sample Hoacrofraction12_FD_59098 | JGI IMG/M metagenome (GOLD analysis project Ga0065711, IMG submission 59098) | Hoatzin crop microbial communities from Cojedes, Venezuela - Epithelial fraction 12 v2 (version 2) | ecosystem: Host-associated > Birds > Digestive system > Esophagus > Crop | place...
GTCCTGTGCAGCCTGCTGTAGGTGACCCTGCTTCGGCAGGAGGGTAGGACTAGATGACCCACAGAGGTCCCTTCCAACCCCTACTATTCTGTGATTCTGTGATTCTGTGATTCTGTGATATCTTAATAATATCAATCCTTAGGAGTTCTTTCTTCTAGTCACTAAATCTCAAAGTACTCCTTGGACACAGGTAATGTGATGTAACACAGGTTCTGTGACGGGCTTTAAATAAGAAAACAAATCACTGCCAGAATTTGGGGATGAACTAAACATAGATAACCTCAGAAATCAGCTTACATGAACATATCAAGACAGTGCTTTAAAGTCTCAGCGATACGCTCTGTTTATTACACTGCTGTTGTCAGACTTGTAGACACAATGCTAGCCTGTATGTTTTATAGGATCTTCTGGTTAGCCTATTGGTCATATTTTTCACAACTGCAATACAGCGTGGTTTTTTGGTCAGAAGAGCTGTATAAAGCATATGCAGGAAGTCAGCATCTCTTACACAGACATATTATTATACTTCCTTTTACAAAGCTGCGTTAGCCTCATGCCCGCTGATAGGTCACAAGTTGATGGCACAGCACACAAAGCCAGAACCAGTCTTCCTAGTCACCTTCGCCCCTTCCAGTCTAATTACACATTGTACATATTCATGCAGCTTTCTGTATCTGCTGGTCAAAATCTGTCTGCAGTAACAGAAATGACTAGACATCTTCTGTGTTATAAAAAAGCCTGTTCCAATTTTTATGGCAACAAATATCAATCATAATAACAACAGTACTCTGCTGTAAAATGACTGTTCTAGTTACACCACTTACATTAGAATTTATTTGTGAAAGCCCCTCATAGGGAATCAAAAAAAGAAAAATCCAATTTACTATTAGCTGTTAACGTGCGATTATTTTTATTTGTCTTTAAGGAAACGTCAGGTAGCAGTCACCCCACACTATCAAGCAGCACCAGGGAAGCTGAGTGCAATGAAATGACTTCCAAAGAAAGTCAAATCAAAGCCTCTGAGACACAAGAGGTAACTATATCAATTAATAATTATGTCATTGGACAATTATACTGATGCTGATACATATCTGCTTTGCTTCTTCCTCTTTTACCACTTGGTACAGCAAGATCTGGATGTTCTGCTGATAGCCTCCCCCATTAGGCAGTGATTAATAACTTTTTTAAAGGTCTTTTAATAAGTTTTTTCATTTATTATTGTTTTAACATGGTAATTAATTAAGTTTCCATTCATATTTTTCTTTTATGCAACATTTTTAACACAGTAACAGAAGTATGGAAAATTCTTACATATTGCACTAAATCCTGTAGTAAAGTGAAGGTTTTCTGCACAGGTTTCTCATCGTGAGCAAGTTACTGATGAGATAAAAATGGCTTCTACATTTGTTCAACACAGTGACGAAACAGGTAAGAAGTGGCATTAGAATAAAAGCTCACAAATGAGCAATGGCAAATGTCTTTACTCAGACAAATGTACAGCTCTTAGCATACAAACATGAAAATGAAAATTGCTCCAAATTCTTAGTAAAGCACATTCATTGACTTCAATGTGACTTAGGAAGTGAGCTTAGAATTCAGTATGGAGAGATGGCTTTTGCATAAGGAGGTGGTTTTAAATATATACTTAGTTGCTTAAAAGAACTGGGGACTTGAAGTATTATCTGAAAACACAGGCAAACATGAGCCCATGTATACACAAAATTGTGTATGAGAAAGATTTGATGAATAGCTGAACTGGATAGCTGTGCAGAATATGACCACAGTGTTAAGACACTGCTGCTGCTGCAGCTTAGTCCTGGTATTAGAGTTCATGCATTATATCCACAGACCCCAGTCAAGCTTTAGCCCTGCCACACCACTCAGGTATGGCAAAACAGTGGGTGATAATGTCCCTCAACAACTATTCTGTCATTCTATGGATTTCCGTTCATGATCACGTGACTCTCTAGACTGCTGCAAGGCTAAGTACAATTTTTCTAATGTAATAATGTATTATAATTCACTGATAAAGTCAATTTCTTAAAATGCAGAGTGGAGGAAAAATGATCTTTTTGTTCTTCTTCCCATTGCAGTAACCAATGCAGCTCAGAATGAAGAGCTCCCAAAGACTGTAACACAGATTTTAAAACAGCACATTGAAAGGACAGCTCAGGAAAAGGCCATTCACTCTGACAGAGAGACTGCAACACCTGCAAAAGAAGTCAAGGTTTGTTCTTTTAATAAGAGGGATCTTTCTTTATGCAAATTAGAAGTGGTGAAGACATAGGTCTGTAATGCAGTCTGAATTTCTGTCTTGACTTTCTATCAAATTGTAATTAAAATGTGATTTTGACTAATTGTGATTAAAAATATAACCTATGAAAGTGGTGGGAATATATGGACTTTAGGAATTAAATGCACATAATGTAATATAAAGTACGTTAGAAAGCTCAACAAGTACTTACAGTATGTGACAAACACAATTAAAAGTAGATCTTTATAAAAACTATAGCATTCCTGTCCTCCTCTGCTGAATACAGTCTCCTCTTTCCTTGTTTTCAATCTGCAAATACATGTAATTTCTGTCACCACAGATTCTCAGAAGCATAGAAAATGTCACTTTCAGAAGAAATTAAAATGAGGATAAGCCACAACATAACTTTGCATTATGCTTATAATGCAAAGGCTGCATTTATTGCAGCAAAAACTCCAAAACTGTTCAACCATAATTTTGCATTTTGTATGAATTCCACATTTCTTTTCACACATATTCTATGGTGCAAATAGCAGAGCTCTTAGTTCAAAATATTGGTTTTATGCATTGAGCAATAGCTGGTGGATTGTCTTTCCAGATCTTATTATAATCCTATTGCTTGGATCCTTGTAGAACTAGCTTTTGTGAAGAACAGAAAAATTGTTTTCTATGTTACTATACTTTAAAAAGAAACAACCACTTTTGTTCCCTAAAGACGGAAAATACATACCAGGAAATTACCTTGCCTTCAACAGTTAGTTCATCTTCTACTGCTACTACTTCAGCAAGCAGATTGCAGGAGACCTCTACACCAACAAAAAAGCAGGACAGAACTGCTACTTCTGCAATGATTTGCTCCAGATCCTATGAATATAGAAGCACAGAAATGTTTCCCACTCATGCAAAAGCTCCACTGGAAATGACAGCAACTTGCCAGTCCACTGAATCGACCAGATCTCCAATAAAGCCCACTGGCTCCACAGTTCTGTAGCCAAAGCAATCTATGTGAACCAAGACATCTACACAAATGATTCCACCCACAATTACAAAAACATTTAGAGAAACACTACATGAATAAGACTTCTAACATTTTATCTCGTGAATCTGAAACATGGGATATGATGTCAGATGAGCAGCAGGCTAGATATGGCTTTGCCTTCACCATTCAGATGTTCTCATGACCTGAAAAATGATGCTTAGAATTGCATGAAATACGGAGAGGAGGGGTCCTCTCTATAAAATGGGTCTTTGAGAACCAGCCTTTCGTTCCAGCTAAAGCTGATCCTCCAGACCCAGACAAAGCTAGAAGAATTGCAGACGGAGATGTTGAATACATAGCCTGGAGGTTTAAGACCCAGCGTGTTGATGCACCTTGTGCACATGCTCCAGGCTCTGCAGGAACTGTGGACAAAGCTCTTGCACTAGTTAGAGGATGTGTTTGCACAGTCACGTGGATGTTTGAAATGCAGCCGCTGGACTCTACAAATAAAAAATATCACAATGAGGAAGAAACATCAGCTGAAACTTGCATCTGAGAAGTTTCTGGTGGTGCTGTAAAGACTCTCAGGCACTTGCTGGAAGCACAGAACCTAGATAAACTGGGGCAGCTGTACCCAGTGGATGCCTTTAACTTGTTGAAGCTGAGGTCTGAGCTGAAAGAGCTTAAAGGAAGCATGGAGAGAAACATAAATCATTTTGAACCTCAGCCATTGTCCGTTACCAGAGACAATTTTGGTCAAAGACTAGAGAATGAAGCTGTCCATAGAGAAGATGCTGAAAACACGTATGTCAGAATAGCACACTGGACGTTTGAACCAACAAAGACCTGCTGGAAATTAAAGTGGTATGTAGAATCTCATTGGAGGAAAACATGAGCGGTGGTGTGCACAAGGCAAAACAGTTAGTTGATACACAGCCTTGGCACACAGAGGATTCAGAGGACACAGAAAAGCACACTTTCTGATTCCAAATTTGATGGCAATGATAAGCAAGTAGTACAAAAATATGACATAGGAATTCAAATAGATCTCCATGAAGACCAGAAGGCTGAGAAGCTGAAGACACGGGAACCATTGTGAAAGCCTCTAGCTACTATCTCTTCCACCATTATGAGGATTACCGCTACGAGAGCTATCCTGAAAAATTATATAAAGCAAAATAAACATAGATACTAAAATATAGATATTTAAATTAAAATAGCATTACTGTTGTATTTGAGAAATATTAACATGCTAGAAAATGAGCACAGGATGCATCTGACTTCTCATGCTTAAAATTAATGCAACATCCTCTTAACTGAGGTAAAATGTTGCCTGTAAAATAGCTCTAGAGATAAAATAATGGTCGTATTTTGTGCACATCTGGTTTTAGTTTGTTAAAGCACAAGATGTGACTTAAGACAAAGTGAACTACATTTTGGTGGGTTTCCTGTTTGAGTAAAATTGCTGAAACAGGTTACAAATTAACACACAATTTAAATTTTTTTTCCGCTGTTTCCTGCTGGTCGATTTTACCAGTTGATACAGCCCTATTCTGAATTAAGGCAGCAATCCCACTTACCCGATGTCAGGATCCAGGCTTCACATCACTAAAGAGTGGAGTCACTCAGTGTCCCTCAAAATCTGAGCCTCTTATTTGTTTTATATTGAAATAAACTTTTAAAATACATGAAGTATGTGAATATATACATAAATATTTATATATGAATATGAAGTAAACATTGAAAATTAAACATGCCTTTTTTCTCACAGTGTATGTGTGAGTTAAAAATTGTATTAAAATAGTATTTAGATTGCAAAGTTATGCATTTGAAACTTAGAAAATATTACATATGCCATTGCATGATGAACATCGATGTTCTTTTGTGCATCTATTTTGGGCACTGAATATGGATGGTATCCTGTAGGAAAAGCAGATGTTACCATAGCTTTAGACATTTGAAATACATGAACAGAATGCTGGTGCTTGAACAGCAATGGAAATGGCAGAACAAAGCTAAAGCCTCCTGTACCTGCATAACTTCTAAACAGAAAGCTCTGCTTTGGGTTTCCTAAGTCTGCGCACTAAGAAGAGAAGGTTGTTACCTCTGTTCATGCTACAAGCAGAACTAAGCATGAGTATGTTGCGATCCTGTAAAATGAGGCACAGCCTGGCAGTGGTCCAACAAAATACCTAACGTGGTGGGTTGCCCCTCGCTGGCAGCTAAGTCCATACCCAGTCGCTCGCTCGCATGCTCACTCCCCCCCAGTGGGACGAAAGAAAGAATCAGAAGAGCAAAAAGGAAGAAAACCTGCGGACAGAGGTAGAGACACCTTAACAGGTGAAGAAAAGATGGGGCACAAGCAAAGCAAAACAAGGAATTGATTCACTGCTTCCCATCAGCAGGGAGGTGTTCAGCCACTTCCTGGAAAGCAATGCCTCAACATGCACAGCAGTGACCTGGGAAGACAAACACCATAGCTCTGAATGTCCCCTCTTCATCCTGCTTCCCTCAGCTTTTATTGCTGAGCACGATGCCATATGGTATGGAATATCCCTCTGGTCAGTTGGGGTCAGCTGCCTTGGTTATGTGCTCTCAGCTTCTTGCACATCCCCAGCCTACCTGCTTGGGGCAGGGAGCATGGTCAGAGTGGGGGGAAGAAAAGGCTCTGACACTGTGCAAGTGCTGTTCAGCAATAGCTAAAGCACTGGTGTCTTACCAACACTTTAGCCACAAATCCAAAACATACCACCGTGTGAGCTGCTGTGAAGAAAATTAACTGCATCCCAGACAGACTTAGTATACTTAAGCATGTTAAAAGTGAGTAGAAATACCCAGCACCAGGAAAACAGTGAATTCTTTATATGGTCAAGCCTCTGGATTCCGTTTTGTGTCTCTTCTATCTCGCAAACATTGATGATCTCAAATAGCAGGCCAGCCCTTCCCCCACTGATTTTGTAGGACCGTTCACGTGTGGTGGGTTGACCTGCCAGATCCCTACCCAGCCACTCTCATTCCCCCTCCTCAACAAGACAGGGAGAGAATATAGGATGAAAAAGCTCAAGTGACAACATAAAGACAGGGAGATAACTTGCCAATTACTTTCACAGGCAAGACAGACTTGACTCGGGGAAAACTAGTTTAATTTATTATCAATTAAAATAGATTTAGACGGTGAGAAACAAAGACAAATGCTAAAACGTCTGTCCTTCTGCCCTTTTTTTCCCAGTCTCAACTTTACTCCTTCACTCCTGACTCTGCTACCTCTTCTACCCACCGCCAGCAGCACAGAGAGGATGGGGAACGGCGGCTGGGGTCAGTCCATACCAGCTCCTCTCTGCCGCTCCTTCGTCCTCACACTTTTGCCTGCTCCAGCGTGGGCTCTCCACAGGCCGTAGTTCCTTCTGGGAACGTCCATCTGCTCTAGCGTGGTCCTCTCCACAGGCTGTGAGGAAATACCGGCTCCCCTGATCTCCTCGACAGGCTACGGAGCAATCTCTGCAGTGGTGCCTCTTCCCCTCCTTCTTCTTTGGCCTTGGAGTTGGCAGGGTCGTTTCTCACCCTTTTTTCCCTCAGCCCTCATGGCATGTGCAGCATTTTGACCCTTCTTGAATGCATGTTCCTAGAGGCACCCACCAACGCGTGAGGGGCTCAGCCATGCCCCGGGGCGGGTCTGCTGCAGCCGGCTGGAACAGGCCGCATCCCACATGGGGCAGCCCGGCCTCTCCTCACAAAGGCTGCCCCTGCAGCCCCCCCGGCTACTGAAACCTCGCCACAAACACCAATACATGATCAATTTTCGTGAAGATGAATACTGGCTCCACTATTCAGTCCTGGGAGTTGCTTTGGGATAAACTTCCCTTAAATTCCTGCTTTCTCTTTGTTTTTATCTTCTCTTGGCTGCTGCCTTCTGACGCACAACACAGTCAACTACCCAGCTAAATGAAGTATAACTGGAGTACCCATCCTACGAGGACAGGCTGAGGGAGTTGGGGCTGTTCAGCCTGGAGAAGAGAAGGCTCCGGAGTGACCTTAGAGCAGCCTTCCAGTACCTGAAGGGGGCCTACAGGAAGGATGGAGAGGGACTTTTCACAAGGGTGTGTAGTGACAGGACAAGGGGCAATGACTGTAAACTAAAAGAGGGCAGATTTAGATTAGATATTAGGAAGAAATTCTTCACCATGAGGGTGGTGAGACACTGGAACAGGTTGCCCAGAGAAGCTGTGGATGCCTCCTCCCTGGCAGTGTTCAAGGCCACGTTGGATGGAGCTCTGAGCAACCTGGTCTAGTGGAAGATGTCCCTGCTCATGGCAGGGGAGCTGGAACTAGATGATCTGTAAGGTCCCTTCCAAACCTTACCATACTACGATTCTATGATTCTATCACCATCCAGCGAGACAGCTCTCCAGGAGGCACATCACCAATTACCTTATCCTTTTCCGCATCGCAGAGCTTGTGCCTTTCCTCTCCTCCCTCTTTACCTTCAGAATACTTGCGAACCTAAGAATGTTAAGGCAAGTAATTAGGTCTGGCTCCCGCCACCAGCCACCAGTAGTCCCTGCCCAGCGAGGCAGGAGCCATGTCAGGAACATGGCACACTGTGCCTGCCCGGCCTCTTCGTCAGCCCGCGTGGACACTAAGTTGAGGCCACATTTGAGGTTGTTTCATGACCAACAATTCTCTGGGGGATTTTTTCTGTTTTGTTTTTACTAGTGATTTATTCTTTTTGCAAGTTCTACATTATTTTGAATATATTTAATCCCTCTTTCAGCATTTTTCATAGCTCTCGTTATGGGCACTAGAGATATGTGGCAACTAAAGCTGCCATTATAAAATCTACATCACTTTCGGTCTTGATCTGTGAATTGCTATAAAATGAGACAAACTAAAAACAGAGGGAATGCTGAAAGGGGCCAAATTTTCTGCTGATGTCAAAGGGCATTACTACTGTCAATTGAGATTTACAAACAATTATTTTTCCACCCTATTTGTATTTGTCTGCTAGTACAGTTTTCATAGCAATTCAGAAATAAAGACAGAAGAGCAGCATGCATTTTTCCAAGCCCAACAGAATGCCCATTATTTCCTTCTGCCCCTTACTGGTATGAAATAAACCTTCTATTAATGCTTTGTGCTTTACAGAGAATTAGTTTCCTTTATAATTAATTATACTTCATAAAAGAAAGAATTTGCTATAGTTAGCTAATACAACTGTAGCTAACTCAGTCTTAAAAATTAACTGAAGGAAGTATCGGGTCTGAAAATTAAAATTGTAAAAATTACAAATGATTATGTCCCTAGTGTATCTGGACTCTATGAGTGCACAGTCTGTAGGTTACCACAGAAGTGGAACTCCTTGATGTGCTTCTGGCATGATTAAGCAAAACTTCCTTATCAGAATTTCAAACATCTGCCCCCTGTTTATTGATCTCTAAATCACATCGTAGATTCAAAGACTATACACACATTATACTCAATTCCACTTATATTAGCAAATCTTTTATCATGCTATCTCATTTTACAAAAGAAATAGTTATTACGAATAAATCGGAAATACTGTACCTGGTGTATTGTATTGTATGATGTGAATAGTCCTTTCAATTGTATGGATTTCTGAAGAGGGAAAGATGAGTAGTTTTTTGCTTTCAAAATACTACTGTTAGTTGAACAAAAATGAAGCCCTAAAATTGGCAGCTGAGATACCAGTTAATGGATAAAGAATACTACAATTTTAACAAAACATATGGACTGATACAGTTGGAGATAAATCATAATATGTGGCTTAAACTAACTCGTAACTTTTTAATATGTGCTTCTAGAAACTGCAGATTCAGGAAAATGAAACGTGCAGACTCTGTCAACAGAGAGTTTACCCAATGGAATGCCTAGTTGCTGACAAGCAGAATTTTCATAAATCATGTTTCCGGTGTCACCACTGTGGCAGTCAATTAAGGTAAGAAGTAACTGCATGCTCACTCATAGAACTCCCCATCTGAAAATAAATACAGCTGGTGAAATTATTTTCAACTGAGCTATTCAGCCCGTAGGATGTTGGGTTGACAGGGAAGTAACCTGGGTTCCCCTTTTCTTCTCTGCTACTGACATCTGCACTGTGACATGGAACAAGTCCTTTAAATTCTCTAAAGATCTGCTTTATCCCAGCACCTACCACATTCTTCTACATACTACTTCCTACTGACTCTTCCAGACCTTCAGTAGAGCTCATGAACAGGAAGCAGCAGACACAGAAACTTGGGTGGAATTTTAGACATCTGAACACAGATCAAATTTTCTCTTACTTTTCCTTATCCATAAAATGAATGACGATGGTTCTCCGCACTAGCAAACCACTCTTGTAACTTCATATCTGTAAACATTTCAAATGCAGTATTTATTGCTCTATCAGACTGCAAAGGCTAACAGTTCTGATTTTAACACCTTTGAGGTTATTTACACACATTTCCTTTACTTCATTCAGAAGCAAAATCCAAATACAATTAAACACAAATTTCTATAATTAAGCTACAAAGGCTAAAGACAATTCACACTGTATTTTCTCCACCTATTTTGTAGAAAGATAAAGGCTTCAGTCTTTAATATGATGAACAAAAAGGTCCCAATGACCCTGAAGTGCTGTGGAACATTCCTATTTGAAGCTTACACAGTGCAACAAATGAATAAGTTTATGTTCTTTCTTAAATCACAAAACATGACACTTGTCCTTCATTTCAACTTTGAAATTGTATGGGAATTTGCAATTAAAGGTTTTAGATGCTTTTTGTGTCTGTGTGTGTGTGGTCAGAATTGGCCAATACATTGAATTGGCTGATTTTTTGCTCCTCCTTTCTTTATATTTACAATCATGTAGGGGTACTTGAAATACCAAGTAAAGTGTAAAATTCAAAGTAGATCTATGATATGTAAAAATATAAAACAAATTTTCTTCCATTTGGCAGCTTGGGAAATTATGCATCTCTCCATGGAAAAATATATTGTAAACCCCATTTTAAGCAACTTTTCAAATCAAAAGGAAATTATGATGAAGGTTTTGGACACAAGCAACATAAAGAATTATGGAATTCTAAGGATCAATGTAGTTCAGTTGGCAATACTCATGCTGAAGAAACAAATCCCATTAACAGTATACCTGTTGATCCTAAACCAATTACAGAAATTGATCAAGACTTGTACTCGGATACTGAAGGTATTCATCCAGATATTTTGGATAATAATTTGAAAAAATCCACAGAAAGAGGTAAATTAAAGATGACATGGCCCCCTTCAACAGATGATGCAACACCTAAGAAAACATTTTGTATTGAAGAAGTGGCTAAAGTAAATAAGCCAAAGTGGCCCCCAGAAGGTTTTGCTCAAGAAGGTTCCAGTTTACGTACAAAAAAACCTCTGGGCAATAAAAAGGATCCTCAGAAAAAAAGTGCAGTGAGAGAGCAAAATAAAAGTGACACTGCAAACGATCAACAAAATCAACACTCATCCTTTAGCTCTCTGTCTGAAAAAGAAGCTACAAATATTTGTAAAGCAGAGAAAAATGAAGCAGGCAGTAAGGGAAAAGATGAGGATGCTACGAACGTGCAAGATAAGCTAAGTAAAACAGGAGGACCACAGAATAGGGAGGAAAGCGGAAAGGATATTAATGAAGGTGATAATGTGATTGCGCATATTGCTGGGAAGGAGCGAGAAAAAAAAAATAATGCAACTGATGATTCAGAAGTTGTACAGGTTACTAACATTGATGATGTAACAGTACAAAAGAATGACAAAGAATTCAGCTTGAACAACAATAACAATAACAATAGCGCCACTTTTTCACATCTAAACATATGTAGGCAGGAACCAACTCGCGCAGCTACGTCTAAGCCAATGGCAGCATTAAGCCACGCAATTTGCACTGTATTGCAGCATGCCTTCGCAAAGCTGGAAAATCGGTCTGGAAATAAAGAAATATTGGCGATGTATGAATCTCATGAAAACTATTCATGAGATTCATACAAACTATACTGTAACTGTTTCATGGGATGAACAGAACTCAAAAGATGAAGATGCTGTTACTTCTAATAATCTTGCTCAATTTAATAAAGATGCCACTTGTCAGAAGTCTTGTACTAATAGCACATAAGTTTTAAAGGAGGCAACTAACACAACATTCCCTGTTGATACCGAGTTAGTAAGCATTGGAGAGGAATCAAAATATGACAAAAATTTAAATACTATTTTATCTGACACGGTGAAAACATCTTTTCCTGAAAAAGACAACCTGGTTTTAGACTGTGGTCTAATAGACTCTGTAAACACAACCAAACGGTCCTGCAGCCCGTATTCAAAAGAACATGGGAATTATGATACAGAACTGAATGGAATTAATGCCTGTCAAGCAAGTGAAATAATTGAAGTGTCAAAGAATGACATAAACAGAAGCGTAGATTTACTGAGCTGAAGATATACAGCTGTTCCATCGTTCCAAGGCGAGAAAGTCAAGTTCAAACAGCTCACTGTAGAAGAAAAAATTAAAAGAAATAGATTCTATGATGAAAATGAATAAAACAGCTAAGTGATCAGCTACGTCTGTCACTCGTTATACAGCATGTCGTAAATACGTATTCCTTCAGTCCAGTTATTTTATAGTCCTTGAAGAATTTAATATGCAGAGATTACATATGAAAATTTCTATTATATACTGTCAATTACACAGACTGTATTTACTTAGTTTATATTTAAGGAAATGAAGATGCATAAAATAGATTTTTTCAGTCTGTAATTAAAACAACTTGTCTCTCTGTGTTCCTGAACTTTGAAAGAAATATTTCACTACAGGACTGTCGGACAGAAACATAATAATTCAATTTTACTGTTTATCATTTGTAACAAATTAAGATGTGAAGCACCTGGTGTGCACAAAACAAGAAAAAATATTTGCATAGGTTTTTTCTTATGTATTTTTATTATCGTAACTGAGCTGTTGCTCCATGACCTATTACGTACATTTGTTGGGCTAGCTCATACTAGGAGATTTGGGTTTTCTTTGAGGATTTTTGTCGGTTGTTTTTTTTTCCAATATCATGCAGTACTTAGTTTAAGATGGACTTACTGAATAGTAACCACAACTCTTTGGTGAATAGTACTGTTTTTCTATATTCCTAGAGCTGCTACTATGACATTATAATGCATGACAAAAAAAAAGAGAACTGTGTAAATTTTAACACAGGATAAAACCAAACATCCTAGGTAGAACTGGAGCAAGGCTTGGGAACAACTAGACTAGTGGTTGTTTCACTAACTAATTAAAAGTCTTTTTAACTGAAGCAGCTCTCCAGTTTCATATTTAAACCTGTAGAAACCTATGCAGATTTGCACTTTTTTCCTTAACATGTTTATGGATTAACATTTGCTCTCCTAACACTACTCCAGCTTGCATGAAACAGCAACATATCATTTAACTGTTGACAACGCATAATAAAAAAGCACTTTACAAAAAAGTATTTTGTGAAGTTTTCTTGATATGAATTTATACATACGATTTTCCTTAAACAGTCTGTAAAATTCTTCCTGTGATAATTACTTTAAACTAAACTGCTTGTCAGAGTGAAAGGGAAGGATAATCAAAATACAGTTTTCAAAATAATTTCTGAATTATCTGACAGAGACGGGTGTTTGGAGTAATTTACAGGAAAGGTAGGTTGATGTTAAAATATTTAAGAAATTATTGAGAAGAGTTCTAGAACAAAATATCTGCTGCACTACAACTCATTGTCCAAAGGAATGGGATTGTGGGTAAGTGGGATAGCCACATGTGACTCTTCTTCTATACCTACACAGAAACAATTATTTAGTATAGACACACGAGAAAAGCTATACATAGTATTTCTTCTGCAAGAATACTTCAAGAGACTGAAGTCTCCCCTTTATGCATCATGCTTCACTCCTCCAAAGTATTCTCATAAAATGCAGAAATGTAGAAAAGACCCCTTAAAATGAATGTTCCCAGCAAAGTAATTAGCCTTCACGCAAGGCACTCAGATACCACAGTGTTTGATAACTTTGTTAAAAAGCATTAGCCAATGGGCCATTGTGAACATTTTAAGATTATTTCGGCAAGATCTCTCTCTCTTCTTCCTCCTCCTCCCAGTATTTGGTTGTAACCATGATAAATTATATTAAAAACCGAAGAGATTAGTAAAGAGACATAAATAATTTTCCTTGGATTTTTTTTAGTAGAAAACACAACTAAAAATAACATCAACAAAATTACTGCTAAAACAACAAAAATCTCAGAAAATATAAGCCTGAAGAAAATCAATGGAATTTGTCTAAAAATATTGAGACTTCTACATAGACTAAACATTTAAATCTGCCCCATTCCCTAAAACTGTTTCTTAGATATAAGATCAGTTTTGACTGTATTAGTTAGGAATGAGGAATCATCTTGAGGGTGAAATAGTGGGTGTTTTTTTTATGTGCACATACATAGGTGTGATCACATGCAAGTTAATCATTCAAGTGAAAAGCTAATACGGTTGCAACATTTGTATCTGAAGTATAGTCTTGTGCTGATTTTCATTCTTCTGCATATTTTGACAAATTTAAACTTGTATCCTAGAATTTAGAGTGGCAGATATCAGTTATTACAATAAAAACTCATTTACACCAAGAAATTAATGCATCTGAAAATATCCTTACTAAATACAGACCTTTTTGCTTCCCCTAAACAAAATAAAAACACCACCAAAAATGAGTCACAGAAAAAGCATGTTCCCCTTAGCCAGCTAGAGATGACTGAAATCAAGGCTTTGATGAAATAGTAGAAAAAAGCAGGACTACGGGGAAATTTTTATTACCAAGGGGAGCAATATGCAAAATCAACATACAAAAATGACATACCGTATGTGGCAAATCTCCTTGGACACTCCATGATCGGGATTCTGCTTAGCATGGGACAGACACAGAACTGCAGAGGCCTCTCTAGTGGATTCATTAGCTTGGCACTCTCTTCTCTCTGTGGGTGGCCTTTTTGATTCCTCCAGTAGTGAGGATGAATGTTAAGGAAAAATTAAATGATGCTGCATAATTATTTATTTGAAACACAAGTCAGCTGTCCCATCATACTGTCCTGGAATTCTTATACAGATCATAAGGATGATACCCCGTAAACGTGTTCCAGAAAACTAAGAGCCATGGGTAATAAAAAAATTGCAAAAGAATGTAAATTATCTGAAAAAAAAAAATGAAGTAGACGAGTTCTTCTGAACTTCAGCCAAAAGCTTAGAGCAGGTGTAATCAGAGACAAGATAAGGCTGGAACTCACTGAGCTGTGTGTTTGTCTCACTCCCTTTTCCATAGAAGGCCAAAGAGGTGGGCGATGATGTATGCCTGAGTCATCCTAATGTATACACACATTACCGCTACAGAAGTCACACTCTGGAGAGAATGTGTATAGCAGCTGAAAGTGAGGGTGGGATAAAAGCTGTAGCTAGAAAGTAGCAACCTTTAAACGAAATGCTAAATGAACAGTAACTCCTTAGCTACCAAAAAGCCCCATGCATTTTGGCAAAACCATACGGATTTACTGGTCTTTATGGTTTTGACAGAACTAGCATCCATTAGAGACGTACTTTTGTGAAAGAAAGTTGCTATTATAAGTTTAAATATCTTTAAGTCAACTTCTAGGATTTCTAAGTTTTAATACCCACATTTAAATAACCGGTCACTAGTCTGTGAAAGTCCCATCCTGTGGGGCTTGATGGCTCCAGGAGGAATCACAGTACCGAAACCCCCACTCTCTCAGCAGGATAAGTGTCCAACGGCAAAACTGCACTGACAAGTAGCAATGAAACAAGACTTCTCCACATCGTTATTTAGTACAGGGGACCTGCAATCTGAGAAGTCTATTTTCACGAGGTATTATTGGCTAGTGAAGATGTTCTGCTGCTTTTAGAACACAGCAGGGTTCATGTATTCTTCTATACTCAAAAGCACCAATTAGAGAGATTAAAGGGCCTGATTTCATGTCTTGTTAAGGAGCTTTTGAAATGCTGGGCCAGCACTGGACTTTAGAGGACTTCTAAATTTGCAGTCCCTTTGCAGCTTCATTAACATAATTGGCACAAAGACTTACTTAGAGCTACTTAAATTGTTTTAATAGATGCAGCATATCAGCTGATCCTTTTGGAGTCTGTAGAGTCAGGGGCATCCTCAAAACTATAGAGGGACCTAAATAACACTGTCACTATACTGCTGAAGTGGGCTCCTCCTAGATGAAAGACTGGCTGAAAGCAAATGCTTGATTACTGCAAAAAGTGTACTTACCTTGTCTGTCTTATGTCAAGCATTTATCTCCTTCATCCATATTAACAGGCATACCTACATTAATGTATTAGAAGACATAGTGCTCAGCATGGATATTAAGACCATGCTAAGGATCTGCCTTATTCTAACACGGAACATTTCTTGCAATATCCCTCCCATAAATAATTATAGTTGAGACCTTATTTTCAAAGTGCAGGATAATTATGAGAATTACTTATATAAGATTTGGGTCATTTCAGTCAAGTGCACCTCCAACTGTTAGGTATAATTGCAAAAACATTAACTCCCCTGGGTACACTCACAAAAACAGGAAAACATGAAGTCAGAAAGAGACAGATTAAAACCTTTGTCTCTTTTCATGCTTTCATCCATTAAGAGGCACCTAAGTTAAACCCTTTGGGTGAACTTTACTGACTTTCAGAAGCAGCATTTCACCTTGTATGTGTGTTACATTTGATGATTTTGACAGGAAAAGCGTTTTTAAATGTTTTAAAGAGAGGAACTGTGTCAAAATGGGCTTAGGAACATGATCAGACTGACCTTACTTTTGAGCTTTCTAAAACATTAAATGACAATTTAACCACGAAAGATCTGACTTTTCAGTATAGTCCTTAAAGAAAAAATAAGGCAGCTGTGTACTGCTTCAGGAAAAGAGGTGAAAAATTCAGTCTTACCTCTCCATGGACCTATTTTCTATACCTTCCTCACCTCCCTTCTCTTAGGGTAAGGTGTGGGAAACAGTAAGAGAGAACAAAGCCTTCACATGTATTATGAATGTGTTTTTCATTAACTGAGTACATTACAATTTTATTAAAAACAGACATGAAAAATCTACTACACATTTGCAGCAGGTGATTTTCAAAATCTCATAATCTGGTTAAATAAAAAAAACTCCGCCTAGAAAAACCTCAAAGGGACATCTATGTGACGACAGCTAATTTCAAACCCACTTTACCTTTCGGCTCTTGATACTGTAACCATCACTATCAGTATCCATTTAAAATTACTTTCAGACTGATGTAATGATACGTGTGACAGATGCTGAGAAGGAATAATGCTCTGTTACAATGGGTATCTATGAAAGAGACATTCCTTCCCCACAGAAACTGCATATTACAAACTGAAAAGAAGGCTGTTTTTCCAGTCACGCTTATTATAGAAAAAAATTGACCAAATTCTTCATTTCATGATAAAGAAAGTCACCTGTCAACAAAAAAGCAAGATGACTTTTCAGTACAGAAGGTGGAATAGTTAAAAACTTATGGGTGAATGGAGGTATAGCTGTACCTAGAGAAGACGGAACAGTAAACAAAGTACTTCAATGTAATGTTTGGCAAATTAGATTATGTCATCTCAATTGTAATACTGGTGCACATATTGTAACAAAAAGAATAACTAAGATATATAAATATATATTATATAAATAACTATAAGAAACAGTATCTTCACACTTAGAGTATGCTTCCAGTTTTCCTCTGTGATCACAGTTAAGAGCTCTACAGCACATTAGATAAAAAGGAAGGAATAGAAAGCTATGAATTCAGCATGTATAGCTGGACACGGAAAGTAATTTTGCAGTTCCGATCTTGAGAGGTTTTGTACAGCTTTTCATAAAGCAATATTAGACTGGAAACACGTACACGGTGTCATATACTGTTTAGGATCTCTTTATTGTCTCCTATAAGCTGTTCTTCTAGTTTGTTGGGACAGTACTTCTGTATTGAAGGCTACGAATTGAGTCTTGGTGGCTTTGACTGAGGAAACTATTTTGCCAAAGTGGGCAGTGGCTTTTATGTGCCTGGAGAGAAGGTAATGAAAAGTAGCTTTAACAGGCTTTGGCAGCTATCCATGCCGACAGCATGCCATAAAACAGAAACAGCATGGACTCAGTTTCTTCGGCCAGAATGTGAAGCCTAACTAATTTTCTTCAAAACAAAGTATTATAACAACAACCAAAAATGCCTTTATAATTTTCCTGGAGGAATCATGATATGAACATTTGGCTAATAATCTATGGCAAACTATATTTGAAAATATTAGCGTTATAAACTAACATAGTGCAGCGTGCTCTAGCATCTTAATTTTTTTTTTGTTAAAGGAAGTATATGTGTACTATAGACAGCAAGACAGGAGAATGAGGAAAAAAATGAACAGGGATAATTCACCTTGTTTGTGAAAGCCTGTGTAAGAAAGCTCAGCTTTATAAATTTCTTCCGAATGGCTTCCAACAAATTTGGCGAGGCTGGGATTAGGTCTCCAGACATTTATGTTCTGTGATGGCGTTTCAGCACTACTGCAGCACTCCAGAAAACAAACCATTTTCTTTAACCAGCTACAAATTTCATCATCACCTCCGAGAGACCGAGATGACATAACAATAAAGAGCATTATGTTTCTGTGCTCTGGCTATTTCCATTTGATAGTTATTATGGTCAAACGTTGTGGAGGCAGGGTGAACAGAGCCATGAAGACAATCCGTATTTGCGAGTCCTCTAGCAGCCCCAGGACTGAGGAAAAACATACATTTCTTTATACGGTCACTCTTCAGTTCTGCACCAAGTTTATTCAAAGTGAAGGACTCAATCAACACCATCTCCCAAATACCTAAGATAAATAATATACGAATCAAAACAAATTCCTTAAGTGCATATGGCCACCCTGATCAAAACATATTTTTTCATTTCTGCAGTAACCAGTGTAAAGACTAACCTCAGTTAGTTTTTGTCTTCTTAGGGAAAATTTCCTGTGATAACTTCATGTCAGTAAACTTCTTGTAACATGCTAACGAAGTGCTGTTTCACTGGGGATGCTGAATGTCATCAAACTGTTACTGTATCTTGACAAAGGGACATTCAGTGGTACAGATCCTTGTACACATTTGTTTGCAGATGAAGTTCAGGTGTTCGCATTGTCCCTGTTAAGACACTGAGCCGTGTCAGTCTGGAACTTGCTCCATCTAGAAACTCAAAAACAGGAAGACACAAAATAGAATTAACCATGGGGAACTTCTTTGTTGACACAGTCTAAGAGTATAGTGCTTGTATGGCGTCCTGTTTAGAAAAGGCCTTCTGAACTGATGCACAAACTGCATGTGAATGGAAGAAACCTCCACTCAGTGTGGGAGTGGAATCAGCATGATCCTTCTTAGTAGTTTCAAACCAACATTCACTGAGAACTGCTAGGAATGATTTTTTCCACATGATGACGTGGCTACGCAGAAAAGGTGGCTAATGGATGAAACTCTACACCTCCTGTACCTTTACTGAGTTCGTTCCACTTGTATGTATGTGTATTACTGCATCTACTAATATCGACTATATTATTGATTCATTATTATGTGACCATAATGTTAAAAAATTAATCATAATTCACAGGGTCATGAAATAAGGTCAAATGGACAACCTTAATTTTACCATGTGCTAACATCTGACAGCTTGATTTTGAAACTTTAATGTCCCTTTAATATATTTGCTGAAGACATACATACATATGTGCCAAACACAATTACGATGTCCAAGTTCTGGAAATTAAAAATCTGGATCCACTTGAAAGTTCTTAAACTCTTAAAGCCCAGCACAAAAATATCTTGCTTTATGGACTACTGGACTTTTAAGTTTCATAATATTTGGAGTAATCCCTCCCCTGATTCAAGGCTTGGAATGATAGAAAAATCTAGAATTTTCAAGAATTTTCTAGAATGATTCTTCTTTAACACACATTAGCAGAAAAAATACACCAATACATGTCTGGGGCGACTTCTGTAAGTGACACACTCCTACTCGAGTAATACTATCCTGCTAAGCTGTGACTCTAAAATCTATGTTTTATTCTATCCCACACAGTCATGTACGTGTCTCAGTTGTAGGAAAAGGTAATACCATTCTAGTAATAATTTTGCATACTTGCCATTTAAAAAATTCTGTTTTCAATTGCTTATCATTTTGTCTAATATTATCTATTTGGGTTGAAGCTTTCCGCATATAGGAAATGAGAGACAGACTGATTTCTTTTGAAAGCTTTACCAAAAGGGCTTCCTCCACTTCCAGGAAAACATCTGGTAAGAGAATAGAATTTTGCCTGTGCTAAAAAACATCTCTCAGCTGAATAAACTTCTATCAGTCTAGCGCCTCAATTTTGATATGGTTCTATTTTGACTATATTTGCAATATAGTTTTCAATTTCAACCTCTCACATTATTTTTTTTATGGTACAGATTATGCCCTGGTGATATACAGCCAGAAGAATGTGTTTATTAAGACTCTTGACTTGCTGCAACAGCTAGAAGATACATAGGAAATTATAATCAATAAGGCCTGAGGTCATACATTTAATAATTCAATAAATCAAAATATTAAATAATTGTCCAAGTAGCAGGATTCATCCCCTCTACACTCTGAATAAGGTAAGAGTCCTAAAAAACCACCATGCAATCAAAAAATTAAAGACTGTATCAGACAGCTTTTGAGTTCAGGCATTCTCACTTTCAAACTTAATGTTCATTTAATGTAATATATGAATATTATATGTCTGTATGTATATAAATAGACAGCTACTCATGTATACATAAGTAGAACCACAATCAATCAGCAAATTACTGTAACACCAGCTGTGTATATATAGAACTAGCAAGCTCAGTGCCACTACATTCCTTCATAATGTGGTGGCTTCACTTCTTTCCCTCTCATTCTTTCTATCCATATACTCCACTTTTCCTTTTATCGTTCCTCTACTTGCATTATAAGCTCTTTGGGGCTGAGACTATGGACAACTTTTTCTTCCAGATGACAAACAAAAGCACACAGCCAAATATTCCTACTGTAGTTCTTGCGTCTTTTACTTTGAACAAATTTTGGCAGCAATGTCCTCAGCCCCTTCCCAGGCAGACATCTTTATCGACATGGACGCCACTACAGAAACGGAAACATCCGAGTAATTTTTCTTAAGACACTCTTCAATGGAAATAAGGGTGACAGAACCAGGCCAGTGTGTCAGTCACAAAATAGTGCCAGTGACGACAATTCCAACCTTTGCAGTGCTAGTACCAGGGGACGTGAATCCTGAATTCTGGTAGATGTGTCATTTGAGGAAATGGAATTTAATGTCAAGTCACATCCCTCTACTGGTCACATCCCCTTGCTGGTAAGCAAAGCAGAGGACAATCTTTATCAGATGACACAGAATCAAGCTCTCTGGTTTATGAATAGCAATTGCCAAATCATCCTGCAAGAGCCTTAAAAATAAAATTGCATGCAAAATTATAAAATAAGTGAAAACATTAATCATGATTAAACAGAACCGCATTGATTTTTGCCAGCTGGATTGAGCCACTGACTGTGATGTGAAGGCTCTTCCCTCCTGGTTAATCCAGTTAAGAACTGGATTAATTTCTTTATAATTAATTTCTTAGGTAATTGTGAAAATGTTTGTCAAAACAGATGATCCACCACTAAATTAAATACAGAGTGGGGGACAATAAAATCTCTAATATATTAAAAACAAAGATAAAAATACCTAAATTGACTGGACCCATGGAGAACAAAAAAAGTTATTTCGATGTCTTGGTCACTCATGCAAAGCAGAATTGCTTGGATCTGAAAAAATACTCCACCACTCAGCCTTTCCTCAACACAAAAGGGCTATCTTACATCACTGTTCAAGGCAGTCACAAAGACATATATATTTATGGAGTCTTTAAATACTTCTAAGAATATTCATTATGTTCATAGTGACATTGCTACAAAGGACACTATATAAATGGAAGCTGTGCTTGCAACTGATCACTTCAGAAAACATCTTGAAGGACTCACTCAGCACACAGAGGAAGTTGCCTTGCTTTGTTTATGGGGAGATTAGCTCTCTCCAACTGACACAGTAGATAAAATAACGAAATGAAATACTTCATGCAGTGTGAAATCAGATCACAATGCGCTTCCAGAAGGGATCACGTGAGTAAACTCTTTGGGGCAAGAACCTTGTTTCCTTACTTGGCTATATAGCACATAATCATGATTTGCATCTCGCAACATATATCTACATAATATTAACAAATGGGTTACCAAATGAGGCTGAATAACACTGGCAAATTGTGATGCATTTAAAAATAAATAATCATATATTCCTCCCACAGATCTGTAAAGGCAGTGCTGCATCTACACACCAGTTAAATATTCAAACCCTACCAAAAGGGAGGAGTGAAATAATCTTTCTCGCTGAAAGGCAATTTTACCATTTGATGTAAAAGATCTGCTGATACACTACGCCTCACAGCAGGGCTCTGTTAACACACCGTTTGCCTTCTAACACTAATGGCCACTACACAGCCGGGACAGCTCACCCCAAGTGAGCGAAGGGATATTCCATGCCATATGACATTGTGCTCGGCAATAAAAGCTGGGGAAAAGGAGGCGCAGGGAGGGACATTTGTGATTACACAGTTTGTCTTCCAAAGCAATCACTGTGTGTACTGAAGTCCTGCTTCCCAGGAAGTTGCTGGGCATCACCTGCTGATGGGAAGCATTGAATCAAATCACTCTTTTACTTTGCTTAACGTGTGTGGGCTTTGCTTTTCTTACTAAACTGCCTTTGTCTCAACCCTCAAGCTTGTCCATTTTATTTTCTCCCCCTGTCCTGTTGAGGAAAAGAGGGTGAGAGAGCAGCCGGGTGGGCATCTGGCAGCTGGCCAAGGTCAACCCAGCACAGGAGGGAATATCCACAGTATTTTTTAATTCAGAGGTTTTGTCAGCCTATCACTGTCTGGGAATGGTTTTGTGGTTTCTGGTACTCCTGGACATCAAACCCTTACTGCAGTTATTCCTCTTTGAAAGCTGGTCTGGGAGAGACTCATCTGTTTAGTGCCCATGAAGTTATCTCCTAGTAATCAAAAATATGACTCACATCAGAAAAGAGTAGCAGATAATGATGCAATTTATGTATGTCTACAGGTAGAGCTTTCACCCGAAAAAAAGGGAGGCAGGGCATTAAGAGACAAAGAAACAGACGAATCAGTGGAGAAAAGACTAGATTAAGCATGGAAAATCTGAAGATTTGATGTTGAACATAATCAGTCTCCATCTGGATACACAGTTAATATCAAAACATAATACTAAGACTCCTCTTACTGCTAGCTACATTAGCAAGCTATCAACTCCCTGTGAGGTGATTCTCTCCAAAACCAATACATTTCTTCTGTATAAAAAGATAGCAGAGAGATGAAAAAGTAAAATGCCTGCATGAAGTCATGAACAGAACAGGTGGAAACATCTTACAACTGGGAACTCACACCACTTTCTTTAATTGGGGAGCCACCTGGGGCTACGACTTTCTGGATGGAGATGGAGTAATCTTTCAAAGCATGCACAATGTTAGTAAAAAGCAGAACCTCTCCTACAACCTGAGGTTAAAGACCAAAGGATATACAGCAACCGTGTTCCTTTTTTTGGAGTTGAATTTCAGTATTGTTCCTCCTGTCTGCCAAGGTCCCCAATACCAGCACTTCGACCACAGTTTGCACCTTGTTGGCAGTCTTGACAGCTGAAACAATCAATGATTTAACAGGTGTGATTCCTGACTTCTTCTGTCACCCCTGGAAGCTTGTTGATTCAGGACAGAACAGACTCCTGCTGACAGAGCTGTTCGGGGATCACACTCCTTATACAGTTTCTGCTGTGAATAAGAGTAGTTCGGCTCCTGCAGGTCCTGTTAGTACTTTTCAAGAGTACTACACTGTTTCTCAGAAAGAACTGTCAAACTCTTCTGTCTTATGGGACTGAAGGCTGAATTATGGTTTTGTGGGCTAAATCAATCTATGCAAATTTACTGGGATACAAAAAAAAAACCACCACAAACCCAAACTAAAACAAACAGTTTACCAAGGTACTAAGAGCTCTGCTAAATTTTAGAAAACATTGCATGTACCGTAAAGCACTTCAATGAACAGGCTCATATTTCAGGTGTGCTGCTTTCTCTTTCTTGTGTGTTTTCCGCTTTTAATTATTTGGCTATGTCTGTAACAAATCTCCCTCTGACAAGTTTTGTCTCGTAAACAGGATATTTAGCTGTTACGTGGTATATTGTCTTTCTATTTAGAACAAACTCTGTTTAGAGATGTTCAGCAGTTTTGAAAAAATCTGTTAACATCTATTACTCTTTTTTTTTGTAGCTAAACTGCAGGCTTATAATGGCAAGTAATTTAGTTACCTTACACATGGAGCTGTGTATACACTTGCAAAAAGCTGCTGTTGAACCTTAAAGGCTACTCTTTTAACATGAAAACACTGCTCAGATTTGATATCTGAATTTCTGTTTACATTTTTAGATAAAGTTTAAAATATTAAAAATAACAAAATTTATGTTCTAGTTATTATGAAAGAGCTTCACTAATAAGGATCATTTTACATATTTTCTGCTTCTTTGCAGGAGGTATAAAGTCATAACTGTAATGTTTTAGTTAGTTATGTAACATTTGTAAAACTGTCAACAGTAAAAAAAGTGTTTGCTTGGTACTCTTTTTTCCAAGATAAAGATATGGCTGAGATCAGATGTTAAAAAACACCTCTTGCTTTAACAAAAAGTGAAAAAATATCTTTTTTTTTTTGATAAGTATAAAATATTATTATTAACACTGTACTTTCTCAAGGCTTTAGGTGGCTCCAGAACTAATAAAACTGATTTGTTAGAAAAAAAGACATCTCTGAGCTATTGCACGGTGTCTAAACCCCTAAATATTTAAAATATTTCTTGTTATTTCCTTCCAAACAAAAATGGGTGTATTCAGTGTTCACACTGGACACAGTAAACTCAAATGTATCATTGCCACTAAGCAAAAAGGTAAACAGTTGAAGAGTGGAAGGAAAAGAAATCTACCGCTGTAACAATCAGTCTCACCAGAATGAAATTTGCATTAAAAGGTTGCTATGAAAGGAAAGGGCATGACTTTCAGGTTGTTCAATAGTAGTAGCAGCTCTGACCTCAGCACAGATGAGGGTACAGGCATCTGGTACAACCATAAATAGTATCCAATATTAGCATAAACAATAAATTCCTTCATTGAGACCTAACAAACATTTGTTTATGATGAGATTAACTCAAGACGTTATTTGATTTAGAAACATAGCTAAAAAGGCATGAAATATGAGGGTAACCCATTAAGAATTAATAAACCTCCACACCCTTTTAAATTAGCGGATCAAGCACAAAGCAGGGTAAGGGGCTTTTCTTGACAAGCAAATGCCAAAACAGTGGATAAAGACCAACAACACTGAAAAGAACCCAGCAGTGAAACATCTTTCTGAAATGTTTCCAAGCATTATTCACCTGGCTTTTCAGAGAAAGAGACTGGAAAAGATGAAAGAGATATTTATTGTTAGTACAACTGAAATCTTCAGAATCTAATAATCGCTAGTTACAGAAAAAGAGTCATAATAACGCAGTTACAGCTGCTGTTGTACCCCTTTCCTGCTGTTACCTCCACCCTTCCCCTGCTCCTCTGGATCCCCTGGTCAGCTGCGCTCCAGGCTGGGAGCGTGAGGGGGTGCCGACAGGGACTTGTGAGTCCAAATGAAGTCCTTGGCCAGATGAAGTATGACGTTCATGTTTGTAACTTCTTCCTCCTCTAGGATCCACTTGAGGTCATTTTTATCTTTGCCAACGTGCTTCTCTACCTTCCTCTTTCCTCATCGGTCTGCAGCTCCGATTCCTCACCCGAATTTACTACGTACATTACCCTTAGGTATGTTAGGTACTATTTCTTCGTTAACCCAAACCCCACTTTTTTTCCAGCTCTAAGCCTGCATGTCTTCCTTCCCCTGACCACGTGCAAGCCGTTTACAGCCACCAGGTCTCCAGCACCAGGCCTGCGCCCCTTCCCTTGCCATCCCGTGCCAACGCTCCTCCGCGCCCACCCCAGGTCTTCCCTCCTCCTCCTGCGGTGCCAGAGCCCTCACCCCGCAGAGCGTGACGGCGGCGCCAAGCTGCGGCTCTGCCCCGCACAGGCACCCGAACCGCTGCAGCGCGGGAGCCGCCTCAGGGCTGCGGCCTGGCAGGCTCGGTGCACGCCCCATCCCCGGCCGCGGAGGGCACCGCAGGGTCCCGCACGGCGCCGTCCGGCACGGCACGGCACGGCCGCTAAGGACGCGGTACGCTGCCCGCCGCGGCCACGCCAAGGTCGGCGGCAGGCGGCCGCCGCGGGGATGTTGGCGGCCGACACGGCTTCAGCCCC
>Ga0065711_1033287_pt1 | contig 25770 bp, 14 predicted proteins | sample Hoacrofraction12_FD_59098 | JGI IMG/M metagenome (GOLD analysis project Ga0065711, IMG submission 59098) | Hoatzin crop microbial communities from Cojedes, Venezuela - Epithelial fraction 12 v2 (version 2) | ecosystem: Host-associated > Birds > Digestive system > Esophagus > Crop | place...
TTTTTTTTTTTTTTTTTTTTTTTTTTTCCCCCACAATTCTTGAATGAATCGGTCTGAACCAGCTTTCTGGTACTGAGTACCAATGAATGTTTTAAAAGAGAGATTGACATATGTTTTCTGTACTAGAAACTTCTGTTACTGGTAACTTAAACTAATGCTACTGAATGTGAAAATTAGAATTCTGTTAAAAAACAGAGGACAACATCTACTATTTTATTTTGATAGCAAATGCTTCATACTCGCATCTCTGACTCATTCTCAGGCAGGCGACAGGAACATCTTAATTTCATTTACTTGCAGTACTGACAAAACAAAAAAGCTGAGACATACTGAAAAATGTGTTTGTTATTTGTATTCGCAAGGTCTGTCAAAATTGGATCTTTTTGCAAACATGGGGCTGCTTCTGTGAACTCTTAGGGAAATCTTGAGAAAGCTTGATTCTCCCAATGTCTTAGGAAAATTGGCACACCCAGCTGGGCATAGATGATGTCAGTTGAAACCTCTGTGAGTCTGGCAGAGGAGAAACACAAACCCTGTTCTCTGCCGCGTTCCCAGTGAGTGCTCTAGCCATTGAGGAGTTGATATCTTCTGTGTGTTTTCACATTTATTTTCATAAAGGCTTTAGTTCCATTCAAATATGAAACTGAATATCAATGTATGGAGTAAATATCAATGCTTTGCAAAGTGAAAAATCTTAATCCTTGCTTCTTAAAATATCAGAAATATACGTAAAATACCAGTCTTTAATAAAAAAAAAATAAAAATACCTGCTTTGGACAGTAAGATTGATTGATTCCAGGAAAAAGCAGTGTTGTATGCCCTTTTTGAGAATATGAAGAAAAAAAACCAAACAGGGATCTTAGCCCATAACACCTTTATGATGAAACGTCATTACTGAGTGTTAGTAATTTAGTTAATAAGTAAATAGTTATAACTTAATAAGTTAATATGTTACGTAAATAGTTACTGCCTCAAGAGAAGTTCTTGGTTATAGTGCTGCTAGGGCACACATGCTGTCTTGTGTTTAAAATAGAACAAGGTGGAATTCACCTGAATGGCTGTAAGGCCTTGCTTCAGAATCTGGGGAGTAATATGAGGGCAGAATTTGATTCCAAGTGAGTGACAGCTCAACTACACGTAGGAATAATATTCAGTTTATAAGCTAGGTGTTAGCAACTACCACAATAACATTAAAATGCAGGTTTTTCATGATAGTTGCTATTGAGCATGTTTCAGTCGACGTTAATGTTTTGATGTGACAGGTGATTATTAACCGGGTTTCTTCTCTGAAAGAAAAGGTTAGCCAGAACATGTGGGCCTTCTTTTCTGATTTCATGATCATGTGCTGAACAGAAGGCCGTATTTTTAAAGACAGCCTTAATTCCACCTCTAAGAGTACTTTCTGGTTTGTATCTTGCACCCGGTTATGTCTGCTGTAGCTTTTGGCCCACAACAAGCCCAACTAAATACTGGAAAAGCAGAGACATGCTTTAATATTGAAAAAGCAATGTTAAGTTACACCCGTATTTTGTATGGCAGTAAGCCCTGTGAAAGTAGCCACCCACAGAGATTATTAGTACTCCTGACCTGGATAATTTACTTAATAAAGAGTTTAAAATAACAAAAAATAGAACAGTGGAGCCTTCAATGGGCAAGCAAATGGCTTTTTTAAGCCCTAAATCTTAAACCTGAATCATGACTGTAGGGTTTCAGTTACGATGAGCCCAAGGGGTCTGAAATACTCTGAGTGCCCAAGCTGTAGCAACAGTGAAAGCGAGATGGTTCCTTGAAATAGTGCCCCCACCTGTCCTGCTGTTAAATAATAACATGATTTTCAGAAAACGGGTGTAGCTGGGGAAGAATAACATACTCATCATAACTTGAGTTTATAAAAGTTTATTGTACTTATTTCAGTGGCCAAATTCTCTAAGTTGTTTTAAAACAATATGTGATTATTTTTTTAAAAGTTCAGTCCAGTGTAAATGTATCAAATTCAGTGTTGTACTATGAAAAAAAAAAGTTCCTTAATTGGTGGAATAAGCTGTAGTTTTCTGGTTACTTCTAAGACTGTGTGTTATAGGAAGCCATCACTGATTGCTTTCATTCTCTGATCTTTGTGAGAAACTGGTCCAGGCTGTATATGGGTAGTTGATTTCTCCCACTGCTACTGCTTGCTCTACACTTCTTCCCTAATCTCATTTAACATTTCCTGGTAACTAGCATATTCATGATCATCAATATACTACAGATGTAGAATTTCTAAAAATAAAATGTAGGATTTGCACCCATAAAGTTTTTCCTGTAATATTTTTATACTCTTATGCTTTACATTATCCTTCATATATGTTGCCAGTCCTCCACCTGCATGTCTGACTCTTTTGACTTCTATAAAATTGGAGAAAGACAACAACAGGGGACTGGCAGGGAATGTACTGTGGAGAACCTAGTTTTCTGCCTAGCAGGAAGTTCTGGAGGCTAATTTCAGTTTACGCTTCCGTGTGTCATTGTTGCCAACGTAGATCACCACTACTGGCTCGTTCCCTGAACTCTCAAATGAACTATCCAGCTACATAGTGGGGGTCTTCCTTTTCACTCATCAGGACAGTCCTCCTGGACATCTGCTTCTTTCTGTCCTTTAGGATTCTCTTGTCACTGTGAGGAGCCACTGTGTTACCAGCTGAAGAACAGGTCAAATTGTCCTCCCTGCCTCCCCTCCCCCAGGACTTCTCCCTGTACAAGGTCCTCAGCACCAGTGAAGAGACAGCCTGAGAATCTCATTCACACTCTCCTCACCTACCTTCTTTTTGCCCTTTTTGAGCAAAACCATGCTGCAAACAACCCTGCTTTCCGTCTCTGCTGTATTACAATTTGGTCTTAAAATAGAAGTTTGGTCCACTTGGATCCAAGTATTGATTTTTTTAGTTGAAACTGCAACACCAATCACAACACTTTTTATTTTAGGTCATCCTGGTCTCTTATTAATAACTCTGTAGAGTTTAGACTAGGTGGGGGTTTTTTGCCCAAAGTCAGATCCTAGTTAGAAGTGTACAGAAATACCTGATGTATGCTTTTTTTCAGGCAGGTGAGCTGACACCAAGACAGACTATCACAAGTAATTTTGACAAGACCAGTATTTTATTTACTTGCAGGGATGTTACTTAAGATACTAGGTTTTTATTCATAGCTCTTGCATTGAAATTTCCAGAATAAACAAGGATTTTTTTGAATCCTAACCTAAGTACTTGTTCTTTTTAAAGGAGTTCCTACGGTTGGAACCACAGCAGTCAAGGAGGAAAATACTCTTATTACAGATACAGATTCTGTGCATGCTGAAGGTGCTGTTGAAGAAAATGAAAACTTTCACCAAAAAGAACAAAAGCAAACATTGCAGACTCTTTTCTCTTTGCTCCGTGGAGAGGTTGAGCAGGTGGATTCAAAGATACTGCCTCTGTGTCTCCATCAGGTATTTCCTATGATTCTGGGGTGTTGTACACAATTTTGTATTTATTTGAGATCTTTCTTCATTAGGAAAAATGCATTAATTCAACATATGCCAATATTCATATCTGGACAGAGTATTTTGATATACAAAATGAGGTCAAGGCAAATATATCCTCTTCTAATACACATTAAATTGTAAATTGCCTTGCAAGTATTTTCTGCAGTTCAAGGAAACTCTTAAGGTTGGGTTTTCTAATTCTCCAGATGATGAAATTCTAGTTTAGCGGGAAGATTTAGGAAAATCACTCTTCATCATACCTTAAATATGGTTTGTAAGACTAGTATAGATACAAGACAGCTGATGTCTAAATAACATTTTAAACCTGGAATTATTTTTACTATTGCAGGCTTCTTTTTAGCATGAATTTCATGCATGAATGCTAAGATTCAAGGTTTTTTAGTATATGTCACGCTTGCAAGACCAAAGGAAATACTGTGTCCTTTGAAAAGCAATCTTTTTCGCTACCTGGCCAGTATGTTTTTCTTTCTGCAGATTATGATGCAAGATGAATATGTTGATAGGACTTGACACAGTATTGATTTATAGTTTAGTTGTGTCAGGCTAGAAGTGGACTAGAAATGTTTTTGTTTGGCTGTAGTGTCTCATATGGGCTATATATATAGGTGCTATACGGTGCCTGATTTGACTTAGTTGCATTATCTTTATTGTGGAAAACTGGATGATTGTGAAATTTTAAACTTCTGAATTGTGATGACACTCCTGCATTGTTACTCTCTTTGAATATAAATAAGCAATTATATTTGAGAAAGAGGTTTCTCTTTAGTATTGCAGATTATAGATAATGTACATTCAACATAGAATTTTAAATTATTTTTTTAATCTGTGTTTGAGTGAAGATATTTTATATCATTCCTTAATTGATTTGAAACTTAGCATTAGTGTTAACCATTTGTACTTTTAGCCACGCCAAATTTGGTGGTTGTTCATGAGTCAGTACAAAGGTCTGTTTTGGAAAACACAGATAGGGCAGAAGCTTCAGAACGCTTTACAAACATTAAGGAGTGTTGCTAGACGTGACAGAGGTGAAATCTGTTTGCTGATTTTTAGATAAGGAAGCCAAACCCTAAGGGTAACAACCTTTTGAAAGTCATACATGAACTGTGACAGAACTGAGAGTAGAATCTGCATTTCCAGATTCAAACATGCAATCAAACACCATCTTTTTTTTCCCTAAGAAATATCAAGCATTTTGAATGGAGTGTTTGAAAGAAAACTAACAGAGCTTACAAGGATTGTAACACACTTTTTAATCTGTAGAAAAAATAAAGAATTTTAAAGATAGCATTCCTGTTTTTATGTGAAGTGAGTCTATTAAGATTTTTTTTTTCCTTTTCCAGCAATTTAACCTGTCATCTTCAGTCTTCTTTTCAGATTGCTAATACAGCCTGCCAGTGATGTTTTTTTATGCCAAGTCTAGCAAATACTCTTCTGTGACATTGTCTTTTTATTCTGTATGACAAAATTCAATGTAAAATAAAGAGCTGTGTCAGATATTCTGGAGTATTAACAATCTGTGTTGTTAGTGGGAAGCCTGTATTAAATATTTAAAAGCTGTGTGATATTAGGGGCTGTCTAAGGGTTAACTGTTAATTAAGATAGTGTGTAATTTTTTTGCTCTCTTAAATGGAATTCATGTGATTTGTTTAGCATTTGTTACAGAATCTAAGTACTTTTATATAAAACATAGATACAGAGCTTTGGCAGCTCCAGAAATCCTTAGGAGACTGCTGTGGATAGCAGACAATCATAGAATCATAGGTTGGAAAAGACCTCTAAGATCATCAAGTCCAACTGTCAACCCAACACCACCATGCCTACTAAACCATATCCCGAAGTGCCACATCTACATGTTTTTTAAACACCTTCAGAGATGGGGACTCCACCGCTTCCCTGGGCAGCCTGTTCCAATGCCTGACCACTCTTTCAGTAAAGAATTTTTTTCTAATATCCAATCTAAAGCTCCCCTGATGCAGCTTGCGGCCATTTCCTCTTATCCTATTGCTAGTTATTTGGGAGAAGAGACCAACACCCACCTCACTACAACCTCCTTTCAGGTACTTGTAGAGAGGGATAAGGTCCCCTTCAGCCTCCTCTTTTCCAGACTAAACAGCCCCAGCTCCCTCAGCCACTCGTCGTAAGACTTGTTCTCTAGACGCCTCACCAGCCTCATTGCCCTTCTCTGGACACGCTCCAGCACCTCAATGTCCTTCTTGTAGTGAGGAGCCCAAAACTGAGCACAGTACTCCAGGTGCGGCCTCACCAGTGCCGGGTACAGGGGCACGATCACCTCCCTACTCCTGCTGGCCACACTTCCTGATAGAAGCCAGGATGCCCTTGGCCTTTTTGGCCACCTGGGCAGGTGGCCATTTTTTATGTGCAAAGAAAGACCCCTGGAAGTCACTTACCAATTCTCTTTTGGAGGTACTGGGCTCAGAATGGTCTAGTGATTAGTAAAGAGGCTAACAGCCAGGAATGTGCAACTCGTAATCTATACTCCTCTATCCAGTTGCTGTCTTATTTGAGCAATCATCTTTAGACTTTTACAAAAGTGCCCACTTGTTAAGCCCTGCAAATTTTGAGTGGGTAAACTGATATGCCCCAAAGATTCTTGAGACTGAATGCTTGTGTGTTCCCACAGAAGGCACCGGACTATCAGCTATGACGTGTCTCAACCTGAACGTTCAGGTGTCAGGGTACCTGCAATTACTGTGGCCCTTGCCACACCATGTATGGCAAGTAGACTGCCAACATTCCCTGTCCCTGAAGATTGATTAGTTAATGCTTGTAAAGGTCACTGACACTAGAGTTCTGTGGAACAAAATAGTTTTACTTCTGAGGTTTAAGTTTTTTGTATTTTATTCAATTTGCAAACAAAGCCATCAGTATTCCTCAGCTTTCTGGGAAAGCCTGCCTAGTTTTCTAGCAAGCACAAATAAGTTGTTGTTGTTTCAAATCTCAAAGATTATTTACCTGGAGTTGAGCAAAGCATTTGACATTGTCCTGCACAACATCCTTGTCTCTAAATTGGACAGACATGAGTTTGATGGATGGACCACTTGGTTGATAAGGAGTTGGCTGGATGGTCACACTCACAGAGTTGTGGTCAACAGCTCGATGTCCAAGTGGAGACCAGTTCCGCAGAGGTCAGTACTGGGACCAGTGTTGTTTAACATCTTTGTTGGCAACATGGACAGTGGGATCGAGTGCACCCTCAGCAAGTTTGCCAATGACACAAGCTGCGTGGTGTGACTGACACACTGGAGGAAAGGGGTGCAATTAGAGGGACCTTGACAGGCTTGAGAGGTGGACCTGTGTGACCCTCATGAAGACCAAGTGCAAGGTCCTGCACATGGGTCGGGGCAATCCCAAGCACAAATACAGGCTGGGTGGAGAATGGATTGAGAGCAGCCCCAAGGAGAAGGACTTGGGGGTGCTGGTTGGTGAGAAACTCAACGTGACCTGGCAGTGTACGCTCGCAGCCCAGAAGGCCAACCGTACCCTGGGCTGCATCCCCAGCAGCGTGGCCAGCAGGTCGAAGGAGGAGATTCTGCCCCTCTGCTCTGCTCTGGTGAGACCCCACCTGGAGTCCTGTGTCCAGCTCTGGAGCCCTCTGCACAGGAAAGGTATGGACCTGTTGGAGTGGGGCCAGAGGAGGCCACAAAAATGATCCAAGGGCTGGAACACCTCTGCTGTGAGGAAAGGCCGAGTGAGTTGGGGCTGTTCAGCCTGGAGAAGAGAAGGCTGCGGGGAGACCTTACAGCAGCCTTCCAGTACCTGAAGGGGCCTACAAGAAAGCTGCAGAGGGACTTTTTACGAGGGCCTGGAGTGATAGGACAAGGGGTAATGGCTTCAAGCTGAAAGAGGGTAGGTTTAGATTAGATGTAAGAAAGAAATTCTTTACTCTGAGGGTGGTGAGGCCCTGGCACAGGTTGCCCAGAGAAGCTGTGGCTGCCCCCTCCCTGGGAGTGTTCAAGGCTGGCTGGACGGGGCTTTGAGCAACCTGGTCTGGTGGAAGGTGTCCCTGCCCATGGCAGGGGGGTTGGAACTAGATGATCTTTAAGGTCCCTTCCAACCCAAACCATTTTATGATTTTGTGCTCTACAGGGAGGAACTGGAAGAAAAATGTTTTGGTTACGACGTTATCTTTTCTATACAGGGTTACACCTTCTCCTTTCTAGGTATCAGCTCTGTCTTTTCCATAATACTCCCCACCAGCAACTCAGTCAAAGCAAAGTTCTGATTAGAAATATGCTCATTTTCTGACTGTCTTTGGATACTTGCTTTCTCTGAGCTGGTTGCATGGACTCTAGTACAATGATGCCTTTTCCCTTTCAGTCCAAGGATTAATGCTTTATGCCAGTTAGGGGGAGGGGAAACAAACCGGAAAACTGATACCTTTACTTGATGAACAGAAAAAGTATTCTTTCTAACTGGCATCTAAACTTTTCTTCTGGAAGTCCTGCCACTTCCATTCTTGTAATTTTGGCTTTGAAATAGCTGGTTGAAAGCAAAGCATCACTAGGAAGAGGACAGTAAATCTATTTCAGTAGTCTGCAATTAAAATATGTAGCTTTGATATAGCAATAACTTGATATACAGGAACATAATTTTATCTTCTGTTTGCGTGCCTGTGTTCTTGGTTTATACACAGCTTCTCAGTATATAAACCCTTGGTGAGCATCTATTTACTGTTCCGTTTTGCAGAGCTCTGTTAAAGATAGGCGTTACAAAATTACCCAGCCAGGGTGAAGTTGTGCTTTAAGATATTGCAGCTAAATATCTTGAATGTTTAGGCATAGAGATGCCTTGTTCAATTCCTAACCATTGGCTAAGACAGCAGCTGTTACAGCAGCATTTAACATCAGTTTACACATTTTGTTAAGCTAGAAGTGCTGGAGATGGCGTAGTTCTTCAAGTATTTTATATGCAGTCTGTCATATGTTTGATTTTCCTGGTCCTCAGTGACAGCTTTGGAATGATATTTGTTCTTTGTATTAAGCCTTCTTAGCACTTTGAGCTCTAAAAGTAACAGGGAGACTTTGCTTATTTCTTGTGTCAGCTCCCCGGTATTTCTTTGTTTTGACAGATCTGTATTCAACATTCATCTAAGAGAACAAGTCTTAAAGAATTTTGTGATTTTTAGGATTTTTTTCCAATTGTCATCTTTGGCAGAACTGTCTTGTTACAAATCCAGTTTTAATTGTTCTGTTATAGAAATATCAGGCTAAGGAGGAAGAGCCACAGATTTGTTCCATGTCGTAACAACTACAGTGCAAATCAAAGAACTGCCATCCGGCTTAACTCCATGATTTGCTCTGTTATTGAAGAGCTTCAGATGTCGAGATGTTAGGCTTAGTGAACTGACACATGAGGTAGAGGATCTTTAAATCTTTTTAACACAGCAGAGCAGCTTCAGGAAAGGAAGTGGCAGAAGGCTGCTGCAGTGGTATTGTCTGACTTCTGCAGGTAGACTAGGAGTAATACTGAAAAAAATTAATAACTTGGGTCCTTTTATGTTTACCTCATGAATTTCAAATATTCGTGTTGTAGATATTTCAAATTCTATGTATTTGAAATATTTGTTGTAATTATTTATTGTAATTGCTTATTGTAAATAGGATGGAAACAGGAAGGATGTTGGTATGTCTGTGATGCTGTGATAGGTGGTATTTTTAGTGTCTTTTATCCAAAGATTGTTCTTTCCTCATGAGTCAGGAAACAGCCATTTCTCCATTTTATCAAATTGCACTGTAATGCTTAGGAGAGCTCAGCAATGATCTTACTTTGGTCAAACGTAAGGAAACAATGGTCAGTAACAGAATTCAAACTCTTCAACTCATATCAGTAAACGCAGTACTTCTAGGTCATTTAAAAACTTTCTAATATGATCATTAAAAAAGTTTCTGAAATAATTCTTTGATGTTGTAACAAGATAAAACCCAAATAATATTTGGGCAAATCCATTTGTGTGAGAGGACTTAATATTGCTTTCTTTTTTGATATTCTTTTTAAACACCTTTCCTAGAATAAGAATACATGTATTTAGTCTGAACATTCATCTTTTACCCAAACTAAATATGAACCTGCAAAACAGATGTTTAAAACTATGATTAAAAGTTCATATTATATCCTTACCACTCTCATGAAAATTATAGAATCCTAATTTTTCTTTTCTTTTTACTTTTGCAGATAGCTGAGACCTATTTTCAAGAGGAAGAATGTATCCTTTTACTTGTAAAAATTGTTACACGATATTAAAATAATCTGACATGATAAAACATTGAAGACAAATGCTTTACTGTTGACTCAAAGCTTGTGGGTCAGGTTTAGAAAGAAGTGAACAGCCGTAATTTACCCACGAGTGAATGTACAGTGTTAGCAAGTCCTTCTGAAGCAGACAGCTGGAATAAGAGTTAAGTAATGAATCCACTTCCAAAAGCTGTACTGATACAATCATTAGTAGTTGTGCACAAACAAGGAAGTATGAAATTATTTTCAAAGAACTTCTGTTTTTATAGGATAAGTTCTGTTCTAAGTATTAGTAACTGGGAATAGGTCCAATCTAGATAGGGTGTGTATTCTGTTATATCAAACAGGGCGCTGTTACAGCAAAAACATTATCACAACAGTTGATTAGAATATGTGCTACAAGTGTCTAGATTAGAATAAAAATACCAAACACACTGAGCTAAGGGAGATCAGCAACCTGCAAACAATAGCAACATGTTGTTTGGCAAATGCTAATTACTCAAAATTGTATCAAGGTAGTTTGAGAAACTGTTGTAGGAGAATATAGGTGATTGGTTCTGGGAACATCTAGTTCAATAGTCAGTTTATTTTGATTTGGTCCTAGAGAATACACATAAATTTGGTCAAAAAGTTGTAATAGTTGAGCTGCTGCTAATTACTTTGATATATTTCAGTAGTTGTGGGAGAGAATAATCATATTAAAACTTAAAGTGAAATAATATTTTTAGAAAAGGGGGACTGGGTTTTACTGCTTGCTTTTAAGGGATCAGACTGTAAAAAGAAGAGGCAAGAATGATAAGCCCTTAAAGGTATATGTTATTCACAAAGATGTATCATAAATTACAGAATCTATGCATACAGGTTATTTCTTTATTATGTAATCTGTTACAAACAAAACAAAATACAGCAAATAGACAATTGTAATGGTTAAATAACAAAGCATGAGAAACCTGGAAAGGTATGCGTGAAACTTAGCCAAATTATATTAACTTGTATTACAAAACCAGATGCATAACTGTCGCAGTATTATAAAATAAAATATCCATCAGTGTCTTAGAAGACTACTTCTGTCTTGGTCATCCTGATTCAAAAGCATCCATCAGAAAATCTAAAATACACAGCACAAATTAAAGGTATGGAAAAACTCAGTAGTATATTATGGCTCTGCAGGGGGAAATACAGAAAATTGAAAATGCATTCAACGGTATGATAGACATTTTCTCTTTCATGGAAGTTGCTTTAATCAAAGGGCACTGTATTTAAAGCTGATCAAAAGAAATATTTTTAATGCGATGTACACCTGATGTGTGTAATTCAACACCACTATATAATACATATTTATGAAGGATATCTCCTCTGTACTTGCAACCATCCTGAGGTTAATAAAGAACTTACTTGATCATGTTGCACTGTATTAATTATTCATGACAGGCTTTTTAATACATCCAGTGAAGAACTTCATATTAACAATAATTCAAGGTTTGTTGCTGTGATCCTCTAAGGCTATCTCTCTGATCTGTAATTTTGTTTCTAATGACAGATTTCTTGAAGGCAGGGAATATTCTTTCTATTAATATTGATGTTCTTAAGCCATCCTATGTATATGTTGCATGAGGCTAACAAGAATAACAAGTATTGGTTGTGGTTTTGTTCTAATTACTACAGTATTTCAAGTAGCATGAATAATGGAAAATATTTTTTCTATATTATGAAGAACCTCATTCACTGTACTTATGTCCTCATTATACTGTAGAATTAAATTTGAAATTGCAGGCAAAGTATGGCTTTAAACAGAACAACTAACAACTCGGGCTTGATAGAACTAGAATTATCCTGACTATTACAAAATATATAACTATTGGTATACCTTTTTGAATATATGGATAAACCTAAGGAAGGGGAGGGAGTTCTTCATATAGAAGAAAAGTAAGCAGAATCTTCAGAAAGAAGACAACAGGTGAACTCAGCTGTCCCACAGTGATGTGTACGGTGGTCGAAAAAGGGGAGAGTATTTTTGGAAAGTGTGAGCTGGGGAAATTTTTTAAATACCGTCTCCAGCTGATCAATAGAACGGAGCCATATTTTCAGTTAGATATGGTTATTGGCGTATAATGGTATTTCTTGAGAGATACATGCTGGTATTTTCGTAACTGTTTTACATTTCATTTCCCAGAGATTTCATTTTCTGGTAAGAGTTGTCAGCATGTTTTGCTCATTTCTTTTCTAGAAAAATTTTTGTTGGACTTAAGGCATGTGGGAAGAGGTAACTGCTGAAGAGAATAGGATTTTCATTGCTGGAACTTTTCTCAACTTATTTTACTTCTTGCTGTTTTCATGTCTGCTATTATTTTCTTCCTTGCACAGAAGTCTGGATGCTAGTTGTTACTCATTTTAATTCAGTTATGTCAAATTTCAGATACATAATGATTGCCCTTTCAAATACAGTGCCAAATACAAACAAATCGTAACATGTTTATATATGTGTGCATTTTTCTTTAACCTTCCATTCAGATGAGAAGGCAATGAAGTTCATTCAGCTTGAACGATTGTATCATGAGCAGCTGCTTGCAAATCTTTCCTCAATACAGGAGCAGTGGGGTGAGTACAGGCTAAACTAGTATGGTAGAAGAAATAGTTCATTTGGTTTATGTTTCTAAATAACAGAGTATACATTTTGCCAGTTTAAAAATGTTACGTAGCAAAAGCAGCATTTACATCAGAATTTGTCGAGCTTGTTCTGAGAAAAGTATTCCTGCTTTAGATTTCTTCTCACACATTTCGTGGGAAAGGTGCAAATAGTTTGTCATTCTTCATTTTATTAAGTGAGACTTCTTGATTGATCGACAGTTGGTTTGAGCTTTTCTTTTTACTTTACAGTTGGTGAATCCAATGTGATGAAAATAAAGTGTGTTGTGAAAAAAAAAATGCTTTTTTTGCCTAGTCTGAAACAAGGTTGTAGAGCATTGTCACGGTTTAGAGCAGGGTGGCAATAACCAGTAGCAGATGCTGTCTGTTAACCCTGCCCTCCCCACCACGGGAAGGGAAGGAGGAGGAAAAGGGAGAGAGATTTACAAATTGAATATTAAAACAGCTTTAATAATAGCACTAGTAATAAGAGAAATAAGGAACATATACCAAACCAACCCTGAGTTTCCCAGAGCTGAGTGCCGGGCGCCGGCATCCCGCCGGCAGCTGCCGGGCAGCACCAGCCAGCCGCGGACTGGCCTCGGCAGTAGGCAGGAACTGGACTCGGGAATGCACGGATAGGAATCTGGATCAGGATCGCAGGCAGGACAACAGGCAGGGTCCTCTTCAGAAGGCAGCCATGGAGGAAGAGCGCGAGACCCTTGTGATCCCCCAGCTTTAAACTGAGTATAACGTGCACAGCATGGAATACCGTGTTGGTCAACATCGGGTCACCTGTCCTGTCCTCCCCACAAGTGTGACCCTTTATGATTCCTCTCTTGCAGAACCTAAGAAGCCTGTCAGTGACCATTGCTGCCATAGTAATAATTATAAACAGGGGCCTTTTTCTGCATTCCATTCCTACTGCTAGCTTAGTAAAACTATAAACATGAGGTGTTACCAGCTTTGGAGTGGACAGTGTCTGTAAAATATGCATCCAGCTTCAGAAAAATGCAGTGACTTAGAAGAACTTAGCTGTAAGGAAGATTCACAAAAAGAGGATCGGTTCTGTTTTAAACAAAACCAGGACAAGCGTACACAGAAGAGTTGTCAATATTTCTCCATTAATTAGTTTCACATAAATGTTTTATGTTTAATAAATATTACTTTTACAATACTTTGGGTAAAACTGATTTTGATTTAATTTAGAAAGAAAATGGAAAACAGCAGTTCCTAGTCCAGTTACAACACTGAGGAATTCAGCTAAAGAACTGAGTGGTGAAGAGCTGGAAAAGCTTACTAGAGTTTGCTCTTCGCATCAACAGTAAGTATAAGAAAATATTATTACTTTTCCAGTATTAATATGTTAGCACAGCTATTGTCTACTTGCCAGCATAGGTGTTTTAAAATAGTCAATGTCAAAATAAAAGTTGCATCCCATTGACTTCAGTGAATTTGGTTATAAAGTGGTGGTTCTTTTTGATACCTAACTAAAATGCTTCCATTACCATTAATTTTCACAATGTTTTAATATCGTTTGAGGAAGGTATAGGGGCTAGATCTGAACTGTTTGTTTTCAGCAAATCATTAGTTTGCCAGAAATGGAGTTTTGAGTTTTAGTATTTTCAGCCAAAGTAAAAACTTTGTATTAACTTAAGAAGAAAGAGACGGTAGAACGGATGATGGTGTTTGTGTCTAATACCTGTTGTTTTAATCATTGTTTTTAAATGCAATTGCCCAGCATCTCCAACTCCAGCACTCACATCTACCCTATGGGATGCTATTCCCAAATTTTCCACATTTTAGGGGCATTTCCTAATGCTTTAAGGCATTCTTGTTACCTTCTTTTGATTCATACCGGTTGCATAAACATTAGGAAGCAGTGACTCTGTAGTTGCCTAGTGTGGCAGTATTCTGAGAAGTTGTGAAATCTTAGTTCATACCTGTTTGGCCCGATTCATCAGCCTCCCGAATCAGTGTATCACAGTATCGCCAACTTTTGGACAGTGCCTCGGGTGCTCTTCTGGGCAGTAACACGTACGGGATTGTACCAGTCAGGAAGGAGAAGATCTGTTATTTCAAGGGTAAACGTCCTAACTACTACACACTGAGTTCAAGGGACAGATGGAAAAAATTATTCCAGCTGCCACTGCAAAATGATCAGCCAACAATAATAAGGAGACTAACCACATGCAAAGGCTGAGAAAAGGCCAACCTGTGACAGGGGAGATGCTCTCCATCAGGTGGGGAGAGAGAACTTTTTCAAATCCATTTGCATTGGTTTAGTCAGTCTGGATGTAACAAAAGCCAAAATGCTCCTGTTGTTCGGAGAGAGTATGATTTGGCTTCCATGGGTTTTTTTTCTTCTGGATGACCATACAGAAGTTTGAAAACACCCAGGCCGACAGCCAGAACCCGGGCAGGGATTGTTTCTTTGTAGTCCAAATGCATTTGTGAGGGAGCCCCTGGAAAGCGTACGCCTGCGTGTCTACAGGAGGAGGGCAGCAGCTCCAGCACAATAGCTGCGTGTTGACACCCACAGCTGATGTTACCGAGAGATTGCACTCGGAGTGCCTGCAGGGTTCCTCACCCTACATTTCCTTGCATGTGACCTTGCAAGCCCACAGAAAGATTCAGATTCAGGTCTATTGCAATTGATCTGCTGCAACCAGCAGCACCTCCCTATTGTCACCTCGATTGCACCTTGTTTAGAATAACTCTGCTTTCTCCTTCTGATTCTTCTGTGCAGCCTCACTTCAAAACACAAAATTTCAGTTATGTAACATCATTCCCGGTTCAGAGAAACCCTGCAGTTTGATAAAAACTAAGGCTTGCATTCATTTGATATTAGTTCTCTGTCTTTAATATTATTACTCTTGCAAATTCTCTAGGCAAAAGCCTATTTGCTTTTATTGTTTCATATGTTATTTTTCCTAAGCTTTAATCTAATTTTATTTTGTAATTAAAATTATACTTTAATTTTTAATGATTAACAGGCCAGTCTCAGAAAATGTGAGCATTTTGCTTTTGTAATTGAACATAATGTAACTTTTTCTGATACTCAAGGTCTGCAGCTACATACTGGACATATTTGTTCTTTGAAGATACTTTTGAGTGTCCCTTATTTGAAGTTTAAGTGGTAAAATTTAAAAGTCAATGAATGTATAGGGACTAGATCTGAACTGTTTTCAGCAAATCATCTAAAGTCAATCTCTGTTATAGTGATCATTATTTTTAATAGTAGTAGATACTGAGTCCTTACATGATTTTCAAGTTTGTAGAGTTCCTTCTGAGCATTAAGTTTTACGGGAATTTAGATTGCTTGTTGACTGCTTTCTCAATTAGGTGGAGTAAAGTTTGGGCTTATTGGTCTTCTGATGATGTTCACATATGGTACAGATCTGTACTTGAAAGTATGCTAGCATGTGACACTGTTTCAACGTGAGAAAACTTCTGTGCTAATATTAGAGCAAAGCAAAGGCTTATAAGATTTCAGTAACATTTGTTATGAAGAATATTGCTTCTAAGTTGTTTATTTTTTTCTTTATTGCCCCAGGCCACAAGCATACAAAAATAAGGTAAGCAGACATTTAATTGATTCTGCTTTGTCAAAGATTGCTAATAAATATATTTCTAATATTATTAGATATAATCTTTCCAGTTTAGTGTAGAAACTGTTTGAAGTTTGGATGTCTCAAAAAGTCACAGTGTTCCTGTTTAATTCAAAAAATTACAGGAAATACTATCATATTTTACAGCTAGTAGCTGCAGAAAATACACAGGAAAGCAGTTGTTTGCTTCAGTTATTGGAATCAAAAAATCTAAAGGAAAGAGAATTTGCTCCTTTCAAATCAGGTATGTGTGTCTACGTACACGTGTATATGTTTGTTTTAAATATTGTACTGTAATGACATATTCCTGTAAATACTCTGAAGCTATTTCATTTGAAGCTATAGCATTTGTTGGATTCCCACAGATTCATCCATTTGTGCAAATTTCAATTTTTTCACAACTGCACAATGGACGTACTATGCAATTTTAATTAGTCATTGATATTCAGAATTGTAATTAAAGTAATTCTAGCCACCATCAAAAAATGTCTTTTAAATGTACATGCATTTATAGCAGCCTACATAAGCTACAAAACTGTGTAAACTAAAGATAAGATACATAATTTGTATGTATAAAATACAAGGAAAACAATCTGATGACAAATATTCTGAGTTGTAGCAATTCAGTATAGCTAACAGTATTAGTAACTATTTTAAATTACTTGCAACATACTGATTTTGAGACACATTTTTCTGTAACAGCACAGAAACTTAGAAATTTTTTGTGGGGTCTTGAAGAAACATTTGCAAATTAATGAATTGAGGGGGAAAGAGCATTGGTAGACTACCAGGCTGTGGTTTCTCTCTCCTCTCTTTGAGCAAAAAGTTTCTTTTTCTGCCACATTCCAGTTGCCACAGTTGGCCTAAATCAAGTATCTCTCCTCAAAAACAGCTAGAATCTCTCAGAAGATGAGGCTTGGCCTATGTGACCTCAGAAGGTCCCTTTCAACCGAAACTATCCTACAAGTGTGTATCAGCTAGGATGTTCAGGAGAATCAGGAATTAACGAAGATACAGAGTCACAGTTCTCTTTATGCATGGATCCTCCTTGTCTTCATTCTCTGTTAACATGACGCCTATTCTGCCTTTTGTCTGTTTGTTCTTGAAACCTAACTAAACACAAAACATTGAAAGCATGAAACAAACACCTTCTACAGCTCAGAAAGCAGATCAAAAGAACCCAATACTTTTTATTTTTGGACAGTTGGAAATTCCCATGGAAAAAAATTAGGCACTTAAAATTTTTCCATTGTTTTTATTCCAAGTGGGAACAAAGGCTTTCTGGAAGGCATTAGTTCTGAACACTTCAGTTCTGAACTTCTCAATTAAGGAATGTTTTGTGTCAATGTTTAAAATACTGTAGTACAACAGCTAGACATATTAAACTTGATGTGGAAGTAATTAGTACTGTAAATGGATTTTTTGCATGCCTTTCTCTTAATGGGACTCTTGTCAAGATGTGATCAAAATCTTTGGGTTCCTGTGAAATGTTTGTAAATTAATAAAGCTTAGTCATCCAATAGAAAGTGGTTCTGCTGAGAATTTTCCAGAAGTGCTAAACACTTTTCTAATACAAAGATATGGATATTTCAAGCCTAACTCAAGTTGAAGTGCTTAAGATTTACAAAAGATCTTTTTCACAAGATGGGCATGTTCTTGAGGAAGCCGTGACTTCTCACCCTGACAGGTCTCTTCATCTGTTGAGGCAGTGCATGGTCAATTAGGTACTGCTGGCCCTCCCTGAGTCAATGCATCAGCGGCGGGCTGGTGCTTGAGTTTGCCAGGACCCCAGCAGAATCCTATTCTGTAATAACCATACATATTACTTTCTTAGGAACAAACCCCCGAGCTCAAGGGCCACCTTTCATGGTACAGAATGTGATTTATTTTCCGATTCTATTTAATCTTTGTTGCAATTGGGGCTGCCAACAAAGATGTCTATTGTAATGTGGATGTATCCCGTAGGAAAAATTGACAGATGGTAACAAAATCTTGTACCAATAAGCCAGGCTGTGTTTGAACTCATGACCTATATGTGAAGGGCTCAGTATCCTGTTACAAATCCCTTGAGCTATCTACTCATCTGCGTCTAATTGTCAAAAAGTCCCTGTCTCGTACCCGTTTCTTCTTTCAGTGTTCTACAGAAGTTAGGTTCCCCCTAGCCTTTCTGTCTGTTAATGTTGTTCTGATTATTTTTCTGCATTTTGATATGGTTGGATATTCTCTTTTCCAGTTTCCAAGCCTGTCTTTTCTATGCTACCGATAATTTAGAATTTAGTAAAATTGTTCAATACAGTGAGTTAATGCAAATGATTCTTTAAAGACTAGTGAATGGGACCCTGCTTCGTATAGCAAATTCAGGAAATTGCTCAGATTTTCAGTGAGTTTTTAACAGGTGAGGAAGGATAAGATTAGCATAGAGATCTTCAGTCATTTTTGTGAGAATGGGTACAGTTAATAAGGGCATTCTTTGATCTCTTCATTAATCTATTCGTAAGACCATTTTTCTTTTTGCTATGATGAAAAAATGCAAATGAGTGTTTTCTAGAGGTATTAATTTGTTGTTTGAGATTATGACCATTAGTGTAACAGCAGTCCTACTGTAACACAATCTTAGCTTTGTCTTTTATTCCATAGTTGAATAAAAACTGTTTCTATTATAGCTAGCTTCATTTAGTATTCTAATTCTAAACACCCCCTTTCTCTTTTCATAAGCCTAAAAGGGGAGATTTGTCTTTGAGCTTCTCGTAATGCCTAATGTCTAGTAATTTTATTGACAACTTGGGCTAATCGTCTGCTCCTTCATCAGCAGGTCACACCAATAGTAGGTGAATTCACGAGCTATGTAGAACTCCCCTTATTTCTCTCTGAAATTTCAGACAAGAAAAATTAGTTTTCTTTTGTATTGTAAATGTGAATACAGAAATAAGCTGCATCCAGTTGCATTTTTTAATATGTGAACTAACTTATGTATCCGAAAAACAACATTTTTTTATGCAGTGTGTTATGTAAAATACCGTAATTGGGTATTTGATTTAGCATTAACCAAAGGCACTATTTACCCACTTAAAATAATTGAATTTAAAATTTATTAAATTAGTTGATTTCAGCTTCTGTAAATGAAATGCAGCTATTTCCCTGTGTGATAGATACACTAGCATTAATATACAGTTTTCTGTAATTAAGTGCATTTGTCTGAACTCCAGGCCTCCATGAGATGCACTGACATAAAATGTGCTTTAGAAGAAATGTGGCTGTTCAGAAAGATACTTACTTAGGTATTGTCCTTGAAGTATGAGAGTAACTCTTTTAAGGAGGGAATAAAAGCATGTGCTTTGCCTGCAAGAATGTGTGCAAATACTTTGCTGAATCAGGAGTCAGTTTTTCAGACTACTAACGAAACTTTTATTCTGACTGGAGCATAAAATAACTGCCCTTTGTGGGCGTGCATTTTAAAGCATTAGGTTACAGCATTATCAAATCACAGTATACTCTTTCCCCCCCAGGGCTGATGCTTTGAATCATTTAAAAACGCTGGAACTGTTTTTCCTGTTGCACCTAGGTACTGAAACTTATCCTGGCGTTGGACCAAAGAAAGAAGATAAACAGCTGAGCACAAGTTCTCCAGGTGAAAACAAAACGGAGAGACAGGCGGAGGCAGCAAGCCTTTGGGTAGCTGCGGGAAAGGACCACGTGGAGGAGCAGCACTGCAGTGCTGAATCAACATTGGAGCCACACACCCAGTCCACAGGGACAGTGGGCAGGCCTTCTTCGGGCTGTTTGTCATCGGGGGATGCCGGTAAAGATAACAGTTTGCAGCTGAGAGAAAGACAGCTCTCTAAGGATGCGGGAAAAATAGAAGGCACAGCTGGGGAGCCTGGAGTGAAACTCCCTCTTGAGCCAATGGTAGATGCTTTGGTTTTAGCAGATGCTGATTATATGCTGCCTGATTTGTTTCCTACTGATAAAGATGTGCAAGCTGATAGAAATCTGCTGGGATCAAAACATGCTGCTGGCTCTTCAGAAATTGCTAGTGGCCAGCTTGGAAATAGTGATTTAAAGCAGCAGCAAAAACAGCCTGATGATGATGATGAAAAATCTTCGCGGGACAGAACTGCATCAAATGTATGCTCTGGGTGTGAAGAAGTGTCAGAGCATGAGAGTACTGCCCATTCACGAGTATGCCAGGAGATACAGGGAACAGGAGGACAGGAGGAGAAGGTAAATAATGAAGAGCGAGAAGATTTATTTCTCAGATTTTTAAATGGTAGCATAATAGACAGTGAAGAATCATTTGCAAACTTAGCAAACCAAGACGACTTTGACACTGTTCTAGATATTTCACCTGAACAAGCATCTTACAACTCACTGGAAGCTTTATCGCTAGACGACAGCTTTTCTTCTCTTGATGAACTTGCAAGAAGGATAGAGATTGCTGAGGTAAATACTGCGAATCTGATAAAATCTTCTTCCATGTTTATCTCAGTTAAGATATTTTAGATATTGCCAGCTTCATAATGTGTTAAATATTCCTTCATATATCACTTATTAAAATCTGAAATCTATACTTAGCTAATTGTTCTGAGTTAATTCAGAAGAAAATTTCTTTTTGCCTGTTTGCCTCCTTTGTGACCAGATCTGTGATTCTAAAAATTAGATTGATTTTTGCGTATAAGTGTGAACACCTTTTTTTTTTTTTTTTCTGACAGAGGCTGTTAGGAGATAGGCTGACAATTCCTGTTAAATCACAGTTTCACATCAGAGATCTACATAATGCTTATGATGTAACAGGTGGCTCGTTTCTATTCATAGAATAAAATTTGCTTTTCTGTGCCTATTCTGTATAGATGAGAACTACCTATGTAATAAACTCTCTATACAAATATATGGACTTCTAATTTTGCCAAGTTTAGGCAATTTTGTTGTTCAGCCAAAACTAAGACAGAACTTGTAAGCCTGAACTCACCTTTCTGAAGCACTGCTGATGGGCGGCAACAAGAATGAGTGCTTCATAAGCTAAATTGCTCTTCTAAAAATATAGAAGATTTATTGCTTTGGGATGTTTTCAGAGAGTGTGTGACATCTTTGCTCTATGTATCTTCTGGTTTTGGTGCATTTGCAACCATGGGACCTTAAAAGCTTTTTCATTAAAGGAAAAAATGAGATTATTGTGAAATGATGTGATTGCAGATGCTGGAGGGGGAAGACTTGTAAAAAGGCATCTTCTTAGTTCATCTCTATTTTTAATGCATTTAACAATACAGCATCCCTTGGCAATAAAGTAACAGTATTGCTCTGTAGACCAGAAGCTAATGCACAGAGACCACGAACCCACGATCACTCAGGGACAGCAGCCAAGCAGGGAACTAAATGCTGGGGATCCATGCTGATGCTATTACACGTTTGGCATAATCTTCAAAGCTGGAGACAGAGCATTTTGGTTTTTCTCCTCACCTAAACAGCTTGTTATCTCCAATCCAAGATCATTTATCCTGACCTGTCCCTAAAACACCCAGTCTTTCTGTGGGATGTCAGGAGGCATACCACATACCAGGCCTGAGGGCCAAGCGCACAAAGCTGTACATAAGCTCTTGACAACAAGCAGATGTGGAAACCCACATACATGTTCATACCTATAATCAAACTTTTGCACTAAATCCATTGGCTTGTGTTCACTTAGAGGATGGTTTTGAAAGAGCATTTTGTTGACAGTCTGTGCTAAGCCCCTATACTTGTATAATGGAAGAATAATTTAAATATCATCCCTTAGTGTTAGGTTTCTTTTGAGCCCACTGAAAGTTCAGCATTTTAAACTACAGGAGAGAAGTGTTCTGTTTCATGTAGAAAAATCCTAAATTAATCCTATAGCAACTATTAAATTGCTTTGTTGGTGCTATTTGTGTTTTAGAGGATGGGATAGGAAACAGCATATTGATGCTGTTAGGAAAATTATGGTTGTATTGATTGGCCCAGTGACTGATGATAATGCTTTACAGGGAATCTAGTTTCATTTCTAGTTTGCTATCCCGATGCTAGGACTGCCAGTACTCTGGTGGCCAGCTGAGTCTCTGGAGAGGAAAAAGTACCTTGAGTCTTCCTGTAGTACTTTTTCTGGCCATATATGGCATAATGTTGGCTGGCACTGGTGGGAGTCTTTCTGAGTCATTTTTAGCAAGAGGCCTGAGCTGTGTATGAGGCGGGGGGTTTAAATCAGGGAGAAGAGAAAAAGGATGATTAAAATTTGTAATATGCAGCACAGAAGCTTGTATTGTTTCACTATACACTTATATTTATTATACACTTATATTTTGATTTTCCAGTTAATCTTACCACCTATCATTACTGTAGGGGTTGTTTTTCAGAAGTGGTGAGCACCTACAGCTTCCCTGGAAGACGCTAGGAATTGAGAGAGTTTAGCATCCCTGAGGAAGCAGCACTGTTAACTTGCCTTCACTGATTTTGTTTTAGTGCTAAAATAAGATTCCACTGATGTTTTGACAAGCAGACCAATATTTGCACCCAACCAAAACATTTTTTCCTTTCTTGTCCTCCTGAAGCCTTTGAAGTTGCATTGTTTGGGCTGTGGCCATCTAGTAAGATGACAATGTTTTCATACAATAATTAAATAAATATCTAGAAAATGCATTGGTGGCCACATGAATGAAGTGAAATTAAGTACATGAGATGTACCAGTATGACAGTAAAAAAAAAAAAAAAACCCAAAGCATAAATCAATTTTACTGTGATAAAACTTTTCATGGAGTAAGTATTTACAAAATTGCAACAAATAAGTTAGAATGGAAGGCAGAAGACAAGATTATTTTGAAATAATCTAGGTACAGGTACCAGGTGGTAGGACAAAATTTCATTAATATTCTTCAATGGAGGTGTAATAATAATTTATTGAAAATGGGGAAGGGTAAGTACTTGTGTATTTATTTACAGTTAGGATGTTTTGTTTGACCCCATATTGAGATCAAAGAATCATCTTATGTAGTTCTCTAATTTCGATCCTTTATGTCACTTGCTTTTAGTCTGCCGTTTACAATAACTAATAACAAGGCTGAAAGTCCACTAAATTCTGACTCTGACCTTAAATAATTTCAAAATTAAAATAGTACTTTAGATATTGTACAGTCCCTTATACTGGGTATTTCTTCACTAGTACAAACTGTGCACGACAACATGCAGATAATGAGAAATCACTGAAATTTTACAAAAACTAGATTCATACAGCTAACAAGGAGCTTTGAAGCACTGTCAGCAGTTGGCAGCAACAGATCTTCTGAGATCTCTTTACTGTCATTTCTGTGAGAATGAAATGACACACTAGCAGTCAAACAAGTTATAACCTCAATAATGTAAGTTGCATTTTGGCATATGAAATAAAAGTTTATAACAAAAACTTTTTATCTGAGTGATGATTAGGGAAACAAGTAAAAGCTTAATGTTTTTCCTTGTCAAAAATTATCATCGTAAATTTCCTTCTGAGAGCAAAGACAGCGAGACTCTCTCCCATAACTTAAGGTGGTAGCTTTTGGTTGGCACTGTTTGTACACCAAGTCTTTTAAAGAGTACTGCAAATGTACTGACTAGCAGCTGATTTGATTGCAGAAATGAAGTCTGCCCCTATCTGTACTGGGTCTGGAGATGATGCCTTGTTGAGATCCCCTGTTCTTTTGTATGGCTTGGGGCCTGTAGTTTTGAGTTTGCAAGAATTGCAGTTCCGTCTGAAATGCTTACATGGTATCCGAGCTATTTATTTCTGTGTAAGGAGCCCCAGTACTTCCGTGGCAAGCATAATAGCAGAAAAATGGTTAGAGTCTGATGCTGTGGTATGAATACTGAATCTGCTAAGTTAGCTCCTTCTCAAAGTCAAATTATTCATGTATCTAATTTGTTAGCGATGGGGTTTGTCTGCTGCTTATAGCTTAACGCAGGGCAGTCTTGCTTTTTTCAGCTTAAAAAAAAAAATCTGGCACTGCTAGAAATAAAATCGTGTGCCTCTGCCAAGTAACTGAATAAGGAATACAGCCCACAGAAGAATATACAAACAAAACTCATCCTTGAGTAGTTCTCTGCATTCAGACCAAAATGCTTCACACAGTGGACTTTTCCTCCTAGATCCCAGTTTGCAGTGCCTCCAGTTTTGGGGGTTATATTTACTTCTGTATGCTACAAGTGATTCCAATAGTCAAGTTTAATATGTTTTCTCTAAGAGCTTGAAGTACAAGACCTTATTCTCATAGTTTTGTCTAATGTGTTTTTAAATGTGTATACATTGTATTTGATGAAAATATGCATATAATGTAAGAAGGTTTTTTAATATTTTAGTAGCAAATGCTGTTTGAAACAAAGCAGAGACAGGTAGTTTAATTAGAGCTTATTTTTTTACCATTTTGCCACTAGGATATTAAACTTTATCAAGAAAAGTTTAAAACTTTTCTGTGAAGCAGAACCATCTTATATTAATAGTAGTAAGAAGGGAGAAGCTGATATATTTACCAGAGTTTTAGTTAACCAACAGTCATTGCTGCTTTCCTTTTTGACTGTTGGTCAAAATGCCACCACATACCTGAGTGCCATTTTCAGTTCCTGTACAGTAATTATAAAAGCTCCGGTCAAAAGATCTTGTGAAGACCAGCAGAACTGAGTGAGTAAGCTCAGTTACATGGATGCGCCAAGAGCATCTTTTGTTAATTATCTAGTGTAAAATTAAGAAAATGTTCGATGTTTAAGTAGGATCCTTTTTGTAGCTCTTTTATGTAACACAGAGCTGTTTGCGGTGCAGCCTGGTACAAGCCTACATTTTTCCTCCTGTGGTTCAAGTCAAGCAGAGGCTTGACTTGTGGTCATCTGTATTAACCACAGTTCCCTCGTTAACTTCCAATTTAAATAATATATTCTGCCTTTTTAAATTCCTCCTGCCTCCTAGAGACTGGGATGGAAAACTTAAAGTCTTGCACAGCAGCTAGGTCCCTCTCCTTGGATGTTTAATTAATGGGAGATGGATCTAATACAATCAGTTTTTATGTTGCTTTGAAATCCTTCTAAATGAAAGGTATGGTAGAAATATACATTTACAATTGTTTTAATTGAATTAGATTTTATTTGTAGCAAATCGGACCCTATTCTTACGTGACAGACTTACAGTAATGACATTTTAATGACTGAAATTAAGAAAAATAAAATGTAGTGAAGTTTGCATTAAATATTTTCGAGCTGCAGTTGAGGATATGGTAGAAAAAAAAGGTGTAAATATTGCTTTATGCAGAATTCCATATGTTTGTATTTGTATTTCCATTTTAACAGTAAACTGTCTCCTGATTAGGAGGCATAGCTTTGTGGGTCCTTTGCAGAACAAAACAAAAACCTAAATTACATGACTCATGAAATTCAAAGACAGATGAAATAGTCTAGATATGAATTACATGTCATGTAAAGGGGACATTCTTAAAAATAAGCCTTTTACGTAACTGTAATCACCGAAACACACATTTCCACATAATCCTGTCAAAGATAGCCGTATGGTTTTAAGCTTGGATGAGACAGAGCTTGTGACACAGTCATTCAAAAACTACCAAGAGCCAACAGACAAAATGAAGTGTCTCAGTTTGAAATGGCTGCTTGCGGAACCGACCACCACACGCTCATCTGAGGACAGAGTGCTGCAAGCGCCCTCCGGCCCTGGGTGACTTTCCCACCAAGCACAGTCCGAGCCTTGCAAACGCGTGCCAGGAAACAGCCAGCCTACTGGGGGGG
>Ga0065711_1033288_pt1 | contig 25769 bp, 20 predicted proteins | sample Hoacrofraction12_FD_59098 | JGI IMG/M metagenome (GOLD analysis project Ga0065711, IMG submission 59098) | Hoatzin crop microbial communities from Cojedes, Venezuela - Epithelial fraction 12 v2 (version 2) | ecosystem: Host-associated > Birds > Digestive system > Esophagus > Crop | place...
GGAAGCGCGGCGGGCCGCTCGGCGGAAAGAAGGGCTTGGCGGCTGCGGAGCGGCCTCCGGGCGGCAAGGCGGGCGGGCGGCCTCCGCCGACATCTGCGGGCACAGAAGGGAGAGCAGCGTCAACGGCCGTCGGGCCTGTCGGCGGGGCGACCCAACCGACGCGGCCGCGGCACGGCTGGCAGCGACGCGGGGAGGGAAGAAAGGGCGACAGACGGGTGTGTGAGACCATCAGCCCGAAAGCAAAGGCGTCTGGGCTTTTAAATGATGCTCAACAACAGCAGTCCGGCCAGAGGCCCTTTGCGGCCCTTCCCAGCAGCCGTCACCTCAGGAGAAGGCAGCCAGCCTGGCAGTCGAAGAAGTACTGCTCTGCGGTGCCAGGAACTTTGGTATTAAGACAAGTTCCCAAAATAGACTGTGACACAACAGAAAGTACCATCTCCGAGAGACTGTTTTGTGCACATTTGCTGAAAAACTACATTGGTCTATAAAATAAGGTTCGTAACACTCTACAACCCCCGCTGCTCCGTCCTCCTTCAACGAGCGTGAAATCCTATGTCCTTAACAAAACTCACTGGCCCCAGACCTCCTGCATTTCCAGGGGCACGGGGCTTTGAGCAGCTGCTGTGCCAGCCAGCGGGACACAGCGCGTGCCCCAGACAAGCCCCCAGCTGCAGCGTGCGTCCCAGCCGGGATGCCTCACCCACTCCCTAACCCTCCATGCCATCGTGGAGCTGATGCAGATGTACTTTCCATTTGAAAACTAGATCCTTTTTCCTGGTGCAGAAGGGAGAACTGACCTGGAATCCCCTTACGCTCCCCTCCGGTCCTGCATGCCCACAGCTAAGGCAGGACCCGGTCTGCCTGACTGTACTTTGCAGGCAGCAATTCAACATTGCCGAGAACTTTAGTTTTCATCAGTAACTAGGAGGATGGGTGGAAAGAGGAGTCTCACTTTTCCCTCATAAAACCTAGTATTAAGAATAAAACAAGATTCAAGCTGAAAATTACATTTCCTAAGAGCCTAAGATACTTGAAGACTTTTTCAGTCCCAGCAGGTAATTTATTGCAGTGCTATGAAGGTTTCAAGCAATGTCGTTTACTTTTTCAGACTGGAACTGCAAGGTCTTTCTTACCAGCATCTCTACTCGCAGCAGATCTGAGCTTTGGCATTCCTGCTTGAAAAAGGCCTCCAAGGCCAGGTGGTCCACCACCACCAAAGCTGCCACCACCGCCACCACCAAAACCCCCGCCGCTGCCACCTCCACCTCCTCCAAAGCCACCTCCACCAGCTCCACCAGGTCCTTTGGGTTCTGTTGGGGAAAAAAATGCCCCACGTTAGGCAGAGAAGCAAGACTAATCCTGCAAAGTCATCTCTTTCATTAGAGAAGCGCTTGTAGCTGGGGAAAAATGGATGAGCTGTCAAAACACACAAATCCTTTTTCAGGTGTGATCATCACAGCTACCATCACCACCACTGCTGCACCATGGAAGAGGCGGTGCAATAAACATTGCCATTGTGTTTTATTAAGCCATCGCTTTCCTTTAGTCTGCTCTGGACTGGAAAGCAGAGGAACTATGGAGAATTTGGAACTGAGCATGGATGGGACCTCTGAGCATATCATATTGTCTTTGTTAGCATCTTTGCACCTGCTTCCCATTTCTTCATACCTTTGTTCTCTTATCCTTCCCCTCCACTTCTCTACAAGCAAACAGGGAGATGGGGCAATCTCATGGGAAATGAGGAAGGAAAGAGGAAAAAAGAGGTGTCCTTCCTCGTGGAGGTGTCTCTGGTGATTGCTTCTGGGAAGGCACAAAACTCTGTCACTATTGATGACGTTGCAACATATCTACTGATTTAAACAAAGCCTAGTGGAGAAAGAGATTTCATTTCTGATTACTTCCATGTAGGTCCAGAAATGCAGTGACAGGATCATTAGCTGCTGATTTTTCGAATAGGCGGGAATTCTTTTATCAGCCCCCCCGCCATTTCTCTCTAATGCCATTGCTTCTGCTGTGACAACACTGAGATGCTGAAAGTAATAGGAAAGTGTGTCCACAACTACAAATACAGGGAGGAGCCCGGTTCAGAGCATCACTGCAAAATGAGCAGGCCCACAGGTTGGCATATCTGTGGAGATCAGCTCTCGGATGACAGGCTACATGGCTGAGGATCAGTTGCGTAATTTCTTGGCATCTTGATTTCCACAGCTTTGGGTGGGTAAAAATTTCACTGACTTTATAGTAATTAAAACCTGTGGATGAAAAGCACTTCTAATAATCCCACCCAGGAAAAAGGAGGAATAATGTGTTCGTGGGGGAATGTTTCGCATCCTCCTGCTCTTTTCCTAAGCACGCTGGCTCAGTTCAGCTCTGACTCACAGAGGGTGTGAACCTCTGGAGAAATGCTGCTACTATGGTTTAGTCTTTCGTCATGATTTGTTAATTCATGTAAACAAGAAAATAGGCCGCACCATTTAAATCTTACTGTTTACCCCTCCTGTAATCCTCTTAATGCCTTTCTCCAGCTCATTACAATAGCTTAAATGTGTAACTTTGCTTTCAGAGATAATATTTGAGTGTTTACAAACTAAGTACCTGGCTGACTGCAGGACTGTATCTATTTTTTTAATTATTCTTCTTTGGTCACACTCTTTCGGGCATCTCCTTGTTTCCTCGTCATCTTGCTATCACAGTCCAGCCTTTAATTGCATGGCCAGACCCGGACTGAGTTGCATCCCATTTGCTAACCAGTCTGTAGAAGTGCCTTCTTCCCCTAGACAATAAACGTAGCGGGCCCTTGTTGCTCCCTCTTCTCCTGTCCCTGTCCTGTCTTCCCAACACTTCTGCCACATGGGCTTTTCCAGCCTCCTCTCAGCACCCGCCGAGACGTACAGTGAGACACAGCAGCAGCTCAGCTGGATGGAGACCTTGTCTCTATGCAGGCAGGTGGAGCTGCTGCCTTGTGCCAGAGCCCCTTTGGGCAGCCTGCCTGTTCAGACAGAAAGAGAACTCCCCTGCGTCGCCCCAGGAGCGGCAGAACTGCAGGCAGCGGTGACACGCAGGTGGGGCTGGGGTTCCTGGCTCCGGTTTTGCTTTACATGGTACTGTGGCCATTAACAAGCCAACGGTGTCGTGCCAGGGGTGCCTTTATTTTCATACTGCTTATGCAAAAGTAGAGTCTGAAATTCCACTTTATTCTCTGTGCTCTCCTTAGTCTTGATGGGGGTTTTGGTAGCCTGATCTGTGGCAGCTCCTCGGCAGAGCTCCTAGTAGGGTTTGCATCGTATTCCGATTTAAGCAAATGAGAAAATTAATTGCTGTATGAGAGTAAGCAAACAAATTAACACTGGCATTTCATAAGCAGTATGTGATGGCTGTCTTGGGCACACCAATCATGAAGTGACAGAGTTTTTGATTCTCGGAGAAGGAGGGGGGTCAGCAGAACTGCCACCTTGGACTTCTGGAGGGCAGACTTAGGCCTGTTTGGGAGCCTGGTTGAGAGAGCCCCTTGGGAGGCAGTCCTGAAGGGCAAAGGGGTCCAGGAAGGCTGGACACTCTGCAAGGAGGAACTCTCAAAGGCAGAGGAACAGGCCGTCCCCATGTGCCGAAAGGCAAGCCGGCGGGGAAGACCAGCCTGGTTGAACAGAGAGCTTTGGCTGGCACTCAGGAAAAAAGGAGAGTTTATGTCCTTTGGAAGAATGGGCAGGCCACTCAGGAGGACTACAAGGATATCGTGAGGTTATGCAGAGAGAAAGTTAGAAGAGCCAAAGCCCAACTAGAACTTAGCCTAGCTACTGCCGTAAAAGGCAATTAAAAATGTTTCTATAAATACATTAACAACAAAAGGAGGGCAAAGGAGAATCTCCATCCTTTATTGGATGTGGGGAAACTTAGTGACAAAGGATGAGGAAAAGGCTGAGGTACTTCATGCCTTCTTTGCCTCAGTCTTTAACAGTAAGGGAAGTTGTTCTCTGGACACCCAGCCCCCTGAGCAAGACGACAGAGGTGGGGAGCTGAATGAAACTCCCAAAATCCAAGGGGAAATGGTCACTTGCTACGCCACATAGACACACACAAGTCTATGGGGCTGGATGGGATCCACCCAACAGTGCTAAAGGAGCTGGCAGATGTGCTCACCAAGCCACTTTCCATCATCAGCGGTCCTGTCTAACTGGGGAGGTCCCAGCTGACTGGAAGTTAGCTAACACTAAGCCCATCTACAAGAAGGGCCGGAAAGAGGATCCTGGGAACTGCAGGCCTGTCAGTCTGACCTCAGTACCAACAAAGGTTATGGAGCAGATCATCTTGAGTGCCATCACGCGGCACACACAGGACAACCATGGGATCTGGCCCAGTCAGCATGGGTTTATGAAAGGCAGGTCCTGCTTGACTAACCTGATCTCCTTCTATGATAAGGTGAGGGAAAGGCTGTGGATGTTGTCTCCCTAGACTTTAGTAAAGGCTTTGACACTGTTTCCCACAGCATCCTCCTGGGGAAGCTGGCTGCTCATGGCTTGGATGGATGTACACTTTGCTGGGTAAAAAAATGGATGGATGGCCGAGCACAGAGAGTGGTGGTGAATGGAGTTAAATACAGCTGGCGGCCGGTCATGAGTGGTGTCCCCCAGGGCTCAGTTTTGGGGCTAGTTCTGTTTAACATCTTTATCAATGGTCTGGATGAGGGGATTGAGTGCTCCCTCAGTAAGTTTACAGATGACACCAAGTTGGGTGGGAGTGTCGATCTGCTCGAGGGTAGGAAGGGTCTGCAGAGGGACCTGGACAGGCTGGATTGATGGGCTGAGGCCAAATGTATGAGTTTCAACACGGCCAAATGCCGGGTCCTGCACTTGGGTCACAACAACCCCATGCAACGCTACAGGCTTGGGGAGGAGTGGCTGGAAAGCTGCCTGGAGGAAAAGGACCTTGGGGTGTTGGTTGACAGCCACCTGAACATGAGCCAGCAGTGTGCCCAGGTGGCCAAGAAGGCCAATGGCATCCTGGCTTGTGTCAGGACTATAGTGTGGCCAGCAGGAGTAGGGAGGTGATCGTGTCCCTGTACTTGGCACTGGTGAGGCTGCACCTGGAGTGCTGTGTTCGGTTCTGGGCCCCTCGCTACAAGAAGGACACTGAGGTGCTGGAGCGTGTCCAGAGAAGGGCAATGAGGCTGATGAAGGGTCTAGAGAACAAGTCTTATGAGGAGCGGCTGAGAGAGCTGGGGCTGTCCAGTCTGGAGAAGAGGAGGCTGAGGGGAGACCTTATTGCTCTCTACGACTACCTGAAAGGAGGTTGTAGTGAGGTGGGGGTTGGTCTCTTCTCCCAAGTAACAGGCAACAGGACAAGGGGAAATGGTCTCAAGTTGCACCAGGGGAGATTTAGATTGGATATTAGGTAAAATGTCTTCATGGAAAGAGTTGTAAAGGATTGGAACAGGCTGCCCAGCGAAGTGGTTGAGGCACCATCCCTGGAGGTATTTACAAGATGTATAGATGCAGACCTTAGGGACATGATTTAGTGGTGGAACTGACAGCCTTAGGTTAATAGTTGGACTTGATGATCTTGAAGGTCTTCTCCAACCTAGATGATTCTATGATTTCTCAGCTGACTTAATCCATGATGAACAGACTTTATTTCTATGCATGCCAACTTCTGGCATTTTGTTTTACCTACTTCTCTCATGACAGTTCATCTGGTGATATGTAAAATAATTTTCTGCATTCAGATATGTAGAACCATTCATGCATACAGAAACTCCAACATGCAGAATCATACTTACTGTCTAGAATTGGAGCACTTCTGTCATTAGTAACAGTCTTCTTCAGCTTTTTCCCTTTGGTAATATCAGATAGTAGAGCATTTCGCCCTGCTTGTTCTGACCTGCTTAGGGATGGCTTTTCAGTATTTGCCTGCAAAATAAAATTAAAAATGAGGAGGAAAAGTATACCTCAACTTCTAGCTACAAAGTTCAGCTCAAATACGGTAGTTACGTGAGGCCTGGATTTCTGTTTTAACAGCACTGGAGTCGGTAGCGTGCCACATCTGGTTTTGTGAATGATGTCACAGGTAGTCGGCCTTGTTACTGACTCAAGGTCCCAAGCACGGCTGCTATTCTAACCCACGCTATTCACTGGAAACAGAACACTTAGGTGAATTCACATTTTTTTTAACTCAGGATTTAGAGTCTCTGATTTTTTAGAGCCAAGGCACATCTGTGGCAAATTGCCATTTTGGAGACTGAACAAGAACAGACTAGACACATAATTTGATTACACAAAAAGGTGGACATTATTGAAAGCTGTAGTGAAAGCCCTTAATATACAAATTCTGGATAAGTCAGAAGAAAGATGGAGTTTTATCTACTATTCTAGTTCTGATGGAAATACTTTAAAATGGCAATCACCACTTCAACAATATAGACCTCTTCAAATAGACCCAATAAAACCTTTAGATGCATGAAGTTTGTCTCAATGGTCCTCTCTTTTCAGTTTATGTTGTGGCGAGACAGTTTTTCAAGGAAGAACCAAAAAAAACCACCCCAACATACACATATATGCACACACGCATGTATATATGGTTATTTCTTCTAGGAAATGGCGATTCTTCAAAAGCTTGTCAGATCAATGTAACAGAAATTTCCTGAAAGGTGGTCAGAATTGCCATGGAGGGATGAAGCACAGAGTGCATATATTGCTGTGGTGGAAAATGAGGGAAAGACTCGAGTGGCACAGCCCAACCTACCTGTGTAACAAGCCAGGATTTTGCTGTGAAAACACCCCAGTACTTTATAACAGCATTTCAAGAAGCCTCTTCTTTCTTGTCAGTGAGGCGACTGACTGTCGGAGGGCAAACACAGCAAACAAAATGCTGTGCGCTCTGATACCGCAGGCTGGCTGAAGGAGCTATGCTGGCTAAGAGCTATCCTTGCTAAATTTAAACAATAGGATTGATTTTTTCCAGCTCAAGTCATGTAAGTACTAGAGTAGAACAAGGGAGAAGGTGGGAGTATGTGGCTGGAGAAAGGCAAGGGGAGAGCAAGACTTCAATTCCCCTGAGTTAGACAAGCTCTGGAGGAACTGTGCCTCTCCACCTAGGATCCCTACACCAGATCAAACCACCAGTGTGGGAGGAAGAGGAGGATGGCGAGTCAATGTGTCTAGTGACATCCATATGGGCACTGGAAAAGAGTGTAAGTGATGGTCCCTCTTGTAGAATTAATCACGAATTGTAAACAAAATGTTGGAGAGCTTTCGCCAAATACCATACACGTCAGGCATTGATAGGACAAGGGGTAATGGATTTAAACTGAAAGAGGGTAGATTTAGATTAGATGTAAGAAAGAAATTATTTATGATGAGAGTGGTGAGGCACTGGCACAGGCGATGCGCCTCCCTGGAAGTGTTCAAGGCCAGGTTGGATGGGGCTTTGAGCAACCTGGTCCAGCAGAAGGTGTCCCTGATTACAGCAGGGGAGTTGGAACTAGATGATGTTTAAGGTCCCTTCCAACTCAAACCATTCTATGATACCCTCATCCACACCACAGTGCCTCTGGATGTTCCGTTCAATATGACAAGCAGCAACAGAGGGCAGGGTATACAGTGCATTTACCTCCTGTAAACTTACCAAGGCCAGTGTTGGGGGTGGAGGGGGAGCTGGAGGGGGAGGCACAGGCATAGTGGAAGGCTGAGCTCTGTCTGGCCTTGCCAAGAAACCTGCACAGCAAAACACAGAAACACATATGGCCCAGAGATTAATAATAAATAAATTTCTACTCAGCTAAAAAACATCCTTGCAGCTAACAGGTTTATCTGCGACACTTGCTAAGCGTAAATAATCTGCAAAAAGCAATTCATGTTTCACTGTATGGAAACCAGCTGCATCATTAAATGGGGGTTCCCTACACGATCCCCACTGCCATACAAACTCACAGACATACATATCCAGTTTTGCACACACACACAACCCATGCATTGATATAGCAATGCACAAATATGCAATAAGAAAATCGAACTCTGTTTAATCCAACAGTCTTGTTCCTGTGGAAGTATTTCGGGAAAATCCCATAGCTATACCATCAACATTTACTTCAAGAAGGCACCATCTCTTTAAGATCATACTCAGAAAGAGATGCTGACATTTTAAAGCCCTTAAATTGCCGGAAGATCTCCACACACACAATTATGGTAGGGTGGAACAGCAGAACTCTTGGAAAGACTCATGCTTCTTCCTTTCTCCCTGCTTGCTCTGAAGATGCCAAGCTCCATCACCACCTCTGAACACACCTTCCTCCTCCTCCTCCTCCTCCTCAGGAGCAGCAAACACGGTGTCGTGCTCTGCCCTCTTCCCCAGAGGAGGAAGAGCAAGCAGGCAGTCCGGCCTCCCAGCCGCAGGCTGCTGCAGAGGGAAAAGCCTGGCTGCCACAGCTCAGCCTTCCCTGAGCTTCCCTGCCAGAGACCAGGCTCCTGCATGTCCCCACCCCAAGCAGAACTTCCAGCCTAGGGCAATCCTAAGAGGGTCACACCTGAGACGTAGAACTTCATTGCAATGAAAATATTGAAAGAAAAAACCTAAAGAAAAAGCATCGAGGACTTTTTTTCCAAGTCACAACAGCTTTTTGTGGCATTTTGGCACACTGCTCGCTGCAACTGCGCCTATCGAAGGCTCCAGAGCTTTTCTAACGGTGCTATGGTATTTCAGCTCACGTCCATCCACCTGAGCCAGCTTTAGTAACAGTGATTTGCCACCACTTATCTGATGTTTGCACAAGACAGGTAAACACAGTGGGAACAGGAATAAGGGTTATTCTCCAGACAACCCCAGGCTGGCCGCTGAGGTCCCCAGGGCAGTTATTTTACAAGAATACGCAGCTCTTACTTTCTGAAGGCACTTAACTGCTTTTGATAAAACCAAGAACTGCAATAGCACAATATCTGACAAACCCACTTCATGCTAGGTACAGTACCCTTTACAGTTTAAATGAGCATTGGGAAAATGTTCTGAATGGAACAAAATGGCATTTGCAGTGAGGGTTTGAGGTGAGTCACCACCTACAAAGTCTGCCATGGCTCTGAGATGATCCATGATATCTGTGTGAGAGAGAAGTGGTTAGAAGTACAGATTTATCTCGTCAGATGCTCATGCTTCAAAAGAATTAGAATACAGCTATAAACCCCCACGCAAAAAAATAATTGCTGAGCTATCTTGCTCAGAAGACAGCATTTCTGAAATAAGACTTTAATGGATTTTGTCTAAAATCTTGAGGGAGGAAAGGGCTTGGAAAGCAGTCAGACTCATCACCCCTAGCTCTGGCTGACTATCTAGAAAAAAACATGGAGTTCAAAGCAGCGTGAGGCCCTACCACTGTCTCTAGGTTTTCTTCTCCCGTACTGCAGAAACTGTTTCTCTTTCCTGTCACTGCAAAAGAGCAAGGGGAGCAGAGGGGAAGCTGGCAGACGGACAGGATGGCTGACAAAGGGGAAGCTGGGCGCAGCCAAGCCGACGCAGCGCTGTGCAAGCACGCGCCTTCGCAAAGTCCTGCAGACGGACCAGCGTGCTCTCGCCAATCCTCTGGTGCACGACTGCACATCTTATGGCATCTCCAGAGAAGCACCAGCCGCACCTTCAGAGGATCTGCTCAGATTTGGCTGTATTCCTGTCTTCTGTATTTCTCGCTCTCAGTCGTTACATAAAACTCTGCACAAAGCCCTATCCTTTCCCAATCTGCTTATCTTAAATGCAATATTTGAAATCTGAAGCCTATTAAAAGCACCAAGACTAATGCTGCTTTGTTCTTCAGCTTCCTGTTTAAAAAAATAGTCAACAGGAAAATTATTTCTTACAGCAGACCACAACCATCCTGTTTCTTAACGCAGTCTTTTCACAGCTGCAGTTGTCTCTAGTGTAACTATGCCATTAGGCTTTTTCACCAAGCTTTTAACTCTTTCAACTGATTAAAAAGAGAAAGAGAAATTCTGCTCTCTGCACTGCTTTGATAAGAGGCCAAAGCAGTCTGGATAATGCGCTGTGAGTCTCCTTGGTACTCCATGTGCCACAGGAAAGTTTCTGGAGCAGGCAGAATAAAGTTTGGTTTGATATCAGGCTTTTAAATTAATTCCTTAAGGCAGCTCAGACCTGAATGCAGCAAGTGAGCCAGCTGGTCTATCAAACGCTTTCTCTAAAAAGCAGTGTTTTTGCAAACGCTGCCACTTGTCTACTTCCCTGTCAGTTATGCGATCGCTTTCTGCATCTTGTGCTGGTCTCTTCTACTTCTTTTCCTTGTAACTGGGTTGGTTTAGATCAGGTTCTTAAGGAATCGGTGGGGACAGAGGGGAAGCGAGGTAATGCTGGAAGCCTGAGCTCTCTAAGGGAAAGCCACTGCCCACGGACACATCCAGCCTCTCCAAAATCCTCCCTGCACACATTATTTGCAGAGAGGTAAGGGGGAGAAAGGCACTGGGCACCCTCTCCTTGCCTATCCCATCTTCCAGAGGGATGATGTCCTCTGATGTACCTGTAGGCACCAGCTGCACACTAGCTAGCCCCTCGCCTGGTACCGAAGGGCTTTCTCAACAGGGCAGGAGTGGAGATGAGGTGCACAGCTGCACACAGGCAAGCTTAGCATTGAGCTACTGCTGAACAAGCCCTGCAGCCGCCAGGGCAGTTACTGGGGGAGTCTGGAAAATGACATTTCAGATGCACAGGACAAGCTTCTGTAATAGGCCAAACTCAGGCAGAACTGGCTTGAAGGTCAATGCAAGCATCCTGCAGAGTTGTTTACTCATGTTCTAGAGCACACACTTCCCCTAGGAGCCATCAGAAAAGAGGTCATATGGCATGACTCAGAAACCTGCGTGCCCACACACAAAACTATAATGCATACACTTACAGAGCCAGTAAAACACACCAGCTTGTCAAATTTTAGCTTAAAACGTAAGTTATGACACTGCTTCACTCTTGTGAAGAGTGGCACTATAAAATACCTGAAATAGTAACCGATCCACCCAGTAATAAATTTTACCTACCAAATCTGTTAACAACCAAGTTGCTGCAGGGTGTTGAAAAGGAACCAATTCCAAAAGGCAAAGGCTGAAGGCACATCAGTACTTTGAAACCCAGGACACACGTCCTTGCATATTTTCTAGTAGTGCAAATTACCACGGCTTTTAAGAAGCTATATGGAAATGTTATATCTAGATGAGCATCAATGGTGGAGCAGAAAGGATTACGGTACCTAACCCCCACACGTACACGCAGCGTCGGCCCCTGAGCCCCAAACACAAGGTCTCTATCATCAGCGAGAGAGGAGGATCTGCACAGCTGGCAGCAGCAGTGGCCGCGGTTCCAGGGCAGGTGCCCGCAGCTGTGCACACTGCTGCTGCCTCCGGCCACTCGGCCCACATCAGGGCTGCCACTGGTATGGGCCGGCACCCACCGCAGTCCTCACGCTCGCCCTGCACCGCCTCGGCTGCCCGGGCAGCCTCCCCACGGATCTTCTTGAGAGGGGTGCGCATGGCCTGCATCTGCTTCCTTTTGAGAAAGCCACCCCAGTCGTTAGCAAATGAGATGCCCGCCTAATCCCAGGTAAATCATACGATCACATAAAGAATCTCTCATTTTTGCAGGCGCACCCAGCAGTCACTAGCAGAAATGGTATTAAAATATTACTGTACGCAACACGTTGTGATAAAAATGAATTTCATTCAAAACCCAAAGTATAGGAGACAGCACATGATGCATTCTGCAAAGAGCTCCTTGCTCCGCAAAGTAATCCATAAAGAGCAATAAGCAAAAGTGGCACTAAACTGAATTCCGTGAAACACAAATTCTGGGCATTTCAGATTTAATTTGGTACTTCAGAAACCATTTCAGGAGCATCACAGATGCTGAAAAGAAATGTGACATTTAACGTGGGCTGGACAGGGCAAACAACTGGACTGCAAGTGCGCTGTTTGCAGCCAGTCAGCCATTTTGGGCTGCTGCGAGGTGCCCCCTCTTAAACACATTGAGTCAGAGGCAGACAGACAGCTCTCTGTGGTTAATCATTTCCTGCATGATTAATTTCCAAGCAAAAAAAGAGGAAGGAACAAACAACTGCAGAAATAAAATAGAAGCGATAGAGCTCAAGAGGAAAAAACCCCAAAGTCGCCGGTTAAAATGCTGATTGGCCCTGTGTGAAAAAGGACCTAGCTTCCAAACCAGTACTGATTTGGTTTTTGCAAAATGCACTGCCTCCTGCTAATGAAAGAAAGGAAAATTTTAAAAACATGAATTTGAGGGAATGGGGCCAGGTTACCAAGTACTTTAGTAAGGTAGCTCTCAAAACAAAAAGGACAACTAACTATAAATACATTACAAAGTAGCTGGAAAATCGTGTAATGTCAGTTTCATACAGACCACAATATTTTTTCATTAACTGTTTTTTTTAATGGAGTACAGAACTATTAAACCATTTTGATAAAAAAATGTTACCGTGTTTTCTTATGAAATTTGTTCAAGTCCCCCAGCTCCCACTTTCCTCGGTGGACCCGAGCCATTAGTAAGCCTATGCATCCCACGTTGCACCCCCGCATCCTCCAAAGGCCGGAGGGGCTGTTCGCATTAAGAGAGTTGGGTGTGGGGGTGCGGCAAGGTGTGAATGACAGCTTTAGAGGATGCTGAAGACACTCCTCCCATGCAACACCATGCCAGTAAACCCCATCTGAAAAATATAACGTTATTTTTCTTCTTCTCTTTTTATTAAAGTTTCTAAAAATATAGAAAACTATGAATAAATATATAGATAGATGGTTTTAAACCACTAAAGAATTCAGCAAGGACACCAAACTCAGTGTAGCATGAAGCTACCTGAATATACCAAAGAGAAATTCCCCTACATGGTGAAAAAAGAGCATTTTGGAGACTCTCTGGCCTCAGTCACTCACACAGAGCAGGACAAAGCCTCTGACAGGCACTGAAGTAACCCAATACCAGACCTACTCGAGGCACCACAGGACTGCTGTATAACGGCCCTGTATGCAGCACTCCGCCTAACTGGGGTAAAGCTTCCAAAGCCCAGCGGCTCAGGAGGAGGAAAGGGACATTTAAAATGTTACTCTCAATATTTTTTTGTCCTGTAACATCAGTGACTGATCCTTTAAGGATGGCTTCTGGCTGAAACAACACTCCTTTTGGTGCAGGGATTACAAGACTGTGGGGCCTGCGAAAGGACATTACAAGCATGTGAGAACGCAAATTATCCTACCCTGTCCGGAGGAAGCTGTGGTAGCAGGAGGCGGCACTAATGCTTCACCCTCAAAACCACTTGCACAGAAGCGGACAGCCAAGAGAGAGACCAACAGAGGAGAAGTTGCTGTGGATGCATGAGACCCAGGGAAATTCGGGGGAGCTGCCGCTGCCAGAGAGAGGAAGCCAACTTTATCTGGGACTTTTCGCATTTCAGAGAAACCCTCCACAGTGCCTGAAATGAGTGGTACGAATATGACTTTCCACCCAGACTGAAAAATGCCACCCCTTACGCAAGATGCCAGGGCAGAGAAAGTGGCCGTCACCAGCGATGCCAGAGAGCTCTTGCCCAGATCCCATGTCAGAGCTTCCATTCTCTTTCCACAAATGGCTGGGGTGATGGATGACAGGCTTCACTCACGGGCACGCACATAAAGCAGAGGAGGTCTCTGTGGCCCCGAAATAGGACTTAGCTCCAACCTGAATGACACACAGGAGCTGGCAATAGCAGGCAGATCTGCCACGGGGAACTGCATCTGTACAAACTCTGCAGCAAACACCTTGGGGGATGTAACACCATCCTGCTGCGGTCAGGGGCCAAAAAGGAGAGAAGATTCAAGCAAGAGCCTGGAGGTCCCTGGCAGGAGTGCACGGGGCAGTTCCCGGGTGAAGAAACACACGTTAAGCCAGTATCACAGTGAGCATTTTTTCAGCCCTACACAGGCTGCAGAGAGATGATACATTTTTTTGTTCTCTTTTGTTTTAGACATACTCTTTTCAATAAATTGTAGAGTTTTAATCTTTTAGAGCAGCGTAACTGAGCTATATGAAAGGTACAGGTGCTGGGGGATGGGTGAGGAGCAGTAAGATAAATAACCACAACCGCAAACAAAGCACAAGGCTAGTTAGAAAAAACCGAGAGGATGCCATGAGGTGCTTTCACGTCTCTGTGCATGCCATCCCAGGCAGCCGTGCCCTGCCAACCCTACGGCATCTCCGTCTTCCTCCCCTCCTCATGCTCACCTCCCTCATCCCTGAGCACCCAGCAAGTGCAGCGACCCTGCAGGCAGCAATGACTGCAGCTCATACTGGGCAACTCCACAGAGTCCTACACCCCCCTAAACACTTTCAATCTACTTCTTACCAGCACGGGAAAACAGTAACAAAGCAGGTCACTGTGGAGTGTCAGTGGCAAGTGAACTATCAGACCACTGAGCCAGAACACGACCATGGGGTGCCAAGAGCAGTAACAGCCAGATGCACTTACGGTCCACAGCAAGTTGCATCCAGCAAACCTCATCTGTCAAAGGCAACCAGAAGTTATATGGCGAATATCCAGCGGTGCTGCATCCATGGAAAATTACAGCTGAGAAATAGGCTGCTATGGTGTCAGAATGTTGTTTTAATCCAAGTATTTTAAAAAGTTTTTTCCTTTTCAGTGACATATTTTTGAAGATATGCAGAGGATCATAGGCAATGGCTGGCCTTGGAGGACTGCCCCCAGTCACCAATACAGTCAGTATTTGGAAGAAGCAGCAAAGCTTTTGGTTAGTTTAAGTGTTTGGATGTTGACTTCAGAAAAGCTGATAATATAAGAACAAGTACACTACAGCAGAAAGTAGCCCTCTGACTCACTGAAAACAAATTGCTTCCATCCATCCACGCTCTTATGGTTTCTTTCAGCCAATGCTTTCAGAGGAGATGCACAGAAAGATTCCTGTCTGCTCATACTCGTCGAGCTGGCTCGTGGCCGCTGCCACAGCTACCCTGCCCGGGGAGCAGGACCTCAGCCCTGCAAATGGCGCCTGGAGCAAAGCCCTGGCACCGGGGAACCGCTGGAGGGAGTCTCGCTGGTGTCTTAAAACAAGCACGTGTGTGTCATTACTCAGCAGGAAGTCGGGGCCAAACGCAGCAGAGAAATCTGCAGTTACTGGGCTGTATCCCAGCCCTCGGGACAGGAGGACACAACTTGGGATACTGCAACCTCCTCCAGCTCACTCCCCACCCCTGGCTCCCTGCCAGAAAGTGAAAAGCCCAACTCCTGACCTCTCTACAAAGAAAAGCCTACAGAAAACCACTTCACCCTCTCTCCCAGGCTGAAGTGATGGTTAAGGACCGAGCTGCTTGTGCCCGAGCTCTTACTTCGGCTGTCCGGAGCACGGCTGCCAGTGCTATTCAATCACCTACTGTCCAAGGCAGCCCTTCCTCACCTTGAATGGTTGAAATGACACGCGAGGCTGTGTTGTCCTAGGTACCCCGCCCACCGCAGCCAGCGAGGAATCCACACCCAGGCTGGAGGCCACCCCAGCGGGCAGCCCTAAAGAAAGGGACCCTCCTTACGGTGCTCTGCAGAGGCTGCAGGGACAACCACTCCGCACAGGGACAACATGCCCTAGGCAACAAGGACCTGACGTCTGTCTCCATCCTATTCCCTTCACCTGTCCCTCCTTGTGAACATTTTGTGTTCACAGAATACTGTTCCCAAGACATAGTCCAAGAGCTTCTCTCCGATGGAGCTGCTTTTTCCAGTGTCTCACTACTGCAGAGGTGATCACTCAGCGTCATGTGGCTGTTCAGCAGCACACGCTTTGCTGCCCAGCTTTCTCCCCAAAACTTCAGCCACCCTAAGCTCTAGGACCTGTTGGCAGGGTGAACGGGCTAGTTCAGAAATTAAGGGTTTCTGAGTACTGCCTCCAGCTTACTCAGTCCTAAATCAGAAAAAAAAAAAGTATTGCTTTAAGTTGTTCCCACCAGCTGATGCTCACCACGTGGCAGCGCTCAGCTCTCCAAGGGCACGGGGTGGCTCGTGGCCCGCTGGTGGCAGGCAGCCCCAATGGAGGAGCGCAAGAAGGGATGCTGACCCAGTGGCAGAAAAGCCCCCAGCTTGGTTCCATGGGAAAATAACTTTTTTTCACATTAGTGTTTTCGCCTTTTGCCTTTCCATCTATTGCTCTGTATTTTTTTGTTGTTGTTTCTAGGATACTACAGGTCTGACCACTTGTTTGCTTTCTGTAGCGTGAAAGCAATTCCGTCATTTGAATCAAATTGAGAGCAGTCTGGAGGATTTTTTTCCTTTCTCTCCACTTGTTTATGGCACAACAGGCCAAAAAGTATCAGGAATTAATGTGAATGGTTTTTTTGGACACTGGAGCTGTTGCAACTTTCAGCCAACCATGTTTGATGAGCAAGCCCGGGGATTTTGCTGGACTTCTGCTGACTGTGGGTCCCCTTCACAGTGGGGGTTGTAAGGAGAGGGGCTTCTCTCCTCCACAAATCCCAAGGCTGAGATGAAAAGAGCCTGTTTGGAGACACAAGTTACATTGTGGGAGCTCTGGGACACTCTACACCGCATCCTTTCCATGCCCAGGGCACTAAGTTAATAACGCTGTGACCTGCATAACTCCACTGCTGAAGCCGTCTTCATTCACCTTTCTCTTCTGACCAGCAAGACGACACGAAGCTGCAGTAGAAGGCATTTTACTGTAGTGAAAGCATACATAGAAGGATGAAGGATCTCGCACACTGCCAGATTATTTTACTTCTCAGTAAGTGCAGGTTTAGAATTCCATTGGCTTTAGCAATCAAACGGGCTTTTTAAACATAAAGTGTTTTCTTCATCGCAATCAACTAAGTCTTACTAAAACCCGCAGTGAACGGTGACGGGTCTACTAAAGCCAGCATCTATAAAATAATATTAAAATAGTGACTACCTCTAAAGGAGAAATCTGAGGCACATAAGGGCCAGACATGTGGAATGAATTTAAACCACCATTTTCCAATCCCTCTCTCTTGTAAATATTGCAGTATTCCTATAAGAATGTTGAAAAACTACAGTGCACAGAGATTAGTTCAGATTTCACATCAAAAGCCCAAACAAAAAATTAAGTGGCCTGGGCAGTCAGCAGGGAAAGAGCAACTACACAAGCAAGAGTGCATTAGAGTTTTTACAGCCCAGGTGTCGACATGAATTACAGAGTAACTTGAATACCTGTCATTAGAGGAGCAATCAAAGACTGATCTGCCTGCAGTGTGGGAAAAACAAAACAAAACCCAACCCCAGATATGCATAATGTAAGGCAGCCTGCTGCACCAAAGACAGTTCAGAAAAACGAGTACCACCTCAGAGCCAGGTTACCATCAATAAAAGCCTCGGTTCAGTGCGGCAAGCCCCATAAATCAGTTTTGTGAGAAACAGGCAACGAGGTCTCCTAGAGATTTTAATTAAAAAGAAAAAAAGAGAAATCTTATTTTCCATTCTGAAAATTAATTCTAGATGATTGGAGGCTGCAAAGTGCTTAGACTCTAAACCTCCACTAAAATGGGTGGGGATGGAGAGTCTGATTTTACTCTCTTTAGAGTTGTGGAAAGGCTCTGGCCAGTTTTCAGAGGCGGACGGATGAGACGTTTATGACTTTGCTGAAAGCGTTTCAATTATTTGGGATGATCAGACTTAAAGACTATGGAGAGCACATCCCATGAAGTCTCTTCATGTTCTCTGCTGCGAAGGGATTTGCACTGCAGCTTGGGCTTAGTCATTAAACCAGATCACTTGTGAGGCACTGAATCACGTTTGCACATAAATAATAAATTTGAGGAACGTCACAGTCAGCAATGAAGGTTGGCGTTGGCTCTCACAACACCGTCTTTAGGATGCAGATGGCTGGTGGAACAAGGACCACAGCCACAGTCTGCACAGAGATGCCATCACTTGGGTTCAGCACTGCTGGCATCTTACTTCGTGAACTTGGGGAGAGCAACCGGCTATATACGCTGTCATCTGTCTCAAAGCACCGCGACCTACTGAAAAACTCCCCGCAACTTTCCCTCTGTACCCTGCTCACAGACCACAGACTGAACAGAAACTCTCTTCAGACCTTACAAACTGACTAGACACTAAATGAGGACTCATTCTGCATATGACTTATATCCCCTGTGTTTGCAAACCTTCTCTGAACTCCAATGCAAAAAACTATAAAATACCATTTGATCTGCCATTTAAACGCTTATTTCCATAACATGGCCAGGAAAAGTCAAGTTCTTTGTAGACTCTGCTGAACTGTTACAAAACAATTACTTTTTTATAATTCACATTCCCAAAGGAATTAATGCAATTTCAAAAATAAAGCAATGGAAAATTTTCAGCTTACTGAGGTATAAATGAATATACACAAATATACCATTACTTTGCATACTCAAGAGTGCTAAGTAGTTACTATGATTGGTATCTTATCATAGATCCTCCTCGGAGAATAGCTACAAAATGAAATTCTCTTACATAATTTATATAGTAACTGGCTTACAGTAATTAAAAGTGAGTGTCACTTTCAAAGCCCCCAGACCCTGACATATGTGAAGCTGGGCAACCTGCGCTGGGTATCTGCACATGCAGGGAGCTGGACGACAAAGTCTCCATTTGCACAAGCAACCAAAGCAACTCGCAGCAGCCCTTCTCGCCTGGCTGGAAGAGGGCCTCTGCCCTCTGAGGTTTGGCCTGCCGTGTAGTTCATACCGTGTCTCAGAAAGCTTTCAGATGGGCTGCTATGGTTTCAGTAATTATTTTTAAAGGTTCTTGGCAATATAAAAACAAATCTGTGGAAGAGATTTAAAAATCAGGATGGAAATAATAAAGGGGAGGGAAAAGAGGAGGCAAAAAGTAATCTGAAACAAACAGAGGGTCTGCTTCAGCAAACAGCCCGTCCTCTCCCCACACTCCAGGACTTCAATCACCTCTTCTTCGTGGTGGAGCTAACCTTAGCTCATCTCACACCACGCAGCTACGGTGGCCAAAAAGTGACCATCTTTTCTAAAGGGTGTACAAAACTTGAGAAACTGCATCCAAAGCAATAACCCCCCCCCCTCAGGTGAGTTAAGGATAATAGATTCATTTTAATCTTGAATATCCTAACATACATATTTTGGTTTGAAATGCATTCATTTAAAAACAACAAACAACAGCATTACTGAAAACACATTATTTCACATGTGAGTTTACACGATCATCTAATATCCTGGCAGTACTGGCAAATGATGCCGTCTTCTAATCCATACTAAAAACAAGTCCAAAATGTTATGTTCACCGCACCACCAGATTATTTGCCTGGCTAGAATGCAGCAAGAAACTTCTCCTGTGACTCACTTCAGAGAAACAGATAGAGGAAGCAATACATTATTGCTATTAAAAACTGTTCAATAAGACAACTCAAAAATTATCTTTAGATGGCTTGTACAAATCTAAAAGACCAGATAACCATTAAGTAAAGTAAATTGAAGGTTGCCGTTGTCTCTATTTTGTTTGTTATTTTGTATCATATATAAAATTTACTAAATCAGGACATCTTTTTCTCTATTGTAAAAAGCATAGATTTTATAACATACCCATATTAACTGTGTTGATCCATCGCCTTTATTACTACATCAAGAGAAGCTTAATTTTAAAAGTCTAATTTTTTAATAAAAATTAAAATAAATTTATCAGCTATCCTTAGCTGATAGGAACTACGAAGTCTTCTACCAGAGGAAGATATGGTCCAAAAGTAGTAATGTGAAACTGACAAATAATAAATGATAAATGATGAGGGCTGCCAGTTGAAGCTCTAGGGCTAAAGCAGGCTACCAGCAGGGAAGATGAAGAATTGTCTTTTCCTCCCATGACACTGAACCACTGAATCCACCACATGCCTTACTCTGAGCTGACCTGCACTTCCCCACCTCCAAGACCAGCTACTGGATGAAACCAACTGCTACCTAATGGAAGTATGTACAGAATCCCTGCAGAGGATCTCCCGCTCTAGCCTCGCTTCTTCGGAAGAGCAGGTCCTGCGCAAATTAGTGGTTTGGTGACCGCCCTGCAGAAGGTCACCTCCAAGCCAGGGGCCAACTAGAGGGATGGGTGAAGGAGCAAAGGCAGAAGCATGCGTGGAAACACCCTCACTCTTTGGCCAGCCCGGAGATGAGCCCCAGACCATCCTCCTCAATCGAAACCACGTGAGGGAGGTGGAACCGGTGGACCAGTGCTTAGCGAGATCCCCAGGCAAAGAGCCTGATGCCCTGGTGGCTGCTGTCTCCGAGTCCAATTCACAGCTGGAGCAGCGGAAGGACAGACCTGAAATTTTGCCTCCTCTGTGTGGATTAATTTGGCTCTTTGCGAAGCAGCAAAAATCTAACCCACAGTGCATTGAATACCTCCCCATGTGTACTAGGAGAGACCTTAGCCTTCAGCATCTCAGTCTGCAAGTGTGCAAGTCACCCGCGATGCTCATGCACTGTTTCTATCACTGACAGTTTCCATTTGGTCCAATCTGGAAAACATTCTGAGTAATACAAGGACAAATTTTTCTGTTAAGTGTTTCCAATGCTGCCTTTTGGCAAGAAAAAATGTCAAAAGTCACTTGGAAAAGAAAGGTACAACTAAGAGATGTTTCAATTATCTCATAAATAAGCTGCCAAAATGCAAAGAGTAAAATCCAAGCAATATCAATATTCTTCATATTTATACCATTATAAGCCAAGCGGAGATCAGAGTGTTGACCAACTGCAACTACATTTTATTTCATTTACTACAGTAGAGCTACAACAAAAAATTCAACTCAAAATAGCTTTGTAAAGCCATTTTTACATAAATCTTGCAGCTTCATCTACTTTTGCAACAGGACTTCATATTTATGAAATACAGATATTTACAAAATATAGGCGAGATAACACTGAAACAGAGGGTTCAGGTTTTACATCTGTCCCTTCAGCTGAAGACTCAGCATTGTGTTTTGGTTTCGGCTGCCGCCGGCAACAAAAGCGCCACACGGCCCCCCTTCCCCCGCCGCGGTGCGGAGGAGAATGGAAAGAAAACGGGCAGAAACCGGTGGGTCGGGATAAGGGCAGTTTAACAGAACAGCAAACAGAGGGAACAGCAACAACAACGATACAGGTAAGGGGAATAGACAGAACAGACTGCACGACGCCACTGACCCGCTCTCCCGGACAGGACCGGCGCCGCACGCTGCCGAGCCGCGAGTGAGTCCCCGCTGCACCGTCCTGGAACGCAGCGTGAGTCACAAGGTATGGAACGCCGTTCCGTTTGGCCAGGTGGGGTCCGCCCCCACCCCCCCGGCTGTGCCCCTTCCTGGAGTCCGGTGAAAATTAACCCTGTCCTGGCCGAACCCAGGACACATTGACACTGGGACTATGAAATTTGCACAGATGCACCTGAGTGCACAATGCACATCTGCAGCAGATGATGCCAACGTAAACGCCTACAGTAAGGGCACACAGTTAAGCTGTCCGTACCCAATTTAAGGTTTTCACTGTCCAGTTGAAAGCTCCATATGTAAAGACAGCTTCTGCAGATTTCATTTATGAAATACGCTTCTGTCCTGGGCCCGGCCCGTGCAGCACCGGTCCTGTCCGGGAGAGCGGGTCTGTGGAGTCGTGCGGTCTCTTCTGTGTATTCCCCTTATCTGTATCGTTGTTGTTGCTGTTCCCTCTGTTTGCTGTTCTGTTAAACTGCCCTTATCCCGACCCACCAGTTTCTGCCTCTTTCTTTCCATGCTCCTCCGCACCGCGGCAGGGGGAGGGGCGGCCGTGTGGCGCTTCTCTGCTTGTTTTGGCAGTTATCTAATAGATGGCAAGGTACAAGGTTCTGTTTTGCATCAGTCTGTGGTTCTTTTATGCTCAAAGCAATTCTAATGTATGAAAGAGTAACTCAGTCTATGAATTTAGATTCCCTGTTCTACCTGCAGAGGCACTAAAATTTGTGTACGTTGGTATACTACAGGATTTAATAATGTGGGTTTGGGAGGAAAAAAAAATAGAGATAAGTAGGAAACTAATTTTATGTCCTGTCAAAGTTTGAGACATGAAGAGATTTCCATCTTAATCAGGAATGAAAAAAATAAACAGTTTTGCTCTTAGAAGCGCAAATTTTAGCAGAGCCTACATTTGCATTAGGAATTTGAAAATTATTTTAAAAGACAATTTTAGAATTTTTTGATTTCTGAAATTAAAATTCTGTGCCAAATTCACCTTTGATCTTGGGGAAAAAAAAAAGTTTTCATAAACTGATGGTTTTAATTAGAAAAACTTTTCAGTAAAAATGCCCTGAAAAACTAGAACTGTGATCATTAACTTTGACATCGAAACAGAAGTTTTCCAACTTAGGCATCTAAATTCTGTTGCCAGAGGCTTATGTTTCCACAGCTTCGCAAGAGTATTGCCATGGCACTGCTGGCCCAGCACAGGGCTCTCCTACCGACTCCTGACCGCCTCGATCATCCCCTGGGCCCAGGAGGGACACAGGGCACGCCAGTGCCACTAGAGCCAAGACTGGGAGGACACAGATGTGGAAAAGCAAAGGGGCCCAAAGTCCTGTAAAGGGGACTGCTTTAAAGCATGGCACAAATCAAACCAAAAGCAATCAGGGACAACAAAGTGAAAACGCCCTTTTGCTTTCCTCCACGTCTCCGATTACAGAAGTCTTTGCTCCAATTTATTTCTCTTTGGAAACAACGTTTTACAGCTGCACATGGCAAGTACTTCGCTAGCGAGCGAAGAAGAGAAGCTGGAAAGAATGATTATTAATGGATTCTGCCAAAAAAATAGGCGGGGCAAAGTCTTTCGCAGCGTAGCACAAGAACTGGTCGCTGTTCCTCTAGGCAGAGAGGAGGCATGTCTCACATTGCCCTCCTGAGAAGGAAACCAGCGCAGCCGCGTTGCCAGCACGGGCTGGACCCCAAGAAACACGCAGCACCCCCTGCTTCCTACCTGTGAAGCTGCTTGAGTCCACATGCGTTAAAACAGAGCATTTGCCCAAGTCATTGTTAGTTGAAACCAAGCAATTCCATTCACCTGTCTGCGTTCACAGGTTTACCAGGGGGCTCGGGGGACTGTAGTGACATCATACATGAGGTCATATCTAGCTGACTGCACAAGTCAGACCCGGGCAGACGTTCTCGGCAGGTGAATACGCAAAGAGGGACAAACCCACACCTTGCCCGAACTCGGTGGGAGCTGCAAGCTATTGCTCAAAGAGGGACACAGTGCCCCAGCCAGCTGCTCCGGGGCCGGCAGCGGCTCCCGGTTCCTGCCAGACTTCTGGAAGCGGTGCCCAGCCAGCATCACACCTTCGTGTTCGCTGGCAGTGCTGAGCCAGCCTGCTCCACGGGCCGTGCAGGAGCTCATCGGGAGCCCAGGAAGCAGCTGGTTTTAGAGGTTATTTGCCTCCATGCAAGACAGCAGGTCTCACTGAGCTCCCGCTGGTATTCCAAATATTTTTTTCTTTTTTGTTATAAAAAGTAGTAGTTTGGTGCTGTTTAATCTAAAAACACCCAGTACATATGGCATACCACTGCCATGAAAAAACATACCCACAAAACCAAAAGCAGCCACATACCATCATTCAACACTTGCATTTCCTCTTTAGAACATTCATTGGCACGTCCTCTTGCTCCACAGGACTGCTCAAATTCATCCTTGCTAATGCCAATCTACAAAAAACTCAGACGAGAAAATAAATCGTGCACTGCAGGCTGGAGTGCTCAGTGCAGGTGCCCTGAAACAGCAGGTATTGGAGGGTGGCAGCCAATTTCCCCTTTAATTTCTTCATAATAAGAGTGGCTGTCACAGTTGTTAAACCCTAACTAAAGTTAGCATCACATCTGCCAAATCCTGTAAATATGGCTGAAACCCTGATCAAACTGGCTGAACGGTTTGGCTAGCTTGCACAGGCAAAACCAAGCTGGGTTTATTTTAAGTGGGTTTGAAGACTAAGTTTAGCATATGTCAGACTGAAATACGACTCCTAGCACCTCTGCTTTCAAAACCAGAATCGGTAATTAAACAGAGTTAAGAACCACTTCAAATCTGAGACCACAAGCTTCCAGATACAAAGAAAACTTTTTCCAGACTCAGAAAGCTGTTGTATCTGGATCAAACCCACAGCTGAAAGGAAGCTTTGTGTTGGTTTTATCGGGTCATAAGACATGATTACTCTCACGATGTCTACTTTCTCTCTCAAACTGCAGTCCTGATGACTGGCTGTCCTCAAACAAATGATCATGCAAGGATCACTGTTTTCTTCTGTATCTGCCAAGGCCCTTATCAGCAGGCTGGCTTGCAGGGGGCTGGCTTACAGGCGGTGCTGGTCCAGGCACCACCACGCAGAGAAGCAGCCCTGCTTCTGCGCAAAAGGCTACGGCAGCACCAGGGCTGCTGCGAAAACCCAGCCTGAACTCTGCAGCCAAACACTGCTTCAGGAGAGTCCTGATCCATCAAAACTTGCTGTTAGGAAATGCTGCTCAATACAGACCAAACTGGCTTTGCACAGCCAGCATGAATTTGAAGTTTGCCATTAGTACCAGAGTTTTGAGATCCATGACAAAAATGAGCAGTTTTCTGTCTCCCTACAACCGCTCACCTGAAGAAGTGGCGCAGCCTGCTGCATTTTCAGGGCTCCCTCTCATGCCAGGAACAGACCTGGTCATTACCTTGCCAGCCGCTAATGGTAACAACTCAGTACTTTCTCACAGCGTGCAGTATAAGGCACTCATTTTATTTGTTGACTCTCCAGTCAGAAGAGCAAAATCTTCTCAGGAAACTCAGGAACAGCATGTCTCCTTCCCTCCTTGAAAAGCGGAATATGGGATATACTGCACCATTCATATGGAAGTGTTTACTGCCTTTAAAATAACTATTCAGCTTTCATCAATAACCAGAAAAATTTAAAGTCACTGTCAACAAGGAGACTGAAATACAGAATGACAGAGCAGGGCTGGAAGAGGGCACGTACCCTTCCCCTGAGTCACTATCGATTATATCATTCCTAGCAGGTATTTATCTCTTCTCTCCCTAAAAGTCTCCAGTGATGGAAATTCTGCTCTATCCCTCAGTAATCTACTTTGTTAGCCTTACAGCTAATGAAGCTTTTCCCAGTACCTAATCTAAACCTCCTTTGCTGTGATTTCATGTGCTATTTCTCATCCTATTTAGAATTGATGTCCAGAATAATTTATTCCTTCCCTCTTCATGGCTATTTGAAAACTCTTTACATGCCTCTCTGATCTTCTCTTCTTTTGGCTAAGCAATCACATTTCCTCCAGTCTTTCCTCACGGGCTATATTTGGCCCATCTCTCATGGTTACTGCTGTTCCTAGGATGTTCCGTAATCCCATGTTATATCTGAAACGGGTGAGGATGACACAGTTCACCATCTTTATCTCAGTATTGCATTGTATGTTCTTTTGCAGCACCCAATTTACTAATTTAGAATAAAATACAAATATCAAATTAAAGATAGTAATGTTTTCCCTACGTGCATGCCTCCCTCCTTCAAACAGGCCATCCTTTCTAACCTGCAGTGTCTAAATAGGTGTGTTTGGATACATGTCACACAGCAGTACCATTTTTTCTGGGCCTCCAATGTGGAACAACTCTCCAGATATTAGGCTTTGCACCAATCACAGAATCACAGAATGTTCGGGGTTGGAAGGGACCTCTGTGGGTCATCTAGTCCAACCCCCTGCCGAAGCAGGGTCACCTACAGCAGGCTACACACGACCTTGTCCAGG
>Ga0065711_1033289_pt1 | contig 25768 bp, 14 predicted proteins | sample Hoacrofraction12_FD_59098 | JGI IMG/M metagenome (GOLD analysis project Ga0065711, IMG submission 59098) | Hoatzin crop microbial communities from Cojedes, Venezuela - Epithelial fraction 12 v2 (version 2) | ecosystem: Host-associated > Birds > Digestive system > Esophagus > Crop | place...
CTGCCCCTCCCCCCGCCGGCGTGCGGAGGAGAATGAAAAGAAAGAGGCAGAAACTGGTGGGTCGGGATAAGGGCAGTTTAACAGAACAGCAAACAAAAGGAAACAGGAACAACAACGGTACAAATAAGGAGAAAACACGACAACGAACCGCACGACCCAGACAGCCACTCTCCCGAACAGGACCGGCACCACGCCCCCCCAAGCTGCGAGTGACTTCCCGCCGCGCCGGCCCCCCACCGGAACCCAGCGTGACGTCACATGGTATGGAATACCGGGCTCTGTTTGGCCAGGTGGTGTCAGCCCCCACCTCCTGGCTGTGCCCCTTCCTGGATTCTGGTGAAAATTAACCCTGTCCTGGCCAAACCCAGGACAATAAGTACAGAGCTGGTATGTAGGATCAAGTCCCTCTCTAATTGGTTGTTTGATAATTATACAAAAATGAAACAGCTTTCATGAAAGGAACTGTAACAACTCCTCTGAAGAACAGATAATTGAACAGGACAGTCATTAGGGTGGGTGAGGCTTATTTTCAAGTTGGTAATCCAGTTCAGGGAGAATTTAGGTCACTTGCATTTCAGCCATCACTAGGCTATTGCTTATTCAGTGCTTTAATTTGTGGGATGTTCTCTCTGATTTTGACCAGGAGATTTCGTTTTGAAGGTAAAAGCCTAGTCAGTAGAGATGACGTATTCTTGCAAATGTACCAAATAGTGACTCCAAACAAGCAATATTTATAATATCCCAAAAATACCTTACTAGAAATATCTGATCATTTCTCATGGACGCTGCTATCCTCCTTTTCTCTTGTTGTCTTGGATATTCTTTAGAGGAAAGTGACTCCATGAATTTGGTTAGAACCCATGTTTTCCACTCTGATTTAAATAAATTATAGCAATGGTATGGCAATTCTCCTTCCCTCAAATTAAATTACAGTATAGTTAGTAAAGGAGAAGCAGCCTGTTCCATACACTCTCTGTGCCCAAAAAAAAGTTTGGGACTCGTCTAATATGAAAATTTCCCTGGCTTTCTAAGATGACAAAATAAGTCATGAAGTCAAAGGAAAATGTTGTGAGGGGAAGAAACAGTGGAAATATTATCCATTCTGAGGAATGTGAGTGATCACTTAGGACAACAAAACCAGGACTGCTGGTGCCCAGAGAGAAAGAAAATCTAACTGCAGCAAAACAGCTGGGGCTAGAAAAGAGAAATAACTCACAGAACCGAAGAAGAGCAAGGGGCCTGTAAAAGTCATTCAAAGGTGAGAAGCAACCACATCAGAATGAACCAAAGCTTACCTCTCTAGAGCAGTCAGCACTTCTATGACTAAAGTTAATAATAAAAAATGTTAAATAGATCAATACCACAGCTCTGTGAATCAACTTCCCATCTAACTCTCCTACACCAAACCCACTCATCATCACCACAGTGCTTTCTCCCTAGTCATGACACAATACCCAACAGTCACACATAATCATGAGTGCTGTCTCAGCCCATGAACCTAGTAAAACCTTGCCAAGGACACCTAAATCATTGGTTACTTTCCCCAGACTCTGCCTCTGCATCCCAAAGTCACTGAACGTGTTATCAAAGAGCCTCAGGCTGCAATTCCATTTCATTTTTTTACATTGATGGTGTTCCTTCTCAGGCACCTGTATTTCATTCAGTTAAGCAGCATAACATTAGAAAATGTATTTTCCTCTTCTGTGTTCCCCATTTTGCAGATAAATCCCTCACCCTTCCAACAAAAACATAATCAACCAACCAAAGACAAATCAGCCAGAGGTCCCTCAACAGCCAACAATTTTAGCTGCATAAGGCATGATCTTACTGATTTCCACAAATATTACAACGGGATGTTTGGGTAGTTTAAATTAGCTGAATCTTTTTTGTCAGTGTAGATTAATAAATTCATACTAAATTTCCTAAAATACATGACAGCTGAACATAATGTTAGCAGCTCTTTAATATTGGTCTGTTTCTAAAGACTGTATTTCTGACAGTCTTCATGTTGAACTTCAGGGACAATTTTGTGTTAGACATCCTTTTCACTGAATAAACTCACTGGTTCAAATGGTTAGGTTCAGTATCCATATCTGGTGTCCTTGGAAAGACCTGCTGTCATGGAGAAAAACAGTGTTGCCTCCTCCTCTTTCCACAGATCAATAGAAATTCTAAATGAAAACAATAGCTAAGATTGTTCCATAAGTGCTTGCTATTTTATTTGCTTTGAGAGAAAAAATGAGAAGATTTGAATTTTCTTTTGTGCTAATTATGTGGTGCTTTCAGTTTGTTCACTTCACCAGACAAATGCAGATTATGCAGCTATGTCTGTCAAGAAGCTGAGGGCAGTTATATCTGTTTTCTCTATCTCATTTTTCCAAGGCAGTATGGGTTTTTTTTTCCATACTTCTAGTAACCCACACAGAATAGAGTGAATTTCTGTAAATTAGTAATTCTTTCTTTCCTATTCAGATATGTTAAAATGAATTCTGTGTTATTTTTTTAGTTTCTTATATTTAATTTGTCTTGCAAATTGAATTGCTTTTTACTTTGTAGCAAATGCATGATAACTTTCTCCCATCTTTACCTTGTATCTGTTATATACAGTACTCCTTCATTTTCAGAGCAAACTTACAATTTTCTAAAAATATTCTCCATGCAGTTAACAACATTTTACTGAGATTTTCCTTCAGATCTTGAACCATGTACATTTTAAAATAAAAGAACACATGAAATAAATACACAATTTATCTCATACTTCCTATATGATCTACCACCCAGTAATTTTTCCATTGCGTAGAAATAAGCCCATAACTGGTTTTCTTTTTAAGGTAAATCATAATGTTCCATACTTAGGAGTACTGGAACTATTCTATTTTTTCGCTATAAGCCTTCTCTCCAATTCCCAAATCAACATGACATATATGTTTGGGCTTTACCAGATGCCAAAAGGGAAGAAGTGCGTGTGTGTGTGTGTGTTTGTGTGCAGCTGGTGAGTAATGATTAATGATGATCATGATAATTACAGTCCTTGGTATTTTAGGGATTCTCACCTCCCTCTCAGATTTAGAATAGATAATAAATGCAGTCACAGATGCATACTGCAATTTAGATGTCTTCTGCCTGCAATTCTGTGATCTGATTATTAACGGCAGTAGTCTCTAAGTCCTGCAGACTTCTGTGCGAAATCTAGGTGCTCAGAAAAGATTTTACAGGTTTCTGTTTTTATGTTTTTATCTCACTGGATATTTACACTACTATTTGTTTATGTTTTGTTTATTTGTATGTTTGTTATGAATTATTATAGATTATCACTTGATTAGACAAATTATATAGGGCACGGTGGAACAGATCTACTAAAATTGTCTAAAATAAGAAGCTGTTAGATAGGCAAAAGAGCCCCGAGTGCAGTGATGGCTGAAAACATCAGGTGGAAAAAGTGAGTTCAGACTCCTTCAGGTAAACAAGAGAATGAAACCTACCTCCCATGCCCACTAAAGCATCATCCAGCAGATAAAAAATGGATGCAACTTCCTCCTTTATGGCAATTTTGGGTTATTTTCTAAATAGAAAATTCTGTAAAAACTCTTTATTGAGTTCAATTATTTACCGGGTTTCATATGAAAATAGTTCCAGGAAAACAGAAGAGAAGAAAAATAACTTAATTTTTTTTTCCAAATTTCTTATTACTGAAAATTCATTCAGTACATCTGAGTTGCAGAGATATGACAGTGCAGCGTCTGCCATACCTTGTATTAGGCAAAACAATGGTCATCTGGGGACAGACTGCTCTCCACTAAAATGATTCCTGCAGAAATGGGGTGAAGTAACCGATTCATCTACAGTCTCTCTTCTCCAGTAGTTCAAAATATTTTAGTCTTCCTCTATATGAACAGACCACGCACACACATATAGAAACAAAGTATATAGAAAAAAAAGGCAAAACAATGTTTCTGAGTCTTTTTTTAACGCATCAGTTATAAGGATAATGATTTGTTCGCTTTCTTCTGAGATCTGCTTTCTTTCATTTCCATCAATTTATTTCAGCAGCAGCAGCATATAAGGAAAGTTTCAAGCTGACTTTCCAACAGATGAGATCTAGAGATACATTTTCTGGGTATTTTCCATGCAAAATATATTTTGTATATACTTGCCCTGTGGCCCTGGAACAGCCCACAGGTACTCCTGCCTTCCAGAAAGCTTCACCACACTCAGCAAAGCCCAGAAGCTTGGGTCTCAGAAACCGCTGGACCCTTAAGACTGACTCCCACTACTGATGCAAACAGAGGGCAGATTCTGCTATCTGCCTTAGCTCGCCTCTAATGGCAGAGAGAAAAGACCTAGTACTTAGAACTTTACTGATGAAAACTTAACAAATAATGAACTTCCTTACCAGTTTGTAACCGCAGATCCAGAAGATCAACACCAACATCTTCTTTAAGAGTTTGGTGTGAGAATGAAACCCCGCAGAGAATGTGTTCATTAACTATCTTCACATCATTATCTTGAATCTTCAAGGTCTGTCACTGGTTACTGCAAGGTACATTTCTTATGCTTGTAGTTATCTGCAGTGTGCTTGTTATTACATCTGATAAATCTGCTCTTTCACCACTATTATTGATATGATGAAAGATAAATCACTTTGAACACTTTTAAACACTCCAGTTTACACTAAAATAAAATGAAATAGTGAAAGGCCTTAATATCAAAAGCATTATTTTTCTTCCTCCATTAATCACATCTCCCTATTTCCCTGGAAAAAATTAAATTAATTTTAAAAATTAGTATACCTCGGTTTATAAAGTTTTGGGGATTCCTATCAAAATAAATGTAACGTATCAAAATAAATAATAATGAGGATCTTTAATTCACATTTTTTCAAATTTTCTGCAGGACACCACAGAGCTCTTGCACAATATATCAGTTTCCTTCACCTTTTATTTTGTACATAAGACCAAATTTGCCACATAGGTTACAAGCATTCAAGAAATCACGTACCCTTGGATTTAGGCCTTGACAGCCCTTTCTTAGGCTCCTATCATTGCCACACGTTGTATCTTCAGACTTTAAAAGAGATGTTCTCACTTTGCCAGCAGACTGAGCTGGCTGGTTGAGTCAACACAAATTGAGCGTCCTGTAACAGCTCAAATGAAATATTATTTGCTCATTTATTCATAGGGATAGAAATCCCCGAGAAACAAGGATCATTATGGTTTGGAAGATTAAAAATTAATTAAATTGGTGCTTCTATTGTTATATGTGGATATGTTTTTTGACTAAAATGGAAAATAGTGAGAAAACAGTGTGTAATTTTCAAGAAGGAACTCATATGAATAAAAGCCTGCATTTCTAGCAAGCTGTGTTAAACAGAATGATTAAAACCCTGTGGGCTATGGAAACACACATGAAAAAGATAGGTAAAATACTAGTACACAAAGAGAAAAAGCACATTTCAGGTCTCCTTGTAGCTACTGTTTCACTTTGCATAGTAAGAGAAAAGATTATAAATGTTATTGATTAACATTGGAGCTTTATTGGGGTCATTATAACTTTTAAATAAAATTTGCAGCTTTCCTTCTTTCTTTTATCTGTAGAAGTGGTAAAAACCTTAAAATTTCATTCCTGCATTTAGACATTTATATTATTTAAAATCATATCCCTTCCGTGTAGTGTATCTCATGGGAATGTTGAGTGTTACTTCTGTACACTACTATGAAATAACGTATTTACTCACCTACTGTAGGAAAGTATCTCTACTCTGAACAGAAGAAACTTGGAATTACAGGATATACATCCACAATAAATAGAAAAAAATGATCCTAAGTTATCTGCACCTTCATGGAAAGCAAGAAATCCTTTAGAGATCCTCTAAGTACTATAGGATTTCTAAGGATAATAATTCCTTTAGGAACAGTACTGGAGAAATGGCAAATGCAACTAACAAAGTAATAAATGAAAAAAAAAAAGATGACGGAGTTTTAATCTAATACTTACAGAGAAAATCCAACAAAGTTAAAGCCAGAAGATCTTATTCCCTCCACAGTGTCTTCACTGTGATATTTGCTCTGAGTAGCCATCAATTATTAAAGGTGTAAGCCATGAATATATTTCCTGTTATGAACATATGGGCCTGACTTACCACTCTGTTGTATGTATCAGTTTTTCCCGATTATCATTCCACCCCTTTCAGTGGAGTCACATTGATGTATGAGTGGTATATCACAGTAGTGATAAACCTAGCTGTTCTCCTAAATTAGAACATTGTGATTTATTTCTCCCTCTCTAAGTCAGACTAAATTTTGAATGTCCATCTACTATTTTATCTTGATCAAATGCTTGCATAGATAGGAATATGGGAGGTATGGGGGCAATCTGAGTAGGGTGGGTATTATTATTTTTTGTTGCCATCAATTTTAATGTACCTTTACACAATCATGGAACAGTTGAGATTGAAGGGACCTCCGGAGATCATCTAGTCCAACTCCCCCTGCTCCAGCAAGTTCATCTGTAGCTGGTTGTCCAGGACTATGTCCAGCCAGCATTTGAGTATCTCCAAGGATGGAGACTCCACTGTCTCTCTGGACATCCTGTTCTAGGTCACACTAAAAGTTATTGCAAACATCATACTAAACATGCAGGCAATTTGTACCATTTGGTATCTCTGATGTGTCTGATTGAGTTTTGGTGGTAAGCAGACAACCGGATGAAAAAAATAACATCAAAGTGACCAGTAAGGGGTTTAATTCATCTGAAAGTCACCATTTCAACTCATTAGCCACAAAATTCCCAATTTTAATTTTCCAGTAAGAAAGCACAAGTACAACAGATAAATAAAGGTCCTATTGAATCAGAACCTTTCCATTTCCATTCTATCAAAATGACTTGTCAGATATTTTGTGATTTTGTTTTCCCAAGCTGAAAGTATTCTGATAGCAGTCAGAATAGTGCAGCAGATACTGTGAAATAGAAAATAACCCTGTTTTTTTAAAAACAATCAACTCTTTGCGTTATTTTTTCGATTCCAAAAAGACAACTGATCAGGTATCATTGCTGTGAAAGAAAAATAAGAGGATTCCTATGGAAAATTTCAAAATCAATTGTGATTTCTGTAAGAATTCTCATTCCTTAACATTTCATAATATCTTTCATGATGCAAATAAATGTTCAAAAATACATTTTTTTGTATTTTCATTCCCATTCATCTCCTCTATTTTTTTCCCTCTTTCTTTTGTTTCTTCTTATGAAGAGAGTAGCAACCAAGCAAAGACTAGGTCCTGAAAATAACAAACTAATTTCACTTTTCTTTAGTGGAGAACACAGTTTAAACATTAAGAAAATTTTATAATTATGAAAAAAATCTGATTTTAGATTATATTTTCCATTTAAAATATTATCTAATTTCTTTAAAAGGAACCTGGGTAACTCTTCAGGCAAATCTAATCAAGCCATGTTAACTTCTGTGGTCAGGACACTAACTGAAACTATGTAGTGACTGGTTTTAACTCCCCAGGTTACTTGACTTTGTCATAAACCTGGATCAAGATTCAAGATTACAAGGAGCCATTTCCGAGCTCCTGAAAAATAAATTCTCCCAATTACAAATTCAGTTTGCCTATTTATGCATTAGGGAAGTTTGCACTGAGCAGTTCTGAAGTATAATCACCTCCAGTTATTTTGAGATAAAAGTGACTTGTGATTTGTGAGGCTTCTGAATGTGCAGGAAGGGGCAGAACACCTTCACTTCTACACATGGCCTGCTAAATGTATTTTATAGGATAATTGTCAGGTTTAAGATTCCCAGACAGCAACAATCCTTGTTATTATCCTGTCTGTTGTGCTATATATTAAGAATATCTTTCTTTAGACCAACTCACACAGCTGGGCAAAGCATCTGAAGCGTACAAGCCCTTCTTTATGTCTACATCAGTATTCCTACTTCTTTTTTCTGGCTATTTGAATGAATCTTTTATTTTTCTGTTCTTATTTCCTGAATAAAATGCTATTATTATGAAGAACAGTAATAAGTATATTTAGTGCCTAGAATAGGAAAGGACAGGCCTGGGACTCTTGACAGCTTTGGAGCTAGACTATTGCTGAATTTAGCAAGAGGTGCGAGCCAGCAGCAGATGTCTTTCTGCAGAAGAAGGATCTTATCACTGCTGGGAGGAATGGGAACTCAGTTCACCCTTCCTTCTTACTTCTGAGCTTCATGGAGGTTGAGGAATAGACCTGTTCATGGGACGCTGGTGCCCCAGTTCAGACACAGAGTCTGGCCCCCTAGTAGCTTACCCCTGAGGTCAGGACATACTGGTGGCTCTAGCTGTCGATTCACTTCTGCCTTTCACACAGGTGAAAAACTTTCTTTTCTGGGTAAGAGAACTATCCTGCTTATTCTGGGCTGAATGGGTGTGTCCTGGGTTAGGCCAGGACAGGGTTAATTTTCACCGGAATCCAGGAAGGGGCACAGCTGGGCGGGCTGACCCAAGCTGGCCAAACAGAGCAGGGTATTCCATGCCATGTGCCGTCATGCTGGGTTCCAGTGGGGGGGGAGTAGGGCGGCAGGAACTCACTCGCGGCTCGGGAGCGCGTTGCGGTGGTCCGGTCCGGGAGAGCGGCTCTGTTGTGCAGTCTGTTTTGTTTTGTATATTCCCCTTATCTGTATCATGGTTGTTCCTGTTTCCTTTGTTTGCTGTTCTGTTAAACTGCCCTTATCCCGACCCACCGGTTTTTGCCTCTTTCTGTTCTCCTCCACACCGCGACGGGGGCAGGGGTGGTCGCGTGGCGCTTTTGTTGCCGGCTGCAGCCAAACCATAACAGGGTGCCAGTGAGCCCCTGTCAGGATGCAGAGGGCAGGGGCTGTCCGATGAGGACAGGGTGGGGAGTGGTGGGGCCGTGGGACAGGATGGTTCAAGGACCTCCCCCCTTGGGCACTGAGGTGGCCAGAAGAGCCAGGCCGGTGCCAAGAGGCTGTGGTCACCCTGCAAGTCTGATGAGCCAGGTCCAAGATCCAGCTAAAATGATGAAAGTGAGCAAGTCAGACTCGGCGAGGGGTGACAGCAGGCACAGCACATCTGCAACACAGCTCAGGCTCAAGGGCAAGAGCTGAAACCTCCCAGCAGCTCCCAAGAGAAGAGAGCGAGCCTTTGCTGAAGATTCTTCCCGTTTTCTCAAAGGGAGTCCACTGCCAGGCAAGCCTTGTCAAACAGACCTCTTCTACCGGAGGGCTGCCTTGAGCACAGAGAGATAACATTTCCCAGAGGGGAAGGGAAACTTGCTCCATGACCTGACATCCCAAGCAGAGATGTTAGTGGTGGTATCTTATATCTCCAACACCTCTGAGTAACAGCATCTTATAATTCTTCCTGAACTCAGAAATTCACAGAATCACAGAATCAAACAGAATGGTAGGGGTTGGAAAGGACCTCTGTGGGTCATCTAGTACAAACCCCCTGCCGAAGCAGGGTCACCTACAGCAGGCTGCACAGGACTGCGTCCAAGCAGGTCTTGAATATCTCCAGAGAACGAGACTCCACATCCTCCCTGGGCAGCCTGGTCCAGTGCTCCGTCACCCTCAGAGTGAAGAAGTTCTTCCTCATGTTCAGACGGAACTTCCTATGCTTCAGTTTGTGCCCGTTGCCTCTTGTCCTGTCGCTGGGTACCACTGAAAAGATTCTGGCAGCATCCTCCTGACACCCACACTTGAGATAGTTATAAGCATTTATTAGGTCCCCTCTCAGCCTTCTCTTGTTCAGACTGAACAAGCCCAGCTCCCTCAGCCTTTCCTCATAGGAGAGATGCTCCAGTCCCCTCACCATCCTCATAGCCCTAAAATTCAGGGAGAGATGACTTCAGATGTCATGGCCAAATATTTCCACAAGCTTATCAGGAATTGTGAGAGGCAGGGGCTTCTAAGCAGGCATGATCCTGGGAACATCAACAGAAATGAGACCTTATCTCCAAACTGGTAATGTTCAGAAGAAAAAAATGATATTTTTTTCTGTTTTGAGCCTGAATCTCTAGATAAAATTTTGTGTGTGCATTCGTTCTCACACAAGGGCACAGAGCACTTTTATTAAGAGTTGAACCATTTTGGGTTTGTCCCTATATAAGAAAAAAGGTTCACATTTTAAAAGTTACTTTAAAAATTATAACGGAAAATAATGTAGCTAATTTCCGAAATTCATGGCTATTCTTAAAATATAGGAAAGTTTTATAAAGTTTCATATTTAAGGTGTTTCTGTTGAGAGAAAAAGCTGTGGACACTAACAAATAAAATGATTTTTTCTTATTTCTTCATTGAATTGAAGTTTTGAAGTCTTTTGTTGAACTAAGGCCTGAACACATTGAAATTCTGAACACACTATATTAACAAAATAATCTTTAGTTTCCACTGCTTGAGGCTGGGATTGAGGGTAATTTGTATAATGGTCCTCTTTATTTTAAGTTTCCTCTCCCAATCCAGTACCTTTTTGACAATTCTTTTTTCTTCAAAATTATAAATATTTTACTCTTCTCCAGCAGGATTTTTTTTAATTATTGTTCAGTTTTGGATTCTCTGATATGTTATTTGGCTTCAAAAGCTTGTCTGGATATTTCAATGACTCCAGAAAAAATATGCATCACAGATAAATATAACAAACTACACATACCAAAAATATTCCTCTCTGTTTTTTAGCCCTTTAAACATTTGTAAACACAAAGTTTAATAACATAATCTTTTACACACACACACGCAAACACATACACACACTGTTTTGTCTTGTTTATTTAGGGATTGTATTTGATGTCTGGGGAAAAAAAAAGTAAGAGAGTCATACAATCTTCAGAGAGAAACTGAATATTAGTTAAGTAATGTTTCAAATTTTCTAGTAGGAAATGATAGAATGAACCTCTGATGCTACTAGAATCAATTTAACATGATTAGAATAGCTGACAACAGAAAATCTCATGTAAGCACCAGAATACCAAGCATTTTAAGACTCCAGCTAAAGAAATACATATTTCTCAGATACACACTCCTGATTAAGAAAATCACATCTTTCTTCCAAACCTCTAGAATATTATCACCATCCTCCTTTCTCTCCCTAAATAAGCATATGCAGAACAGCGAGCTCTGTGAAGCTAATAGGTACTACCAAAGAAGAAATTGCATTCTTCATTCCCTACTACCACTTTTAGACCACTCTATGTATTGTGGCCTAGAGAATCTTTAGCCTGTATTTCTGACCACATACCAACTCAGTGGACTAGTACATCCATATCTTTATTTCCTATGCACAAAGTTTTTTCAGTTACCTAGACCTTGTGCTTGAACTCATCATGGCTGTGTATGCTGTCTCCCTAGAGATGGCTGTAAATTGAAGGTGGGTGATGCTGCCAAGCTAACAGAGTTTTGTTTAATTTACTATAGCCATGAGCCAAAACAAAAGAACGCATTTGTGCAGGGTCCAGATTCTGCAGTCATCTCATACAAGCCTCTCCAGTGTACTCAGCAGAAAGGAAAATGTTTTCTTTCAGTGACAAAGACAGACATGCACTCTCTGTGCTACTAGTTCCTTGGCCATAACTGTATTCTTATGGAAAACACACCCTTATCTTACTCCGCTTGTCTTAGTCAACCACAAGGGAGTTTTCAAGAAATGAACTCCAGAAATCTTGCAAGTCTGCACCAAACTTCTACATATATAATGTGTATTTTATTTTTTTTTTTTACAGGACTTGAAAGAAGTTTTGGGTCCAGTCTTCTTTAACACGATGGAGTGCTCCCTCAGTAAGTGTGCAGATGACCCCAAGCTGGGCAGGAGTGTTCATCTGCTTGAGGGTAGGAAGACTCTGCAGAGGGATCTGGATAGGCTGGATTGATGGGCCGAAGTCAACTGTAGGAGTTTCAGCAAGTCCAAGTGCTGGGTCCTGCACTTCATTCACAACAACCCCACGCAATGTTACAGCCTTGGGGAAGAGTGGCTGGAAAGCTGCCTGGTGGAAAAGGACTTTGGGAAGTTGATTGACAGCTGGCTGAACATCAGCCAGCAGTGTGCCCAGGTGGCCAAGAAGGCCGACGGCATCCTGTCTTGTATCAGGAATAGTGTGGCCAGCAGAAGTAGGGAGGTGATCGTGCCCCTGTACTTGGCACTGGTGAGGGTGCACCTCGAATACTGTGTTGAGTTTTGGGCCCCTCACTACAAGAAAGACATTGAGGTGCTGGAGCATGTCCAGAGAAGGACAATGAGGCTGGTGAGAGGTCTAGAGATCAAGTCTTTCGAGGAGTGGCTGAGGGAACTGGGACTGTTTAGTGTGGAGAAAGGGAGGCTCAGATGAGACCTTATTGCTCTCTACAACTGCCTGAAAGGAGGTTGTAGTGAGGCAGGTGTTAGTCTCTTCCAACTAATTAGCGATAGGATGAGAGGCAATGGCCTCAAGCTGCATCAGGAGAGGTTTGGATTGGATATCAGGAAAAGTGTCTTTCCTGAAAGAGTGGTCAGGCATTGGAACAGGTTGCCCAAGGAGGTGGTGGAGTTCCCACCCCGGAGGTGTTTAAAAAATGTGTAGATGTGGCACTTCTGGTTATGGTTTAGCAGGAAAGGTAGTGTTGGGTGGACAGTTGGACTTGATGATCTTAGAGGTCTTTTCCAACCTATGACTCTATGATTCTATGATATAATTTGACAGTGGTGTCAGAGTCCAACATTCTCTGACCAGGTTTTTCAGATGTTCCACACCTTGGGGGTTTAATGTTTGATACCAGTTACTTACTTGAAATTATTTAACATTGCATGAGATATAGCAGAGTGATACAGCAATCACGATACAAGTACAGCACTTAATTCACAGTACAAATGCATCACTCGGAGCATAGCAATTGCAATATGTGGTTGACTCCCCAAATCACCTAGATCCCTCCCTTTCCCACCCCCTTCAGTTCCTCCCCTAAACATGCCATAATAAATCTTGTGCAACCTCCAAAATGTTCATCTCCTTCATCCCATAATGCATCCATACACCTCAGCAGCAACTTTCCTCGCTCTGAAAAGTGCTCCAGCATTGAGTCATCTTGACAGGTTTCATGGCTGGACACTGCAGCTGAGGCTCTTCTGGGGCAGCACTGGGAGGGACCCAAGCAGGACTGCCTTTCCTATGCACCTGTAATTTGGGTTTCCCCATGACTGCTGTTGTGCACCTGTGCTCCTCTGGGCTTACTTATGCAGATGGCCCTCAGATTGGCTGATGGCACCTGGGATGGGCCTGGGACTAGCTAGGCAGGTTATTATCTGGGCAGCTCTGTGAAACTTCCTGAGTAAGTTTTCAGTCCCTTTGCAAGAGAAACACTGTTAGATTTTTTTATAAAGTATCAAACCAGCATATTTCACCTTAAAGTTGTTCCTACAAAAGATGAAATGTTTTCGATGTAGCTTTTTTTTTTTTTCTCCTGCAAAATAAGCAAGACAATTTCAGCACAACTTATTAAGTTTCAGCAAGGGTAGAAGCAGCTGAAAACAAAGAAGAGTGAAGCCACTAAAATAACACTGGTTTAAACCTAGCTTTTTATTACTTTTGGATGTCAACTTTAAAACTATTGAAAACAATCTACGATCTTAAGTAAAAAAATTCTCAGATACTGTGATAAGACAGCTGTACAAAATCACCTATAGTTGGAAGACTACATAAACAACACAATATATTCACATGATATGTTGCACAGCTGTTTTTTCTCAGTGTATTCATCTACAGCACTCTACTGCAGCTAGCCCCATACTACAAAAATATGGTCTTCTTTAAGACCACAGATAAGGTGAAAACACAGCTTATACAATTTTAATGTCTCTTACCTTGGTCATCTGATATTTGCTGAGACATAACATTTGCAAACCAACCTGTTAAAGGAACGTAAGAGTGTCACATGCTTTTTGACCAATTCACTTTTTCACTAAGCTAGGTACACCATGATGATTTTGAAAGTATGCTTCCAGTGGAATCTTTGATAATTTTGGTTCACTTACATTTGAAACAGACTTGGAAAGCAAAAACATTATGACTGTGGTACAAACCAGAAGATAAAGTAACTAATTAGTAAACTGATTTTATTTCCTGTATCACTTACAGTCTCCTTTAGTCAGCTGACTAACACCTATTAATATAAATTATTATGAGTTTAGCTATGAGAGGCAGGTTGGCAAATAGAGTTTAGGAGAGGGTGAGGTAAAAAATTTTTTAAAAATACAGATTACTTTCATACATATTGAGTCTTTTTACAGTATCTGCAAGATATATTCTGCTTGACACATAGGAGCTGCAGTTTGCTGTACACTAATCTAAACTTTTCTGTATGATAGCTATATCACTTTCTAACAAACAATTGAAGAGACTGGAATGTGAATAAGCTGGGCAAATATTTTGTGAGCAGAAACATCGAATGCCATCCAGAGCATCAGCTATGATGATGTTACAAGACAGGACAACATCAGTTCCCTCACTTTTGGAAACCTTTTAAAGTGTTGGCTGTTGACAGTAAGTTTTAGTATTCATGCAAATAGAAGTAAACATGTCTTTCCTCTAAACAATCATTATGTCTGGTATGCTTTATATGGCAAGGGCTAGTACCAGAGAGAATCTCTTCAGGAAGAATTCTTATGGCCACATATTTCATATAGCTTGATGAAATACGGCAGGAAAAGTGGAAAAGCAGAAGTGTGCAGGAGATTTGGAGGTGGGGTCACGCACTTAACGGTAACATACGATAACAAAATTCTGGTCACTGTCAAATATCAGTGTAAGGTGTGATTACTAAATTCATGATATACAAAACTTGCTTTCAGCTTTCCTGCTAACACTCAGTAGGAGTGTTACTCCTAATACTCCTTTTAGCAGGAGTGTTACACTCCTGCTAACACCAAACTGCAGGTAGCACTTCTATGCTTTACATTCATCTACTGAAAAATCAGTTTACTGATATCTGATCTGACTTATTCCAAGGATAAGAAGAATTTTCTCAGCACACAAAAGAAAAGAAATCTTTAATACTGCGTGTCTCCCTTGGCTGAACTCTTACAGAGAAACTGTACTATACGAAGTCAGCCAGGTTATGTAAATCAGATTATGTGAACAAGTATGAAACAGTGTATCAAGTCGTAGGAATGGTGAAGCAGAATCAACCCAATCATCACCATTTTCAGATATACCTCATTCTTAAATAGTCTTTAATTTTGTCATGAAACCTAAGTATGTGAATTAAAAAAACAAAAACCAACAACAAAAAAACTAAATCTAAATCTAATTATAATTAAGCATTGGTACAATCTGCCCAGAGAGCCTGTGCAGTTTTTGTCTTTAGCAATTTCAAAGACCAACAATCTGATCAGACCTCTCAGCACACTTTCTTAAATCAGGAGATTGGCTGAAGATCTCCTGAGATGCCTTCCAATTTGATTTACCTGGTGACTGTATGTGGAAAATTCAAGACTATGAGTGAAATACTTTCAGTGATTCAAAGTAGGAAAACCTCGCTACTGCTTTTGGGGTTTTTTATAGCTATATAAAATATTTTTGACACAGAGCAATTCTAAAAAATCATCTGTGTGAAAGAAAATGATCTAGAGCATTGTCAGCAATGATTTCACTAACATTTATTTTTTAATATTTTCTTCTAAACAACATTTTGTACTATTTTGGTGTTAGAGAATAAAACAAGGATCTAGACTTCATCTTCTTACTGGCTGAGCATTTTCTGCAGCAGGCTTCCTATTCATCCAGTAGCTTAGCAGGTTTTATGCATTCATGGTTAAAGATTCAGACCAAAATATCATCAGACTTCAGTGACATTACTTGAGCCTAGAAGAGAATTAAAAATTAAGTATTAGCAAAAAATTTAGAAAAACTACTTTATAGTATGGAATTTTAGAAATGAAACATATTTTATGAAAAATTGCAGTTTATTGCTATTTCTGGCAGGTAAGCAAAATGCTGAATTTAAATTTTAGTGAAAAGAAGCAGTGGAATATTTTCTGCTTATTAGGCTAAGACCAAAAAAGGAGAATGTTAACATTTAATACACTGAAAAGTCTGAACGAAATAGCCCTTTTTGAACTAGTAGTAACACATTTTAAATGACACTGTAATTACCACAGCATACACACGGAATACAGAAGCATGAAATGTTTATTCTTTCTGCTCTGGAACACAGTTATCTAAGATGATGTTATTAAATTAAGAAAATGCAGGTTTTGATGTCAGCAAATTACAATAGCAACTAATTTTTATTCTATTCAGAAATCACCTTCTATTTGGCTGTGAGAATAATGAGATTTGCGGTCCCATAATAACATCCAGCAGCAATCTCTTCAAGATTTTTTAGGCAGCACTAGCAAGTAGAAGTTGTTAAAGTGTAGCACAAAGCTGAAAACATATGAGTCTGGCTCCAAGGATGCTTTCACAAGTTGTTTGGTATGTGCGTAGGATATTCTGAGACCTGATTCAGCTCTAAATGCGGTAGCTAGAAAACTTCCCCATGATTTCAATGCAAGATGACTGCCTTTATAAGAGTCCACTTGCTGATGAAAATAAACAGTCTCAGGTTTCTTGTTCCATTGAAAAAATGTGTTTAATGTTTTCAGACTTCAGCCAGATGAATCTTAAGACAGAACTCCAACAGCTGCTTACATCTACTCTAATAAGTCTACTACCAGTTTGTGTGCAGGTGGGAATCAACATGGAGCATTTCTTTGGAAGTGAATTACTAAGTGAAGAATTTTCAACTTGGGGGAAAAAAAATGCAGCAATGTAATAAATCAAGAAAATGATGACCCAGATCATGCAAGTGATACGTAACAGATTAGATACTAATTGCTTAGTAAAATCTAATTATATAAAAATTTATTTCCATAAAATGATTAGATACTTTTTCTTGCAGTCTGGATCTGAATGATAATTGTAAAAATATTTAAAACTAAATATCAAGGAAAATAATTATTTGGTCTGGTGATTCATAAATTTGGATAGTTCTGATGTTGGATGTCATTATGTTTCTGGAATTAACTAAGCTTCTAACTGACATTCCTTATGCAGAAAAGAACTTAGGCATGTAATGATTTTAAAGTGTGTCCATAAACCATGTTGACTTCAGTGGTATTTAGGGATATGTGTATTGTTAAACACACACTGAGCTACTTTCTGGAACACATATTTTCTAGTAATGAAGTCTAAAAGGATTTTCATAACTTTGGTTTTATTGATTTAATGGAAAACAACTACAATTTCATGTGGTTATAAATAGTATCTGAATTAATAATGCAGTAAAAGAAACCATAAATTTAAGGCACCATGATGAAGTACTTTAAACAAAAAAAAAACCACCACAAACCCTTTTCATAACCAACTTGTGCCCAGGGGAATCTTCCTATTGTTTGTAATGAGAAGTGATTCGGGATTCGAATTCATTCAAACAATAACAGAAGACTTTTTAATCCTTAAAAGGAAGTGGAAAATTCTAGTAAAAATTATGAGAAAAACAAAGTGTATGTTTTTCAATGACTACTCTTTCCAGAAAAAAACAACTTATTTACAGTAAAGGAAAAAAGCATGACAACACACATGTGCTTTTACATTGTCTCTTTCCTTTAGAATAAATTTGTGGGTGTACCCAACATGTTTTAACTAGTGGCCTAGAGAAACTCTATAATTGTGTTTCATACTGCATTAAAATTATGTCAGGCCAGAGAATTCTGAGAATTTTTATTTATGCTCACATTTCTCTCTTGTTCTTTTTTATACAGACATTTATGTTATTGGGTTCACGTCATAACAGCTGTTCAGATATGCTAGCGCAGATATGTATTTGAAGAGTACTCAGTATTCTGTATTTATCTGAGAATTATCCCACCTCAAATTTTGATCATCTAGATAAGTCATAGAAACCATTGACTTGATTTAGATGGCCTGTGCTACACACAAAATAAAAAGGTATCATGCTCAGAGGTAAAAGTAGTGAGAATAGTTCAGGAACAGTTCCTTACGCAAAGCAATTTTGTGAAATAGCACTAACTAATAAAAATAGCAAACATATTCATGGAAATCTTTTTGATGGGTTGTTTTAATAGAAATAAAATATTGGTAAATTTTTTTCAGTCAGGATCACTTCATTATTTTGATTTACAAGGTAGCTTACCTCAACCTTTATATCAACAGATTAGGGTAGGTAATAAAAGATAATAATGGAAAAGGAATTACATGACAGTGATGATTACTTCTTCAATCAATTTTGTACTGAGAAAAAGATGAATAGTACCATATCCTGAGGAAACATTCAAATACTAGTTAACTTAAAGCTTGTACTTCTTGAAGTAAAATATGCTGCATTTTCCAAGAACAGTCAAGTATCTTACAGTTTTATCCATTGTTCTTTTGGTGTAGGCAGAGGAAATCAGACATGAAATAAAAATGTTCTTTCAACTATTTTGATTATTTACCGGTATGAACCGGTCACCTTAATTTGAATTTTTTTTGGTGTTCTGTGGTATTGTCAATAGATAGACTGTTAGATATCACTTTGCTCGATAACAATATACTTCCATTTTTAATGACACAACTTTATACTAGTACAGTTACAGTTACATTAAATTTTTATATTTCCTTATTTGAATTAAGAAATCAAATGAACACATCCAGTCTCAGTAGGTATTGTCAGAAGTTCAAATACCTAATAATTCTAAGGTATCTTATTTTGCATCTTGCTCTGAAAAACAAGTTTATTGTTGGCTGTGTTCTCCTATTATATTCTACAATTCTAGGTTTCATGATTTATCAAAACTGTGTTTTCGTTAGTTGACTTGCACTGTAGTGTCAGAGGAACAAGCAGGGAAGGAGTTTCTTAATTTCATTCATGGAGAAGATACTGCTTCAAGTGTCGTTTGACTGTTGGGTTTATCTAGCACAATACTTGGTCATCTTGCTCTGCTGGGCATGGCTAAATACACGAAGTTTAAGTTGTTTCACGTCTCATTAATTCCTCTTCCTGGCATCTGGAAAGCACTGGACGGAGCACCTGTTATTTCTCTCAGAGGATTAAAAGCATAAGAGACAATTCAGTCTCAGCAATTCTTGGGTTACTTTGCTTATATCTTCCTCTTTACTACACACAGACAAAGTGACAGAAGATGCTGTTATTCTTGGTATCTATATGATTCTTTTGCCTTTAACATGATTACATTCCTCTTTTAAAAATTAGAGGCATTTAGCTACTTTATTATTGCATATGTGTAAAAATGTTAAGTACAACATGTTCAGGTTCAGAAAAAATGTCAGTTCTTTCTAATGGTGGCTGATGAAAAAGAGATGATTAGTCAAAATACATGTGATGTAATCATGGATGTAGCAACAGATGACTCATTTTTTTCTCTGTTAAACTATCACAAACCAAGCAGATATGAAAGTTGTGTTTCAGTTCCTCCCACTTGCAAAGAAAAACATGTAAACCATTTTCATAGACACTACAATTTCATAACCTCTGAGATCTGAATATACATTTAAAAGTTTTGTTCTCCAATTTAATATGGAGAGATCGCCATGAACAATTACATGCCACAGTTGCTCCAGTTTGATTCAAAAAATTAATGCATAAACTTGCATCCTGCATGACAGGCACTAGCATTTTAGAATCAAATTTCTAAAGCTGAAATTATTCCTGGCTCTTAATAAAGCCCATTGTAAATTGAGTGCAAGCGCCAGCCAGTTTTTCTGTTTTAAAGTATCTGTGATGATTTTTTTCCGTCTTCAAATGTAATTGAACCTTCAGAATTACTGTGAGAAGAGACAGCCTGCCACATCATATTCACTCTTCTTCATTGTCAGAGATTAGGAAAAGTGTGTTTACTATTATAGAGGTTATTGCACTCTCTTTAATTTCAATCTGTCATCCATTTCCAGTGCTCTTGAATTCATTCTTATATGACGATCTAGCCAGAACAAAAACAATAGTGCATCTCAATGAAAAGATAGAGGTATATCCAAAAAGTTCACAGAGTCATTGAAATACAACACTTCTTCCTTCTCAGGACCACACTGAGGTGATGAAATGCATTAGTTTTAATCTAACGAATGCGAGTGACATCTCTGTAAATAAGCTGAGCAATGTATGAGTTATGTGAAAGTCTTACTAAAATAATTTCATGTCACACAGAATCACAGAATCACAGAATGATAGGGGTTGGAAGGGACCTCTGTGGGTCATCTAGTCCAAAACCCCTGCCGAAGCAGGGTCACCTACAGCAGGCTGCACAGGACCATGTCTAGACAGGTCTTGAATATCTCCAGAGAAGGAGAATCCACAACCTCCCTGGGCAGACTGGTCCAGTGCTCTGTCACCCTCAGAGTGAGGAAGTTCTTCCTCATGTTCAGACGGAACTTCCTATGCTTCAGTTTGTGCTCATTGCCCCTTGTCCTGTCGCTGGGCACCACTGGAAAGATTCTGGCCCCATGTCCACTTGACACCCACCCTTCAGATATTTATAAGCATTTATTAGGTCCCCTCGCAGCCTTCTCTTCTTCAGACTAAACAAGCCCATCTCCCTCAGCCTTTCCTCATAGGAGAGATGCTCCAGTAACCTCATCATCCTCATAGCCCTGTGCTGGACTCTCTCCAGTAGCTCTTCATCTTTCTTGAACTGGGGAGCCCAGAACTGGACAGAGTACTCCAGATGAGGCCTCACTAGGGTAGAGTAGAGGAGGAGGAGAACATCTCTCGACCTGCTGGCCACACTCTTCTTCATGCACCCCAGGATTCCATTGGCGTTCTTGGCAGCCAGGGCACACTGCTGGCTCATGGTCAACCTGTCGATTACCAGGAGACCCAGGTCCCTCTCCAAAGAGCTGCTCTTCAGCAGGTCCGCCCCAAGCCTGTACTGGTGTATTGGTTTGTTCCTTCCCAGGTGCAGGACCCTGCACTTGCCCTTGTCGAACTTCATCAGGTTCCTCTCTGTCCAACTCTCCAGCCTGCCCAGTGTGGAAATCAGAATTATTTAAGAATAAGTATATATTTATTTCTGACCCTATATCAATTATTAAGACCGGTTTTATGATTTACGGTTTACTTTTTATCCATTTTTCATACCAGGAGGAGTCAACTAATAAATTAGCTGGAACATATAGCTTAAAATACCATCATGACCTAAGAGTTATGAAAGCTATTAATGAACAAGCCCATTGCTACAAAAGGAAAGAAACTAGCTAAGTCATATTGAAAGTAGCAATTTCTCACTGAGAAAGAGAACAGTCTTTAGGAAGATGACACAGAATCCAGCAGGATTTAATACCTTTATATTTTTCATTTATACCTATAATGAAATTCTTCTATCCTGATAGCAGCCTGTTCATAGCAACATTTTCACCACAGATCTGGAGACAGATAAAGGCAGGTATGAGACAAACTCTTATCCAATACTTAAGCCTTTGTTGCAACTTCTTTGGAGCTTTTTAAGACACTCAGTTCATTAGGTTCTTTTTTACATTTTTGTGACTCCTCTTTTTGTGGGATCAGAGCTTGATGATTAAAGTTACACAAGCTCTCTGCTGAGATGCTCAGAGCTTTCATTTTTGTCCTGAGTCCACCAAACTGAAAGCTTTCTTAAAATTTCTAGCAGGAACATTCTGGGAATCTCCCATTATCAGACCATTTCTGGAAATACCAAGCTATTGCAGGAGCTTTTTTCTTAAAGGCTTTCACCCAAGAGAAGACTGTTTCGAAAACCTTTATTACAAAAGAGAACTTAGATTTCTTCTTTTGTTCATTTAAACTTAGGTCTCCAAGTCTCACTGTGCTACTGTTCCTCTTAGCAAAGGAGAGAGTGCTGAGACCCCTCTTTTTTGTATGTGCACTTTTTTTGAGAGGAGTAGGAATCTCATCTCCACATTTAAACTGAAAAGATAGAATCCTTTTACTTGACGAGTTGTATTTTGTGCAGAGAGCAAAGGAATTATTTTGGATGTCTAGGAAGAAATTAATCTCAGGTACCTTAAAAAAATTTGTCTCTCTCCTTTTTGTATCAGTAGGATGCAAGGCAGGTGACTTTCTTCCTTGCTGTGTATTGGAACACCAAATAGGCAAAACCCAATTTTAAAAGTCTTTGAGCATAACAAACAGCTTCAGAAGATTTTAAAGTTGCACTCAGCAACTCATCTGTTCTTCTGAGTGGAAAAAAGGAACAGCAATAGTACTGCTGATGAGAACAAACTTACAGTGCATCAGATGTGTAAGTAGGTTATGGATACTGATAATTGTTGTAAAGCCTTTGTTGAAATTTATGTCAAATAATAGATAGTTCACCATGTGTGTCTTAAGCTGGTATGTTCAACAAAGGTATAGTTTGTGGCTGTCAGAACAGAAAAAAACAAATTTGTTTCATCACACTTTAAACTCAGGCTCTGAAAAGAGTTTTACACAGCGATGAGACAACTCCCCACATTAGCAGTGCTGCTGTTGTGCAGAAATATGTCAATTCTGACAATGATACATTTTATTCACTTTGTTTTCTTAGATTATCTTCTGCATAAAGGCAAATATATTTTTAACTAATCAGATCTCTGCGTTTTGTTGGTTTTTTTTCCCCAGGAGAAAACCACTCTAAGACATTGCATTTAGGAACAAAATCGAAGTATTTAGTAGGATACCATTCTTATCACTACAGATTATTGATGTTTAAGTTGTAGGTTTTTTATCAGGAGATCTTCCTGCTCTAATCCCAAAATTATTATTAATTTCGGCACATAAAGCTCAGTATTAACTTTCTATAACAAAGTTTGCATCCTGTTTTCCTAAAGGGCTGTTTCCCTTTTTGTGGTATACTCAAAGCATTGACATCAGATGCAATCCTCTGTCTGATAACTCAGAGCTTCGTCCTGCTCAATATTGAACATTTTCATTGGAGGACACTGCACAAATACTCTATTTTCCTAGCTACTCCCGGTAATATTCCACCAAAACTTTCACTAATGGTCTTACAGATCAGAAAAGATTTTGTGTGGGGAGGGGTGACCTAAATGCACTATACATATAAAACAAATCCCACATATCTGTATTTTCAATCTCCAGATTCACACACATTTCATACAGTAATTGCTGTAATTATTGAAAAATTAATGTGGTATTACTTATTCTGCAAAATGTTGCACATGGGTTATTTCTGAAACTTTAGTCACAAACACCCACGTAACAGTGAAATATTTACAAAATATTATTCATATAATTGGTGAAATTAAATATGTATAGTCACTGATTTCTTTAAAACAACAAAGTTAATTTTGGGGAAGGTTAACATTTGCTAACAGCCAAATACCTGCTCAGGCAGTCACTCACTTCAACTTTGTGTATTCTTGAATGCAAAATGATAGGCGAGATCAGTAACTGAAAACAGATTCAGATAGTCCTTTCCTACCTGTTACAAAGAGCCTTGCCTACAGTTTCTATCATATATGTTTATTTTTCTTTTCTACATTTAGCAAATTGACAAAAAGTACTACAGTTAGTGTCTTGTGGCTATTTTTGCATCAAGGATGACATTCCCAATTTTAAAATGCCCAAATTATTTATTTTGTTACCTAAAATATGGGACTATTCTACCGTATTTATACTGTCATAAAGAGAAGAGTATTATCATTTGTCATACCATTAATTCTGAAAAAGAAGTTGCAATCTTCAAATGCAGAACATACTGAGGAAAAGAGAATGTGTGCCTGAAGTCTTGTTTCCTTTTTCCAACATTACTTGTTCTAGTACCTTAGATAACATGTCTCTTCCTTGAAAACATTGGGCCATCACTGTTACAACACTGTTATCAAAAGATTTATCAGAGTTTAAATGCAAGCAAATTATTATGATTTCTTAGTAACTTTAAGGACAGCTGAGAACAAAGAATAATGCCTAAGATTTTCTATTCGTAGAGAGACTGTGAAGGAACCTGAAGATTCATATATATTTATTGTTCCTGGCTGAGGGGCAGATATGAAATTCTGCCATCCTGTCCCAAATTCTGACTGACTCACCCAAACATACTGACTGAAATCTGCTGACCAGGGAGCAAAAGAGCTGAGGCTTAAAGGTCAGCTCACCAATTCCCTGCAAGAAAATAGGTTCTTGCTTTCACTCATTTTTTCCCCTTGCCCAAGGAAAGCAAGCTTCACTGTAGAGAACAGTACTCTGGGGACCTCTATACTGCCTACATTTAAGACCAAAATACTCAGGGGACCTTGTAGTTCTTGTTTAGAAGACCAAAATAAATGGACGCACTATTCAACTGCTTTTTTCCATCAGTCAGAAAAAAGAAGTGCTTTGGCTTTGTCAGTTAGATGCTGATGCAACAGTAACTCTATTTGGTAGGTGTCTCATGAACTTCAACGGGCTTTGAGCAATGGTTCAAATCTACCAGTTTTCTGAAAGAAAAAGACCTTGATTTCCTTCACAGTCAAGGTAATGGGAAGGCCATCATCAGTGACATTGGACTTTATGTTAGGCCTACATTAAAGAAGGGAGCAAGGGGGTGATATAGACCAGGAACAGCTGCCCAAGGGAACTGTTTCAACTCCAATTTGACTTTGGTCAGAACTCTAATACACTGATATTATTACCCAACTCAAAACTCTTTGCTTAGATACAAGGATACATACAGCCTAAGTACACATGGCAATATGAAAAGTCTGACTAGAAGCAGTAACAGATAACTGAGACTTTGTCTCACACTTAATGGAAATTATGTAGTTTAACATTACACTTTAACTAATGACTGGTAGAAAAGGAAGTATCCTACTTCTGGCAAGCCTTTTGCAGGCTATAGTGATACTTGAGTGCAGCATTATGTCATGGACCAATGACGGAGTAAGTGAGCAAACTTTTACAGGAAATGCAACAAAACCTTCCCGGGAGAACATAAAGTGAGAAGCACCACCACCAACAGTGTCAGAAATCCTCCCAGTGATAACCTGGGCTGCTTCTGTCTCACTGCCACACACTAGGTGAAGATGGCAGGTCAGCAGCAGTGGGACCCCATAAATGGTTGAAGGGGAAGAAGATAAGGGGTGGGTACTCTACAGATGTAGCTGAGGTAGAAAATTGTTTTCTAATTATTGTTTGTTCGTTCTTTTTAGTCTGGTTGTCATAAAATCTTTGGACCATGTGTTTGTTTTCTCCTACCAAGTACCACACTTAAAATACAAGAAATGATTGGAAGTATGGATCCCTCAAAAAGCCTATGCACCTTCCTAGATATCTTGTCACACAAATGCTGTGTCAGGGTGCTGTGAAGGCAGCAGCTCCCTGGAGCCAGGACCCCATGCAAGGGCTGTCAGTGCAGGCCCTGGCAGCCAGGGCCCATCCCATAACTCAGCCGGGAGCAGGGCAGCTGGGGGTTACCAGGGAAGCCCAGCCCTGGGCATCAGGCACCTCCCTGGATCAGGGCACAGGCCCATGAGTGGGGCCCCGGAATCTGAGGTGGAGTCCTGGGCTGTGGGCATGGTGGGGGGAACTCCAGGGGGGGTTACACAGGGCTGGTGGTGCCCTCAGGGCCCAGATGTGGTGTAACATGTTTTCTCCTAGGAGAATAGTTCTGGCAGAACTCAGAGGGTTGTCATCAGCGGCTCTGAGTCTCGTTGGAGGCTGGTAACAAGTGGTGTCCCCCAGGGGTCAGTACTGGGCCCAGTCTTGTTTAACTTCTTCATCAACGACCTGGATGAAGAGTTAGAATGTACCCCAGCAAGTTTGCTGATGACACCAAACTGGGAGGTGTGGTAGACA
>Ga0065711_1033290_pt1 | contig 25768 bp, 16 predicted proteins | sample Hoacrofraction12_FD_59098 | JGI IMG/M metagenome (GOLD analysis project Ga0065711, IMG submission 59098) | Hoatzin crop microbial communities from Cojedes, Venezuela - Epithelial fraction 12 v2 (version 2) | ecosystem: Host-associated > Birds > Digestive system > Esophagus > Crop | place...
GGGGCAGGGGAAGAGTACACTCCAGGAGCATATCACTGAATTGAGTTTTGCATATATGGGAGTTAATACATGGGTGTTGTGTGTGTGAATGATACCAAATGCTGTTGTTGTTGTAATCCCCTGTTAATAAAGGGACTGACTTGCAGCACAAAATGACTTACATAATTCTGTGCTGTATTAACCCTTCCAAGGGTTTTGAAGCCTTATGTGTTTTCTAGTCCTCTGTACCTCCTTACATTATTGCAGTACTTACAGAACTTGCTTTTATGAAATGTTACTTATGGTCCTCAAACATGAATAATAGTTTGTCCCGTACTGATGGGCCTGTAGATGACATGGGTCGGGGAAACACGAAGCTGAGCCTCAGCTAAACCTCTAGCCAGATATATCCAAATGGTAGCTTTGCATTTTGAGATACGAGAAAATCATGGAAAATTTTTGTGAGTGTATCGATTTTGCAGCTACTCTCTTGGGTCCACATATAAATAGTGTAATGGGGAGTGGCAGTGCACACACACTACCCGTGTCAAAGTGGTGCCCCCTAGCACAGAGCAGGGCAGCGTGTCCACCAGCCTGTGCTGAGGTCCCTGGTATAGACATGCTGGAAGAAGCTCAGGCAGCTGCTTGGTGTTTTGTTTCATCGTGTTCTACCTCAGCACTACATCCAGTATTCTAGTCTTGATTCATCTTTAGGTTTGCATGTGTACACAGAGACTCTAAGCTCCTTATTTCATTCACTTCTTGGCAACATCCAAGTTTTGCCCCTGTGGGTGTGATGCCTGTCTGACCATGGTTTGGTAGTTGAGCCTGTGTAGAGTCTAGAAAGGGAAACTCGAGTTTATATTTCTGTTTGAAGAGAAGCTGCTGTGCCTCTGATTCCTGGCAGAGGGGTTTCAGCATGGCAGCCCACAGGGGAATGGTGATGGTGCACAGAGAGGAGCAGATCTGGCTGCAGTAGAAAGCTTGGGTTGGAGAAAAAGGCACAGAGAAAGAAGACAAAAGAATTATCTAATCTGGGAAGGTATTAGTTCCTCAGACAGTGTAACAAGCCATGCTCCCCATGAGCTCGCAGGGCTGCTTCATGGGGCAGCAGGACTGCTTGCACTACAGATGTTCCATCTAAGAGGCAATTGGGGTTTCAGCACTCTTGTGGGTACTCCCCAGACCCTTTCCACCAGAGAGGTCCCAAACAGGACCCTCATTTGCTGCCGACTTTTTTTCCTGGTGACCATCTGCCTTACTGTTGGGTCCAATGGAACGCTTTAACAGTATGTAAAGCTAAAAATCTCAGCTAAAAGCTTTCCTGGTTTCTCCCACCCCGAGTTGTGCTGGATCTGACGTGAATCAGCTGAAATACAAGAGGAAAGTAATCCATCTGACTAGATGCTCCCCCTTCCCTGTTAGGTAGAAAATGATTTTTCAGAAAGTCTTGTGTTGGATAGATATCCAGCTTATGCATTTTAATTAGCCTATTTTTTAAGCCAAAGCTGTCTTGGCTGACTGTTTTTTGTTGTTTTTTTTTTTTTTTAATGGTATAATGGAAAGTAGCAGAGATCAAACATCAGACGTGCTGCTGGTCCTTCTGTCTTTAATGAACTGTTTATCTGTCTGTCTCTTTACCTGTAGTGTTTCCCATCAGCATTATCAGAGCAGTGTGAATACTGCCAAGAAGCTTTCGAATTGCTAAGCTGGCATTTCCAGGCAGGAGAAAAGTGAGCTTATGTCCTTCAGAGGTAAGCCTGTGAACCCTGGGTCTAGACAAGTCGAGGAGAATGTGACTGTGGGGACACATGGGCTGCTTTAAAATGAATTAATTTATTACACAATTTTCCTGCTAGTGTGAGGACATTTGCCTTTATCTTATACCACCGTGTGTGTGTGTGTGTATATAGTTTTAGTGGGAAAATGTTTATCTTCTGTGCACTGTTCAGGATTTCTCAGTCATACAGAAGTACTTAAGACCTTAATATTTAATAAGCTCTCTATTGTTAGAGAGTGAGTGAGCCTGCCAATGTGAGATTGGGCTGGCGGCTCAGTGGATTAATGGAAACATAGAGCTGATTTAAAAGCCCTGAACAATAATCTTTAAATATGCTTAGGCATTGTGGCTGTGCAGTTTCCCTGGGGAATCATCATATTCTCTGCTTCAAAAATTGCACTGAAGACATAACTGAAACTACAGCACAGCCTTGCCTACTGGCAAATCTGCTTTCATACCTGGGGCTTAAATTCGTTCTGTGTATATTTGCACACCCAGAGTGTCATTCCTTGTGGGTTTTCATTTCTTATTACATTGTTGCCACAGGAACAATTTTACACAGACTGAAAAACAAGAGTTGCAGAGCTGAACAACTTTCCAACCTGAACAGATCTTGCTTAGGTTTTCAAATAAACAGATGTTGCTATTTGGAAATACTGAAATGAAAATTATGTTGAGGGTTGTGACGTGCTCTCAATAAGGTAGCCAGAGGAAATTTGAAAAAGGCTGGCTGCTTGACTTCTTTTTTAAACTCCTGTCTGTGCAATTCTGTGGTGCTTCTGGTTCACATAACCCATTTCAATAGTACTTCATTCTCTGATAGAGATCTGAGTAGTGCCACTGCAATGATAGTGTAGGCAGAATGTGATGCATTCTGGGATGTCTTCAGACAAATTGAAAGGCTTGAGAATATTTTCATTGTAGGAGATTGTGTTTTCTTATTTATATAAGAATTTACCAGTCTGAAGGGTGTCTGGACTTAGCGTTGCTTTACTTGTGTACACATTTCTGGGGATTATCTCAGTTTCAATTTAATTTACCACTTCATGCTATAAAGCTCTCAGGGAATCTTTAATTTTCAGTGAGAGCTCACTAAATTAAAATGAAAATGAAATAGGCTTGCATCATCAGGACTGAGAACCACAGTATTGTCCTGAATTTCTGTTTATACTTCACCAGAGCTGCTTGTGCCAGTAAGGCACCAGGGCAGTCAGTTGTTCGGTCCTAATTTGATTGTGCAGCTGAACACCATTACATTCTGTGTAATTGCACTGACGTTAAGAAAGCTTTTTAACTTGCAGGACACTGTGCTCCACGTGACCAGTGACACATCAGCTGTGACACACTGAGTTCTTTTAAATGTCATGGGTCTCAGCAGTTTTTGGTAATGTTTAAATGACATATAAATTCACCTCCACTGCTCCCTGGATTGATCGTCTGTGAGGCTGGAAGCACTGCAGGTTGGAGGATGTAAGAGAGATCAGTGTCTGTACCCCTTGTAACTGTTCATCACCTGAGTGTTCCAGTGTCCTCCAGTAGCTCTGTGAACATGCAGTACCTAGGAGGGGAGTAGATGGGGTTGCAGTCTGAAGGGGACAGGAAAGCAGACAGAAAAGGATGAAAGCAGAATCAAGGAAAAAAAAGGTAAATAAAATTGCGCTGAACATTCATATGCATACCTTCGACCTCGTATACCGGAGGGGGTTGGTGACTTCCACCACTTTGCTGGTGACGGTGTCAGCTGCAGTGCCTCTGCTAGGAAGTTACCTGTATGAGTGGCGGGGGTGGTAACGTGAAGACTGTATCCAAGGGATGGACTGATTGCTCCTGCCTGCAGTACCAGTCGGGCATCACAGTTTTTGTCATATGGATCTGAATCACAGTGTGCTACCAAGAAAGACTGCTTTAGTCCTAGAACCAAGAGAACCACACAAGACCCAAAACCCACAAATCTGCTAAATCACTGGGACTAGGAGGAACAGTTTATAGAGAGACTTCATGTGCGCTGCTGTTGTGATTCAGTTCTGGGAGCGTTTTTTTTTAAAAGAACAATGTGTCCGCTGTGAATGAGTTGACCATGTATTTCATGGGGTACTGCTCTATTTTTTATCTTACAGCGGGGAAAACCAGTCTACTCAGGTGCCAAGTGTTGTCTGCCCAGGTCTCTTGTCCATTTCCAACCTTCTCTCAGATTTTTCATCTATGCTTTTTTCATACCTGTCACTTTTGGTTTCCATTCTCTTCCTCACCTTTCCTGGTGCAGAAGTCTGGATAAACTCGAGTCTTGTGTCATCCATTGCAAAGATTGCTTGCATTGGAATATTCTAGTTCTGAGAAGAACATATGTACATAGATTTTGAGTGTACATTAACACTTGATTCCATCAGGAACAAGAGAGTGTGATTTGCAGCAAGCTTTTAATTATGGCAGTTTTTCATGTGATAATTCTTCTTTTAAACCTGCAAGCACTTATTTCAAAGGACCTTTTGATAATGAAGATTGTATTGTGTCAGGGTAACCAGCTGTGGTGCACAGTTAGGAATAAGAAGGTGTTTAATAGGGAAGAACTCTAATGCACAAACTTCACAGGAAGGAGATTTAAAACTTCAATTTTTATTAGCACCAAATATCAAGCAAGTTCCATGACAACAAGCTGTACTTCCAAGCTGGTGAGTTATTTTATTTAGGGGAAGCGAGTTGGTAATTATATGACACATTGATTCAGTCTATGTACTCTCTTATGTTTGCATTTGCAAATCCATCATCCTTCAAATTCCTTCAGTTGTGCACAGGTCTGAGTTCACAATTTCTGTTCTTCCCCCAAAAGCAGTATTTTCAGCCATGAGGTTTCGAGGCATCTCTGTTCTTGAGAGACCAAGTAGCATAACTTAGGGGCTCACCAGGAGAATACTCAAAACACCTCTGGCTTCTACGGGGAGTTTCTAACATACTTGTGTGTCTGGTTCCTGCAGCTGAGCTCACAGAGTGAAGAATTTTCCCAAATAGCTTCACTTGTAGCCCCATGCAGCCTCCCTGTTCAACTAATGCCAACATGACTTTCAAATAAAATTAATACAGGTGCAAAGACAGTGGCTGTTGGTGGGGAGGGAGGAGGGCTGTGTGGTGCTCTGAGGATTAAAAAGAAGCTCTTAGTGAGTTTAACTAAGTGATCTGGTATAGGCTCATAGAGTGAGAGGAGAGGTTCCAAGAAAGCACTAGAAACAGCACCATGGTGAAGTGCTCTTTTCCTGTAAATGCTTCATCTTAATTGAGTCTGTAAACAGCTTCAGCTCCCTTGGGGGGAGGGTTCAATTCCTTGAGAAAAGAGAGCCTGAAGATGAGGGAAATGAGAAGTGCCTTTTTTTTTTTGGTAGAAGTTTTCTTGGACAGTTAGGCTGCCACAGTACAAAATGTGGAGATGTATACACTGCTCCAGTCACCTCAATAATGTGCATCTGCACGTGAGCATTTCAAAAGAACAGCAGTACCAACGTTTCTAGGCTAAGGCGTTTTTTTAGCTGATTATCCTGGTTGCTTGTTATCCAAGTTGAGATACAGTATCAGAATTGGTTAATTACATCTGCAGACGATACAATAACACTGAGTGAGTTTCCAAGGTAAATCGGGGTTAAAAAAAAGAAAGAAATAATCCCTGCAGCATTAGTTGCTCCAGAGAATGCTAAACAACTAGTGACAGTTGTGCTTGATAACAGTGCTCATCTAGCAATCTGCAGGCTTGCACTGGGAACTGAGGACAGTGAGAGAAAATCAGATTTAGTCACTAGTTAGGTCCAGGACCAGGCTGACCTGAATTACTTGGTTACATATTCACTTTTCTCTGCTGTGTAGGGACTATGGTCTCCTGACTCAGTGGCAAACCCGAACTTCATAAAACCATGTAACATGCCTAGCCTCAGGCACTTAAAGCTATAAAGTACAAATAACTGAATCCCATCTGCATTTGGCAGTCTGGGACCTTGATTAACCTTGAGAACAGCAGATTTAAATGGTACAGTAGAGATGGAAGTGCTGGAGCAGCTTTCCTTGGCTGTAAAGCTTTTTCCTAAGCTTTACAGCCAAGGAAAGGCATTTGTGGAGGAGCGAGATGATGAGGTGCATCTGAATAGATTTTCTCAAACCAGTTCCTGAAATCCCTTTATTTCCATAGTAATTTTTAGTGTCTTCAGGATGAATGCTTTACACCTGAAACTCTTGTCGCTTTCCATATGGAAAAATAAACACATGAGCAATACACATTAACAGTTGGTTTTTTTATGCTGTACTTTATAATTAAATCTATATAAAACACAGTTATGTATGTTATTTTGTTGGTTGTGATTTGAACCATATTCTGTAATAGCAGTGCCATGGGAGTGTAAGGGGAGGTTTATAGTGGCTAAGGCTCCCATGCTTTCAAGTTATTCTTTTAGCCATAAGTACAGAGAAGGCTCTGTTATGCAATTCTGTAGTAACAAAATGTTTTGCCTAAACAATTCCTGCATAAAAGATATAAGGGAGTTGTTTGAGAAACTAGTTTGATTGATCAGCCATCTCTTCATTTAAAAAAACATGCATTGCAAGACTTGTAGGCCCTCTGTGCAGCTGTCTAATATGCACTGGTGTAGATTTGGTAGTGAATGCTTTCTGGCTGTTGGAGAGGGGAGTGTAAACTAAGCTGTTCTTACAGGTCAACAAAACCCATGCTTTCTAGTGAACAGAATAACATACAGTATTTCTGTGGGGAAACTGTTTTATTGGGGGGGGGGAAGCAAGGCCTGGGGTAAAATGATCTACATAGGCAACTGATGGGATTGCAGAAGAAAAAGCCTTTCAAATTGCACTTGCTAGGTGAGTTTATAATGATAGATTCCTTATTTGTTTGGGTTTTTCAACATACAGGAAGGTAGGAAACATAAGGCTCTGTATTTTGCACTTTTTATGTGTCAAGACAAAACTTTGATGAAGTTTCATAAGCTATCCTTACGTCACTTTTTGAAAATTATCGCCATGCAGACAGAAAGTACTTTGTATTACACAACTAGTATAATCGGCTAAGTGTGCTATTCCCAGGTTGTGTTAAGTACATTTGAGAAAAATAGCAGGCTGTCAGCTGAAATACTAGACTGGTTGTTGATTAAAATAGAAACACCTCTGTTGATGCCAACATGTACTTCAAACAGCAAAGGAAACTGAACTAGGATAGCTACTGGGAGAATGTACACAGGGCTTAGTTTTTTAAACAATGGGATCTTGAAAATCAATAGCATAATTTATTACCCAGGTTTAAGCTGTAGTGGCGAGACAAATTAGGCTGTCAAATTAATACAGCTGCTCTGTGCCCATATGTTTCTGTAAGAATCATTGTTAGCATTCCTGAAATACAGACCCAGTGGTGAATAAATGAAATTGAAAGGCAGCATGTTAAAATCCATGTAAGAAGGGTTCTTTTAAACGTATATGACATGATGAAATTGAGACATTCACTGCTACAATGTAAGACAGAAGTGGAAAGTTTCACAAATTCAGGAAGGGATTAAAGGTAGATGTGGTTAATGAGACCATCTAGTGGTACAGTTCAAGGGATGAAGAAAATTCAGGCAATATAAACAAGCCTACTGAATTGAGGGCGTTGTAAGAAACTTCCACCAAAGGTTTGGTGCTATCCTTTACGAGGTTTCCTGCAACAATCTCTGAAACCTCTGGGTCTCCACTTTCAGGTTGTGTCTACCCTTCCACTTTCAATAGAATGCCTGTGTTGCTGTTAAGAATGTACCCAGTTTAGAGGCAATTTCACTTGCAAAGCCCTTTGACCTGGAGGGTACAATAAACTGTATTGAAAAAAGCAGTGTTAGACATGACTTCAGACAAGGTACCTGACTAAGGAGACCATTTTCTGATCTGAAGAGAAAATATTTGGGTTTGGGTCTAAGTATTTTGTTACACTGTAAACCTGATCCCCCCAGTATTTTCTGAATTGTAATTGACTATCACATAATTTCAGGTTGCCCATAAGAGGAAACAGAAAGGGGTGTAAATTTGCCTGGGAATGGGTAAGCCAGTTAATAATAATAATAATATCTATAAGGAAGGATAGGTTAAATCAAAGATAGGTAATGAGAAATTATAAAAAAAGTAGTATGCTGTGGTTTTGCGTTTGTTTTTTTATTGCATATACTCTGCGTGTGCAAGTGCACACGTCTTTGGGTATGTATATAGTCACTGTATAGCTTGTAGTGTAGTTGATGATAAAGAATACGAAAGACATTCTGTTGTAAACTTTAAATAATATTTAATAACTTTTAAAAAATAAAATGTATATTTTTAACTTTGTTCTTCTATGAATGCACAAAAACGTATCGTTGTGGTTGCAGCAACAAAATCCAAAGAACTGAAGAGACCTGCCCACTGTGGTGAGATACCAGTGACAATCTAGGAGAATTCACAATGGTATCCAAACAAAATTCTCCACGGCGAGTCCTGACTTGTTTTCTTGCTGTGAATTGTCTAACTCGGTATCTATGAAGATCATTCACGCTTAGCAAGAATCCTTGCAGACAAAGTTAATGAAGAGTCTGGTTTTAAGGTAAATGCCGCAATCAGCTGCTGGTTTCTGGTGCTTACCTTTGGTGCACATTTATAGCACAACAGTGAAGCTAAGGGGTAAGTGAATGGCTTCAACTTTCTCCACACTAACAACCTCCTGTCCTATCCATGAATGGGGGGAGACGCAGCCGGGAGCCACATGCACTGAAAGATGTAACCAGTTCTTAATTAGTTTGTGAGAAGGGAGGGGTTTGGGTGGATTCACATAGCAGCCATATTGCTGATGCAAGATATACAGCTTCTGTGCTGTTCCTTCATATTATAAATCATACAATGCTGCGTTCAAATAATTATTAAACAGAAGAATAAACCTTTACAATTTTATATTATTTGAGGGGGAGGAATAAAGAAGTATTCATAGAACAGAAACGAGTAAATTTCAGTGATTGTGCACTATAGGATGTGGAGCTAAATAATTCTGTTGTACAAGCAATAAGATTTGGCTGCTACTGACAGTTGCTACCAAGTTGTACTGCTACTGTACAGGAAAACAAACCATACTCTGTTAAATCTATATGTGTATATATTATTATAATTGTGAAGATGAAAAGTTAGAATTATATTGAACTGAATCTAAAAGGTCAGCCTGATGCTGCTGAATTCTGTAGGTCCAACTGTGTGCCTTGTGCCTTCACATCTTGTTATTAAGCAGAAACAGCATGAGTATAAATTAGGCGTGCTCTCCTTCAATGTCTTTGTTGCCTTTGGCTCTGTCTTTAATTTAAATGTATTGAGTCAATACATTTAAATATTTCAAGATAAGAAATGGAAATAATATAAAAGATTTTACTAAAAGTGACAAAACACTAATGGAAGCAATTGGAATGACTTCTGTGTTGCTCTGCATATGTGCAATATAAGCAGCCTTTTAAATGTGTATTATGTACTACAGGGTATTTAAAATCAACCAGTTCAACATGAAGTTTTATGCATAATATTCAACTATCTTATTTTGTTTTTTACAAAAGGTTGTTGCTGTTGCATATCACGGAATATTCTGACCTCATCAGCAGAGAAAGCGTGCAACACTTTTAAAAAGAAAAGTCTGAGGCATGCAGTATGTTCAGAGGTTTGAAACTGGATTGCACTGGTAATGATTTAAGCACCATAAAATCTGTTTGGCGTATGTGAAGAGAGTTAATAACATCATATATAGAAAATAGTGCAGTTCAAATTATAAATAAGTTGTGTAGCATCTCAGTTGGCAGTGTAAGGGTAGTGTGTAATAAAAGAATTATTCGCAGCAATGGGTGGTCTCTTTTTTTTCCTTTTTTTTTTCTTTCTTTCTTTTCAATGCTTAGTGCTGTATGTTTCTGTTGCAATTACTGGGATTTACAAAGCAAATATTGCTTATACTTCCTATAGATATGTGCTTTGAAAACTGAGGCAATTTATCTTCTTGTGAAGACACCTAAACTGAGGAAGATTATTAGAGGGAACCACAAAGTGTGACTTGTTTTCAGTCTCTGTTTCTCATTTTGTTTCTTCTGTAGGTTTAGCTGAAATCTAGCAGTCTTCTTTAAGAGCTCAGGGCATTTTATTGAGAGAGTCACAGGATGAGGGTTTGTGATCTCTCTTCTCCCTCCACTACCGTCAGGCAAACTGATGAGAGTTGCCCTTTGTAGGAGCATTGTTGTGCAACGGTTTGCTCTTACCAACTGAGCCATCATCAGCCTGCTGTCTCTGTGTTAATTTTTAATGGCAGGGATCACTACAAATAGACTTGTCTACCTTTTATCTTTCTTAAAAATCAATGTTTTATTAATGTATTCATCACTTAAAAGTGACTTTTCAGTGGTGGAAACTCTGAGCTGTCAGCAGGAGCACCTGTGTGTACAAACTATAAACCATGGCAAGAACTAATAGTACACCTAACCTGGAATCACGTCTATGCAGGTAAGAAAGGAACAGAGCAGAGAGAGGGAAGGAAGGAACTTACACCATCTTTTGAAGAGCAGGACTACTGACAGGTCAGCCTGATCTCAGGAAGCAGAGAGACTGTGGTGATGGTAACACCAAAAGTAAGTCCTTGTGTGTGGGCTACTCAGTCAGCTTAACCTCTGTCTTGGCTCGAGGTCTGTTAACATTTGTCAAGGCTTGTTAGTGTGGCAGTAAAATCCTTTAGCGGTGGTGAGGTTGCTATGATAGCGAGTGATTAGGAAGCCACAAAAAATGCACAAGTAATGCATTATTTCAACTTAGCCTGCACAGCTAAATGCCCCATACTAGAGTGGTTGATGCATTAAAAGTAGGGGGTGAGATTTTGGAATAAACTTGCTCTTTCACGCTGCAGACTGTTCCAAGCACTTCCCAAAAAACACCAAGTAGTTTGGGCCTGAGTGTGAGAAGACTGCAGGAAATCAGGAGGGGGGAAAAAACCCAAAACTGAAGCAGTGAGAGCAGCAGGTCCAGAAAAGGGTTACTTAGGGGTGTTAAGGAGATTGTTCAATAGGCTGTGGGTTGGTGAGTCCAGCTTTACTGCTGGAAATTGCCTTTAAATCAAAGTAAGCAAAATGTCACTCATAGCAGAGACCTGCTGTTGTAAGCACTAAAGGTACAGGGTAACTTTTTTTTTGCCTGAACGTGATGCAGACTTCTAGTCCATCACAGTATGAATAGCTGCACTGAGCTTTCTGGGAAAACGTGGTTGTGTCTCTGGTCTATCGCCAGGGGCTGAGAGCTCCTCTAAGGCTGGCTGCAGGAGCAGGCCCGCTACGTTGCTCTGTTCCCGGCCATGTCCTTTCCCTGGCGTGCTTCAGCTTCTCCCTGTCACATGCGCATTATCTTGGGCTGCTTGCTGATGGGGAATTGTTTGTTTGAACAAAGAAAACATCTGATTCTTAACCTCAGCACTAGAAGGTGTGCACAGGGGTAGTACGTAAATTACTTCACTTACCAGTGCAAGGTGGTAAAATTGGACAACTGGTGACTGTTTTCTGGCTAAGGAAAGCTATGATTTTGATTTCTGCAAATTCCAGAAAGTGTGGGGCATATTCTAGCAAAGGTGGAGGCAGATGGATCTGAAAAACAGAACTGAGAGGTGACTCCAGTTCTAAGAAAGACTGATGTGTCTTGGCTGTTGTAAGCATGCAGCTGGGGGTAAAAAAAAAAGAAAAAAATCTAAGCATAAAAACATCTGAAGTCTTAATAACTCTCAGAAAAATGAGCAATAGGCAAAAGATTTTTTTTTTCTTTTCTCCTCAGCAAGGCAAACTCTTATCATCTCTGCAGATGATGATATCCCAAAGTAAATTAATGAAATGGTGACATTCAGGGAAGGAGCAGCTGACAGCTTTGTACAGATTCTCAAGTGTGGAAATGAGTGATATTTTTTGGCAGACTAACTTGAAACAGGGATGATAAAAAATAAAACCATAGTAGAATGACAGAGCCCACTCACAAGTTGTTTACTGAAATGAAGATACAGCTGAAAGTAATTACTTGTTTCCCAGAGGTATAAGTGATAGTGGCTCCAGCAAGAAATAACACTTGGTTATTTCAGTTGGAATGTAAAATGGGATAGAAAGGTTCCCTCTTTCTGAGGTTAGATGCTGGGTATTTTCACCTCCTTTCAGAACAGTATGTGTATATGAATGTAATATATATTACTTATACAGTCAACCATCTATATGTCACCAGCAATTAATAAGTGAGTCAATGTCCAATGTTGTTTTCCTTTGACAGCCAGATCTCACTGTACAGATTCTGATTAAAAGCCTAACTTTTCAGCACATAAGATTAAAAATGCTCCTTTAAAATAACATATTTCTGAAGAAGATCCTCTCCTGGCTACAAAATCATCTTGGGGCACTTGGAGGTGGGGCTGCTTGATCTTGACATTTTAGCTGTGTGCAAACTATAGTAAAATGACAATTGTGTTCAGTGCTAGCTGCTCTGTATCTTCTTTCCGTGCTGAAGAACGCTCATTTTCTATGCCCTCTCTTCCAGACTGTGAAATGCGGGAAGGCAGCCTGGCAGGTTTCGCAGAAGTTGCCTCAGTGCAATCTTTTCCTATCGTTGATTTGCAGGTCAGCCCCTGATGAGCAGCCTCCTTTGCCTTGCCATGGGCCACGGAAAAGGAACCATTGCTCTTTGGAGGTTTTCTTCTGTTTAAAGACAAGGCCGCTTCTTACCTGTGCCAGTTCAAGTACTGACTTTTTCTTTTCTTCCTCCTTCAGTAAAGTGGGGTGATTCACAAAATCTTCAGAAAGGTAGCATTATACACAGTTTATAGTACAAAGGGGGTTGGGGGGAGGTCACATGAATGAGCATGAAGGAGATTTCTCCTGTGTCCTTTGGAGGAGGAGCAGAAAGATTGGGAATGGTATCTATGCACAGTAGGTGTCTGCCTTGACCACCTGACAGTACATGGTCATTGCAAAGGTGAGTCCGAGAATCTAAGAGAAAAAAAACCAAACAATCGTGTTTCAGTAAGCACTCCCCCATTCATTGAAACCAAAACAAAAAAAAAAAAGGCGACAAAAGCATGCTCACACTGTTTTGTTCACACACAGGAAGACACATCACATACTGCTTTTCCTGCCGGCTCATGTCCTTGTTCTGTTTCTAGTTTCTGCCTGCCTTTTGTCCTTATCTGTATTGCTGTTTTGCAGAATGAACAGTGACAGCACGGGACAGTTGATTTCTCCATGAAAAGCAGCCACCAGATACTGGGAAGAGGTATACTGAAAACAAATGTTTGGATGTGTTTTGCTCAAAAATGCTTTCTAGTAGCAACGCACAGCTGTGGGGCTGTGTGGTTATCTCAGTAGTTATTGCTTTGAAAGACGATCAGGTTTATCCCTGACCCAAAGGATGTTGTGGTTTATTTTGCTGCACTTTACTTTTCCAAGTGTATGTGTGCACAGGTCCCTGTGCGGGAATCGCTGGAGACTGTCCATGCATTAATCATAACCATCAATGCCTCATCAACAATGTATGTGTCTTTCTACTCAGCCGACTCAAGAGAAGCAGCGGGGAGGTGGTGGTTCTTCTCCCAGCCCAACTACTGACCTGCTGTGCTGCCTCTGGTAGATTACTTCATCAGAAAAGGGGATAGGGAAGAGAGTCTTATTTTCCTTCCAGCTGAAGTACTTACATGGATGTACTAAGTGGTTGTTACTATTCCTTTGCAACACCACTGTAAAAATTGTCATTGAAATAAAGGTTTGCCAGGTAGGAAGTTTTTGTATGCATACTCTTTTAAGCACTTAATTTGACTACTTCAAATTTACTCCTTACGTAAGTAGTAGCTCCTTAATGAGTATTTTGAAAGAGTACGTGACACACATACTACTTTATAAATAAAGAAAAAAATGTGGTTATAAAGCTTTTATCATCATTTCCCATTCTTGTACAGTGAAATATGATTGTTAGGCTTCAGTGTGCTGTTTCATGGTAAGCACATGCCTTTTGGAAGTATCCCTTGAACACTGCCTTCTATTTCCTTGCAAAGGAACAGTCAGGGACAGCTGCGTAATAAAACGTCAGTGGCTGAATTTGTTATATAATTTCGAGCACGCATGACTGAACAATGATTCTACTGCCACATGCCATGTATGTCCTTCGAGTTGTGTCACTGTATGATTCTAACTATAAGATTGTTAACATGAAAAAAACTGTCACGCTTAGTGCAAGAACAACACTGTAACAGCAACAGTAGAGGGAGCCCAATTCATTTTAGGTGACAGCACATTAGCGCTTCCATCATCAGTTAGATTCAATCACATAATCCAGCTGGAAGACAGACTAAAAATCTCTTGTGTTCGCAGGTGTTTTCTCTGTACTTCACCGCATTTACTAGTAATATTAGTTAGCATTTTTAAATTGTCTGAATTGTTTTCTTCCATACAAACTACTGCTTTCTTTTTGTCAGAAAGATAGTATTCTCTTAAATACCCTAAAATACGATCAAGGTCTATGAGGAGGACTCTGACATGGGCTGCTTGGTTTTTAATGTATCTTTTAAAGACTCCCTAAAGGTTAAATAGATGCCCAAAAGCTGGTTTTTTACAATATGGTAATATATTAGCAACAGTCTTATGTTGTCTCTCTGCCATATGATCTTCTTGTGCTTATCTTTTTTCCCCTAAGCATATCTGCTTACTATACTGGAAAACAAAAACTCTACTGAAACAAAAGCTCTACTGAATTTGGGCCTACAAGGAGTCAGGCATTTGCATTAGTAAGTTGCAGCCAAGACATGACACGAGAGAAAGATACATGCCAGCTGACAATAGTGGGAGTGTGAGTGGACTTCTGATCCCAGTCTCTCTCTTGCTGCTGCTAGTGCTATACCATGCAAAATTGAAAAAAACCCATGGGTTAATCTGGAGTTACATGGTATTAATTAGCTCAGCGATTCCATCCTTTCTGCTTTTATGTGGAATGCAAGAGAGAGGTGGAGCTGGAAAGTAAAGCTCCATCTTCACTGCGTTCAGGAATGGGACTTTGGGCCATAAATGGAGGGCTGACATACAGCTGAAACGGCCTGAGCTCCAGCACAGCTTTCACCATGTATCCTCAGGCTAAGGTTTGTGCCACTGAGGCTATACTATGGCCACAAGCTGGATTAAAGCCAAGGTAAGAGTAAGAGACAAGGTACTACACTTACGACTGATTCTTCTCTGACCAAAGTTGTGCTGGAAACAGCTGCAGGTCAAAATCTGGTAGGCAAGTCTGTGCCAGTCTTACCTACCTAAATTCAGGAAAGGAGCGCGGTTTTATTGGCAAGGTTGAGCAGCGGTAACAACATCCCAACTTACCCTAGGACTGAGGGTGGGGTTGAAGACTTAAGCTACCTTTTAGGCTATCTTGAAGTTAGATATTTCACCTAAGTGGACAGTCCTTTCTGGAGAATAACAGCACAAATACAGGTACGCTAAAAGGCAATTCACCCTACCCTGACTAGACTTCTGTCTTTGGAGGGTGGGGACTACCTCTCCACTGACTCTAGTCTAAGCCTTAGATAAACCACTTGGTAAAGTGCCTGCATCATAAAACAGAAAATGTGTGCAGTATTCCTAGTTCTGTAGCTTATACATAGTATTTTAACTAAATTAAAACACAGAAGAACTGAATCTTGCAGAGTTTTACTCTAACATGATGCAAAATTTGGAATTACTAAAACAGGCTTGGACAGAGTATATCTGGATCTGTGGTTACTTAGTTACAGTTCATTAGGATTTGAAATTTGATATTAAACTGTACCTGCACCATAGCTGTGCACAATCCAAAGATTCCCACTGCTAATAAGTTTTCCTGGAGCCATATTTTCACTGTTTCGTAGCAAGGCTGGAAAAAAAAAACACCCAGAATATTGTATTAGCCATAAATGTACAGCTCTGCTTCCCAGGGAATATACAGACAGCAAAGAGCCAGATCAGACTAAGCTGCTAGGTAGCCTGGATTATGATTTTAGCATTGGTGCAATTATAGTGTATTTCTAGGTTGAAGCTTGAACATGGAGTACTAATTGGAACGGCATGAAAAAGCACCGTCCAAAATGCTGCATGAGCACTCCTCCATATAAATTGGGCCAGTAACTAAAAATAAACAAGCAGTGGATTTAGGTCCTCTTTGCCCTCTAAAAAACAACTAGAAGCAGAACTTAAGAATGAGCCTATCATTTTCTCCATGTTTCAGGAAAGCAAGTATTTATTATAATATATATATGTATATCAAACCCAAAAGTTCCAGTGAGAGCTGCTCAGTAGCCACTTCTGCTGCTCAAGGGCCCATTTCACACCATTTTCCATCATTTCAAATTGTAGTATGGGGTCTCCTCCATTATTTTCTTCCTGCTTTAAATTCTGCAGTAGCTGTAACCTCATGTTTCTGGCCCAGTTTTGGGGAGGGTGGAATTGGCCCAAGTAAAACATTTCTTTAAATAATATGCAAAAATTGTGCCCTCTTTCTTGTAAATGACCATGGCCAAGAATCATTTTGTCTTCAGTTAGTGGCTTACACATATGTATAAAGGAAAAACTATTAATGCCCACCAGAAGACATGGTGTTAACCTGCACTGATCTTTTTGGTACGAAGAACTTTTAAGTCCTTAAATTCAAAATTTAACTTGAAGCTACTTCAGAGGTAGAAGGGAGCCAAGTTTGGTTGGAACTCAGCCTCTGCCTGCAGTGCCAATCTCACTAGGAAACGGCCAAGAGAGCTTTACTCATTGTCTTCACAAACCATTAGAACTAGCAAAACTTCCTTGTAATTCCACTTCATCAGAACTTTTAAGTCCTTAAATTCAAAATTTAACTTGAAGCTACTTCAGAGGTAGAAGGGAGCCAGGTTTGGTTGGAACTCAGCCTCTGCCAGTGCCAGTCTCACTAGGAAACGGCCAAGAGAGCTTTACTCATTGTCTTCACAAACCATTAGAACCAGCAAAACTTCCTTGTAATTCCACTTCATCAGCTGGCCTTAATCCACACCACTCTACACACTACCTGTCGTCCTGGTTTTGGCTGGGATAGAGTTAATTTTCCTCTCAGTAGCTGCTCTGTTTTGGATTTAGTACCAGAAGAATGTTGATAACACTGATGTTTTCAGTTGTTGCTATGAAATCAAGGACTTTTTACCAGTTTCTCATAATCAACTAATGAGCAGGGGTGCAGGAGCTGGGCGGGAGCATAGCCAGGCAGCAGCCCCAAGGTGGCCAGTGGAAATATTCCATAGCATAGATGTCATGCTCAGTTTATCAATGGGGATTGGCTGGGGTGCGGAGGGCAGGAATCCTCTCTCCTTTCTGGGAGCTACACCTGTAACTAATTACACCTGTAATTAGCACAAAGAATAGCTGAGCTAATTTCAGAGAAGAATTTAGGCTCTGACTATCTGCTCTAGAAAGGTCTTGCTGAGGACATTGTAGGGAAATTGTCCCATGGAGTTTTGAATTTGATCACAGGCAAGTGCAGAAACTCATTGCTAAGAAAATGCTGGCAATTCAGTGGAACAGTTCTCACTCTCCCTGGTGTGCAGTGGAAGCCCCTGAACTAGTGTTCCTGGCAGGAGCAGAGCATTCCAGGCTCACGCAGCCCTCCTGCCTCACGACCGCCTGGGCCATGATAAGCTATGGCTGCTGCTCCAGGGCTTGTGCTATGTGTGTGAATGAGCCATGTGCCTTTTATCTCTACCTGACTCCAGCAGGTGGGACATTAAAAAAGGACAATCCTGTCATTTCCTAGCTAGATCTAGCTAGAGTGTGCTCCAGATCAATGTTGGAAGGTACTCATCTGCAATGTGAAACAACAGCTCAGAGCCCACTGAAAGGAAAGCCTTCAGCTCATAAAAATAATTAAATTGGCAGTTTCATTGGAGGTCAAAAGCCACAGCTCAATATGAGCCTTCTGAAACCTTCTGATTACAGATGAGTAAGGGTACAGCATACCTTTCCATCTGTATAGCCCTGCACATGACTAGCTGTCTGCCCTTTTCCAGGGTTGCAAGGCAGCTGCTGAGCTGCTGCTGGAGAGCTACTCACCGCTTTCCACCAGGTCCCTGGGGAGTGGAGTCCACAGTTCTCGCTGAATTCTAAGCAGCAGGAGTCCGGCACCCGGGTTGTATTGTACACTTCAAACCAATCAGTGTAGTTGGAGACTCCACAGCATCTGAACTGGAAAAACAAGAACCAAGATGATACCGTAATATAGATCTTCCACTCACTTCTGCTCACTGTGACTTCTCCCTCCTAGAGCTGGACATTCAGTGCATTTTGATTACACCAGCAGAGGCTTGAAATTTTAAAGAAATATAGTATTTCCTCAGCTTTACCCAAATAGATCCTTCCCCCCCCACTCTTTTATATGTTTAAATATGGTCTGGCATGATACAAGAAGCAAAGGTACCTACTGGCAGTGGCAAGACACTGCAGGAGGTGAAACAGGACAACCCCAGCCAAGTACTGATGTTAAGAGTTGATGTGACTGAGCAGGATTATAACAATCGTTTGCAGCTTGTTGTCAATAAAAAAATTATTTGAGATACAGATACAGCACCCAGGAGATGAGGATACTGGGATCTCTATGGCACACTACTTCATGATTGAAGTTAATGAGACAAATTTCTCTCTAAGCTGTTAATTACTGATCACCTTTGAAAGTCTTTGTAAGTAAAAGATGTGTTTCCTCCTCTTCTCTCTTTGGTGCAGTTCCTTAATGTCATCACAGTGGTGCTTTAAGTGTCTGCATACAACGACACAGTGTACAATGACTACGTTAAGCTAAATCAGAAGGTTTGTTTGACGTTGGTAGCGGGATGAAAGGTTTAGGAAATGTCTCTAACAGTACAAGGAATGGCTCCGTGACCATCTTCCCCTCTGGGACCTGGTATATTCTTGTGATACAAAATAAGCTAAGACTCATTACCATATAGATGTATACACCATCTGTCACTCCTATGCTAACTCAAAAGTATGGATTTGTTGGTATTTATACACTTACCACTAATGAGCAAGACGACACTAGGCTGCAGAACTGCTCTCTGCTATTGGCAGTACTTCACACTTTTTCAAGGCTATGCCAGCCACCTATTTAGCCCCAAAATGACTTGCCAGGATCTTACTTTTTAACTGGGATTTTATATAAGCCTCTACAGTATTTTTCACATCCCTGTAGAGACCATTCCTCTTGTTTCTAAATGACTTATAATCATGCAGACGTGCATCACCAGGACTCAGGCGCTAATTCAGATCCCGATGTTTACACTGGCCCGAGGGCGAGTTTTCCCTGTATATATACATATATAATAGTTGTAGAGCCTATGGGCACGGGGGGGTGAGTGTCCAGGTCTTGTTGCACACACAAGATCTGCCATTCAAGACCAATAGAGGGCAGAGGTGTCATGCGTTGCCTCGCACATCATGTTTTGCTTCAAGCACTTGCAGAAAGTAGTCCGCAATAGAGACGTTTCAGTGCTCACAGCACTGTTTTTCTTCTGCCAAGCAAAAGTCAGAAATCTTTCCCAGACTAACATCTTCCCCCAAGGTTCTGCTCAGAATTCTGATTTGGTCCGTGTCAGGAATCAATTCTTAGCTTGCAACCGTTTGATTTGTGAGTTTACAGGCTTCATTTTCTACAAACTGAGTTGAAAGTTTAAAAAGTTTGTGACTTTTTTTTGGTCTATGTTCCTGCACACAAGGCAGGAGCTCCATGCATAACAGGTCCCAAAAGTGGACAGGAGCGGCATGGAACGCATGGCGTGCATTTGAGGAAGGCTGGCTTATCTGAAAATCTGACAAGAAGGTCTTGCAGGCTGTCATCATTAGTCAGGAGGCAGCTCTTTGACAGACAGTGAGAAGTGACAGCTTGTAAATAGCAAGCCTTGAAAATGTAGCTCAGCTGTGATGTAGGGAGTGCAACAGTAAGGGCTGAGAGATTTGAGTGACGTTCTGGCCAAACAGAAGTGACACAAGTTTGCATAAATTGGGACTAGACCCCTTCTCCCCATAATATTGCATGGCTGAGGGTGTTGAAGTCTGACAGACTAAGGAGATGAAGATGCAGTACAGGTTTGGTAGTTGAGGGCTCACTAACAGTGTTGAGCACAGCTGTTCCTATGGAGCCTGTGGAGCAGAAGGCGGCTGGGCCGTGGTCTAGGGTTGGGACCCCAAAGAGTAAAACTTCTTGGTAAGGCAGAAGGTGGAAATAGGAGGGGATGCAGTTGCAAAGACAAGCTGTGGTTGGACACACACTGCCTGCCCATGCAGATCCTCCGTGTAGTGTACAAGAGCAGAGGATTAAATATTGATGCTTGCCTGCCATTGCTGGCAGATAAGGCGGTCCCAGCAATCATAGAGAATCCCAGCAATCAATGGGAGAAAGGGCTAAGAAAAGATCAAGGGTAAGAGAGAATGAGGAGCATGAGGAGCAATAGTCTTGAGACTGGAAGAAACAATGTCTGGAACTATAACTGGAGGAGATGTCATGTCTTTGGAAGACAAAGGAAGGAGGAGTGATGGAATTAAGGAGCGGATGATGATATGCAATCCTAAAGGAGAGGAGGTAACAAACGCAGAAGAGTACTAACACCACAGAGACCAGAAAGCGCATGAGCAAGTGAGGGAGCAGTGTTCAATGCAGACCAGTCAGCATCTCTAGGGAGCAAAGGCACTGACCCATGGCACAGGTCAGAGGCAAGAACAACAAAACAAGCAGCAGTGGGGTTGAATGGGTCACCAGCATAGATTCAGTAAAGGGATCCAGCTAGCAGCCAAAAAGACGGATAAGCCGAGAGCTCAGTAAATTCAGAGACCTCATTATGGAGGCCCAAGTAGACAAGAGAGAGTGGGGGAGTGATTTTGGATCATATGACAAGCAACTGATTCATCCTGTGTACACGAAGCTGAATGATAGGTAGCCAAATCTTTGACGAAGATGAGGGACTATTAGAAGTAAGATGAATATCGAGGACAAAGAGCAAAATAGGTCCTCTTAGATTTGAGAGCAATTTTCTCTTTTTAAAATTTACAAGGTTTCTGAGCAAGGATAGTTGGAGACAGTCCCACACACGAAGGAAGGAGCAATCTCAGGTCACATGAAAGATAATTTTTGTCACCAGCAGTTTATTGTAGCCAGTTACACCAGACTTCATGTTCTTCCACAAAGGCTGATGTTCTGCCAATGCCAGACAGTTAAACTGCCTGACTGTCGTGAAGGAATTGCAGACTTGATTCTTGCTACAACCACGTTCATTTTGTGGTCACATTTACAGTCCTGTTGTTGTAGTTAAGTGATAAAATTAGACAAGGTTGCCTACTTGATTAGTTCTGTTCCTGGTTTCAACAGGGAACAATATGTTTTTTAGAAATAATTACAAACTGATAGTAATTATTTTGGGGTACCCACACTAACACACTTTAAAAGAGGGTAATCTCTAGAAAATGTCAGTTACTGTCTTGAATAGCAGTGACTTTAATACACCTTGACTTGGACACCTCAGGTCACTTGACTCCAGGGCTTGCAGCTGTGAAGGAGCATGAATGATTAGATGCAGCTGTGCCTGTCCACATGAACAAATGCGGGAACTTACTGCATAAGGTGACAACCAGGTAGCAATTCTGGGGACACTCGTACAGTGCTTGGTAGAGTCACTCAAACAAGCAAAAGCTTGTCAAATGCCTCTGAGTATCTAAGTTCCTGCTGTTGAACAGTTCCAGGAATACTGACAATATGCTGCTGTTTGTTTCACATGTTTCACGTGGGAGGCTCTGTCTCCCCAGATGACAAAACACACTTTTCCCCTCTTTTGTTAGTGACATGTATCACTCCCCTATTGATTACCCGTGGGGTTCTGAAGTGGCTCGTCACTTCCAAAGAGCTCAGGACTTGCAGGGGCTGCTCAACATGACGATGCAGTCAAAGGTTGTGCTCCTGAGGAGTGCTTTTGCCAGCCAAACAGCACCGAACAGCACCGAGGTCTCTGCGCTGTATTTATGGAATGCAACGCTGCCTTATTTTTGTGTTAACAAGTAATTGCTGTTTGAGCATGAGGTATCTCAGGCTGGTAATGAATGTTAAACAAAGTTTCTATGTTAGCATAACAGAAATGTAAGGAGCTGGATTCTTGTGTGTACTTTACAGGCAGTCCCAGTATTGAAGGCTAAGTAGAACTTATATTCTTTGCCAAATTCCTGCAAAATCAGCCAGGCTGGAAGAGGGTTCATGAAAATAAACAGACATCCAATCCTTACTGCAGACAGGTTTTAGCAATCCCTGGATTTCCAGTTTTTTGAGTGTGACAGAGAACTAGGAACAGGGTAGGGTGCCTTTTATACACCTTTTTCCTCCATCACTGTAAAAAGTGGTGAATAAGATAGTTTTATTCTAAAATCATGTTTAATGGGTGGTTTGGATTACTTCAGCAGTAATCATAAAGTATGGTGTGATCTAACAGGATCAATGACTGGGGGGTAGATGGAGATGGGTCAAATTTTGTTCTCAGTTACAGCAGTCTAAATAGACATGAAAGGCATTACACAGCAGTAAAAGTGAGCTGAATTTGCTCACTTTAGTGAAGCTAATACGTTTTCTGCATGCCTCTTGAGTTACTGCCTGGTTAGTTAAAAGGAGAAGTGTTCAAATATTGATCACAAAGACGTTGGGGATGAAGTAACATTTTAAAAATTAATGCCCATTTCTCATTTCCTAATGATCTCCACCTGTAACTTTAACCAGTCCTGGTTGGTAGGAGTGTAAGGCAGTTCAGGGTAACTTACATCCTAAACCATTAGAATTTTAGTCATGTTTAAAATCACTTTGTATGCTTTCATAGTCTTCAGTCATGACATGCAAACGTCACCTGCTTGTGCTTCTGATCCTGTTAAGGTTTGAAACGCCATTGAGAAAGACTGTGAGTTCTGTTAGCTGAAGGTATTAAAAAGAAATCAATCAAAGGTTCTAATTTGAAACAGCTCCCTGACCTAGAAGCTTAATATGACTGCAAATCAAGTCTAGTGCTTTTCCTCTCACTGGCGTTGAATGCGTGCATCTCAACCCAACTCCTTTATCGGTAACCTGAGCAGATCACTTGCAGACAAAAACCACAACTTGCTCCTTAAAGACAGGCCTGACGGACCCCATTTTTGCCTTGTTCTCACTTACTTAGGAATTGTATGCTTCTGTTAAAAAGAGGAAAACCATTTCTCAAGGCACAAAGGCTTCAGAGAAGAAAGCCTCTCAAAAAAGGTGCTCAGGCCTTTCACACTTGAAGAAGAAATACAGTAATCAACACTCACAAGTGACTGTGCGCGCACTGGGTATCCATACTCCCAGTTAAAACTCCCCTCTGATTTGTGATCAGCCGGTCCAACAGAAATGAAATGTCATCTAAATGTGGTTCTGTTTCTGGAAAACATTTTTTTCCTCTTCTTTAAGCAAAAGTTGCCATACACAGTTGTACTTAGTGAACTCAGGGTGGGGATGGTCTCTGTCTAAGCTAATAGTAGGAGCAATGAAGAACGATGCCACAGCAGGTCCCTCATGTCTGAGCCTACTACTTTAACCACAGCGCCATCCTGCTGCTCAAGCTCTGACCAATACTTTTGCAAAGAAAGGAGTGTGAATGCAGAGAGGACAAGGGAGAAGGGCTCACTACGATGTCTGCTGCTATCATGTTTTTCACATGTCATGCTTTCTTGTGAGGCTGCTGTTTTCCATCCATGTACGGACACGGTCCACAGCTCAACCAATGACTGATGTCTGCTGGCCCCATCAGAGAAGTCAGTGCTGAGACACTGTCCTATATGGCAACGTGGTTAGTTCTGACGTGGGAGTTTTTTGAGTCCTGTCTCTTAGAAGCCAGAATACAAACAGCAAGACTGGGCTGGGACTTTCCTTTCAGAAAGTCCTCTGTATTGCCTTAATCCTCCTATCAATGATTAACACTCTACTGATTAGGGATGTAAGGGATAACGATTATTACTGAACACAAAAAATAATACTTGGCATTTACATAGTGCTATTCAACTGCAAAGTGTTTTACATAATTAACCATGCTAGGATTGCCTGCTCTGCACCGCTGCAGTACTCTATTCCTAAATAGTTTTGAAAGATACATGTGAAAACCAATTATGCAGAGTGGTAAAAACGGATCCCTGGGAGCTCTTTGCTTTCCTCCTCAGTGCCCAGCACAGGGAGCATGGAGACTTTAACACTATGGTAGTGTCAAGACACCACATGGTAATTTCATAGTTGCCATGTTAGAAAACAGAGTGATTGTAACATGGCTGTACATGGCTTGTGAGATGGCACTTCCCTATTACCTTTTGGGATCCTAAGACCTAGCTAACAGCAGTCTCATCTGAAACTCGTAAGATGCCCTTTAAATAGGTTTCAAAGCCAAAGGAATCATTAAGACAACCGAGCACTATGTGTAGCACTACACAGACCACAGACTATTGAATCCTGCCTCAAACCCAAGCTTGTCACTGAACAAGACCATTTCTTTTAGACAACAAAACCCTGTCTTGACTTTAGAGAAAAAGAATCCACCATCCAGCCGTACAATGGCATCCTACCATCAGATATCTGTATCTTGAGGTTTTAGCTCTTGGATCAATTACAGAGCCCTTTTCCTTCAAAACGCTTTTCCCTTCCAGCTCTCTTTTTAAGAACTGCAATCACATCACTACTTCATCTTTTCCTGGTTATATAAAGCTTTTAAAATTTCTCATCATAATTTAAATATCAAAAATTCTCATTATTCTTTTACATCTCTTCGGAATCCAATTCAGCTTATGAACATCATGAAAAAATGTGACTAGGTAAACTAGACATAGTATATGTTGTTACAAATATTTTACAGAAAGGGGAGCAGAAGCATGGGATTTATATCTCACAAGTCCTCCAAATAATGCTTTTTCCCCCGCCTTTGCTATATGCTTTTAACAGTTCTTGGGGTGTCACTGAAACCAGACTAATATTTACTGCAAACATCTTCATATTAGTAATTTTTACTACATTTTTTACTAAGCAGACTTAAGTTAGTGTAAAAGAGTAAAACTTCTAATACTGTTTGATATAAACAATGATACTAAAATTCTATCTACATTTCACATGGCTTACTCTTGGGCTAGCACTGCAAAATGCATTTCTCTTGCACTAATTGATGCCTTCTCATGATTTCATCATAGTACTGGAAGAGAAAAATATTAACAATATTGGAAGACACTGAGGCCTTTTAAAGGTAACCAAAGGAATCTTCCACGTGCAGTTGTTAGGATGCAGGACTGGAAAGCTCAATAGCTTGTTTGCTGGACCTGAGCTGTTTGTCTTTCACACACACTACTGTTGCTGTCAACCTACTGCACTCGATACAGACAGCTCCTACAGCCCAAAGGTGCACATGGAGTTTGGCCCACCAGTTCTTTTGTTCTGTTAGTGACCCCAAATTTTTAATTTCTCAGACCTCTTCTTAGCAACCTGCTGCTCCTGTTCTCTTCTGTCGTACAGAATAGTATATGTGAATCTTGACACTACCAGACTGAAAGATGTCCAGGATTTCAGCCCAAATGGCAATAGAAGAAGTAAAGGGTAAATGAGCGGCTTTATCATATCCGAATGTTGTAGGTAGGCCATTCATCATCTCAAATAGTTCATACAACCTTGGAAGCACTTGGAGAGGTTATCATCTTTGGCTGATTTAAGACATTTTCGGCTGAGACAAGACCAAGCCCTGCCTGTCTGTATCACGCTAGCACCTCTAGAGGAGAGTTTGAGAAAGCTACACAAGATTTTTTGAGTGAAGCCAAGGCAGTACAAGTGCTTCTTCCTAAAGCAGAAGAAAAGTTGGAACACTTTTCCTCATTCAAGAAGCAGAGAAAATCGTATCAAAAGATCATCCCCAAGAGAACTGATTGAACTGAATATGAAAAGAGGACAGAGCTGAAAACCCTGAACTGTCAGTGA
>Ga0065711_1033291_pt1 | contig 25768 bp, 16 predicted proteins | sample Hoacrofraction12_FD_59098 | JGI IMG/M metagenome (GOLD analysis project Ga0065711, IMG submission 59098) | Hoatzin crop microbial communities from Cojedes, Venezuela - Epithelial fraction 12 v2 (version 2) | ecosystem: Host-associated > Birds > Digestive system > Esophagus > Crop | place...
TTTTTTTTTTTTTTTTTTTTTTTTTTTGTGATGTATAAAGCCAATAGCTATTCCTACATGATACTGTAAAGCAGCTAGTGGCATAACAGAAGATGTTAGAGATGTTCTGGAAATCATAACATTATTGTCATCTTCACGCTCCATCCAGCAACAACCTCCCTGTAACACCACTGAATGCAGGGAATGGGGTGGTGCTGGCATGAAAATTAATGAGAAAACAAACTCTTTGTGCACATTTATGAACTTCCTTACAAACTAGAACAACAGATCTGGTATGTAGTATCTTACTGCTGAAGTAATACCTATGGTCAGTCTTTGATAGCTTGATCCTATACTGTTTTGTGGAAATCTATCATAGAAATACATAACATAATAAACAAAAAAAGTACTGTCAAAACACAGCTTTAACATGTGTGCTGATTTACCTCACACCACAACAACGCTAGAATTTAGAGTTCTGTAATGCAGAACTCCTGGCATCCAGGTTGGTCAGTAAGTTTTGTTCAGGGCCTTCAAATTCACCACTTCGATAGCTCCTATCTTGGATGGCACTTAGCAGAGATGGTTATTAACGCACTTTGCAACTTTTCTTTGGACGTTGAACTGGCAGTATTACCTGTCGAAAACACTTCATGTTTTTGCCTTGCATACTCTTTTCTTCTCTCATGTTCACTGAGAATAATGAAAGGATATATGGCACATTTAGACAGTAAAAAAAAAAAAGTGCTTCCTGACGTTCTTGCAGTAATCAGGGATGAAGTTTTTACTGGAGAGGCTCTATTTCAGGAACAAGATTATAGCATTTCTATGTTCAAGTAGGCATGTAGACAAATAGACCCAGCATATTTCCTTCCAAATAGCAACAATATTGACAGGTCATGCTTAGAATGCATGAGATTTTTAATGACGAAGGAAAAAAAACATAATTGTGTTTTTGGAGTCAGGCGGTAGAAGTGGCAAAGCCAGATACAGTGAATCTAGACATGAATCATATCCTTTGGGGATGTGGTATTGCATATATGTCTTGTGTGAAGATGGCAAATCTTAGGACTGCGTGACATGTTTAAACATTTGATTCTTCTTTGCCGACAGCACAAACCAAAGCTTCTCTGAAGGCAACAGCCATAACTAAACTGTGAGTACTGCCCAGGTACAAGGGCACTTGTATTTTGGGAACCAGACAGAGCTTGGAGACCTGTTCCAGAAAGCTGTCAGGACTTCAGGAACAGCATTAGTTTGAGTAGTGCTTGGTTTCATTAGCCAAGCATGCTTGAAATAAAGTATATATCTGAGTCTTTGTTTTTCATTTAAAATGCAGTTGTGTTGACAGATTTCAGGATGCTATTACAAGCGCCTAAGCTGCTGTTCAGAGGTCAAGTGCCTCCAAGCAGTTTCCTTTATGATCACATGTAACTTCTGACAGTAGGCAGATTTTCAAAAGCAAGAGAGAAGGAAGGATTTTCAATGGCCTTAATACAGATGTCAGCATAGTGCCTAGGCATTGCTCTAGGCTGTTGTAAAAAGGGTTCAAGTCATTTTAGCAAATCAGATAACATGGAGATTATCTGAAAAGAGTCCTTAGTTGCAGAGTTGTATCAGCTAACCTGGGCTGGGAGACACCAAAATACTGCGCTATCCTACACTTTTATTCAATAGGAAAGTATCTCCTAATCGTCATGTTCTTTATATTTTTAGCCTAAACAGCAGTTAAATGTATCATGATAAGGTCTGAACTGAATATGTTGTCTATTAGAAATTATATCTATATTTGCATAAAATTCTGTATTTCTAAATTCATTTTAAATGAACCATTGTGGGCGGTGGGGAGGGGCAGCACACAGCACTTTAATCCCTTGGCAATAACATCCATAAGACACTTTGCTAATATCACCCTGAGCCAAACTACTATCTTAGTTAGGCTTGTTTAAAAAAAAAAAATACAGAAAATTGAATCTGAAGAGGTGGAATATCTAGGGGTTTCTCTGAAAAGACTTTGAAAGTGTAAGGATGAGATCCTAGTACAGTGGTTGAAGAAAGGTTTCAAATTGGTTAGAAGAGTTCTTAGGCTGTGAAATTCACAAGGTTTAAAAAGGAAAAATAATTACATGCCTCCTTAACAACTGGGAGAACCACTGAAAAGTCTGAGGTAACTATTTTGGCAATTAAAAGTACAGCACTTAATGTGGCATCTCCTCTTCTGACCTTCTCCTGTTAATTGTTGTCCTTCCCATTTAAAAGGGTCAGGTGCTTTCTGAGCTGGCTCAAGCCAGCTGTGGGATGTGTAAAATCCTGTTTTGGAAAAATCATATCTCTGCCACATATAAGCCAAACAATATGTTTACAATTGGTCCAACAGCATCTATTCATGAATGACCTAATGAAAACTCTACTTTGACACATCTCTCATCTTCAACACTTTCATTTCTGATTCAGAACTTCAAACTGAGGAAAAGGGCCTGAGCTTGACTACTTGACCGTTTTCTTTTGCTCATTTTATCTCGCATATAACGAAATACTGTGTCTGCAAAATATTCTAGAAGCTGCCCATATGGTGGAGAGTAGAGTCATCAAAACCTGAATGAGTGGAAGAACAACTACTGTATATGAAAGATGATAATGTCACAACAACAAATGTGCATAAGTTGGCCACACTTAAAGTCAGAAGCCTTTTTCTAATGTTAGAGCATCTCGGTTTTGGAGCAGATGTCTGAGGTGAATGACAGCAACAATTTGCACTAGGTTTAGGACAGAACCAGAACTGGATTTTCTGGTGTGACTGACTGCAGTTGCTAAGAGTTGGCCACCTTCTAGCAGATTCCCAAGACCCTTTGGCTATTTACGTGAACGATATCTTCAAAGGTATTTTTGATTGGCCTTGCTTTTTGGTTTTCTCTGTGCTGTCATAAGCCACAACATACAAAGCACTCCCGCTTGCTGCCAACAGCTACCTGACTGCCAGTTCTTCTAATCTCTGTAGCGATCAGTAGCTGACCATCCACCTGAAACTATGAGCTCAAGGATTAGTGAAGAGGGTTATTTGCCTTGAAGATCAACAAACATGTCAGAGACCCAAAAGAACCAATTTCAAATTCACAAGGTAGAGCTTTAACAGGAGAAGGTTTGAAAGGAGCAAGAGTTTGAAGAGGCAACAGTGGGTCATCTCCATAAAATCACACAAGTCCAAAATTCAGTATATAGTCAATCATTTTCCTTGCTAATAAGGTTTGGAGCTCATAAGATCCTCTACAGATCCTACAGCTTACTAATTCCCGAAGAACATGGAGACATGGATGTAGAAATGTTTAGGAAGTTACAGGTACATAAACTCCAGTCAAAAAATGCTGTGCAAGACCAGGCATGTTGTTTGTGAGGCACTTACCAATATCATTTTTTTAAAAAAATTATTTTATGTACCCAGTGCTTTTCAATAAATGTCAGAGCACTTTTGTTTGTTTTTTAATATATATTCCATGTCAATAGGTGGAAGAGACTTTGCTAAGTGGGAAAATTAGGTCTGAATGATGCTGTGTATTTTGTGATGAGTAAATTGGGCTTTTTTTTTTTTGGTAGGTCACAATGCTGAGATGACATTTATGTCAGTAGACGCCAGACCAGATTGGACTAGGTCTGTAGTATTATTTCACTTGCTGAAAACTGTATGCAATTTTAAAAGCCACAAGAGTAATTGTACTCTAATTATTGTCAGCGCTATTGTGTGTGTGTGTAGTGTAACTCTGCTCTTAAAGGCAGAACACTGCTGGAAATGGGACACTTCTTGTTGGTGAATGTTCTGTACTGATGCAAATGAGCACATTTATTGCCATAATTAAACCCTTCAGGTACGTTTGCTGGGTTATCTCTGCAGCTGATTTATAGGTTCAGATGATAGAAGACAGACAATACTTGGAAGTGTACATCGGTCATTTACAAACAGGGAGAGTATTATGGAGTGCTTTTTTGTCATCTCAGTTACGAGGTTTGTAAGAAATGTCCTCTTCTTCCACAAGACAGCATGGGACTCGTAGAGGAAAACACCATATTGCAAGGGTCTGGGGAAGTCAGTGAGGAGATATATACCTAGACTAAAAGCTCCAATTGCAGCATTACTGTCTAATCAACTGAACATTTTTGTTTTGGGAGAGTATAGACCTTTATGTTTTTAGCCAGCACATGGGAGTTTGAAAATACATCTTCCTGTTGTTCATCTTTTGTACAAGTGGATTGTCTCTACTTACCGTTTAATCAGTGTTTTGTCACCTTGCCTGGACTGTTTTGCCCAAGCCTTTGTGAAGTGCTGCGACAGTGGAGGAGACAGTGCTGGGTGCATTGTAGATGACAACAGGTCATGCAGTGTGGTTCATGAGCCAAACCCAACATTCTTTATGTGTTTTGGGATGCTAAATTCCTAGACTGTCTGCCTAACACCATTCTAAATTTCCTGTTCCTTTTTTGTCACGATTTGAGGAAAGGAGTTTTCAAAGTTTTCAGAAGGGCTTGTCCTATAGTATCACTAGCATCAAAGCACAAGAAAGGCAAGCCTCTTAGCCAAAAAATTTGTTTTGCTTTGTTTAACAAATTTACTCTTTTTTTTAAGATTTTGAACTTGAACAAATTATTGCTAGCACTAACTCTTGACTATTAAAGCATTTTTTCACCCTCTAGAACACTAGTTGATGTTCCAAACTTCAGTCAGCTCAGGTACAAAATTAGACTGGTCTATTAACAGTTTGTGTTGCAGCAATCAGTGGAGTTAGCGTGGATTGGAAATGATGTGTTGGGACTCTCACAGCTCATTTTGTTCATCTGCACAGCTGGTACTGATACTAAAAATTAGATGGGATATATTTTGTTTCCTATCTTCCTTCCACTATTGTTTGTGCACTACAACTTCTTGGCTTCACAGGGCTAAGTTTCTAGAATCAAATCTGAGACCAGTATCATTCAGTAACCTCTGAGAACTGGCCGCAGAAATGTTGGGTTCTTATAGGTCCTAGTTAAGATACAGACACCCTGCCCACCTCCTTACTCTTCCTCTTCTACCTTTGTGTCACAGTGAGTCTGATATAATGGTGAAAAGAACCCGAGATGGCAATGGGCACTTCATTATTTCTAAAAATAAATAAATTGGTAGAATAACTGTGTTGATGGAACAATCAGGACAATGAATATTAAACAGAAAATTATGGATGCAAGAAAGGCTTAAAACAAATCAGTAGATCATATCCTAGTATTGCTTAGTCAGCCTTCAGAATTAAAGCCCTAAATTATTCTATGGCCCAGTTTGATATTTGGCAACTAACTGCTAATTAGGAAGATTTGAGCAGGAAAATTAGCATAAGAAACTGGCAGATATTTAAAAATCCACTTGAAAAATCATCTAGAAACTTTTTTTCAGAAGCCATTTTAAGTTGGTCATTTCTGATACAAACCTGTGCCAAATATTTGGATCCATAGCATACATATGCCAGGTTTATGAAGCACTAGGGAGTTCTTCACGGTAATTTAGCAATTCATTACCCTGCTGTAGATCCTTCTCAAGCAGTTAACTAACTCTGTGTGTATGCAGTCTTAATCTGTTGCAATGCAAAATAAAATGGATTCACACTATTGACCACTGATTGTGATAGAAGATGATTTGCAAAGGCTATGTGAGGAAAATATGGTGTTAGGATTCAGGATGCTTGGCATCTGGAGCCTTACGTAGGGTGGACCACAAACAGCAGCAAAACAGCTTTTCTTCAGAGTGATGGTCTAACTTAGCCCTGTAACAGATAAGAAGTGTGAGTAAACCTAGTTACCGTGCCTCACCCACGGATAAAATAAGCTTCCAGCTGAGACATCCATAAGGCTTTTAACTGTTTTGATGCTTGTATTTGTCTTTGTTCATATTCTGTTAACTATATACCTTCAAAGAGCAGTGTACAGAAATACCTGAGCTTTAAGTGAGCTTCCTTTGATGCTAAAAGCAACACCGCTATGTTAATATGGCGCTCTGCTACTGGGCTGAGTAAATTAGGTGTGTTACTTGGCCCCTGGTGAGTGAACTCATTTAGACATGAGATAGAGACATAGAAGTATTTTGGAATTGCTGTTCAGAAATACCTGAATAACTCACATCATGTATACACACTTCTATTTCATAATTCTGCTCTTGACTCCAGTTTGACTTAGTTCAACCTTCTTCCTAATTGTACCAGAACAAGATACTCTTATTCTGGAATACAGTCTTCTACATATGGATTTCTTTAGGAATAGCTGTCATATTTTATATTTACACCCTATGTTATTCTAACCCAGCTTTCAAATGTAGTTCATCTTTACGATTCAAAAACTCAGAATTATGTCAAGTTTTGAAAGGCAAAAACTTTAAATCAATGAATTATAAAATGATCAATAATTCTGGCATCCACATTGAGAATATGAGTAGAAAAAGTTATGTGAGATTGTTATCCCTAGTGGATGACTAATGAGAACACGGGTTTAGAAATAAACTGTCCAGAGTTCAGCATTTGTGTAAGCTAAAAGATACAGAAGAAACAGATGAATCCTGGAGTGTGTGGTAGGTATTCGTTAAAGTCACCATAAAGTACGGATCAAAATCCTGCCAACTGCAACCAACAGTGATGGGTAAATCAGTAAATAACATATTTAATATCAACCCACTGGAAAATTTACAACCATATTATTTCTGATAAGGTTGGTCACAAAAAAAATTAATACCTCCTCTGCACAAATAGAAGCTGTGAAATTAAGAAATTCTTTGCAATTCTCTTAGCACCAGGTATGAGTGTGGGCTATGATGTGCAAAGACACTACAACTGGCACAGGGATTTTGATCCAAAAATCACTGGTTGGGAGAGTATATAAACATGATTATCTGTTGCCCCTCTTCTGGCATGCAGCCACAGATGTCTGATATTGGCCATCACTGGAGGTAACACACTAGACCAAATGTACCTTTGGTTTGTGGGGATATACCGTTCTTCTGCTTGTGGATGAGCTGGAGTAAGGATTGACTCAGTAGTATATTTCAGCTAGCAAGTAGGGAAAATTTAGGACAGCTACGCCGAGGCACAACAAGAAGCCCAGTAATGACACCGAGTGCCACCACGGTGCACTGTAACTTTGGACAGGTCGTGCAAAGTGGATTTTGCTGGCTGCTTGGTTTTCTCGTTTCAAATTGGAAACTTAATCTGAAGTTCCAGAAGTATGATTCAAGTTAAATTAAAGGACAGTAGCTTGAAACGGAGTTTGCATTTTGTGCGTTCATTCCCTAAGCTGCACTTCAACTGCTGTGATGCCCACAGAGGGTAGAAATCTGGAGCAAGGTGCCAGCTCTGCTCCTGACAGAAAGCAGAAGGTACAGCAGAAAGCATGTGATTGTGTACAGCCTTGTACACAGAGGTGAGGAAGTAAAGAATTTCCTTTGTACAAATGAAGTAGGAGGTTTATCAGAGCAAGTGAGGAAATAAGATCTTGGGTTAAGAACTGCATTGGGACTGTCTTCAGTTTCTGACTGTTGCTCCTTGCCTGGATACCTCTGAATAAGTTGATTAGATGGTTTCCTAGCCAGGGGGAAGTGTTTGTTTGCAAATCCAGCCTGAATCTCTCCTGAGTTTCTCTTTTGAAAACACAAGGCTGCATTTACTAATGTAAAGACATCAAAAGAGCGACTTTCTCTTGTTTTGTGTTTTGGAAAACAGCTAGCACAATAGGGATCCATCTCAACTGCTGTTTCTGGATTCCTAATTATTGCAAAATAATATTGCGGGCAATGTATTTCCACCTGAAGCTGAAACAAGTCTCTCCTTTGCCAAACAGAAAGACATTTGACAGATGGCTCTTTTTGCCATTGGCCTAAGACATGATCCAGCACATGCTCTAGAATAATGTGTTTACAGCATACAGAAGACCTCTTTAAATAGTGGTGAGGTGGTCCAAATGGCACAGGAGCAAGTGCACTTGCAGGGTTCTCAGACCACTGCATCCAACTCTGTTGCCAGGAAACAGCTCTCACTTTTCTCCACTCATTTTTTGTGTCCACGTCTGCTCCTAGCTCCCTGCCAACTTCCATTTTCTGCTGTGCTCTGTGGTTTCGTTTGGCAAAGCTACTGCCTCAGCTTTGGTTACCCTGAACATGCAGTGCTTCTGTTTTCGCTGCTGGACACAGCATAGGTTGGGGATAGAAGTGTACATTAGCACCATTTTTTGTGTCAGGCTGATGATGGCTAGTGGCCCCTGGAATCAGTTCCTGACACAGTGAAGTTAAAATATACCAAGCAACTACATACTCTTGCACTGTGTCTTACTAACCTTTTGGGTTTATTGCACACAAGGCAAATTATGCCAATATTTTTCCATAACAATATGTGAATAAAACACACACAGAGAAAGGACTCAACTAGAAAGCAGTCTTTACCCTCATTTCACAGCCGGAAGAACCAGAGCGCGCTGGTCTCTGAACCTGGACATTGTTGTTCAGCGATTAAGTTGCAAATACAGCAGCAAAAGAAGGCAGAGAGACATCATCACAAAATTTTTGCTCAGAACTTTCCATGCATGTTGCTAAGTCACCTTTGCAATGGCAAAGCTGTAATAGCTGAAAATACCTTCTATGTATTTTGTTGCTTTTATGAAGAATTGTGCCTCTCTGACACAAAATGCTCACAGTCAAATACAAAACTTAAAAGTGAGTAAGGAACCTCACTTCGATGTCACCTCTGATGCTTTTTCATAGGATAACTTTCCTTCAGTGAAATATGTACCGAACTGCTTTTGTATTAAAGCTTGGTTGGTGCACCCACCAGCTCCCCAGCACAGACAGGGAACTCCCAGGTGTGCTTTTACAGCTGTGCCCCAGCAGCTCGCTACATTTAGGCTGGGAGAAACAGCCAGGGAGCACTTGCTGCCTTCATGCACCAGAGCTGAAATCAGGACGTGAGAGGCCTGGGGGAGAACCCCCATAAAATGAGCAAATCAGCCTTACACAGGCTGGGGAACCTGCCGATGGCAGGAGGCTGTCATGGAGGCTTTTTGTGACAGTCTGGCTGGGGAACAGCTCCATAAAACGTTTTTGTTATTGACCTGTTTGTGGACTGAGTGGTCTTGCTGTAGAAAGAATGGACTGTTATGCTTAATAATTGATAATACTTCTCTGTAAATGTTAGCACTTAGAAAGATTTTCTTGGTAAAAAGGAAAAATTTGGGGGTTTTTAGGTAATTTAGGCATTGACTGTGGTATGCTAGTGATCTTTGTCCTGCTTCATAAATACATACAGTCTGTGACAATCTGCTGAATGGGCAAATTAAACCTTAGCTTATAACTAAAGGATCTCAAATATAATGCAAATTATGCTTTTGCAATTAGCAAAGGAAGTTTAAATTGAACAGAAACAAGCAAGAAAGAAAACAAATAGATAGGGGGGGTCAAATCAGGTGCTTGCTGGTAGAAATTAGCATGCACTGCTTCTTTTCTGACTGGTTGGGAAAAGCCTTTCAGCTGGAAATGGTTTAAGAATAGCCCTCAGTTTGCTACAGGTTATCTGCTTAGCCCTACAGAGTGGATGGCCTCAGCATTTGGGGATCAGAGGGTTAAAAGAGACAAGTGATGAGATACTTTCCATAAAAGCCAATGTGGATTTACGCATAGCATTTATGCAGTGACCTTGTTTTCTGGGTCAGCCAAAGAAGCCAGCATGCCTCAGAGATTGGTTTGGCAATCTATCATCTCTGTGAGGAATTGAAAAAGGAAATGCGGTGCAAGGCAGCATAGTCATGTTAGATCCATCACTGTCAAAGTCCAGATGGCCATAAGATACTGAGCTATGAAATGGCTCCAGAAAGCTAATATATACCTGTCTCCTAGTAACTCATAAATCTTTTTCTTCTTTACCCGTAGTATTTCTTGAGAGATCTAGTCATTGCACAGCATTGAAGGTCTCTTGAAAAGCACTAACTGGTTTCCAGTACTGTTGGCTCAAGCCCCTGGATGTTAAAAGTACTTTGAGTTCAGACAATTCGTTGCAGTTTAGGCTAATCCGAAGGTAATGAGTTTAGGCTGGATACCCCACACCTCAACATCATTCGGCTACCAACCATTTCTTGATTTAAGTAAACTAATGCTACTGATAGTACAGAAGATTAATTGTTCCTTATTTATATTACGTTAGCATCTAGAAACACAAGGAAGTGCCAGTCATGTTGTACTTGATGCCAACTATAAGTATAGTAAGAGGCTATCTTTGTCCCAGATTATATTCTCATCAAAACAGAGTCAACAGACAAAGGGTAGAAGTGAAAATGAAAATTGAATAAGCTGAAGTAGCTACCCAAGGTCATGCAGCAGGCCACTGATGTCTCCTGATATCCAGCCTTGTGCTGTGCCTGCAGATTCAATGTATGTCTTTGACACTTCTGAAAGGGATAGTAAAGCAGCACTAGTCAAAAGCCTAACGGAGTTTGATAACAAACCAGAACATCTCTCTGTCCTGCAGTTAACCAGTTGCATATCTACCCCCTTGAAGACAAATGGGGAGGAAAGCAAGCAGCCTATAAAGCAAGCTAGTCTGACTTCGGAGGTGTGATATAGGAGTGTGCAGTTCAGAGCTCATCACAACAGCTACGGTAGCCAAGGATTTTGGGCGATTGCTGTTGCTATGCGTGCAGATGGTCTGGTTTGGCTGGGGTGGGACAGAGGGCTGGGACCAGCAGATAAGAAGCACCAGAGATAAATTTGCAAGGAGCAGTTATAACTGTACTATGATTTTTTTTTTTGTCGCACAGTATTTATTATTCTGTTCAGCTGCGCTGCAGGGGCATGGCCCTGGAGGTGTGTAACAGTGAACTGATATTAAATCTGTCACAGAGAGAAATCTGAACGATAAGAGAGCTAAAGCTATTTTTATATGGTTCAGAGGTGTGTTGGAGGAAAAAAGATAGGGTAAAATCTACTTCATTTTAGGCTAAATTCAGACAGATTTAGAAAGCATCCAAAAATGTGGATTGTGTCAGATCGATAATAACTAATAAAGGGTAGCAGACAATTAGGTCAGGAGTGGTAATAACATTTCTGGTCTAAGTGCCAAGTGAAAATAGATTTCTCTTAGTAGCTCCACTGAGAAAGAAATAATTTGTTTCTAGTTAAGAAGAGTTGGGATGAAAGTGTGGGATGTTGGGGCAAATATCCATAGCTGAGGCTTCATTAGACTTAAAGCCTAAATGGGTAATACGACATAAATTTTCTAGCTCTAAACACTGTGAGTGACAGAACTAGAGAATAAAATGTGCCTTTGGAGAAGTGTGCATGTAGAATACGATCCTTACTGAACTATAATTAAGGCTGGACGTTCAGCTTTGTCATTGGCTTTTCCACTTGAGTGTGAAAGTGTTTAAACTTGACAGTGAATTAGAGAGAAGACATTTTAGCATTCAAATCTTCTAAATAGAGTCTATGAGCAGAAACCAAGCTTGTAAATTAGGCAGGCACAAACTATCAGGATTGACGGTCCCTCATCCACATCATCTCTGGTAACTGAGGATTCCAGGACCTCATCTTGGACTGTAGTTGTTACTCTAACTTCTTTGGGAATCAGGGAAACTGAGGCCCTTAATCTGTATTAAGGAAGGTGCATATGCTAGTGTTTCTGTCCTGACAAATTTGTATTTAACAACAAATTTAACTAACAAATTATGTTATTTAACTCTTCTTTAATCACTGCTTTCGTGACTGAATATCTCTCCAGCCAGCAGACTGCTTACGAGGTAATCCAGACTTTCATGATCCAGTACAACTAGCAGACAAATCAGACTCTCAAGCAATGTCATAGTGTATTCCAGTTTAGTAGACTACTTAGTATTTGATTTTGAAGTATTTCACTGCATTTGGAACATATTTCAGACAGCAATATCTCTTGTTGCTGCTCTTAGCATAGTACTCTGCGATTAATTTTATCATGGTTCAGAGGTTCAGTCAGTTCAGTTCTCTCTGAGGCAGATTGGTACATTTACTTTGGCAGAATTTGGTCTTTAGTCAAACAAATTAAATTTTAGAGGCTTATTCTGACACTTGCCTTTGAGTGGGACATTAGTTTGTGTGTTCCCTAGGTCTCTCTGCATGGGGCAGAAACAGGCTCAACAATGCAGTAAAGCCGCTTCTGCAGAAAAGTAATACTGAGAGACAGTAAGAGGGTCAAGAACTGTCCTTAAGGAGCTATTCAGCATGAAAAAGGCTGAAATTATCAGGCCTACGGTAAGAAAAAGGGACTTCGCGTTTTCCCATCTCCTCCCTATCACTGTCCTGCAGCTGCAGTCAGCGCAGAGCAGAGTGTTGCTGTGAGGGATGAGCAGTCACATAATGAAGTGGTTGAAGACATGGCTGTTCCTGGCCATGTGTCCCCCAAAAGTGAAGGTCCCTATAAGGGAAGCAGGACAGAGCTGTGGCCCAGACATCAGCTTCACTGTCCAAAACCACTTTGCTTTAGCTGAAAGTATGCTTCAGCTACGACCACCAGCTTGCAACTGCAGAAGCTGAGGTGTGGGCAGGCACAGCTCTACTATTGCTGTCCCTGCTGTGAGGCCAGGCCACAAAATACAAGCAGAAGTCTTCGAGAGCAGTGAGGGAGTGTGAGCACTGTATGAGAGCACAGACGTTAGCTTCAGTGCATGCAGTTCTGAAATTGTTGAATTGTTGCAGTTCGGCAACATCCTGATGCTACACTTAGTCAAAAGTCCCAGCAGGAGCACCTACAAGTCAAAACAGCAGCAGAAATGTGTACAACCTTGCATGAAGGCTGTCACATACTGCCAGTAATGTTCACAGCTGCAGCTGTCTTAGCAGCATGGTATTACATGCCAAACATCAAAACGTCTTCAGCCAGCCAGCATAAAACTAGCGTTGGGCACTTTGGCCCATGACAAACCTTGTATCGTTCCTCACGGCAGAGTTCAGTGGGGCTCTTCTGGACCTGGCCAGCATCAGAAGTCCTCCCACTTGCCTTGTCTCCCACCTCCCTGCTCACCAAAGGAAGCTGGTTATTTCTAGCAGTAGTTGTCATATGGTGACAACAAACTAAACGGTTGGCTGGGAGACAGAAAGGCAATAATCACTCACTGTAGGCATCTCCTGAATTATCAAGTCCTGACCCTGTTCTTAACAGGCAACCCTGACACATCATCCCTTTCACAAATCGGCCAAACAGTGCCGTAAGGCAACTTGACTTTCTGCCCTGTCTACTTCTCTTGGGAGATTGTTCCATAACTCCACAGTTCCCATGGTTAGAAATCATCTAATTCCCAGTTTAAATGTATTCTTGCTGACTTTATATCCATGTGCTTCTTCCTGATATTTTTAAGCCCACCAGCTCAATTTGATTTTTTTTTTTTCCCCAGGGAAAAATCAAAATGCATAAGATCTAGTAAAGGAACCTCAGCCTGGACCTCTTCTGTTCTACTGGGCATAGTTGTGTTGTGATGTGACTGAACAGATAGCATGGATGCAAAAGTATGGTGAGAGTCTTAAAGCTGATTTGCAAAGAATTCTTGTCAACTGAGCCTGTCACTGTATTAGTTGCTTTACAGTGTGTAAAAAGTAGCTTAAAGAAGGGATTTGTTGGCCCTGGAATGTCCCATCGGACATAAACATGTCAGTGCTGGTCATCTCCAGTTTCTCCCTGGAAGACCATCTGGATACCTCTGAGCACGCATATTATGATCTCTTAACTGTGAAATACTTCATGAAGTTTTATTCTCTTTCTACTGTCTGTTATTTGTTGGAATTAACTAGATACCTAAAACCATACGTTTTGATAATCTACCTAGGAATCCTTTCCTTTCCTCCTCCTGATCCAGCCTGCTGGGTGGTTCAGCATGGCCTTTGATACTTCAGCATTCAACAGGTTTCCCATGGTTTTCAAACACTCAAGAACTGAATCTGTAAAACAAAAACAAATCACAGTAAATGGAGCAAAACACTCCAAAAAAGCAGCACTCTCTTCAAAGAGAAAACACAATCAAATGCACAAACCAACTTACTTCATTTTCAGATTACATCCTATTTTTATAATGCATGTTATTTTAGCCTGTTTATAAATGTGTAACAGATGTCATATATCATAACAATTGGTTCACTGCTCCATACCTTGTATTTAATGCTCTGCAGTTTTTTCCTTCCTTCACAGTCAACAGAGCAGGAACAAATGATATTTTTCATCTTTAGGAGCTTCAGTAGAAGAAAGGTAGTTCTGTTTGAATTAATCTCAGGTGACATTAAGATAGGAAGAGTGATTTGCCTAAATACATGTTTGCTTGCATTGCTGATGGCAACAAAAGCTGTTAAAGCCCAGGTCTGTCTCTGTTCTCCCTCACCTGGCTAGAGAGGGATGAAGTCAGTGGAAGTACTTGTGGTATAAAAAACTGGAGCCGACATGGTCTAGTGATGAGGGCAGGTGCAGGGCTGGCCCTCACTGGAAATACTCCACTGGGATTTTAACCACTGAGGGGCCAGATCTGCTGCTGTAGCTCAGCAGAGATAAAGCTGCTGGGTCAGAGTGAGGGCCACCGTACACTTGCTCAAACGGTTCAAGCTAAGTGACTCCGGTACCTCTAGTATAAGGACTTTGCAGCCCAGTGCAACTGGACGTTTGCACAGGACAGCTAACCTTATACCTGCACCTGCTGAAAGAAATACTGTCCTGCTGCATACCGCCAAGCCCTCTCCTCTCCCCTAAGCTGGTGAAGTGCACCCAGTGATGCAAGTGAAGTAAGAGAGATAGAAGTACAGGGAGAGTGACCTCCTGTACATTTAATCTTCCAATATGCTCATCAAACACACTGCAGGGACCTACTGAGATGTATTCAATAAGATCTGGGAAAAACGTTGCTTAATATTATGACTAAAGCTAAGAAAATGGTGGAGTAGTTTATAATTTGGTATGAGGTGGCACAATTTCATTTACCCACACTTCTTGCAAATGCAGCACTATGCTTTATGGTTTGCTTTTTGCCTTTTGAAGTGACTAAAGCCTCCTACCCTTGTTTTCTGCTAACTAAAAGTGGTGAAGACATTCTAAACTGGAGATTTCTTTCCCTATAACCCCGAGTAAGGGACAAAAATGAACAGAGTCGGTGATTTACTGCCAGCTGCAGTCATCTTTTTCTTTTTATCTGCTTGCTTGTCTGCATCAAGGTGACAAGCAGCGTAAAATCCTGTTTTGGTACAGCTCAAGATCTGTGGGTGCAAGAACATGTTGCAAACAGAGCTGTGAATATTTTTTAAAAATGTTACTCAGAGATTACAACTTCTGTGGACATGTTTATTCTCCCAAATTATTTCTGTGATCTGCTGACAGATGACAAGCGCCTTGATTTAGACCCCTGTTTTACCTTCACTGTCTCTGATTAAAAAATAACTCCACTGTTGGCAGGGGAACCCTGGTACTGGTTGTCTCAGTCAGGCAGGGCCTCCTCCCCGCTGCCGTGGGCAGCAGAAGGCAGTGGTGTGGGTGCCTGGGCAGGAGAAGGCAACAGCATGGGTGTGTGGGCAGGAGCAGGCAGCGGCAGGAGAGAAACTACAGAGGACTCGGGCAGTGGCTGTGCAGCCTGCGTTCCGAGCTGTGTGGCAACTGTGGGCAGCCGGCATGGTGGCTCTGGCCAGGTGGCACAGGGTCCGCGCAGAGCTGGCAGCCTGAGGCCGGCAAATGACAGCAATGGCAGTCATTACAGTCAGCAATCAAAGCACGGTATTTCATGTTCCCTTGGATTTGGCTCATTTATTCATTCTTGCTTTTTCCAGCTTCTCAGTGCTTGGTAGAGACTCGTGGCACTGTCACTAGCTGAAGGCGTGCTGGCTCGGCTTCTGCGTGGGCCTGGTATGGGGAAGGGGGATTTCCAGTTCCTGCCATGCTGAGGGCTCAAGTTGAAAGAACAGGAGGGCATGTTCAGGGTCATGCAGCCCTCTGCAGTTCAGGGAACTGATTTTGGGTTTTGCTCTGCATCCTGAGCTCGGGTCCCGCAGTGAACTGGGAACGTCAAACCAAGACTTGCCGTAAGAGGCGCTTGCCCAGCTGTACCCTCGCTAGACCAGCTCTCAGAGTCAGTGCATAACTTTGGCCTAAACATTTGCAGAGGATATTTTGCTTTAGTTATTAACATTATTTCTCTTGTATCTCCAGCCTCGAGCAAGTTTTCAGCGTGTATCGAACATTTGGATACTGAAGCCAAAATCCCAGTGTTGCAATTTCATCATAGAAAATAAGTTCCCTGATCTGTTTTAACCTTCAGTCTTGTGATGCCTCCTAGGTCCTTTTCCACTCCAGTCATTTGACTGTCTAAGTGGAAAAACTCAGTGACAGTTTCAATTTAATATTGCTAACAGAATTCAGCTGGTGACTAAGAGATAGACACTTTTTTTTTTTTTAAAAGGATCCTAACTACTATAATGACAGCTGAACATCTAAGAAAATCTAATTCTGCTGTTGTTAAATCTAGTAAAGAGTTTTTCTTCTCATTTGGGATGCAGGCACAAATCTCTGAGATGCAAAACATCAGCACGCATTTTAAAGTTGCGTGTATTATTCCTGGAGGGAATAGAATTAGTCTGCTTCATGACAGCTTCTGAGTGTCCTTCATTCCTCCAAGCACCATAACGCAAGTCACTTAAAATATAAGTCTCAGGACTTGAAGATACTGGTCTCTTTGTACAGACTCGTTACACAACATCCAGAAAGTTACTAGTAGTGAGAAATGTCACTGTATTTCCACAGCCTAGATTTCATTTATTTTTGTCATGTTTCTTTTTATTCTAGCTAACACATTTGCATAATTAAATAGCGAGAAGAAAGAAAAGTCTCTAGCTGCTGGATTTCTCTTTTTACAAAACAGGCATAGGAAGTTGGCATAGGTCAGTGTGGTGATTTTTGTTTAGCAGTATGCATGAATTTTGTAAGTCCGCTTAAATTCATAAAGTCCGTTCAAAAAAATACTCTCTGTATTCTCCATGGAGAAGCTGTTGGACAATGAAGAACCAGAAAGAGCTTGGCTGAGGGTGCAGAAAATCTTGCTGGTTCCTGCTTGTTGAACTTGGTGGGTGACTTCATGCTGGTTGAGCTACAGCCCAGGCAAATCTTGTTCCACTGCCAAAGCAGCAGCAAAGGTGAGACGGAGCTCCCTGATGAGCAGGAAGCAGTACAGTCCCGTTACTGTCAGTAACCTGTCTCAGTCCTGTTATTGCTCCAGTAAAGCTGCTGTTGAAGGGGAAGTTGCCTGGGAAAGCAAACATCAAGGAAACTCTCCTGATCTGGTTTAGATCCCCTGTGGCATTTTATAAGGGTATGTTGTAAAGATCAGAGGTCCCACTATTCCAGTAGCCATGCTTCAGAACACTTCAGAAATGGTCTTTGTTAATTATCTGTGAAAGGGATCACAAATTCTCTCTCTGCTTTCCCATGCTTAAAGCATTGGACATCAGCTCTTCTTTGTGTCTTTGTGCTTTGTTATGCAGCGTAAGCTCAAAGGCTGAGCATCCTTTACCCACTGAAAGCACTCGGTAAACTTGTATTATCTACACTGAGCTGGTCCTGCAAGGTGGGAGAAACTTGAGCATAGTTTGTGCCGAGGTCTGTGCTAGATGAAATCCTAATAATGGTTAGTAATAGTACCAGTTACCTACGGCCAATGCTGATAATCTCAGCTATATTGACTTTATCTCTGCCAGACAGTTGTTTTACTGAATGAATCACGTATGTCACTGTGGATCTTTGTTATATGAGAATGAGAAGAAATCAGCATGAATGCTTTCCAGGCTAGTTATGGGTAAGGAGAGTAAATGATTTTTAGCATCTTCACCATCGAGAGGTACTCATATCACTTGCAGAGAGACAGAGGGAATGGAAAACCGTGTAATTCTTGTTACAAACGCATTTCTTGGGTATGACTCTCAGGAATGAAGTGTGACACAAAAAATCCGCGTAAAACTTTACCCGCTGTCAGAATCCCCCAGCACAGTCGCACAAACCTGTTTGGGGGAGCAGTTCCTGTTGCAACAGGGGGTAAAACCCAGCTTGTCCCCATGGTGGGAGGTGAGGGTGTCCAGCTCGGGCTGAACCAATCAAGCCGGCTCCTAGGTGCCCCCATGATAACCACCTCCAGGGCCCTGGGGCGATGGATGCTGTTGCTTTGCCTGTGGGTCCTGCCTGCCATCCTGTCCCACGGGCCCTGGGAGAGACAGGACCCCACAAGGGGTGGAGACTCGGGGACATCCCCATGGCAGCTGGGCAGCGTTGCATTTTGTGGTCTGTGCTAAAGCTGGAGTGGCAGGGAGAGGGTGGGGTCTGTTAGGCTGCGTGGAGCACAGCTCGGGTGCCTTCAGGAAAGACAGAGGTGGGTGCAGGAGACAGCTGGAAATGTTGTGTAAACCCACCACCCTACTCATTATTTCACAGAAAAATAAGGTGTTAAAGGGAGCAGAAAACAGGATGCTCAGACTTTCCTCCCTGCTATGTGAGTGTAGCCTAGCACCGCTTTCTTTAAATAGAGGCTTTCACAGCAAAATGAACAGTTTCAGAAAAACACATCAGCTTTTATGTTTCACATTTCCTCTGATGCTGGAGCAACCTGGTGTAGTGGAAGGTGTCCTTGCTCATGGCAGGGAGGTTGGAACTAGATGATCTATAGGGTCACCCCAAACCATTCTATGATTCTATGAAATGAAGAATCTTTACCAACCTGGTTCCCCTCCTATTGTTTTTGACTCTCACAAGCAAATTTGTTTCATTTCAATCATAAAAGAAAGAGATGCACAAAAAGAACTACAGGGCAAGCAAACAGGAAAGCCTCGAAGGGCATGCAGTGTGTCCCTGCCTGTGCCGTGCTGCCCATGCAGCTTTCCTTCTGCCTGCACATCTCCTTGGGGATGAAATGCCAGCTGAATTCTCTGTAAAAGACAGAGTACTTGGAAATGTAAAAATATTTCAATCTCAATCATATCGCCACTTAAGTGTCCCCACTATGAGTGTCAGGCACGCAGTGGCCTGTTGTGCAGAACTGACTCAAAACCCTCCATGTCAGCATTGTTGTCACTGGTGACAGCCACAGGATGTTAGGAGAGATAAACCAGCTGTACCTTCTTAGCAACTTTTGCCTTCAGTACTTAACAACTGGCTAAAAAAAAAAAGCTTACAGATAAAATTTTGTTGAAGAGTCTTCCAGTGTGGTATTTGACAAAATACATGAGTTCAGTTGGCAGAAATACGTTTAAAGTACAGTATTTGATTACACTGAGAAAAACACCAGTGTTTATACTAGTGAGGATCAGTCAAATACTCTTTGCTTGGCTCTAGCAGATATATGCTGTGGCAATCTCTCCCTGAGGTCGGGGACACTTCGATCATCACTGTCCCACGGTGTTATAAACTATATGAAAAAAAACCAGGCATTATACAAAACAGATTTGTTCTGTGTAAAATGAGTACAAAAAAAATAGCACTTTACAATTTACATCTGTTTAAAGAACCTTGTCATTTTTCTTGTGAAAAATAAAATTGAAGAAGGTTTCCTTCTGTGACATGCATCCTGTATATCCAAACTGGGCAAAAATAAGTTCCAAATGGAAAGCAAGGAACAAGACTCTTCCCAGAGCACACACAGCACTTTTAACTTACTTTTTTGAGCATGTACGGCATAAAATTCAACATTTCAAAGGAACGCATGTCACTTCATGAGGCAGTAGTTCAGACCTAAAATAAGAACCAGTCTTAATTGAAACTGACTTTCTTCGGTAACAGGGGTGCATGCCTCTGTCCCTTACTGGCCTTGTCATGCTTTTTGTCACCAGGGCAAAGCATGAGAAGACTTGCTGTTACAGCCTCAGTGTTTTCAGCTGTTAATAAAGAAGATGAGAATATCTTGCCTGAAACACAAACATCCCCAAACCTTCTGGACTTATATACGCATGGTTTCATGAGACTTTTCCCCTCTGGAGCCTGAAAAGCCATGACGTGAAAGGCTGCGGCAGCTGTCGCTTTGGTTGCCATAGGTTATACCCCTTTCCTGGCTTTGCTGACTTCAGTCCCCCTGAGCCCCCTTGAAAGTGTTGACCGAAACAGCCGCTGCAAAGCTTTGCCACATTGGAGGCAGCAAATGAAAAGGTTATGCTGGGGCAGAAGGATGATGATGGAGGTGGGGAGGAAGGGGGAGATGGAGGGAGCTTTCTCACCACCTGCTGCCTCGTCCCCAGCCGGACTGCTGGCTCTGACATCGCTTGGTCTCATCAGCCAAGTTTGCGTTTCCAGTTAGCTTCTGGAAAGCACCAGTGCACTTGCCCTAGCTGATGTGCACTGGCCTTTGCGGGAAGCGAAAGAGCAGATTTCAGGCTCCTGATGATACGGTTTTACTTCAGCCGTAAGGAAAAGAGTATGAGTAGGAAGAAATGGAGGGGAACTGGAATAAATTAAGGTGGTATTTCACAGCAGCCTGCTATCAACCAAAGATCCTGGCCCTGTTTGTGGTAACATTTGTGGTTTTAGATTTCTGATTTTTGAAGAAGTCACCACAGTAGATGAACTGATTGATCTTTGTATTGCTAAGGAATTGCAACACAGTAAGCAGTCAGTATTATTGGAATAAGTGTATGTTGACAGCTATTAGCCCAGAGAATTATGCGTGCAAATCTGAACAGCCCACTGTATTGGCTCCAGAAGCATAATCCCTGTGCACTAGTCTCTCTAAGCAGTGGTGACTTGATCAAACATTATGGATCCTAACAGGCTATTCCACAGGCTATCCAACCCACAAATTACACTCTGAAAGTGCTTGATATCAGCCACGATAGCTCTGCAGCAAATAGCATAAATCAGCTGTGTATGTGAAACCATTCCCGTGCTGCTTACACGCGAGATATGGGGAACTCCTTGAGTTGCTTCTCTGCTGCAGCCTTTTTATCAGCCTCAGAGCAAGTATTACTTTTCTCAGAGTTCCTTTCAAAACAGTGTTACTGGCCAATCAAACTCTGTGCTTTTAATGAGGCGCAATAGCAGTCCTGCTTCTATGGCTGCAGCATTTGCACCCCGAGTCCCTCGTGGCAGCATGGGAAGCCAAACGTGCCTTTCAGGGTCACCCTTTGTAGGACATTTCTGCAGACCACAAGGCTGTGGGCACCTGTAATGAGCAGGAGCCTCCCACCAGATTGCTACCCAGGGAAGCACCCACCGCAACAGTTTTAATTCAGATGTGGCTGCTGACTGAATATCTTGCCGGCAGTCCTGAGAGGATAAGCGTGTACTTAGTATTCAAAATCCTGTACAGGTTGTGAATTGCTAGCAGGCAAGAAAACGAGGACTCAGCCTTCCGAGAACTGAATTGGTGTGTCCTGAGAACTGTTTCTTTGCTACATTTTTCCATCAAACTCACTACTTCTTAACATAACAGTTCCCATAGGCTTGAGCCCTGGTGCCTCTCTTGGCAGAATAGAGCCGATACGTTCACTCTGAACCTCCAGAACAGCAAACGCAGCAGGGCCGCTGTTAAATTCATGGATTGAATCACGGACAGTGGCTTTCCCAGCTTTGTAAGATTTTGCCACTTCTGATAATAGGGACTCTCTAGTCAAAGCGAATGAAAATGTTACAGTAGCAGCTAAGCCAGTGTCACGCTTCCAAATTTCATACCTTTACCCTACTCCAAACATTTCCATTTCTGGGTGCCAGGTGGCATGCAGGGGGACAGGAGGTGTTTGAGGCATTTGGTGATGCAGCCTGTAGCAGGGAAGCAGCAGTCAGGCCACTGTGTGTACAGCCCCTGTACAGCAAGCGCAGCACTGTCTCCGGGAAGGCTTTGAGCAGTTGCACCCTGCCTTGCAGGTTTTAGCAGAGGAGATCAACTGTGCGAGATGGAGAAGAGCAGTGAGGCAGAGACCAAGCATGGATTTTCACACGGGACATGTGAGACTTGACAGACTCACTTTGTTTCCAGGCACCTGAGTAGTGCTTGCCACAGTTGCTGCAGCCCTGCAGCAGCATCGATGAGACTGCAGATGAGGCACGACTGCTGCTTATCTGACCAGCCACTGCTAACCGATGCCACCTAAACTGGGGTGCGCACACATAACGCTCCTCCTGCATCTCTTCAATGACCCAGGCTAGCTCAGAGGGATGCTTCCCATAGAGGAGTATGTGAATCTAGCTTCTTGTTTCAAATCCAGTTATAAAACTGTATTACAAACCTCCGACAAGCCATGCTATTGTTAGCAAAAGGGTCTTCAGGTACTTCTAACACCAATTAATTTACCAGCCTGCAGCTGCCAAGTGGGCATACAGCTTGTTGTTTCCCTTGTGGGCCCCGGCAGCAGCATCTAAAACAGGTAATTGGTGGGCAGCAGCACAGTCTGCAGCTGCAGGAGTGCACAGCCTGGCCAGGAGAGGCTCGGCAGGCTCACACTGCTGCCCACAGGCACAGCTCTCTGGGGACATCATTACATCAGCGTTATGAGGGATAATGGATAATATTCCTACTGTGGCAGCAGAGGTGATAAAGAAGAGCAGCTGTCTCCCTCAGTGAGGATAAAAGTCAAGTAAAAACAGTCAGAAAAAAGCTGAAGAAATTCGCTTCTGTGACAGTTTTGCTGCACCAGACAGGACACACACCTGTGACTTTCTTACCAAGAAATTTTTGCTTAGGTCTTCTTGTCACCAGATTCACTGGTGTCTCTCTTTTCCATTTCTCTCTGACTTATTTCTTCTTGTAATAGGTTCCTACCTCAAGAGTGTACTTCTTCAGGGCCCAGCCCACATCTTTCCCTCTCGGTCATCCCAAGATTAGAAGCAGCCCACCTACCCTCTCCCCCTGATCTCAATTGCTTTTTCCAGGTCAGGAAGCATTCCTGAGTCCTTAGCCTTCAGCAAGGCTTTTATGTAATATATCTGAAATACTGTCCAAATAATGTCTGGTCTGACTGAGGACAACAGAACTGAAGCCCTGCTTTCAGATTAATAAATCACGTTTAAATACCTCACTGAATGAGGATCTTATTTTCTACAAACATTTTTTTTTCTTTCATCCCCGTTCTATCGTCACTGATTTCTGTTACAGTCTGAGATACTTCCTTAGCATTGTAATAGACGCTGTATTTTTTCTGCCCTTGGAGCAGCATATTAGTTATTTCTTGCGTATTTTCTCTGTTCGCGTTTGTGTTAGCACACCTTTTCTGTGCAACCAAGGTCAAAGGAACTGATTTTTAAGCCAATGTTGCCCTCTAGTGAGCAATGAAATACATACAATGAAATACCTCCACTTTTCGGAAAAGAGACGGGCTGCAAGAGAGCTCTGAGACTTTATTTTCGTCGAGTGGAGTTATGGCATTGAAGTTTTGGGAAGGAATTCATCTGAGGATAGGGGACTATGTGGAGGCCCAAGTACTGAGCTTAAAGTTTTATATGAGCACTGAGACAAAGTATGGAGCCTAAGTTTAAAACGCTGTCCTTGTCAGGGCAGCAGGGACATGCTGTGGGCATTACTCCAGCTGCAGGACTGGAATTGCCTCCAGGTAGGAGAGGAATGGTACGAGTCCTCCAGTACAGCCTGGTTTCCCGTGTGTGTGTGTGTCCATCCATGACTGGCGTCCAGGCAGGAGGGAGCTGTGCATCCCCTCGGGCATCGCTTCCAACTGCTGTTCCCAAGCACCACGTCTGCCCCCCGGGCCACAAGGTGCAGAGGGCTCTTTCCTAGCAGGAAGCCTCTGTGGTGTGTGTGGCCTTGTGAGACAGAAAGGTTTGCTCTCCTTGGGAAAAGGAGTCCTTGCAACAGATTTTGTTTTAAATCCCCAGGAAGTCACTGTTTATGAAGAGCATCTTCTCACAAACCCCTACACGGCTTCACTCACACGTGTGACTCCAGTGGTCTGCTGGGACCTTGTACAGCAGATGGGACTGGAAACATGACTGAATCCTGCTCTTTGTGGAAAGGGTGGGCAGTTCATATTTTAAAAACGGCCACCTGAGTACAAGAAAATACAGGAGGCTAGTACTGTCATGCTATTTCAGGCAGCTGTGAACTTTGACTGAGATGTTACAATTCGGTGCAGAGCTCTTTCCATAAATATTGAATGCTGCAAGACAAAGACAAACGAGAAAAGCCAAGGCCAGTAGGAAGGAAGCAAGCAATAAACCCTGTAATTGTCTATATACACGTGTAGAGTGTATGGGAAATGAGCTCAAAGTGACATTACAGGAAGGAAATTATGACTTGGCTGGTAATACAGAAATGTAATGAGATATATCAGAGAGCTGAAAAGTTAATATTGATGGATGAAATCTGTGCAGAAGGGACAAAGAGAAAAAATTAGAAAAGGTTGCACTGTACATCAAAAGCTTGTGTGCAACTTGCGCAGTATAGGTGGATAACAAAAGAAGTGGTAATGGTGATTTTTTTATCAGTCAAGATGAGAAAGAGAAATAAAAAGAAACATACAGGTTGCTCTAGGTATAGATCACTGACTTCGAATTAAGAGGCTGATAAACTGTGTCTAAAAAAGGTATTAGAGCTGACGGTGTTGCAGAAAGATGAGTATGGTTGTGTCATTGTCACTATACTGACACCTGTTGTCACTACAGAGAAGAATGTTGATTATCAGTGCACTGTTGAAAACATTCCCATTTTCAAAAGGTCATTGAGAAGTAAATGCTTTCTGAATCCAACATTTCCCACTAAGGAAATCATTCTTGGAAGTAGTAATTCATGAACCACTAATGTTCACTGTATTGGTCAGAAGTCAGAGGCACCACAATCTGTGAAGGTGAGACATAGTTATAATGAGCAATAAGATGATTCTTTTCTCAGGTTCCTCTACCCACAGAATCTTCTACAGCTAGGTTCCTTTCTTCTTTAAACATGGTGGCTCTTAAAATTAACAGTAAGAATATTAATGCTAGATTTAGTAGACATCTGCTGAATCCTATGGCTTGCACAGGAATATCCTTCTAAGAATGTAGGTTATTCCAGGTTTGGAAAAGGACCATTTTGAGCATTCCTTTTGAAGGTATTCCGTCTCACATGGGCTGAGTATAAATGCAGAGTGAGAGTGATGATATAGCAAAAGGTTAGAGTGCTTGACTGAAGAGAAAAGTCTTGGTTTCTAGCCCTTGCTCTGCTGAACATCTAATACAAAAATACTCAATAGAGCAGAGCTGGAACCCTGTAACTAGTGGTGTCCCTCAGGGGTCAGTACTGGGCCCAGTCTTGTTTAACTTCTTCATCAATGACCTGGATGAAGAGTTAGAATGTACCCTGAGGAAATTTGCGGATGACACAAAACTGGGAGGAGTGATGGATACACCAGAAGGCTGTGCTGCCATTCAGCGAGACATGGACAGGCTGGAAAGTTGGACAGAGAGGAACCTGATGAGGTTCAACAAGGGCAAGTGCAGGGTCCTGCACCTGGGGAGGAACAACCCCATGCACCAGTACAGGCTTGGGGCAGACATGCTGGAGAGCAGCTCTGTGGAGAGGGACCTGGGTGTCCTGGTGGACGACAGGTTGACCATGAGCAGGCAGTGTGCCCTGGCTGCCAAGAAGGCCAATGGGATCCTGGGGTGTATCAAGAAGAGTGTGGCCAGCAGGACGAGGGAGGTTCTTCTTCCCCTCTACACTGCCCTAGTGAGGCCCCATCTGGAGTACTGTGTCCAGTTCTGGGCTCCCCACTTCAAGAAAGATGAGGAGCTACTGGAGAGACTCCAGCGGAGGGCTATGAGGATGGTGAGGGGACTGGAACATCTCTCCTATGAGG
>Ga0065711_1033293_pt1 | contig 25767 bp, 14 predicted proteins | sample Hoacrofraction12_FD_59098 | JGI IMG/M metagenome (GOLD analysis project Ga0065711, IMG submission 59098) | Hoatzin crop microbial communities from Cojedes, Venezuela - Epithelial fraction 12 v2 (version 2) | ecosystem: Host-associated > Birds > Digestive system > Esophagus > Crop | place...
GGACAAGGTCCTGTGCAGCCTACTGTAGGTGACCCTGCTTCGGCAGGAGGGTTGGACTAGATGACCCACAGAGGTCCCTTCCAACCCCTACTATTCTGTGATTCTGTGAACACTGAACTGCTAAGTGAATTAAAATGAAAAAGTACGTTCTTATGCACAGCTAGTTGTCAGATGGCATAAAAGTGTTAAACTGATTCCAAAAATATCAACAGTCTGAATGCATGCTTGCATTAAAAACTTTTGCGTTTAAAAAATTCACCAAACAATATTCTTTAGAACACAGAAGATGTATTTCTGTGCTGTTAAAATAATCGTATGAGTCTTGAGTAAGAATTTTGAATCTGACAGTGAACAAATACAAATTAATAATTGAATATATAAGGCTTTTACTAAAAGATTCATTCTTATTGTAGTAAGTGTGATTATGGCTTTGCCATGCTCTGAATAATTTTATTCTGATTAATTCTATCATTTTAGGGCACGGAGAAATATGCCATGAAACAAGGAATGAACTAGCAGATGGTTTGGGGTTTGGTTTTTTTTGGTTTTTTTTTTTTTGTGTGGAATTAACTTCAGTACATATTAGTAAAGATATTAGTAAAATATATTAGGTAATGTTAGTGCAATTACTATTAAAATACAGGTAAGATTAATATCTTACTATCTATAAGTTAGTAAAATTATCTTTAGGTAGTAGATACTACAAAAGGGTATCTCCTAATTTTACATAAGGCATCTTTTCTGCATTAATGAAGTAAGAGCTGACTTCAGTTTTCAGAAAGAATAGACATGAAACCTTGCAGCAATCTTATTTCACAAATGACAAGCAAAAGGAATTGCAAAATTCCAAAAGTCTGCTGCAGTAAAGCGGTGGAGGGGTTTTTTTTTTATTTCATCAGTCTTCTGAACAGTCTCTTCGTTGTCTGGGTATTACTTGCCAGGGAAATTTCTTGGCCAAATTTTGTCATAAGCTGTGTACAGCAAAAGCTTTGTGGTTCTACCAGTTACAAAAGTCAGCGGCGTAGGAGCAGCTGTGATGTGCAAGGGGCCTGTGCAGTCCTCGGTGGCCCACGTAATGCAGGGCCGTGTTCCACACAGGCTATGTGCCTGGAGCTTTCTGCAGTAAATCTGTTTGCGATTCTTGCGGAATTAAAACCCTGCTCCCTGGAGTATTGTTGGAGATAAGATTGTCTCTGAGAGGGTAATAACTTGTTTAGATCACTTGGTCCTGTAGGTAATAATATTTTTTTCCATACAGAGGTGAAGAAATGAAAATAAAAGCCAAAGTTGCTTACAGGGGTCAAATGGAAAGTGAGTGGTAAAGCAAAAAATATAATCTGTGTCTTTTTGACTGCCATTCCCCTTTCTAATCAGGGGTGCATACTGAAGCATGTGCTAGTGCACATAGGGGGAATCAACACAGAAAGGCTGTTTGCAGAGGTATGCTGGCTCTGGTTACCGCCAGTAATCTGAAGAGATCTGCTATAGTCCTTCACACAAAGTTTTGGAAATTTGTTTACTTTCAAATATACAGTGAATTTTCTAGAATAAAACAATTTCAACAGTAAAATATCAAATGGAATTATTTTTTTGCATCTGTCGTGATCAGTATTGTTAAGGTTTGTGAACAATTATGTAGTTACGTAAAAACAGCTATTGCATGAGCCAAGATAAATTCCAGTACAGTCCTGTTAACTTCACTGGTAACTCGTGATTTACACCAGCTATTGCTCTAGGCTGCTGTGTTTCACCCTGAGGTGTTCAAAAAACCCCATAGATAGATGAGCACGTACTGTTTGTAAAGTGTTAGATGCCAAGGGTAGCAAAGTATGAAAGTGCCATTAGTTCTAGTTTTAGGCGAATTTCCAGTTTACTGGTTACTGCTGACGTTGAACAGCAGTTCCAGTCCGCCTGGAGGTAGTGTAGTGCAGTAGGTACAAAGGTTTTATCTTTTATCTAAAGTAATTTTTACTGACAGTCCTGTGACTGTGCTGCTGCAGTGCTTTGTAGTATAGCACTTCTAGTGAAAGGATTGCTACCAGAATTTCTGTACTTGTTTTAGAGTTGCCAGAAACACCTGCCTCGAAGGGAAGTTTAAAAAGACTGAAGGATTTTTGACCATGAAAATTAATGTTAAGACAGGTCCTTTTTATATACTACAAACTGCTTTAAAATAAACATACATGTTCTGAAAGGAGGAAAAATATTTTGTTCTCATCTCCCTATGGGTGTGTTGACCTGCATGGAGATGTTATTGGCAGTCCATATGATGGTTCACTTCTGGCAACCTAACCATCGTGTGTTCCTACTAAAAGCAGGTGGTATTTTTAGAGAGCATAACATTAATATCTTATATTTTTTCAACCACTTTATATTTTGCTTTTAAAAATCAGATCTCTCGAAATGCAAATTTTAAGCCAGTCTTTAAGTTGGTAATGTGCAATTCATCATAATATAAAAATTATTCCATTTTCTCACCACCCTTGGGTGTTTCAAATTACATTTTTTGACAACCAAGTAGACTGGTATTTATTCCTATGCATATTTATGTTAAACTTTAATGTTGGAGCTCTGATCTTTATGCCTGAGCTACAGGACCATCTTTGTTACTAAAAGCTTTATAAATACCGAGAGAATTAATTTTGTTATACAAGTTCTATTCTATTCTAGACTTTTTCCCTCTGTAAAGCAGGCAATTTAGTGTTGGTTTTTTGATTCTGTACTCCTCCAGGTGAAAAAAGCATCTCCCACACCCTTCTCTTCCTTTTATGGGAATGATCCTAAAAATAGCTTATGCCAAAAGTGTATTGGAAGATATCATTCATAGTTAGTTCTTGAGTATTTTTGCAAGATCTTTTGTTCAGCAAATAGAAACATGTGAATTACTCTTCCCACCTGTGAGTTGTACCATCAGGTCTCAAAAGAATCACTTGCAGTCATTCCAAGATGTGTGGCAAATTATGTGCTGGTATTACCTGCTGGCCCCAGAAATGTTATGTGTGGACAAGGGGGTTCACCTCCATATTCTAGAAATCTGATCACACTTAAGACCTGATACTTCAGCTAGACAAACGTAACTTGGAAGGTTTTTCAGATACGTACCAAGATTAGATATCAGAAAGGTTGATCAGCAAGTTGTATTTACTAGCTATTTAGTCATCAAAGTAAATGAAGTAAACTACTCTTCTATTTCTCCTTCAGTTTGCAGTCCCACTGTAGTGATATTTTGCGATTTCCTGGAATCTAGGAAAAGAAATTGTCCGAAAGCTGACATTAATTAGTGTATTTTTATTATCAAAATGAAACAAATGGAAAAAGTAAAGAAAACACTTCTGGAAGAATAGTCAGCCACATGCTGGACAATGCTTCTACACTAAGATGTGCGATTACATCTGCAGAGATTTGCACTCTCACACGAGGCCTCTAACATTGCTGTTGCTACAAAGAAGAACAGGAGTGTGGTTGCTATGTTGTGCTTTACCATCTGGTGAAATAGCGACATGGGCATGAGAAGCCTAAGTACGTCGCCATTTTTCACGTGGTTTTGTGTATGAGTAGCTTAGCTTCCTGAAGTAACAGAATTGGTCCCATGATAGAGTTGTTCAGTGTTTGTGGAATTAATAGTGCTCCTTGAAGTAAAAAGCTTTGCCAAAGAATATTTTGTTGATTTTTTGATATTGGTTTTTAAAGAGAACATTTTTATCACACAACTTGTGTAATACAATAATAAAATAGTTGTTTATAATACTTCTATTTAGAAGTCTTCCTTTCTTTGACTGGAGTATTTCATTTTCTATGTAGACCGAAAGGATGCAGAGGGCTGGGAAACAGTTCAGCGTGGAAGGCCTGTTCGATCTCGATCCACAGCTTTGGCAGCAAAACCTCCTGTAGCTGCAGAATCACAGAAGTCCAAAGGTGACGGTGACAAAGAAAATGTCATTTCGCCACCATCGGAGAATAAGTGTGGGGGTTCTCTCACTGACAGCGGTGCATCCAAAAGCACGGAGCTTGTACAGAAGGATCCTTTACATCAGTCTGAAGACCTTCTTACTGAAAGGACGCAGGTCAGTACAATTTTGAGCCATTTTCTAACCTTAAATCCTGCAACTTTTTCTTTAGAGCATTTTCTAAAGGTAGTGCTGTCTACAGCTGTTATTCACTAACCAGATTGGAAAGGGATTTAAAAGTAGTGGCTGTTTGTTACATTCATGGAAACACATTAAAGTGTTGACACAAATAGGCAAGTTAAAAATCATGAGATGAACCCTGTGTTTTACAATGCGTTGGACATGTTTTCCAAAAACTCAGCATTAAGCACATCTCATACATAGAAAACTTCAGGTAGAAAGATCCAACTTTCACAAGGTTATGAGCAGCTGAAAGTGTCTGTACATGGAGTTATCTGCATCACTCACTGTAAGGTTGCCAGGTATTTTGTTAAAATCCTTATGGTTATAAAGAAAAAATCCTTTTGACTGACTCAAAAAATCAGTATGTTACATTTAGTTGATTTTGCATATGTCGCTTGTTAGTTCCCAGCACACGTCTCGGAAGACAATGGGAGCACTGGCACACTGTTGCAAGAAGATTCTTTACAAACAGTTCCTGAGATGCCTCCAGTTCTCACAAATACTGACTGTACTTCAAAAACCCTGCAGATTAAGGAAGCTTCCCCTCTGAGCACTGATAGTGTAGACCGACATCAAACAGAAAAAGCTGAAACTGAAATGGATCCCTCAGATATTTCAAATGTGAGTGCTGCCAGATTGGTAAGAAATCTCATAAGATTTCTGAGTAAATAATAAATAGAAGTGTTAATTTTCTCATTCGGTGTTGCACACTGTTTATTGTTAGCCTGCGATAGAAATTGTAGAAAACTCTGTAAGTTACTTAATGTAGAAAAAATTATCTGTTGCATGGATACTTATTATGGTAGGCTTTAATTACTGTAAAGTTTTGAACTTGAAGAAAGATATAAATGCATTATTTGCAATCAAGAGATCTGTGCTCTTATTCCTTTTTTTACATATGTTTGCCATAATTTTTCATTTCCTTCCACTATCAATCATCTTAAGTCAGACTCTCATTAAAGTCTTACTCCATTTTTGCTAATTATTCAAACTGGAATCACATGGGATATCAGAATTCTGTTAAAAACAAATGTAGCCCTCTGCCTTTTAAGACTAGCCAAACAGCTCTCTTGGGTATTCCTGTGCAACCAGCAATCTGGACGAATGCCATTCTTAAGCAACAAATGTGAAGTCAGTATTCTGTTTTTATGTGGCTTCCCAAAATGAACGTCCTTCTTGTCTGTAGAAATCTGCAGGTCACTCTGGGATTCTCTTGAGTGGAGAATTGCAGTAATGCTATGTAAAATCCAGGTTATACTTTCAGGTTTGGTTTTGTTTTGTTTCAGAAATGAGATTAAAATTCTGATCTGCAGTGGTTTTCCTGTAAATTGCTTTCCCTTTAACATCTTTTATAAATTGGACTCCTGCTAGGTAATTTCTAAGTCAAGTATCTGTTTTTAGAGCAGATTTCTAACATCTCATCCACTAACATTGTTTCAGATTCTCAGTTATTAACAGTTCAGGATGCTGACAGTGTGGTAGGATCTGTGTCTCTTGTGAGCATTGTACTGCTCGTGATGAGACTGCATTGAACAAGCAGATTTGTGTTCTGTGGCACGTTGTTTGGTAGCCAGAGTGGAAACGAACCAGTTCATGCTGGACATTGGAGAGGGAGAACACGATCAGTCGGCGTATTCAGGCTTACAGTCTTGCCTAACTATCTTGTCACTCATGTTGAAAACCAAGTATAGCCTGAGATTCCATAGTATTAACTGCAGTAGAGTTTCCAGATACAGTTCGTCTGCAGATCCATTTTTTTAAGTAATACTTTGGAGCAAGGTTCCTTTTCTGGAGGTAACAACATGGCATGCCATTACTGTTTCAAAGTATGTGTTGCTTAGTCCCTAAGATGTGGTATTTACAAGAATAATTAGAGAAGAATGGTCTTTGTTGCTTTTAATGACACTGTTTGTGTAATACGGTTTGGAATAATGTGAATGATAATTAATTTCTTAAGTGTTTTGTGTAGCTGTTAAATGATTTAATAGTTGCTAACAGTTTTAGTGGGGTTTATATTTCAGCTACCTTCACAGTATTTAGCAGCAAGGAACTACAAGTAACTAGAAGTTGAACAAAGTGTTACAGAATTCATATTAACTATGTGGAAACCACTTTTTTATGGCCACTTCTGATTTTGAGGGTTTTTTCTGGTTTCATGTTTCCTACAGTCTATGGCAGAAGTCCTTGCTAAGAAGGAAGAGTTAGCAGATCGCCTGGAAAAGGCAAATGAAGAAGCCATTGCTAGTGCTATCGCAGAAGAGGAGCAATTAACTAGAGAGATTGAAGCAGAGGAAAACAACGACATTAATATCGAGACTGACAATGATAGCGATTTCTCTGTGAGTGTTCGATTTATTTTAAAGTGCCCAACTTCAAGCTGTCTTTGTCAGCAGAGTATTAGTATAGAATTTGGTAATGTTTGGTTTTGCATTAATACAACCTGTTTTATATGCAAAGTAAGTAAATAGTGTGGTGTAATGATTATACAGTATTGTCTAAGGTATATTAGTTTAGTCTTACTAAACTCAGCAGCCCCATGCTGCTGAGTGGTACAATGTCCTCTGATACTCCAGTTGTTGTCCTGCTGCCTACTTCTGTGTGCGAAACTGGGGGAGCTGGGACTTGGTATTTCCGTTGTTGCCACACAGGAGCTACTCTAGGTGAAGCAGAAGTCACCTTTTCTACTATCAGGAGCAGCATCTGTCTTTGAGATGGCTAATTCAGTTTGGAAACATTGCTGAATGTCACTGATTTGGCACTTTTTAATATGTGTGTACACCTGCACATCAAGGTTTATGTTTTTACTGTCTGGATCATATTAAATTTCAGGCTAGTGTGGGCAATGGAAGCATATCTTTCTGCGGTATGTCTATGGACTGGAATGATGTTCTCGCAGATTATGAAGGTAAATTTTCAGATATTACTGTGCTTAGGTTGACATGACAGCAAAATTTAGAAAATGCCCATTTTACTTATGGGAAGTTAAGGTTTCAGAAGATCCCTCTAACATCTGGATTATATTCCAAGTTATGTTATTTTTTATGCTATTTCCTTAGAAAAGATGGACTTAGGTGTTCAAACTATCTTTGTGTCTTTGTTATTAAGTGCTCTTCCCCATCTCTCTATTAGAATTAGAAGATTTGTTACCCAGTTTTATCTTAACATTTGGATAAAAGCGTAATAAAATTATTAAGCATTGAAAGTGCACAGGGATTAAAGATGCTTCAGTCTGTGTCTGCACCTTACTTAGGCTCAAGAGAACCCATTAGAGAGAGAAATTCAAGAGTAACTAAGCCTCATTAATTGCTCTTCTCCCAGAAACATGTGTTTAAATTATCAAAGTCTTTGTTTTCTTTCCATACAGCTCGTGAATCGTGGCACCAGAGTAATTCTTGGGGAGACAGAGTGGAAGAAGAGCCTGCTCGTCCGCCTGGACATGGAATACACATGCATGAGAAACTGTCGTCACCATCACGCAAAAGGTTTTAGAACTGTTATCTGTCTTCATCAGCCAAACTCATGGCTGCCTGAAACTGTTCATAAATCTACTTTCTCTAAGTCTGTGGATGGCAAGCGTTGCAGAAATCAGTATATTATTTTCATAACGAACTAGGCTCATGGTACCTTGTCTAGTAAATAAAGACTTGAAGACTAGAAGAACAGTGTTTATATTTAGGGGAAGCAATTGCCTTCCAGTGGCCTGTTTGTTTTCTCTTACTGAAAATGACATAGAAATGTTTGCAACACTGTCAGTTAGTGTTGTCTCACTTGCTTTTGCTCTGCTTTGTTTTTTGTTAAAAGAACAATAGCAGAATCCAAAAAGAAGCATGAAGAGAAACAAATGAAAGCTCAGCAGCTGAGAGAAAAGTTACGTGAAGAAAAGACACTGAAGCTTCAAAAATTAATGGAGAGGGTAAGCTTTCGCTTTCTGTAATACAAAGGAGCCAGTCTGTTGCCATTCAGAAAAGCATTTTTTTCCACATGGCCTAGAAGTGATAGAGGTTAAAACTAGTGGTGAAATGAAATTTTCCCCTGAGTTCACGTCGTTTTCGCAGATGACTTGTGCATCGCAGATAGGAAAGCAGTCTTTCAAATCATGAACATCTGAGAGAGTGTTGTTGACATACTATACTGACTCGGATTCAGGGAGGGTGTGATAAAAGTAGAAATGTGTTGCATGTATCCGACATAAATGCTAAAACTGATCAGACTGAAGCAGTTAGCAAATCAGTGTACTTTGGGTTAAACTTAATGCAGGCTTTGTGTAGGGCATCAGAATGTTTTATTACTGTAAATAAAGCTTCAAATATTAGAAAATTCTGAGGAAAAATCAGGCCCTATTTTCAGTGACTGTATTGTTAATGAATTTACTCCTTGTATATAGGAGAAAGATGTACGGAAATGGAAAGAAGAATTATTAGATCAAAGGCGCAGGATGATGGAGGAAAAATTACTCCATGCAGAATTTAAACGTGAAGTGCAACTACAAGCAATTGTGAAAAAAGCACAAGAGGAAGAAGCTAAAGTAAGTTATTTTGTTTTAATGGGTAACTATTTAATAGTTATGCTTGTGCATGTTTTGTACCTCGGAGTGTCTGTGAGTAGTTTGTGAAAGATGGTGCAAGTTAGTTATGAACACATGTGAACTGTGAAGCGGATAAATGCTGATCTCTAAACCAGGCAATTTTTCTCTAATATGATTTTAAAATTAATTAGCTATTGTTAGCTGTCATGGTGGGTTGGACTGGAAGAAAAGGTGCGTTGAAATAAAGAGCTGATAGTCATTTTTGCTGCTTTTGTTCCTCACAGAGAGTATGGCAGCATTTTCAGTGATAACTGGTGCTCCTGGAGGGAGTAGAAGATCTGATTATCAGTTCTTTGCTTTCCAGCATGTAGAGTGAGAAGTGGGGAGAGCTTATTGCTCATCTGCTTTGTCAAACATCCACTCTAGATCCAGCATTCGGTGTCCTTAGATAGTGGTTGTGTTGCTGTGTTTTGTATTGCTAATACTGTTAAACAGTTGGAAGGAAGTAGAAACCTACAGCACATGGCAGTTATTCTAAAGTAAATCTTTTGTTAGTGCTCTTCTGACTTTAATACATAATTTCAGAAGACAAGCACTAGATGAATGCTTTTTGGTTTACCTTACTTGTATTACTTTGATAAACATTGTCGTGGTTTAAGCCCAGCTGGCATGAGCTCCCTGCCTAGCCCCAGTCAGGTGGGAGAGAGAACTAGAAGTGTAAAAGTGAGAAAAGTAGTGGGTGGAGATAAAAACAGTTTAACGTTTGTGGGGGGGGTGGGGAGAATAATTGTAAGGAAAATAACAAACGGAGAGAAATAATACCCAGGAAAGAGAAGTGATGCAAATGAAAAGAATTGCTCCCCACAAACCAACCGATGCCCAGCCAGGCCCTGCGCAGCAGGCCCCTTGGCAGCCTCCCCCCCCAGTTTTATGGCTGAGCACGACGTCGTGTGGTGTGGAAGATCCCTTTGGTCAGCTGGCTGCGTCGCCTCCCAGCTTCTTGTGCACTCCCAGCCTACTCGCTGGCGGGCAGTGTGAGAGGCGGAAAAGGCCTTGTCTCTCTAAACACTGCTCAGCAATAACGAAAACATCCCTGTATTATCAACACTGTTTCCAGCACAAATCCAAAACATAGCCCTGGACCAGCTATTATGAAGAAAATTAACTGTATCCCAGCTAAAACCAGCACAACATAAATGGAATATTTTGTTTTAAAGGCTGTTTTTGTTCAAGTAAAAATACATGCACCTCCTTAAAACTAAAATGTTGCATTATATGATGAGCATACATTCCAGCTGTGATTGATGCAGCCGTTCATCCGTATTATTTAAGATAAGCACAACAAAACTGATTTAGCTTTCTTACGTAGTCGCTGTTTCTGTCTCTTGGATTAAAATGAATTCTAGATTACCTAATTCAGTCTAAAATACCTTCATTATTATTTCATGACACCGGTGTGACTTCTATAATCACATTAACTAAACCACACTTGCCATAATTCCCCAGTGAAGCAGATGTTTGAAGTGTTGAGTGTGTTTAAATGTGTAAGATCTGCTGCCTCTTGAGGTTCTTGTGTTCTGGAAACAGAGGTTAATTGGGCCAGGAGGCTTTAGAGAAATAGCACAACATGGCTGAAGACCATGGTAACTGTTGCTGCCCAACTGGTTGTCCAAATTCCCAGTGCTTACTTGTTTGCTGAACATGAAATCCATTCTGTAAATGAATTCTAGTCAGCAAACAAAGCAACAGGAATATCCTACTACCCTTTACATGATCTGTTGTTGTCCGTGTATCTTCTCTTTACTCATTTCCTCTATGGATTCAGACAGATCATGAACTTTGAATACAGCAAAAGAGTTTCTGTTTCAGTCAGAGGTTTGAGTATGATTTATAGCTGATAAATTTTTAGGGTTTTCCTCAATAACTTTGGTTCTAAAATCTTGATTTTATTAAATCAAAGTTAGGTTAAATAAGAGTTTGTTTTTTCCCATCCATATAAATTTCTAAAGCATTTGCATTTAGAAGCCAAAAGTTGACAAGAATTTTGTTCAGCAGCCTTGTAGCGAGGACAAAATATTGATTACCTTCATGAACCTAAGTAGTAGAAAATCATATTCTTAGTTTATCTGTTAAAGTACTTTGAAGTTAGCCTGTTCATATTACTTATGTATTGCACTGTCTTCCTGTGGTTGAAAAAAATAACGTGTTTGTGAAATAGGCTATACCGATTATAAATATTAACACACTGAGCGAATTAGTTTTTCTCTTATTCATGGTATGTATAGTTTCACATTTTTGTTTGGCAAGTACTAATATATCTAAAGTTAGAACAAAAGACCTTTTGGATTCTGCTAGCACTTACGTATTTTACTGATTTATCCAGCTTGGTCTTAGCATTCCACATTTTGTGAATGAGAGAATAGACTAATGAAGTCTCATTGCTGAGAAGACTGGGAAGATTTTCCTCATATTTACCCAGAGTTTATTGGTTTTCTGATACACTTCAGTTTCTGTCTTTTATATTCCGTAGGTTATCTTCTTTGAAAAGAACCAAAGCCACCACCACCCCCCAAAAAAAAAAACAAAACCAAAACAAGCAAACAAAAAAAAAAACCAACAAAAAATCAAAGCCCTATTCTGAACCTGGTAGCTTTCCAGCCCATTCCGGGAAATGTCCCACCAGTTTAATTAACAAATGGATAATTAACAAATGGATGGAATCACTAAGAATGAAACTTATTTCATCTTCTCAGATCTTTCCTTACACTTCCTGATTATTTGCAGGTGAATGAAATTGCATTTATAAACACCTTAGAAGCTCAGAACAAACGTCATGATGTGTTGAATAAACTAAAAGAATATGAACAACGTTTAAATGAATTACAAGAAGAGCGTCAACGAAGACAAGAGGAAAAACAAGCACGTGATGAAGCAGTTCAGGTATAGTATGAGCTGTAGTTGCAGGGGGACAATGAAATGCGCCTTTGTTTTTTGTTTCAGTTGTGCAGTCTTTGTTGCTTTCTATCCTACCTCCGTTGTTCAGCTTCAGAGAAGTATACTCTAATATGTTTCTCCTTTATAATGTTTCAGCAGTAAGGGAGAGAAAGGTAAGTCTTAACGTCGCTGTAGCAGAGGTATTATAGAGCCTGAGTAGATGATTCACGCCTGTCTTAAGCTTGTTTAAACATACTTGTTACTCCATTATAAGAAAATCCTTGTATTCTCATAGCACTTAAAACTTTGAGAAAGCAGAAAAATATTCCTGATCATATCCCTACTGTAATAATTATCAGATTTTTCACATGATCACTGAAAACCATAATGCAAATGTGTTTGTGTTCCTGGAATCCTGGTGTGAGTTGGTTTTTTGGGGGGGTTTGTTGGTTTTCTTTAATACAGCATTCCAATACTGAGTTTTCCCAGCCTTATACATCCCCTTTTTTGAGACTGTTCTCTGTGTTAGAATCTGAAACACGAGTTGTTTTCTTCTGTAAACTCCTCCTCCCTCTGTGCATGCCTCGGTTCGCCACAGCTGTAGATCACCTGTGAATCCAGCTTCTGCCAGAGCATAGTACTTGGCATTAGCAGCGGAGGTTCTATCTCTTTGTTGAAAAATGGGTCGTGTGCTGACTTCAGTGGCTCAGAGGCCATTTTTGAGACAGAAGGTACTCCAAAAGTGCTGGATAAAACTCTGAAAGAATATATTAATAAAAGTTTCTGGATTTTCAAGGGCTGATTGCACTGTCAGTGAAAAGTACCCTTCCAGATTGTTTATAAAAATCTGATCTCGGTGATCCCGGTTTTTGTATATTCAAGAATGCAGCTTTCCTGGAATCCCTTTCTGGGATTTTGGGTGTCTTTAACTCTTGCTTGTCTCTGCCATTTTTTTTAGTCCTTTCCTGGGTTGTAGGTATTAGGCTGGTCTTAGGCTGATAGTTAACTAGAGCAAACACTGCAGACAGGCTTGTCAAAATCTGTTTTGTTTTATAACATCATTCAGATAGTTTCCAAATCATAATTTAAATATTAATATTCCACGGGGACATATGTTATTTCTACATCGCGTCTGTCCTGTAGGATGTTTAAGACGTTTTCACTACTCTCATGAATGAAGTAATTTTACAAGCTTTTATAGTGGATAGACTTTTTCAAGGTGAACAAAAATACATGGCCAATTAGTGTGTAGCTTAGTTCATACACCTGTGCTTTCAGTGTATGTTCAAGCTCCTGAATATACTCATATTTGCATATTACTTCTTTATCTAATAAAACTGCAGTTTTTACTCCATCATGAAAGTGAGATATAATTCTATAAGCAGGTGTTAAAATACACTTTCTGTTAATTCCTTTTTTTGTTTTTTCCTGAAAGAAAAGTTAAAATTTATTTTTCTATGACCAGGAGCGCAAAAGAGCCCTCGAAGCAGAACGGCAAGCCCGTGTGGAGGAGCTGCTGATGAAGAGGAAAGAACAGGAAGCACGGATTGAACAGCAGAGACAAGAGAAAGAAAAAGCACGGGAAGATGCGGCACGGGAGAGGGCCAGGTAACTTCGCAATAATTTTGTTGGTTCCCCACCCTTCACTGTTATCCTTTCCAGCAAACTGCAGCCTCTCTATAACAGTACCTGCTTAGCTCTTCAGGCTTGATAATTGAAAAAGTAACATTAATAAATTTTCTTGGTGAACGATTTGAAAGAAGAAATCGAGTGAATAATAAATTCTGTAGTAGATTTTTGTATTCCTTAGATACGTGCGCAAGATAACATGCAAGGCTGTATTTTATTATATTCATGTTAGTTTTATTGCTAACAAGACCTTTTAATAATTTGCCTTTTTCATATTTTAGCTTAGTTTTCAAAGGAAGCAAGATTAATGCCTCTGCGTTCCCCATTTCCTCCACTCTCCAGTAACTTTTGGACTTACTGGCATCAATTTGAGTTCACCTTGTTGTAGACACCAGAGATTACATTTGTGAAGGCCAAAGCCAGGAAATCAGGCTTCATTAATTCTGCTGCCTGTGAACTACGTGTTTTATGGTTTTTTTGCCCATAATCAGTAGTTCACAAAGGGATTTTCATATGGGCTCCTCTCTTTCTGTTGAGCGAAACATGCGGTGCACAGAGAATGAGTGTTGGGTGGCATTGTGGTTTGTGACAGAGTTCTGCTTTGAAGTCTGATTCAGGAAAGCTGCTCTCTGCTTATTGTTTAGTTTGCCAAATTCTGTTTGTATTCACCTCCTGTTATTCCCTTCTTTCCCTGCAGTTCCACTGCCATAAGCATTCCATAAAACCTAAATAGAAGTTACATTTTTTTCTATGATGTGTTCACTAATGATTCTTTAAACAGTTTTATTTTCACAGCTTGTTTTCTTCAAAACTGTCATGAGGAGTTCTTTTTTTTTCTTCCAAGTAAGATATTCAGAAATGTATTGATCACCTTCTTTCATGTTGCAAAATCACGAGTAATTCAAGCTTGACATCATGAAGAGATTCAGCTTTCAATTAGATGTTTAAATCTAATAAATCGTGGACAGGATCTGTGTGGCCTTGCTGAGGACTTCGTGGACCTTTCCTCAATACATTGACCCAAAGTCGCAATGAGATAGAGTGAGTTGGAAGGGATCCTTCAGGATGTTGTTCTCATTCACAGACACTTGAGGAAGATTAGGACTAACAGGGAGAATTTGGGTTATGCTGTTTTGGAAGATGGGACACTGCATGTCTAGGGTTTCTTAAGTCTTTCTGAAATTCGAGGAAACTCACAGTAAGCAAATGTGAGATAATTGTCCCATTGACATCTTTGCCTTCTGAGGTCTAATAAAGTTAGAACTTGGGTGAAGGCTCAAGGCGTGTAATACTTTGCTCTTTTTGTTTAATCAGTTTTAAATCTGTCACTTTTGTTTGTTGGACCCCACTTCTTTTATTGTGACCTGTGCAGGACAGCAGTTTCCATTTGGCTACTGTTAGTACTGTGTTTCAGCAAACTTCCTCTGTACTTGCTACTATAGCACTGGCTTTTCAAATGCTTTGTATTTGATACTGCACTATCGTGCTTGCATTTGTTTTTCTTTGCCAGATGCTGATTGTGTAAGAGAGATTTTTTTTCCGTTTTTTTTGTTGTTGTTGTTGTTGTTTTTTGGTGTTTTTTTTAATAATTTGGGGAAAGAGTAGGAAAGAATGTATGTGTGGTGCCCTACAATCTGGTGATTGTGTTAAGTCTTTGCATCTCCTTAATAACAGTTCTGAGGTTTCTCTAACATAGTAGAATTTGAGGAGGATTCAAAGTGTCTTGGTTCCGAAGCTAACAAAGCTGAGCTTGACGGGAAGCTGGCTGCACTGTCCCTTCCATCTTGGACTTTGGCACGTTTTGGTGGAACCTCAGGGGTATCGTTTGGTGGTTTGTTTTCTTGGGGTTTTTTTCCTGCTGCTAGGATTTGCCTCTTATCCTGAAGATTTAATACTTGCTGGAATGAGTAATTCTTCAGTATAAACTTTACTGTATGCATCTGGTGGTGATTAAAGCATCTGTATGAAAGGAATAGCATACTTAAAACTGACTTTAAAAGCCTCTCTGCCCTTACGGTACATTAACTTGATTCCAGTAGAGTTTCAGATGTAATTTCAGAGTATTTTATATTCCAGAGAGTTGAAATCCATAATATGGAAAATTTTGTTCTTGTCAATAGAAATCATAAAACTGCATAATGTAACCTAATCATGTAAAAAACATGCTTTTCAGAAGGGCTTCTACAAGAATAATGCTGATGGTCTATAAACAGAAATTTTAGAATTTTGGTTCAAATATTACTAATCCAAAGTATGCAATGATATTAATTTGTCCTAGTTTGTAGGATTAAACAACAATTTTAAAACGCATACTGAAAGAAATAGCTAAAGCAAGCTTTGGGTTTGGGTCATGTTGTGATTTGTTTCAGCTCATAGTGTGAGTCAGGAGCTCTTCAAAACAAAAAAAACAAAGACTGTAGTTCAGTCTTTCTTTATATACCTCAGGGGGGATAGCACATAAACTACCTAATGTTTCTCATCCATCATCTCTTCTTCCCCCACCCCCCCAGTGATTGGAAGAGTTCACTTATACTTTCTGAAAGAACAGTTGTGCGTGGTGTTTATCGTTAGACTTGCTTCTGCCCCCATCGTCTTTCCTGTCTACTTTTATATCTTCTGTGGCTTTTTGTTTTAAAAAGTTGCTTTATCTGAGCCGTCTACTTTTACTGAAATGGTTTTGGTTTTTTCTATGAGTTAAAAAACCCAAACAAACAAAAAAACCCCTAGAAATCCACACAAAACACAAACCACTGTGGTTTGCATAATACTCTTTATGTTATCCTTTCTAGTTTTATCACTCAAACTACTTTAATTTTAAAATGCCTTTTAAAAAGACGGCTAATGACTTTGAGTGGCTTCTTCATTGCTCCGTTTTACTCAAAGCTTTCGTTACTTCTTTTGGCCGTTCACAGCTGCCGGACTTCTGCAAGTGCTTCTCTCCCATCCCAATTTTTTTTTTTTATTTTGTACAAACAGCACGAGTGGCTGGCTTGCTTCCTTGTGAGGGTTTAATAGCTCCCTTGGCTTACTGATCACTAGGAAGTTGTTACTGATGAAACTGTTGTCTGCAGGTTTCCATTTAATAGTTGTAGTAACAGATCAAATTATACATCTTGTTCTTTTCTCAGACAGAAAAAAAGTCTTAATCTCTTCAGTAGGATGATGCTTAGGGGATTCCCAGGCTCTCACTGACATCCACACGCACGACACCCTGTGCTTCAGCACGTTTCTGGGCGAGGGAAGGAGAGTTGCTAACAGTGAAAAGGACAAGTGAAGTTTGAGGCATGATTCGGAAGAGGGATGTAGGGCAGACAGGTTCAGTGCACAAATTACGTCCTGGCTGCGGTTATGTGCAGAAGGTGACAGTAAGGTAAAAGCCTAATCTTGTTGCTGTCCTTTGGTATATTCAACATTTAGAATTGCAGGATTCTAGAGCATCAGTTTGTCACTCCTACTGATACCTGCAGTATCATTTGATGTTGGTCAGAGTTTCAAATCTGGAAGTTTATATATTCAAACTTCCAGAGATTATCATTTTTATAAAACACAGTGCCCTCACTGATGTTTGGTTTTAATTTGATTTGCCGTTGTACGCCTCCCCTTTGGGTCGCTGACAGTAGCTGTTGGCTGGAGAATGCTCATGGTGGCAAGGTATCACATTCATCACTGTTTTGCAGCGTCGTGTTTACTGTCATTGCTCTGGTTTGGACTGAGGTACGGTCCAGGTTCTGCCACGAAGGTTCAAGTGTCTGCCTGAATTAAATCACTGAAATTAAAGCATCTGTGTTCTCTGTTAACTAAGTTGCTTTCTGTTGTCTTTCTTTTCTACTGAGCCATCTTCAGCTGCGTTTTTGGGATGATTGTTCTAGACTTCAAACAGAAATTAGTCAATACTGTGCATGCCTTACATTATTACAAGTTTTCCCTATACTTACTATCTTTTGGTTAGAGATCGAGAGGAGCGACTGGCAGCTCTTACTGCAGCTCAACAAGAAGCCATGGAAGAACTGCAGAAGAAGATTCAGCTGAAGGTATAAAAAGCTACTTTTGTTGAAAAATACATCAACAATGTAGAATTTCTGCAAAATTATCTCTGTATGTATGTTTGATTTGGTGAAGATGTTACAGTGCACTGTACAGGGAATTACATACCTTTTTAAGAGATTTTTAGTTAGGCTTTTGCATTAAGAAGAGGACCTTGCTGTATAAACACACTGTATAGTTTGGAAAGAACAAGACTGAGCTCTATGGAATTCACTAATTTCAAACCTTTGAATGTGAGAACAAGTAAACCTGTACTTTCCAAGAGAAGTCAAAGTAAATTTTAATTAAACCATAAGGAAAATCAATTCACCAAACAGTCACACAAGGTGCTGTCTAAAGGTATTGATATTGATGCCATCAAGTGTGGCAGGCTGCTTCCATTTGTTTCATGAAGGACTGCAGTTATTTCATAAAATAGGTGTAAGGATCAAGCCCGTCTAGGATGTTTTATGTATACGTACAAACAATTTTTCATTTCAGTGTTATTCTTTGTTCTGATCCCAGTCTGAAGCACTGTAGCTACATTTACTTGTAAAATGCAGTTTTGTTACTAAATACAGGCTCATACCCCAGCCTCTGATTTTAAATAATAGTTTAAGAGTTTGTTCCATTCTCATGAAGGTTAGGTATGAAAACCCGCTGAAAAAACCCAGTGCTACTGCCAAGAAATAACAAGTAATTTCTTTTACTGTAATTTGTAGGTTTTGATTTTGTATTTATCAGTAAGAACAGCACTACATAAGTTACATATTTGTAGAATTGAAAGTTGTGTTCTGTACTGGAGTGTTTCATTAAGAACAAAACAGAACTGAGATGTTCAATGTAACAAAAACATTTACAGAAGGATTTGCAATGGATTGTTAGTTGATAATCACCCATAAAACAAAAATAGTGCTGATTGTTTTTTAAACGATAGCATAACGTTAAAATGTCTGTGGTGTGTGGTGACTTCTAATGCCTTTCAGAAACAAAATACAGTTTGAATTTAACAGAAGTTTATCCTAACTGTACAAGATTTGGTAATTCCCGGTATTTCTTTGCACAGTGTAATTCCATTTGTTGTGATTCAGTGTGTTTTTTCTTTGTTGCTTTGATTATTTTCCATTCAGCACGATGAAAGTATTAGAAGGCACATGGAACAAATTGAACAAAGAAAAGAGAAAGCAGCTGAATTAAGCAGCGGAAGACATGCTAATACTGATTATGCACCAAAACTGACACCATACGAACGAAAAAAGCAGTGCTCGTTATGCAGTGTAATGGTAAGTTGAGCAGAGGGAGTGCTGGCAGAATTGCAAGGCCAACCTAAGCCTCGAAGCTACAAATTACGCTTCATTCACAGATGAGAGCACTGCACATCTGCTGTGTCCCCCGCTCTGCTCTTGTCAAGTGACCCTTATTTTGGATTCTTCTATCTATAAAGCAGGTGGTTTAGGGAAAATCTGAAAGAACTGTGGAGTTGTAGGTGGAATGGGGAGTGTGGAAAGTACTTGGTTGTTAGCTGTCTCTGCTAAGAAAAGCAAGAAATAGGGAGTGTGAAGTGAAGGTCCTTAAAAGTTAGATTTGAAGTGGTGAAGAATGTAGTTCTTTACATAGCAGGTAGCCAAGCTGTGAAGACCTTGTTATGAGATCCTGTGGATATTCGAGTCAGTGGATGATTGGACAAGTCTCATTGGCTTGAAATTCACTGAAGGTTACTAGATACAGAGAAACCACATCAAGCTCAAGAAGTTCTTGAAGTGAGTTTCGTTGGAGGCTTAGAAATATTGAAGGAGAGAATCAGTGTTTGCTTTGTTTCTTTTAGTTTTCCTTAGGTATCTGATTTTCTGGTCGCTGTTCGAAGCCACATGCTTTGCTAGGCAGACCTCCAGTCTCAACAGGGTATCTGTTGTTGTGTCCACCTTCCCTAGGTCCCAGGAACAGTGGGCAAGAGGAAGCCATACCCTCATTGTGTAGGAAGCAGGGAGGTCTGTTCTTGTTGATAACTGGTTTTACTGATTTGCAAAGACTTTGCATTATTGAATCTTTGTATCCTACTAAGCATTATTTCTCTTTAATTGCTGAATTAAAGAAGATTGCACAGGATCACTTCAGGCAATGCTGGAGCAGAAACTCAGGTTCAGCCAACTGGAGTCTTGTATATTCACTGACCATGCATTTCAGATTGGAAGTCCGGAGTATGAAGTTAGATTGAAGTCAAAATGAGATGAGAAGCCAAGAAATTTTTTAATCTGGTATTATGCTGCTGGCTAGCAAATCATCATGTAATTTACTCTTTAAGTCCTCCATAAAAGATGGTCATGTAAAAACTAGGTTGAGGAATAAAGTACTGTGCTTGAAATTCTGAACGCACTCCTGACAAACTGGCGTATTTTATATTGTATTTAAAATACTGTTATTTATAGAGTACTGAATTACCAAGGAAAAAAATTGCTATTAAGTCATTGTCGTTACAGATATCGTCAGAAGTGTACCTTTTTAGCCACATTAAAGGGAAAAAACACCAACAAGCTGTGAGAGAAAACAGCAGTATACAAGGACGAGAGCTTTCAGATGAAGAAGTGGTAAGTTTTGTAATATTTTTTTCTATATTACTTCTAGTTTTAAATGCCATCCAGCTGAGTAGCCTAAGAAGGTCTTGAAAATTCTTACAGAGGAATTTAACAAGAATATTTGTGTTAGCATGGGAATAATAGTGCCTTTTTGAATGTAGACTACCAATGAAAAGGAACGAAAGAAACAGTGGGTTCAAATACTTCAGGCAATTGCCATTTGAAATAGATTGTATATAAAATGTGACTAACTGCTTTTCTATTGGTCCGAAGGCATTTTCCATCTCACTATATTTATCTTTTCATCATAAAAATCAGATCTGTTTGCAGGTGTCTGCATTTCACTTTTTGTTCCTTCTTGTTGCTTAAAATATCTTAGTTCTTTTTCAGGTTATCAGCTGTGCTGTCCGTTACATCAAGGTCAATAATGCTGAAAACTGCAGTGCTAAATTACTTTAACACATAAGACTGAAAACGCTTTGCAAATATTAGCATTTCTAGAAAGAACAACAATTAGTTTTTTCAGTAGCTTTTTTAGAAGAATTGGCGCTTAGGGTGATTTTTAGGAAGCACTGAGGACGTTTTATACGAAATCAAGAAACTATGCTGTTTCAAAGAAAAGACTTCTGAATGGTTGTCCGATTTAATTTCTTGTAGCTGCTGCCTGAATTGAACGACAGTGTTAAGTCAAGCCCTTTTCTATGAGACAGATTCTGACAGTAAGACTTTTGAGTTCTGTCTTACCCAAAAGATTTGTGAATGCCCGTGTGTTACACCTGTCAGATGTTGGGAAGAAATACTGTGCACGCCAGTTCTGCAGAGCTGAATCAGATCTAACTTCATTGTGTTCAGAAATCTGTTTCCAGCCAAGAGAATTCAAATGAGACTGATCAGTGCTTCTAATTTTTGGCTGTCTCCGTCTTTCCTGTGCCGTTCTTGTGCCTAGTGTTATTTGTTGAAATCTTCTTTTTGTTTACAGCTTCTTACATCCAGTAGTACTATCTTTTCCTTTTAAAAAGCTCTGGAGAGTTAAGTCTCTGAGGTACTGAAATCCACAGAGGTGATTATCACTGGAAAAACAGAAAAAGAAAATTGGAGAGATACAGTAGTCTGGAGGAATAAATTTTTGCTGAGTTGCAGTTTGCCTGCCTCTTCCTAACTGTAACAAAAGCACAGAAACTATCTTTGCAGTTTCTTTTCCTCTTTTACAGTGGTTAGTGGGAGTTGTGTGGATTTGGATTTGGTTTTAGATGCCAGGTTTACCTAATGGGATAGATGGGAGAAGGCTTCATACAGTATCCATTTTCCTAGAAATATAAGCTGTGAGATTTCCCAGAATCTTTGGTGTTGGTACACGCACCAAAGTGTGGGCAGTCTGTAGTATTGACATTTCCTCGCATCTCTCTAGCCTGTGCTTGTATCTCTAGCCACTGATAGTTGAACTATGGTTCTTGCTGGGCAGCTGTCTCGGAAGCAGATGGAGGAAACGAATGAACTAGATTTCGTTTTGGCTGGGTGTTAGACGCGATTCACAACATCTGAGTTGATAGTTTAACAGTTCCGGCTTCCAGAAGAAGGGATGGTGAGGGCCCAGCTGCGTTTGTGCCCTGCTGGTGAGAAAGAGGTTCCACTGGAGGGCACAGGTCTGTCTCCTCAGGTTTGTGGTGTCCGACATCGTGTGCTGACATCCAGAGTTCTGCAGCACAACCTTGCAATGTGAACTTCAGATCAAGATGAAGGCTAAATGTATGGGATTTCTTAAACATGTGCTTAATGCGGGAGCAAAAGGAGAGAGCAGTTTTAGCTGAATGGACAGCTAGAGGATTACAATAGCAGGTTTAAATATCCTTAATCAAGGTGGTGCATAGTATTTGGCATTCTGGCAGCATGTGGATACTTCCATTATAAGATAATTAATGTATTAATTATAGCTAGATTTTCATTAGTCCAAGTATACAATTCTGAACTATACTATTGTAATCTGAAGTTTCCTTGGCCTGAGGCCCTCTCTGGTTTTCTTTGGGTTCTTGGGGGTATTTTTGTTGTGGGTTGTTTTTTTTTTTTTTTTCAGAGAGCAGTAATATGATATACATGCTAGAGATATGGTCAGTATAAAGCAGAAAAGCAGTTTCGTTTATCAGAGCAGTCTGCTTTGTGTACCTCTTCAGCATGCATAGTTAGTGCCAAACTTTGCCTCCCCCACAATTAAAGCATTCAATGACTTTAAGTTTTGAAGTACCTGAGAAAAAATTTCCAAAGTATTATATAGAAGTAAAACTGTATTCCAAGGAAGCATTATAATATGCGTAGTTACTCATTCATTGCTGTTTTCAGTTTTTTTAGTCAGTGAAGGTATCTGTAGTGAGAATACATTTGTACTACTTAAAGTTATTACTTGTCATCTGTGATGTCGTTAGATTATATATGTCTTGTCTGTGACCCTTCTTCTTTGACATAAAAGATTTTATTTATATCACCTTTGACCTAATGAAATTTCACCTTTAACCTGATGCACTTGACATCTCAGATAACTTACTCTTGATCTTTGACTCATTTTGTGTTAAGCCTATGAAGTATAATAGGTAGCTGCCTAGAAAGAAAGCTTTTTTTTTAATTGTAATCTGACCATAGAATTTCTTTATTATTGCTTGAGAAATCACAGGAGGACTTAAAATATGTTTATTTTGATCGTATTGGTATCACAGAAGGTAAGATTTAAGTATCTCTGTAAGACTTTGGAGAAATCACTTAAGAAAGTGATTTGTAACATGTCTTCGTACAGTCATGATTTTGTTGGGTGCTTTGACTGTAAGCAGAAACCTAAAAGCTGTATTGAATGATCAGTGACACTAATTTCTCTGAGCCAGGTGGATGCTAGCAGTTGATCTTTCCAGATATAAAAAGAAACTGTTATATTTAATTTTTTTCCCTTTGCTATAGTATCTATAGGGTCTGTAATTTTACAAATGTTTTCGGAGATAAAAGTAGACTTCATGTTGGAGCAGTTTTCTATTGTTCTGGAATTAATTAAGCATATATTGTGCTTAATTCCAGCATATATTGTGCAAGAGTTGACAGCTGGTATTAGATCATCAGTAAGATTAACTCACTTGTAGATGGATGTATTCGGTGAAGCTCACAGAGGAAATAGTTTTGTTCTGAATGAAGATCCTGAAGATGTAAAAGCATAAAGTTATTTGTAAGGTTGTGTGACAGCTTCGTTTCATCTCAGCTGTCTGGATTTTCTTCGTTTCGGTATTTACTGGTCTTCAGCTGAAAAGGATGTAGATTACTGTTAAAACAAAAATACTGATTTTGAAACAGTGGTTATTATGTGAAAGCAAATGAAGTTCTGTTCACTTTTTTTACTTCCTTTTCCACTTTTCTTTTGTCTGGTCTCTTATAAATACATTCATCCATGTAGATGGCAAAACTCTTTCAGCAGGGTAGGCTTCAGGCTAAAAGTCGTCTTCCCTTTGCTGTGTTTCTGAAACTTGCAATGCTATCCCTCTCCCAGATCATTTCACCATTATTTTCAGTGCAGTGACGATGTTCTGTCTACATTTTCCCTCTCCGCTTAAATGCACGTCTTCTGCCGTCAGACGGACAGCTTTCCTTTCTTTTCACGCTGCTGTTCTCTGTGCTGTTGCTTCTCTGTCCCCTGCCTTAGCAGTCTTAGTGCTTTCAGGTCAGCGGAAGATGTAAACAAGGTATGAAATTTGGTTCCATTGGCTGCACTGGAATCAGTTCGTGTGTTTGAAGTTACAGCTGATTGTTCTGCTGAGTCGGAGCCTGGGGGACACTAAGGGCTTGTGACACAAAGGCCATTGCTGCGAAGGTGCCTGCTGCAAGGCCGTAGGGCAGCACGTGGGGGCTTCGTTAGACTGGGGGCTCTCTATGAGGACCTGGTAGACCTTTGCTCCCACCTGTAGCTCCTAGATTATTTATTCATTTTTGTGCCCCTCTGCTTCCCCTCTGTTTTCTTTGCCTTTCTTGTCTAGTCAAGTTTGCTTTGAGAAATACACGTAACCAGTAATCCGTGTGGCTTCCTTCTTTGAACCGTTGTCCTATCTCTTGTCTGCATCTCCTGTCACTTGAATAGAATGGTTAAAAGGTGCTTTTAGAGTATAAATCACATCGCTCCTTGCACTCTATGAAGGTTTCCAATAACTGAAGGGCACTTCTAAAAAACATATGAAATAGATAACTTGGCAGACATTTGGTTAATTTATATAAGGTGCATGCTAGAATTTTATGTGTTCCAAAGCAGGACGGAGGAATATTAATGAACCATTGTTTGCATGTCTGAAAAATGTGCGCTTTTTTATCAGGGAAGAAAACTGACACTACTGTCATGATATAAATGAAACAGCGATCTTCTTAGAGATATATTTAGATCAAATGAAAATATAATCCCATGATGGACCAAAGAGGTGGTTGTTGTCTGAAGACTGACAGCACTAAAATGTGGGGATTTATAGAAAAACATGGTTGGCTGAGCCCACCCGCATTCCCTTTGGAAAAAAAAGATGATGATCGTCAGTGATTAAAGTGTGCTCTGTAGTGTGGTTGTTAAGTTGGCTGGGGTTGCAGTGGAAGCCTTTTCTGGCGTAAGTCTGTCCAGATTGCAGCGGGCTCTGATTTACAGCATGCAGAACCCTGCTGACAGGTTCCCCTGGTGCAGGCAGCGCTCCCCTGGCAGGGCTGCGCTGCCGCCGGGACGCGGCGAGAGGCTGCCCATGAGAGCAGGGTTCTGCTGGTACGAGCTCTGGTCCAGCCCTGTGAGGTTTATAGCTCGCACAACACACAAGCGAGGCTCATGTTCATATGAGTTTGAATTTCTTAAGGCTTTTTAGGGGTGAGGGTTGTTTTTCTTTAAGAAACCAAGCTGTTTTCTCCAAGTTGTGTGCTGCTTTCATTATTTCTGACAGAGGAAATTACTGAGGGAAAGAGATGTGGGAATCTCTTCATGCCTGACTTTTCCTCTTTTCCTTTTCTGGAGAAACAATGATGCCTGAATTTTGCTTTTTTTTTTTTTAAATTCACTGTTTTAATTAAAATTATATTATGTATGAGTATTGTTTTATTGCTTCAACTTTAGCAGTATTGGGAAAAATGCTTTTCGTTTTCCTTTCTGCATCAGAGTGTTTTCAAGTTCTTCTATTTAAATGAAGATTACTATCCTGTGAACTCCTTTTGTAACCCATCTAAAAGGCGTGATTAAGCAAAATGAAAAATAATAACACGACAGATGAACAGTTTTTTCATTTCATCTAGTAGAGGAGTTTGAAGTATTCATACCTGTGGGTGTGTGGTCTTTTAAAAATTGTTGTGCAAGACGAATATTTCTCTTTTTGTTCTTGAACATTCATGTGTGTGTTACGTATCTATTTGTATTGTGTTGTCAAGGGGTTTTTTAGCCATCTTTATTCTGATTTTGACTCTAATGAAAGTGCTTAGCATTCAGTTTTAAGCATTTGTGTTTGATTATTCAAGGCTCTGGACTAAGGCTTTCGTGTGAGTGATTTCTTTCGATTATGAACTCCAAGCCTAAGGTTTGCAGCCTCAGCCTTATTCTGGTGTGTGTTTGCACGGCAGTCTCTTTTGAACATTTGAATGGTCAGTTATGAGCACGACAATACAAGGAGATGATCCTGATTCAGCTCTGGTGGTGCGTAAAATCTGAAGTAATTTTGGGGTAATACAGTGGTACACATGGTTTGGTCATATGTTGAACAGTATTCTTATTTCTTTTATCCACAGAGTTACGGAATATAGCCTTCATTGTAAATTCATCTTTATTTCTTGGCATCTGATCCTAGTTTTCCAACAGTAGCCCATTTTTCTTCTCTATTGCCCAGCGGAAGCAATCTGTAAATCACCTACGAACAAGAACTCCCCACCCCAGTAAAGCCTCAGGTTCCGGTTGAGTTTGCGCTAATAAAAAAAAAAG
>Ga0065711_1033292_pt1 | contig 25766 bp, 25 predicted proteins | sample Hoacrofraction12_FD_59098 | JGI IMG/M metagenome (GOLD analysis project Ga0065711, IMG submission 59098) | Hoatzin crop microbial communities from Cojedes, Venezuela - Epithelial fraction 12 v2 (version 2) | ecosystem: Host-associated > Birds > Digestive system > Esophagus > Crop | place...
CCCTGTCCACCCTGGTCTTGAATGTTTCCAGGGATGGGGCCTCCACTACCTCTCTGGGCAACCCGTTCCAGTGTTTCACAACCCTCATTGTAAAGAATTTCTTCCTTATACCCACTGAAGACTATACCAAACAAGGAATTCTCTTCAGAGGCCTTCTTACTTTCCTGCAATGAGATCCCAAGAGGTCTCCAATAAGCTTCCAAGCCTCTTGTGTTGCCAACAATTTAATAGCTATTAGACTTGGAAGAAGGAGAGCATCCCAGCTGATTGATATCCCATGCTCGTTTCAACAGAATATGCCAGGTCCCCTGACTCGATGGTGTTAATGTGACCTTGATGTGGTAGGGTGTTTAATGGTCAAATGAGGTTTCGGAGTTTTAGCACAGAAACCCCAACCTCCTTGGGCGTATAGCCAACAACTTCCATTAAAGTCTCTGACTTATAAAGGCTTCACATTATCACGTAATACTCTGTTCACAGTCTTAGGTTGTTAAAGATACAGATGAAAAGGCAGGAGAGCAACTGAAAGCATCTGAAAGGTGTTGTATGGGCAGATCTCATTTTGCTTCTGAAGCGCATTCTGTTTTGCTTCAGGTTTACAAGGAGAATCCAGTTTGAGAACTTAGAATTGGCACTATATGTAACATTAAATACCATCTTGTTGGAAGGCAAAGTTATCTGAGATAAGCTGGAGTAGCTGCTGCTGCGTTTTTGGAGAACAGTATATGCTTGCTTGAAAGATAAAAAGGAAAAAAAAGGCAAATAGAAATGATAAAAAATGCCACTTCCGTTTCTGTTGCTGAGCGTCCTGGCAGCCTCAGCATGGAAAGAGGCTGAGCACAGCCTTATCACTCACTCCAAGACTTGGCAAATTAGGACCAGCATTAAGCTGTTTATGACTGCTTTTAGCTGTCTTTTTGCTTATGAGCTCACTACAAAATTGCCGGAGAAATACTGTTGACAGCTGGCTGGGCTTTCTTAGACAGAGGGAGAAAAGAGGGAATTAGGAAGAAGTGGAAGAGCCTTTCCTCTCATTTTTGCTCAGAGCTAGGACCAGTATTCACTGTGCAGATTGTGGTGGATTGATTTCTGCTCCTGAGGTCTTCTTGCTCATGAGATATGTCTTCACAGAAACCCTGGGGTTAGTTCGACTCCTGTGTGGACTTACTCCAGCCTTTAATTTTTACTTTGATTTTTAATTTCATAAATAATTGCAAATAACAAACTAAGCTCCAGCCGTTTCCATGAAAGACTGTGTGTGTTAGGAGCAGGGAGGGAACAGGACCGAGTATATTTTGTTCTGGCCTAAACATGGAGTGAAAACAGGCAGTTGGGAGCATCCTCAGATGTGCAGCCTCTTTGCTGCAGGTGCAAGCTCATTTACTAACATTTCGTCATTGAAACAGGGGTCTGGCCTCACCTCGGCATCAAGCCCGGGGGAGAACACTTAGGGGCGCCTGTTTTGTGTCATCGTTGCATGGTCAGTAATCCATCCATTTGTTTGACATAGTCGTGGTGCTGGCAGGAGTCCCAGCCTCAGGTACTGAGGCTGGATGAGGCCTGCCCTGTTAGTGGAAGAGTTTGTTTCTTGGCAGATTCAGTCCCTTCGGAGAAACTGTAGCCAGGAGATATGTTGCAACTTTTAATCCATTAGAAAGGTGTTCATCTTAAAGGATCTTTCATTTTGCCCATATGTGTTGTATTGATCCAACTTGCAGTTTACAGTTGGCAAACGAGACTTGCCTACCTGGTCCAGCTTGAAATTGAGTGAATTTCGTGAAGGTGGATGAGAAGGGAGATAGTTCCACCGAGCGTACTGGGGCAGGTGGCTGCCACATTGCAAAGGAAACCCTTTAAAACCATTAGAATAGTTTTTGCCTCGGTCCCTCTCCCCCTGCTTTTTTAAAATCTCTACTACCGGGAGGCAAGCACCCAACATCCATTGTACTTACAGCCACAAGAGTTTGACCTCATGTGCATTTTAAATTTTTGTTGGTTGAGAGCTGTTTTCAGGCACTCTTTGTGTTTCTTTCTCTTCAGAAACAGGCTTTTAGATTGTAATGTGCGAGAGGAACAGAGATGAAGACGCACACACACCATTTAATTTGATGGAATCATAATTTGTCAAAGGAAGAATGGATACGGACATAAACTTTGGTTGCAATCTTAAGAGAAAGGAAAGAAAATAAAAATTCAAAAACTATGCCCAATGGTGCACCACAGTTTCACATCTGCATTGTCTTATGTATCTTTGCATACACTTTTTCAACCATAATGTGAATCTCACAGCTTGTGTCTACAAAGTCAGTTTGAATTTTAAGTTTCATTTACACAGGATTAAATGTAAAAATTACTGCCTGTCTGTCATCTTTCTGTCCCCCTCTGTGCACACACATCAATGATAAAATGGATTGCAGAAATTTATGAGCAAATATCTCATGAAAATTGGAATGGGTTATGCAATAAACTTTTAAATGCATAAATAGAAGTTTATTGGCGCTTCCCTGCATCTTTCGACACTGAATTTGAGGTTATGAAACATGAAAAAAGATTGTAATTGTGAAGTTTCTAAACACAGGTAGTTGGAGGTTGATACTGAGACCTGAGAAAATGGCTGTTTGACTTTGTCATGGAATTGAATGGGCTAGTCAGAGAAATCTGATGGGATGCATTATTTAGGAATTATTGGTCACCAGAACAAACCAGTATATTCTTACATTTAAAGAGAGATTGCTCAATTTAATCTGACTACCATTGTGCTGACTATGAGAAGAAGGTGGATCCACACTGTGGGCAAACTGAAATCACAGGAAATTCCATCTGAAAAGAAGAAGCAGCTTTTCTGTGATGAGCGTGACCAAATACTGGAGCAGGTTCCCCAGAGAGGTTGTGTAGTCAAAACCTGACTGAGCATGGCCTTAAGCAACCGGCTGCAGCTGCTCCTGCCCTGAGTAGGGGGTGGACTGGACGCTCTCCAGATGTGCCTTCCGGCCTCAGTCAGTCTGTGAGTCTGATCCAGAGCGTTTCTGTCCACTGTGTCTGGTCATCACTGTACTGGAAAACCTTTCTTCTGAGGAACCTTCTGGCTTCTGGTCTAAGTTTAAAAGACACCTAAATCTCAGCTGGTTTTCTCAGCTTCTGTTATGGTCAGTGGCTGTTTATGGAAGAGCCACCTCTCCCATGTGCTAAGTGATTTAGGTGGACAAGATAGACATTAACTTATCAAGGTCTCTGTTTCCCTTTTTTTGACCAACTCAGACTTAGAGGTCTAGCTTTTAGACTCCCCAAGTTGGGTGATTCCTATAGTGAGTTTCTCTCAGTGCCTGCCCAGCCATGATATGTGCAAAATTAGCAAGCACCTGTGAAAATACCAACCGTAGATGCACTGTGCAAGCCGTACTTTCTCCATGTGCAAAGCAGGAATGGTGACACTGAGCCGGGTTCGTAAAGCACGTCAAGAGCTGAGAACAGACATGCCCTGGGGGACTCTGGCCTCTGTCTGCATGGCAGTAGCTCACGGAAGCAGGAGCAGGCAAAGGAAAAAAAAGTCAGCGCCGAGAACCTGGCCCGATGTTGTGCATGATGCAGGGCCTCACCAGATCTAGCCCCATGGGCTGAACACCCCTTAGCAGCTGGAAGATGGTAGATGTGTTCCTGAAGAGCATCTTGTAATTTGGTTTTATCTGAAAAAAAATCAGTTTTCACATTCCCCCCGAAGCACTCTGTGATGTGAACCAAAGAAGAGTGTGTGAGGACGAGACAGAAATTCACTTCCAAAAGACACTTGTGAACAGGACACAAAAATGCAGGTGTACCTCGTGAAGGTTAGAGAAGGTCAAAACAATTTTAAAAATCAGGAAAAATGGACAAAGAGCATTGCTGTCATATTATTAACAGAACTGTCTTAAGAAAGGTGATAATGCAGCAAGAGGTGGCGTTGTGAATACATGGTTCATTCTGCCTAAAATGTGATTTCAGAGATATTGAAATTGTTCTAGAAAATGGGTTAAATTTGATTAGTATTTTTGACAGAAGAGAGGAGGATGTGAAGCTTTAACAAAGTCAAAACATTTCATTGCAGCATTGTTCTGAACATGAAAATATGTCATTTTCAGATTTGCTAAATGAAACTTTTCAACCTTTAATTCTGAAACAGTGAGTTCGTTTAAATATATGATCTGAATTTTGAAAAACCATAGAAGACGGCTTTAAACTGTGCTAAGTATACCAAAACAGAAGCAAGGGTTTGGTTTTAGTCTAATGCAATAGAGTCTACATCTTTTTGTGATATATGAAGTCTTTTTTTTTGGCTAGGAGAAAGTGAAGAGAAAGAAAATTGGATGAACGACACGTTCATGCAAGTGTTTAGTTTGGTCATTGAATGTATTTCTTATTCACACCACTTGACAATTTCGTGTGGCATTTATTCAGTTCTGCAAAATGCAGCTGAGAGTTTTGCCAGCAAGAAGACACTTTAAGTAAATTTTACAAATAATTTTCTATCATCTTCATTTCTGAAAAAAAAAATCAGAGGATATGATATAGGAAATTCTGGCTAGCTCTGTGGCACAGATTTTGACCACATGCTTATATAGATAATTGTGGCTTCTCTGCTCTCGTATGGTGTGGTTTCCAGGAATGTCACTGCATTTAGTTGTGCCCTGTGAGTGTTCTCATACTATGGCATTCACAGTTGCTACTGGATGTTGTTTTTTTTCTCAAAGAACGAGCTACACTGGAAGCCACAGCTCAGCCACAGACCTCGCAACCTTGAGTTTAGTTCCACTTTAATTTTAAATACGATAAAGCTTTTGTTCCAAGGGGATGCCTGTAACAAAAGAGGATTAATTTCCATTCCATCTTTTTTGTAGATGTTACTGTGAAGTTTTTCCTGGCTAAAAACTTCACCTGTGAACAAATCCATGTCCTGCGTCAGTCTGCAGGCAGGTTGGTTATCACCGGCCAGAAGGGTTTCTGTGTGCAGGAGCTTTCCTCCAGTTTAGGAGGCTTTTAGCAATTTGTTACCTTCCCTGTCCTGCCAGCTGCCCAAAAGTGGGGTGTGACAACTCAATTACCAAAGATGCTGTGCTCTGAACCCATCTCGCTGCAAGGGGCCCTGCCTGCAGAGACCCGGTGCCGTTGCCTCTGCCTGTGACGGGACCCAAAGCGTGGCACTCCTGGGCAGTGGGAAAGCGAACGTAGGAGGTGGAGAGGAGTTACTGGCAGTTACACTCTTCCCTTATAGTGAAGCGGGTGAATTCATACATTGGTGCACCATAACACTTTCAGAAATACACAGATTTCCCTAAAAATGCCAACAAAATGTCAGCGAAATTCACATGTGCATTTTGCATGTCTGCTGCTCATCTCTTGGATCACCCAGCTTATCCAGAAATAGAGGGCCTGGATCTCTACGGCTGGCATGTTCCGTCCTGCCGCAGAGGAGGAAACACTCGCACTCACCTGGTGCTCAAATGTAGGTCGTGCGTGTTGCAGCACAGCAACCGAGCAAGTGTCAGCGCTGCTGAACGGGTCTGTGGGCAGTCCTGAGCGAAATAACCAGCGGTTTGCATTATTTCTACCTTCCTGTCTTCCCTTTTTTCATTCCCCTCAGCTCCCCGCAAGTCCGGTGCAGTACAAAACAAATGCCACTGCTGTCAGAAAATGTGCTGGCGCTGGCTCTGTTTTCTGTCAGTTCCTACTCACTTCAGAGCCTCTACAGGGTTAAGATACGTGCAGCATAGGCAAAGTTTAGGGCTTTTCGTTTGTCAGACTCTGACTCCCTGAAACGATGCACTTCGATTTCTGTCCTTACCCGTGCATGTGCTTGATGTACGCACAGCTGTTGGTGAGTTGGAGGGAGGAGATGCACCGGCCCGGTTTAGCTTGGCTGGAAGCGAGACTGGATTTTAAGACATTGAATACTTGGAGCATACCTGTGGGTATTTGTATGTGAGTGTGTGTTTATATGGGTCCAGCCATTTTTTTTTGAGATTGTGGAAGGGTTTTGTGCGTGGCCAGTCTTGCGTCAGAGCAGAACCCGAATGGTGGCTATACAGAGCTCTGAAAGCCTGGGAAGATGAAGCCACAAGGGATGATTTCATTTACTGCTAGAAATTGAGGAGATTGCCATATGATTCAACCAGGGGACACAGACACCGTGAAGGTGTATGACAGAGGGGTCTTTACTATGTATACATTCCAGTGACTTAATAGCATGTTGAATATGGGACTCTCAGGGCAGATCACCTGGGAACAAGACATTGGGATGATTTGGAGGAAAACAGATAGATGGAAAAGCCCATCCCTCACTGGTACCCCATGGAAACTAGTGAAAATGTTCCTAGGGAGTGAATCCGAGTCAGTAACTCCGTCCCCAGGTTGCTTTTCCTCCGCTGTGCAGAAAAAGCTGGAGGAAAGCAGAGAGATGTTGCTCTGCTCCTCAGCGCTCATGTGGCATTGTGAGGACCTGGGAAGACGGGCCGTGGGTCGATCTGTCAGGAAGGCTTATCTTCACGGCGCACAGCTACTTCTCCCAGGGTGCAGCAGAAGTACAAGCCAGCCCTGATAAGGGGCAAAAAACCCCAGAAGTTAGCATCAAATGTCCTTTTTAATTTCCATTCCTTTCCAGGTTGCCATGCACCGAATTGTCTGTTTATTTGCCCCTGGAGCACTTCGTTCCAGTGTATGTGATTACATACTACTTTTTTGGCCCTGTTTGGAGACAATGAGTGGGTGTGTTTGTTCTGGTAGCTTTAGGGTGAGAAATAGCAAAAGAGGTACCGTCTTCTCTGTAGTTGGGAGGAAGGTGAGCGCTGATTCTCTTATTACAACAGGCTCCATCCTGGCGTTTACCAACTCCATGCATGGACATGCACGATTAAGAAGAAGAGCAGGGAAAGGAATAAATGGAAACAGAATAGCAGTACTGAGCACATTTAAATGTTTAATGTTATTTTTCAAGGCAGTTCTTTTCATTTCACGGAGGACATTACCAATTGCATGTTCAAAGCTATTTTACCCGTAAAACATAGCCCATCTCTGGGGTGGGATCTGGGGGTCACTTCCCAGCACACCACACTATTTTTTAGGAAAGGAGGGGAAGCTGTTGCGAGCTTGGCAATTAAAACTCTGAGAAGTGTACTTTCAGTGAGAGGGTAAGCTTCTGGCACTCAACTAACAGCAGATGTGACACCCAGACACTGATCTTGCTCCCGGAGTGTGCTGGGACACAATGGAACAATTTCCTTTAGAATTGTAAGACTGTAATGTTTCCAGGTCCTGTTGGAATCAGCATCTAGGTAAGCAGTGGAAAGGAAAGCTTAATTTTCATACTCGGCTAGAGCAGTTTTAGTTAGATTTCTGGTAGCAGTTTCCTTACCTCCTTACCTCGTGCATGATTCCTACAGGAGAAGTCCAATTCCTGTCAGTCGAGATCATACAATTTTCTCTGCTGGCTTTCCCTTGAAAGGAGGAGTGCTCTTTCTCCAAGTCCCCAGAAGCCAGAGGAGAAAGACAAGAAAATGGGAAAAATAGGCCGTCTCCCTAGATTTACCCGCCAGCCCAACACAGACCTGTAAAACACAGTCGGTGCCTTTGAAGACAAGGGAGTGTCTGGGGCAGCTGGGGATGGGTGAGGGGTGCAGGAGGGAGCCCAGGCGACGAGCCCTCGCTGAGGAGACCGCCGGGTGCCTGGGACCGCGGTCGGTGCGAAGGCAAGTGCCAGCCAGCGCCGGGGGGCTGGACCCCTAGCCTTCCCTCCAAGGGAAGCTTGCACCCCATCTGTATCGCTCTCCGCTGCCCCGCTCCTCCCAGCTGGCTGCAGCTTGTGCCCCGAGGAACAGAATAGCTTCCTCCACGTTTCGTGATCTTATCTGGGGAATGATGAATGTGTTTCGCTGGGTTGGGTTGTTTTGGTTTGGTTTGTTTTCTAGGACAGAACTGTTCCTGAGAGGATCACATTAAGCAGCATCACTAACTGCATTTTTTGTTTCTTCTTTGTTTTATTCCATTCCTCATTTTCTGCTTGTTTATGGATAGATTTCAGACACGATACTGAGTGACACTGAAAGCAATTTCTGAGTGCTGGGAGAACCACAAACCGCAGGAACCTTCCAGCAATTTAGAAAAGGCTGGGGAAGCAGGGAGGAGAGGAGCAGCTGTTATCGTAACTGAAATAGGCCACAGGACACAGCTGATGATTTCTGTGGAAGAAGCAGAACCGTGCACATGTAAGCTTCCATAATCATCAAGAAACTAACGGGAAAAAATCTTGAGTCCATAGGTGACATTCAGGAGGACTGCATCATTGCCTGTTGGTTCACCCAGATTTGTCTGAAGTAAGACTGGGATGAGGGAGAAATGTGGCACAGGGACATTGATTCTTTACCACCACAACCAGTTTGCAAGGTCTCGCAGATTTTTCCTGTATAAGAGAGGGAAAAACGTCTGCTTGAAGAGTGGGGTGACTAACAGACAGAGGATCATGAAGATGGCTGGCTGATGTGTCATGTCTCTTGTCGTAGGGAGTTCATACGCATCTGCATGTCTGCATGTACTTAGTACCCATCAAAATAAACCTCTTGGCCCTGGTTCATCAAGGTGTATGTGATCAACCATCAACACAAAATTCATTCCAATGGGATCAGTCAAGCTACTGATGTACTTAAGGTTAGGCTTGTTTGTAAATACCTTGTTGAATCAGGGCTTTCGCTTTGATCTTTTAGCACAGAAAATATGTTAGAGGGAAAAAAAATACAGGATTTTCCTAGGTTTTTGGAGAGCAGATAGGAAACATTTCTTTCCTGCCAAACAAATAAAATCTTATAACTTTAAAGGAATTCCATACCCATACGCAAAATAAAAGATAAAGAAGAATAACTTGAGGGCAGTAACGTGCCTGCCAGCATGGTCATACCTGTTAGAGAAATTCTGTGGTAGGGAGGTGGTTATCCAGGTGCAATGTCAATCATAGAAAAAGCTAACAATTTTTGCAACATTTGGTTTGGTGCCGCAAATACCAGATTTCATGTGTCATAGGTCAGTGAAGAAAAAGTTAGGGAGCAAAGCATTCCGGCATTTTCAACAGTAGTGAGAGGTCTTGTGTTTCATATGGAAGAGGGAAAGAGACACACTTAAGGGTTTGGTTTGGTTTTGTTTTAAGGTGTAACTTGGCAATCCCAGCCTAAGGATACTTGAATGGCTTTCCTTGTCCAGTGGTGCACAGGAGATGAGACACGATAACCCAAGAATCTTGGCTGGGTTAGTGAAGCCACCTGAGCTGAGTTGGCACCAAGGGGAGTTTCAGACTGTGAGCTGAGTACGTACACCTTTAGCCTCATCTGTCGGTGGGTAGTATTTAATTTTTTCTATGTTACCTAATTTTATAATTTGTCTAGAGAGCTTTCACACTTGAGTCTTTGTGCTCTGTGTCCCATTAAACCTTTCAGGAACTTCTATCCCTTCCATTACTTTCAGTTTTCATACCAAAACTGTGATTTGTTTTGATCTGTGGTTTCTCAGCTTCTGTGATGCTGCTTCTCCGGCTCTTCAGCCCCATGAGGTTCGTACCCAAACTGTAGAGTTCCTATAGAGCTTTTCTACAAATCCAGACCCTTTTCCACTAACGGTTTTCTTTCACTGCATGGTGTTCTGCCAGTGGGGTGGCCTAGAGGGTGACTGTGTTGTATATATCAGTCTTTAGCTCTCTGTGAAAGAAGCAGTGACTTTTCACTTGTATCATGTCTGAGCTAGAGAAGAAAAAGTGGTGGGTTTTTTTTTTCTTTAGCTAAAGATCACTTCTTTTCACCCACATGGGCTCAGTATTATTTCTCCTCATAATGAAGGTGAGCAACAAGGGGCTTAGCAGTCAGAGAGGGAACAGGATCATCTCGGTGGCTCTCATAAAACCTTGGGTTTTTATAGTGGGGCAATTTGCAGTGCCAGTGATTTACTGGGGAGAGTCTTTGGGATACAGTAGTCTCCGTTTATGAAGTGGCTGCTTGTGTTTGTGTTAACATGTCACACACATCATCATGAATGATAAAATGGTGCAGAGCCCCTTCTGTAGCGTCCTGAAGTGCAGGCTGCCTGTTTCTCAGCCGACGCTGCAGAGGTATCTGCAGCAGCTACGCTGCCATGACATGGCACAGCTGCTCCTCTGAGATTCCTCTTGTAACTGCTAATTCTTCAGTCCTTCATCTCGGACAAAACCCTCCTGTGGTAGCCTTTAAGGGACCGCATTTTCTTCATTTGCAGTCTGCTGCTCTTTTTCTCCTTCACTTTCCCAAAACAGAAACCCCAAATCCCTGAGCGTATGGATTTGATGACACGTCTGGACAATGATGTCACTAGTGATGTCACTGATATAATACAGATATATAAATGCATAAAACATGCTTTTCTGGCCAATTCAAAGACTTGCCCTGAGGAGCATACTAAAGGATGGAGCACTTAAAGAAGCACTGAACCTAAACAACCCAGTGATGGAGTGACAAAGCTAATGTGCATCTTGTTTAGCTTGCACTGGCCTTATTGAAGTTCCCGTCTGTTTTGTTCATCCATCGTGGACAGACAGATGAAATTGGATAGCCCTTTGGGATACATGGTCATGAGAGAACTGAGTCAAGAAAGGACACGGTGCGACACACCAAGCTGGAGAGCTCATCTCAAGTAAGAGTGGTGTGTAAAAGCATCCAGAGTGGAGAGCAAGAGAGGGAGAGAGGCAGAAGTAAAGGCAGAGAAATGGGGAGGTGGGGGTTATATTACAGCAGTGGATGGAGGGTCATCATCCTCAGTTTATTGTCTCATTTCTTCCCCAGGCTTTTTGTCCATCTTTGGGTGACATTTGGACTCACAGGCTAGATGAATTTAGCCACCTTGCCTCATTGGTGTTCTCCTCCCATACTCTCTTTCTATTGTGAGTGGAAGAGCATTTCTGCCCTGTTCAAAGTTTCCTTTCCTGTATCAGCTATCAGAGTGGGGTTGCGTCAGGCAACACGAGAGCTCCTGTGCTCTGCTATGACCCACAGGTTCCCCTCCTGTACAATTGCTGCTGGCCCAGTGATTCCCCGTTGTGTATTTGAGCAGCTGATTCTTCCAGCCTTCGTGTAGAAGCTTTCTCTTATCTAAACCGAATTATAATATGTTATTCTCAGAGTGTTTTTCCAACCTGAATTGTAATCCTGTTCTCTGGGGCACAGGCAGCCTCTTCCAGCATGGTGTTGCCAGGAGTTCCCTTGCTCCTCCTTCCCTCCCCCAGGGAGGATTCATGCTTACCCTTTTCCAGCCTCTGGGCCTTCACTCATCTACAGGTTCTCAGGGATGACCACTAACGAGCCTGTTAATCTTTGCTTCTGTTACTTCTCTAAGTACATTTTGATGAGTTTTCTCAGGCTCACATGATTTAAGAGCAGCTGTCCATTTAAGTAGTTTCTGACTTGGTCTTCCCATGGCCCAAGCTGTAGTCATTCCCATCTGTAGGTACTAGTTGTTATAGAAACATTGCTGCTGACCTTTTTTTAGTAACCACTGATGTGAGGAAGACTTTAAGTACTTTTAACAGGCTCGTTTCTCCTCAGACATGCTTTCCTCCAAAAGGGGAGGCTGCCCCAGGACCTGTGGCTGGCAGAGGGTAAGGTCTAGGGCAAGCTTTTGAACAGGTTCATCTCTGCGAGGAAGCCTTTTCGTCATATGCTGGGCTCGCCCAGTGCTTGTGTGCCCCGACCCAGCTGATGGGATAGGCGCTGTGTTCCCCTGTTCAGACACAGCTAGCTCTCTCGGAGCAGGAGGAGCCAGCAGGTGGAGGACCACTCGCTTCCTGCTCGCCTCCCGCTCGCTTCCCGCTTGCTGTGGCGTGGACTGCCCCACAGACTGTTTGTTCAGGTGGCGCTGGATTATCTTTGTCAGACCTCACACTAGAAAAAAGCCAGAGTTTCTACGCTTTGAATTAAAAGGGTGATGACACGACAGATTAACTTTTTCCTACTTCACTCCCCTCCATGCACCTATGCTCCTTTCCACAACCTCCATCTAATAACAATAATAATAACAGAAAACAAAGTAAATCCACAGCCCATGCAGGAAACTGCTCTCGAGTTGCAGACTCAGGGTTATTTTTTATGTCAAGCCTGCCAAAACCAACATGAGTCTGCCTCAGGGATGTGAAACCATCTCGGATTTATTAGAAATGAGTATTTTTCATGGCTCCTCCTTCTTCTTCCCCTACCATTTTGACGACCAGCCAATCCATAAAAGCTTTCCTGCAAACTCCATTCTGAGGGAACAATGTGCAACAGCTTCAGTTTCACACAGAAAAGCAAAGGGTTGCCTTAAAAACCACTGTTGTTGTTGGTTTCTGGAGAAGGGCGTTAGTTAATGCACATCTTAAAAACAGACTAGGCCTGTTCTGCAGTGGTTGTTTCTTAGCAGACTAAACTGTGTGTATGTGTGTGTGTATGTGTATACAGATAGATGTATGCCTGCAACCACCTCCTCAATTCCTGGGAACCCAAGTGGCATCCCCGACGTAAGAGGCAGGTATAGAAACACAAAGTCCTGCTCCTGCATGCTCCTTGCTGTGCTGGGGGCACAGGTGTTTGAGGGACTGCGCCTGGTCGATGTGACATCAAACGTGGCCATGTCCTGGTACAAAGTGGGGAAGGCACCGAGTGTTGGAGCTGTGGAGCAGAGCCATGCCTTTGGCCTGCCTGCTTGGGCTTGGGGCTGAGGGCATGGCTGGCATGTGGGTCACTGTCTGCGCCCCTCACGGACACCCTGGGGTGCTATGGGACAGGATCCTTGGGACTGCTCCTGCAGGGCTTCTTGTGTCACTGTTGTTGGGCGCACCATGCACTCCAACTGCACGCCCTCTCCTCCCACATCTGTAACTCCAGGTAGACAGGTTCAAGACATGCTGCGAGATTTTTCTGCATTATTTGCAGCACTGTGCCTACTGTCACTGTGGTGTTTTAAACACGGCAGGTGGGTTTTCTTTGCCAATGGAGAACTGGAGAGCAGCATCTCATAGAAAGTGCATGGTGGGTATTAGCAGGCAAATTTGTTTATCACTTCGGTCTTGGATGGCTATAGATGTTTCATGAAGCTCATCATAGAGTCAGAATTGTTGCCAGTAAATTGGCTGCATCAGTTTTGCCAGCACCTGTCATTTAAGGACTAGAAATTTACCATGGTTATTATATACTTTTTTATAAAACAATTTGCTTTTAGATTTCTTAGCTTTATTTAATGTAAGCTTTTTCCTGCAATTAAGAAAGCTAAAAATATTTTGTTTTCCTTCACATATACCACTGACTCTCACTTAATCACCTGACTCCAGGAACTGGTGCTTTAAGCAAATCATCAGAGTATGAGTAGGCATGGGTCCACATGTAATAGCCAAGGCCTGGAGTGTCTGGTGCACAGGTTTCCATTTGTCACCATACATGTAGCCAAATGAGCTGTTTGATACAAAGTGATGTGTGACAGCTAATCAAATGAAATCTCTAGGTTGCACATGGGCAGAGTCCTGGTCCTGGCCTTATGCATTTTGCCACAATTGAGTGCAACACAGATGAGTGTTCTTATTTTGAATGAACCTTATTTAGCCCCTGTTCTTTCTAATGTGGTGTCTGTCAAAGATTTCTTCTAAATTTTTAGACACCTGGAGCTGCAGAGAGTTGTTGGAAAATATATTCCCCAGTGTCTAAAAAACCCAGAAGCTAAAGAAAATAAATAATCTGATGTGTTATGAATTCTTCAGGCCAATCTTGTGAATGCTTACGGTCTGATTTGTGAAATACGGAATGTCATTTTAAAAGTTATTAACAGAGCTCCCTATTCATGGCATTGGGATGATTAGTGAAACTCACTTGGCTTCAGAAATTGATGAATTTCAGTGACTGAATTTATCCTAAGAGAAAGAAACAGTAGACCCAACATGATTTATTAACATGGTGGTCATCCTTTATCTAGGAAGAAGAGCAGCCAGCAAACTGCAAAACTGTGGGGTTTGCCCTTTGTCATTTATCTTTAAAATCACATTATTCTGAATGGTATCGTTCTTTCCTGTTCTCCTTTTCATGCCAGTATGAATGTGGTTGCCACTGTCTAGAAACCCACTGTGAAGTTCTGAAAATAGCCTGAGGACTTAGACTGCAAAAGCCTCTGTGTGGGTCTCCATCAGCCCCCGACATGGGGGAATGGAAGTGGAGGTGCAGCCAAAAGAAGGGAGTGCTTTTCAGAGGAGCTGGTTGTCTCGTGGGCCGACCGGACCTGTAAACCTGGGACACCAACGCGGTCCTCCCAGAGCAGCCAGCTCGTCATGCAGAGGAGAAATGGGAGTGTCCACTTCTGTGACAGACAGCATGAGCTTCAGCTCAAAGGTTAGGAGGATAGAAAGGTTAAGTGTTTATAGAATTGGTAACAAATATATAAAATGCACGTTTTCAAATAAGTATGTGTGTGCATCTGTTTGAACATGGAGATGACTTGTCTCATCTTGCCACTTTTACAACAGGCAGACGTTTTTGGGAGCCATAACCAGGACAGGTTGATGTTTTTGCAGTCTGTGCTGCTTGAAAAAGAAACATTTTTCTGAGCATAGGATTGGGGTGGGCCTTGTTCCACAAACCCTTGCCGAAGGAAGATAGCTATGACAGTGATTTTTGTCAACTCAGAAGTAATTGGTGCAGGTACATGAAACTCAGCCTCTGGAAGGATAGGGGGAGGCTGCTGAACCTGGCAGAACTGGAGGCTGGAGTTTGTTAGCCCATTCAGGCAAATGTCTGAATGTGGACCCAAAATGCAGTATATGGATTTCTGTTACAATGATGATGCAAGCTGTAGACAGCTATAGGTGTGTGTGAGAGAGAAGAAAAGGTGGGTGTCTGTGAAATACCTGTTGTAGTCCAGACTTGGGACCTCTGAATGCAGATCTGACCCTGTTGGGTTGGGCTCACCCCACTTCAGTCGTTGTGCCCTCGATCACTCCTCGTTATTCCTAAAACATGTCTGTCTGAAACACACTCTCTGCTAATCCTGTCTCAGGATTGACTTCCTCAGCAAAGGAGACCCTGCCTTTTGGTAACATTAACGTGTTATCCCCTTCTACCAGTAGAGATGATTCCTTGACTGGGCAAGCGGACCGTTGTGGTTGCCCAGCTGGCTCTTTGAGGGAGCCGTGGGGCCACATGGACAAGCCAAGCTCATCCTGCCTACAAGCTTCTGTGTTTAGTTACCCATGCACAAGATGAAGAGTGGGCCTGTAATGGGTACCAGATGGGAGTTTGTGTATTTAAACAAAGGCACATTCTGGACAATCAGAAACAACGGAGTGGCAGTTTGTACATTAAACCCCAATTTAACAACAGCGCTTGCTCACTGACCGAGAAGAAACAGGGGAGAGGGCCCTTTATGTTGCCCTGGCTGCATAAGTCTCCGCTCTTGCCAGGCATGTCTACATATAGAGGGGGTATATGTAGGAGCATCACTTTCACAGCTTCCTTTTAATGGGACGTGGCCAAGGTCAACTAGTTTTAGAGTCAAGCCACCTTGCTGGCCGCCCTGGCCATGTTCTTGTATGTGTTTCTCCCTAGACTGTGAGAGGGAGTGCTGTGTTCATTCCTGCTGATGCAGGTGTGTGCTTTAAACCAAACCTTTGGCAGTAAACAAGTGGTTGCTATGGCTCCTGCCATGAGTTTGGTTAAAGCTAAGCACCATTCGCCTATGTTTCTGTAAACTAAGTTGTCTGAATGAACGAAAGATCTGTCCTGCGCTACGGGGTGGATGTCTGTGAAAACAAAAAGGAAACTGTCATCATCTGCACAAGTTATAACATCACCCTCTTGTGTATGCAGAGTATCTTTTTTGGCTGCATGTACTGATGCACTTTACAGTTTGAATGGTAAATTCCTAAACTTAATCTTTTAAAAGCCAAACAATAGCATTTAACCTTAACTCTGTCCATTTGGATTATGGTAAAATAAACTTCCTCGTGTGTTATTCTCAAATAATACAACCTGTCAGCACATGTATCAGTCAGCAAAGATAGTGTATTATTTAAAAAGCCAGTCCCGATGGTAGGAATTGAACATGCTCACCACTTTGCAGGAGTACGTCTTCTCCTTCCATGTGTGGAAAGTAGTTTTTGTTTCACCAAATGCCAAAAAAGTATCTAAGCATTTCTAAAGCTGAAAAGAAGGAGGGGACAGTGGCCCTCGCTGCCATGCTGAAGCTTGCTTAGGTCAAAAGGGAATCACCAGAACGGCTCAGGAAGATCCCGGCTCCTCCTCACTTCCCCGTCCAGCACAGCAAATTCCTTCAAACCAAGTAAGGGTGCTGTACCCCTCCAGTGGTTTGTGTTTTATCTGGTTTTGTAGGTTTTATCACACAGGATTTTGTACGTAATGGCTACACAATGAAAGTGTTTTCTCCACTGTAACTGTAACTGTACCAGCAGCCCAGGGTGATCTGTTTCTTCTGCTCAACCTGACCCTCTTCAATATTTTGTTGTGTTTGTGTTGGAGAAGAGATGAAATGGATAGGCTTCCTTGATGGCACACACGATGGATGTCAGCCTCGGTCTTGAATGTGTTAAGCAAAGAAGTTTCTCCGTATCCTCAGGGACTGTGAAGAAATGGAGGGAAAGGATGCTCATCCCTGAGGTGCGTGCAAGTTCATGCCAGAGCTGCGGACCCCGGGCAGCCAGCATCTGTAGTCACATAGCCTCGTGCTCAGGCAAGAGGAATAAGGAGAAGACATTCCTGTGAAATAGGTCCTCTCCAAGGGAAGAAAAAGGAAAACCCGACTCAGTCTGTATCCGTTAACTGTGTGGGGCGAGCTATAAATAGAGCATGGTTATAATTGACAATGCATTATTGTGTACTAGGGATGGGCAAACTAGGGGAAATACCATTACAGTATTAGCAGGATTATCTTCCTGGAACTGCGTTACTGAGCAAAACGTGCTGGAGTAAATAAAACACTGGCGGAGCTTCTCACCTACCTGTCTGTGTCCCCAGACGAGACCGTTCTGATCATGAAAGACGTGTGGGTAGCTCTTCCCTCTGCCCCTTTTCTGTGCTTGTTTTTGTTCAGCCAACATCCCACGCAAGACAAAATGCACAATCTCTGCCATGTTTTGAGAGAGGCAGAAGTTGTGATACATCTCGTCCAGCTAGAAGCAGGAAGCCTTAGTTTCCTATTTTCTCAGCAGTGGAAGCCTTCGCTTTCTCTTGTGGCCTCTTGCCATGTTCCATGTTCCCCCCCACAACTATTTCTCCACTTCAGTAATTCTTCCTGTAGCTACCTACTAATGAACCAAAAATCCCTTTTCTTGCACTGACTGAGAGCCTCGTGAGGCCAGCACTGCCAGCTGGGATACTGTTGCCAATCCTGTGGTATTTGACAAATGTCCATATGCTCCAGCTGGTGCATTTATGTGATAAGGTGAGGCTTTCAGCGTGGAAATGTGACCCACGAGTGTTGCAGCATGCTTTGTTGCGCATGTCTTCAGCATGCAGATGAAACGCAGAACCTACGGTCCTTCCGAATCCCCGGTTTTCTGGCAGCGTAGTTCAGACGTTAGCAGTACGGCCATCCCTGTCTGCGGGCCCATTTGCCCTCTCCCACTTGCAGGCTGTCTCTCTAATGAGTGCAGACTTTGAGTGGATTTTCGGGTGTGATCAGACTCTTCGCCTGACTCGCAGTCGTAGAGGCAGCTGTCCCTGCCCAGTGCTAGTCTGTCTGTGGGTCCAGAAGCCCACATGCATTGCCCTGGTTGTCACCATCCACTGTCTTTTCGAGACCTGTAGATGTCAGCTGACTTCTTGCAGCCATGGTGTTGCTGCAATGTCAGGACACCATTTTGTAGAGAGCCTGGCACCGAGCTCGAGCAGAGCCCCTCGTTTATATTGCTTTTACAGGGGGTGACAGGGCCTGTAAAACCCCCAGACCCCTCCCAACCCTTTTGCTTCCTACTCCACAGACAGGCTAGAGACCTGAGTTTGACCCTTCGCAGAAGTGGGTCTAATTGGTGTGGGACTCTGCACAGGGCAGACAGCAGGTTTGAGGGGCTGTGTTTTCAGTCTCCTTCACCTCACTTGCAGGATGCCAGGGCCACTCCAAGGCCGAGACGAGGGCTGCGGGCAAGCGCGTTGGCGAGCTCCGGCTCAGGGTTAGGTGCAGACCGCAGTGAGCTTTTCCCCACCAAAGGAGGTCTGTTTAAAACCAAACAAAACAACTTTTCAGATTGCTTATGAATTAGAATCATGTGGAAAGGGGCAACGTAATAACAGGGTAGAACGACTTGTCAGCTCTGCAATTAACATCAATACGTGCTATTTAGCTCTCTTTATAGACATATAAACACACTTCAAACAGCCATCTCGTTAGAAAAATCATGAATCCTATACATACAGCATAAAGATTTCAGGCAGTTGAATACCACTCACTATTATTTTTAGTTTATGAAAACAAAAGTCTTAATTATGTTTCCAATGACAACAGCATCATTAGCAGCCAGATGTTTTTCCCTTAAATTAAAACACACACACAAAAAAGATTGTTTAAGGGCTTATCTGGAGCAGAGGTACACTTAATGAAGTTGGCACTGCAACATCAGGCTCTCTACAGGTCAGGATGACATTGTGAAGCCTTGGAAGAACTCTGCAAACCCGTCATCCCAGCCAGGTGCCATCTATAGCTGCTTCTCAGAGTTGCTGGGAATGACAGAGTCACCTCAGAACCACAGAATCACAGCATGTTCGGGGTTGGAAGGGACCTCTGTGGGTCATCTAGTCCAACCCCCCTGCCAAAGCAGGGTCACCTACAGCAGGCTGCACAGGACCTTGTCCAGTCAGGTCTTGAGTATCTCCAGAGAAGGAGACTCCACAGCCTCCCTGGACAGCCTGTTCCAGGGCTCCGTCACCCTCAGAGTGAAGAAGTTCTTCCTCATGTTCAGCTGGAACTTCCTATGCTGCAGTTTGTGCCTGAATGCCAGGAATCTTATCTTGTCTCCCAAGGTACATTCACAGCAGTATGATCACCCAGGGCCCACGGGGCTGATGACTTTGACACGATGACCGTGGTGTTACACCATTGGTATAAGTGCATTGGTCCTATAGCAGGTAGCACCACGGTGTCCTGGGCTGGCACCCCGGGTGCTAAATGCTGTTCTGGGTGTCAGGGCAAAGTGCTCACTGTGAGCAGCTGTCCCAAGCACTTCTGGGCATCAGGGAATCCTGGAGAACATCCACTGCACACACAGAGAGTGATGCTGAGGTGATGGTGGGTACCTGTGCCTCTACATGCAGGACGTTTTCCACCTGCCTCTTCCAAACCTGCCAATGCCAGCATGTGGATATTTGAGGCAGGGAGGAGGTTGTTTTAGCTCTTCCCAGAGCCTAGTAGTGGATCCCCAAAACCTGGGAGATGGATCCTTGTTGTGCAGTCAGTGACTGAGCTGCCAGAGAGCAGGAGCAAATTCCATCCTTTCTGCCTCCTCTCCATTCCCCATGGCTGCCCCTCTGTGCAAAGTGTATTTCTGGCCCAGAAATTCTGTGTATCAGCCCTGGTGGCCAGCTGCCCTGCCTCCTTCTGCCCACCTCTGTCCCGGGGGCTCCCACCTCCCTCCAAAGCCATCCCCTCTGTGTTGCCATCACGGCACAAGGCAAGGGAGGGGAGCCGAGACATGACTGGTGGGGCCTGGGCAGGGCCCTGCACTACTGCAGTTGTAGAGGGGTTGGCCTGGGGGATGGCGGCAAAGGCAGTCGGGTGGTGCGTGTTCTTTTCCCCCTCGTTTATCGCTCCTGGAAGAATGGTCACAGTCGCCGTGCTGGAGGAGCGGATATCGTATCATAGAATCATAGATTCATAGAATCATTAAGGTCAGAAAAGACCTCAAATCATCAAGTCCAACCATGCACCCAGCACCACCATGCCTGCTAAACCATGTCCCAAAGTGCAATATCTACAAGTTTTTTGAACACCTCCAGGGATGGTGACTCAGCCACCTCCCTGGGCAGCCTATTCCAATGCCTGACCACTCTTTCAGTAAAGAATTTTTTTCTAATATCCAATCTAAACCTCCCCTGACGCAACTTGAGGCCGTTTCCTCTCATCCTATTGCTAGTTACCTGGGAGAAGAGACCAACACCCACCTCACTACAACCTCCTTTCAGGGAATTGTAGAGAGCAATAAGGTCCCCCCCTCAGCCTCCTCTTCTCCAGACTAAACAATCCCAGTTCCTTCAGCCGCTCCTTGTTCTCTAGACCCTTCACCAGCCTTCTGTAGACCCTTCACCAGTCGTCTTGATTAACAGAGCAGGCAAGAAGCAGGAAACTTGTACTCCCCCACGCCACCCCTTCTTCCTGCATCTTGCCAGCTTTTCATCTCCCAGAAGATCAGGTGCAACCTTGTCCTTTGGCTTTGCTGTCCCCGTCCCCAAGGGCAGACATGCAGTGTGGAGCCAAAGATGTCCCTTCCCCCCACCGGGCAGGGGACCTTTGCCCGCCTGGGGGCAGGTGACAGGTTATTTCCACCAGCTGTTTCTCCTCAGTGTTTCAGCTCAGAAGCACTTGTTTGCTTGTCTCCATCATGTCTTGCTTGGCTCAAACTGCGAAGTAAGGCTGCAGAGAGCAATTTTTGTGTCCATTCCTTTTGGTGCAGCCTATTTTTTGCTTGCACTTTACAGCACTTGCGATTTGAAGATTTATCTTTTCACCATTTCTGCAGCAGAAATGGTAGCTCTGCTGGTCTTTTCACTTAAGCCTGCTTCTAGCCCTGGCACATTTTGCTATTTACCACATTTCTTCTATTTTGACAATATCTTTCTGATGCTGCACAATCCGTGTGAAAATTTCAAGTACAGTAAGAGCATCCCTTCCTGCTTCTTGCTATGATGTCTTTTAACACTCAGCCTCCTTTTTCGTGCTGCCATATCAAAATATTTACAACCCATCTTTTGCTATCATCAGATTGTACGTTTTTAAATTCAGTTTTAAAATTAAGGGCAGGGAAAATTATGATCATTTCCGCATTAGTCACTCGATCCAGTTTCTTTGGAGTGATGAGTGAATCAACTCCCATTCTGACTTACTGTAGGGGTAAATATATGTAATTTGAGCAATTTTTGGTTGCTTGATATAATTGTTTGCTGCTGTGCTGCAATGCAAAATGCGGGGATGTGTGAGGAAGTACTTGCAGCAGGCGCATGCTTCTTGCCTTTGGTCCCTGCCAGCTTCTGTTTTGCAGTGCCAAGTTTGACGACAGCCTGCCTTAGGATGCAAATGGGCTTAGTGAAAGGACCTGGTAGATGGTTTCCAATGCGCCCTCTCTGCATCACGTAGGGCTGCGTGCTGCAGACGGGGTTCACTTCACACCCTCCCTTGCTGTTTGTCGAGGTGTGGCTCAGTGAGGGGACAGGACACCTCCGCAGCAAATGCCATGTTTCACTGCCGCAGAGGAAAGGGTCCCCGTCTGTCTGGCAGCCACGAGCGAGGAGCAGCATGGGTGCCAGCTGCCCTTGGTGGACCTGGGGCTGGCACCTCATGGCCGTGGGATATCCAGGGAGCACGGTGCAGGTGGTGGCACCCCCGAGACAGGCGCTGCTGCCATCAGGGTGCCTGACTCTGTTCAGAGCATGCCTAGGAGTGCGAAAATTTTGAGTGTTGGCATGAGTCACAGCTTAGATGGCAACACGAGATAAGCTCACTGGGGATGATGGGCCAGCAATGAAAATAAATTCCACTGGGTGTTTCTGTGCTGTCGGGTTGGTTCACTCCCTGTTTCTCCCTGGGGCATGGCTCCGCTCTTCACCCACGCTGTAGGTATGAGAGTTTGCAGTCAGGGCTCCAGTCAGAAACAAGCCAAATATTTCTCTTGGCAGGGAAATCACTGGACCCCACATTGAGAGCAGTTGTGAACCAGTACACATCGTTTGGCCCTGGGGTGAAGGCTGACTCACGGCATGGAGAAGTGACTAGGACTGAACTTGCCACTGAACCACCGAGGCTTTTGCGCACGGCTAGTGCACAGCAGCATCCTCGAAGAAGTTAAAAACCTGGCACAACTTTGCTGCAGCAGGTCTGCTGAAGCGACTGCTTCGTTATTCAGTCGCCAGCAGGAAAGCTGTGGCTGCTGCTCTGCTGGTACTTGCTCATCTGCTTTCCAAGAGAAAGCCTGCTGCGGTGGCTGAGGGTGCAGTCAGGCAAAGCAGATGAGTCAGGGTGATTTTGTGTTTGTGTTTCAGGTAGACCAAGGGGCTGAAACCGTGCCAGAGTAGCAGCCCTGTCTTTTGAGAGAGGCTGCAAAAGAGCTGGACTTTAAGGCATGGCTTTCATATCTGAGGGCTTTTCTAATGACTTCTTAACTAATTGACTTGACTTTGTCGAGGAGACAGCTAGAGGCTGAAAAGGATTAAATCTGTTAGAAAGGAACAGCTTTGAAGTGGCTGAAACCCTATTAAAATTTGGATGGCAGATTTCTTTCCAATGGTATTTCTTAACTGCTACAACCTGGTAGGGTGAACTCTTCATGCAAAACCTAATGGAGAAAAATAAAAGTCTAGGTAGTGGAGTGCAGTTTCAGGGCTGCTGCCACTCAGTTGTTTGATAGCTGTAGGATACCTTGTGTAATCCTAGTATCCCACAGATTTTGTTTTCAAGAGAGAGTATTTGTGTTGTGGGAATATTTTCCTTTTATCATATTTCTGATCTGACATAGCCTGCACCGTAGTGGAGCTAAATAGTGTATCATTTTCCGTGGCCAAATGAGGCTTGCTTGGAGAAACAATCTGCTGTAGAAATTACTCCACTTAGGACCTTCTGCAGTAAGCAAACGGTGATCCAGTTCTGTAAGGCTGAAAGTGAGACCGTAACAGATGATAGCCATTTAAATAGAGGTGACGGAAATTTTCCAAAATAATTCTTTCATCTTGAAATATGCCAATTTTTTCAGATGTAAAACATCACATGAAAACATGCTCCTCTCAGCTGATTTTCTGTCAATCACCCTCTTTCCCCCAGGTTCCCATGTGACCGTGCCTGTCAGGCAGGTTTCGAAACTTTCCTGCCAGCCAGGTTTTCTCGGAGACCTCGCGGGCTTACTGCCAGCTTACCTGCCCAGTGACTTAGAAATCTACCTGAAAGATGGCGTCGGGGTGAGGCTTAGGCTTTTGCCGTCCGCAGCTCCAGGACATCCTCACTGCATACTCTGCCGTGAGGAAATGGACCTTATGGTTTCCAGATTCCCAAGCCAGGTGGTTCCTCTGGCATCTTCATTGTCATTGTGGAGGAAGCCTTGCTGTCAGACCCAGCTCTTCAACCAGGTCTCCAAGGGCTCTGAGGCTTCTTGCTTAGTTTGGGTCCCCCACCCAATGTCTGGGAAGCCTATATCCATGCTCCTAGTGTGGTTTCCACCATGTTACTTCCAGAGAGCGGTGACTCCCCAAGGTCTTTAGCATTCAAGCAGTTACCTTGGCTGTTGCTGGAAATCTGGAAGACATGTTGTATATCAAGAATGAAGCAGTTCTGGATTTTAGTTCCCTGAAAATGTCTGTCATTTGTCTTTTTGTCCCAAGTTAAAATGAAAAAAAAGCCTTCGGATGTCCAAAAGTGATCATGGAGCACATACGTGGTTTCTCAGGCTGATCTGCTTTTAGCTCTGGGTTCAGCAAGCATGTGCAAGAGCATGGCTTTAAGTTCATGAGTAGTTCTGCTGAGACAAGTCAGTGTATCCACTAACTTAAAACCAGGCTTGTGCTGAACACTGCCCTGAACTAGGCCTATGGGATTAAAGTGTGTTTCCCACAGATCATAGACTAGGTCATAGTTTCCTCGGGGGCATTTCAAACCAAAACCTGATGGCTAATGAAAGACAAATTGTAGTACTCTAATTTGCATGGGCACTCAGCTGCAGACCTTTGACACATGTTCAAGGAGATCATGGCTGGAACTACTTTTAATCAATCATAACTCCTACTAGCATGAATCTGGAACATGAACAACTTAATTCAGTGCAAATGAGTTTTACAGCTACCATGTAATGAGAATAGACATTATATATCTATTGTCCATATAGCTATGTAGCCACATGTGTAAAAGCATTATCATACCTACACAATGCACTTGGCACTTGTGTACAGCCATAATTTCAGTCTACCAGAAAATGACAGTGCTCTGGTCTGTGCTGAGTGTGTGTATATACCTTGATATAACATATGCACATTTTATGTAGTTCTACATCATAGCTATAGGTTAAAATATCTTCTTATTCTAAATCAGAAGTGGAAGTTTTTCTTATAAATAGCATTCTTCTTGTGGTTTCTCATCTTCTTTCACAACACTGTGTGCTCTTGTTGTGAAAGGACCTTCTACAGAGCTCTGGAAAGCCTCCATGAGTAAGGATCAGTGAGTGGTTCTACTGTAACGTCCTGTGTGTATGTCTCATATGCAATAGTTGTAGCTAGTTTTGGAAAGAGGAAGGAAGGAAGGAAGGAAAGAAGGAAGGAAGGAAGGAAGGAAGGAAAGGGTGATAGGCTAAAAGGCTGAAACTCAAAGCCATGAAAATGTGTCATAGTAGATGGCAAGCTCTCTCATTTGCCCATCACTTCCATGGGTGGCTGGGACTGGCACTGACCCAGTCGCTTCCCACATTCCCCTGCCATGGACTAATGAGGCTGCCAAGCAGAAAGAGCTTGTGTAGCCTTTCTGGCAGTATTTTTCCACAGGTGTTTTCCAGTCTTTCTCTGAATAATCAAGGTGACATGGTAGTACATTTTCTGTTGTTCTGTGTGTTAACACCCTCTTGGCTTTGGTCACAGTGCTAGGAGAAGATACTCCTCATAAACACTGGCAGAGACATTCCTGAGTGGCTCAGACACCCCTGGCACAAAAGCAGAGCTGTTGCCTTGCTTTTACGCAGGCAAGGCGATAGTCTGCTAGGGAAGGCAAACCAAGGGCAGTCACAGTGCCGTTCTTGTCAACCACTTTTCGTGGAGTCACACCTGCTGAAGTTCGCAGGGTATTTGTACAAACAAGGGTTCTTGACAGGTTTGCCCATGCTTTGCAGTCTCATAGTAATTACTGAGGCATTGCTTGGTTTTCAGACCATTATACAAGACCTCAGCCATATGAGTCCACTTGATTTTAGGGACTAAAACCCCCTGAGAATTACTTTCAGGGTTCACATCTTCCAAGTGTAAGGAGGGACCCATGTTTTTCTGTGATTAATTGCATGTTTACAGTTTTGCTGAACAAAACCTGGCTTAACTTTATGATATGAAATATGTCTACTGAAGAAAAGCATCCAATTATCATGGCCCAATTAAAACTTTAAAAGATATAATCTTCAGTTAACAAACACCAGATGTACTTGTCAGGGTTATCTCACTGCTGTTATATTAATCATTTATAAGCTCTGTTCATTTGAGCACTTGCTTCGTAGAGAATAGTATTTCAAGATTGTCTTTCTGAATATTATGCCAAAAATAACCACTTCCCTGATCCTGAAACTGTTAAAACATCAGATTAAAAAAGAGGGAGAGAGAGAGAGATTGGGAAGGAAAGCATATTGATTATTTTTTTAATACAAAATGACCACTTAACCTGTTTGGTTGAATAAGAGACTTTTTACTGTTTTAAAAAACAAAAAATGTTTATTCTGTAGCACATTACTGCTTTGTGGGGACAATTAAGTTATTAGTCTGCTAAAGCAGCACACATGTGACAAGTGTAGAACTGACCTGCCAACAGAGAGATGGAGGAATTTT
>Ga0065711_1009448_pt1 | contig 25765 bp, 12 predicted proteins | sample Hoacrofraction12_FD_59098 | JGI IMG/M metagenome (GOLD analysis project Ga0065711, IMG submission 59098) | Hoatzin crop microbial communities from Cojedes, Venezuela - Epithelial fraction 12 v2 (version 2) | ecosystem: Host-associated > Birds > Digestive system > Esophagus > Crop | place...
AGGTCCACCCCAAGCCTGTACTGGTGCATGAGGTTGTTCCTCCCCAGGTGCAGGACCCTGCATTTGCCTTTGTTGAACTTCATCAGGTTCTTCTGCGCCCAACTTTCCAGCCTGTCCAGGTCACGCTGAAATGATCAGGTCGACAAAATATTGCATTTGAGATTTTTCTTGCAAAGAGAATTGGGATAATTTTCTTTGAATTCTCTTGCTTTATCATAGGCAGTGACTACGTAGTATACTAATTATACATTGAATATTCCTCCTCTTGTTTCAGAAGAAAATAAGTCTTTGTGTCATCTTTGAACACTCAGCATCAGAGAGACAAATGGAAATTTTTTTTTTCATAAATCCTTGAAAATAAAATGATTATTTTCGTTTGCCTGGTGACAACTCCTTTGTGCTCAACTGTCCGTACAGATATGAAGATTTAAACCATAAGCAATTTTCAGATTGTGTGTTCAGCTTTATTTTTCACATTTTGAACCTGTATTGAAGAGTTAGGGAAAACAGTTTTTCTGTTGCAATGTTGAAGTTTGAATATCAAGTAGCTGAAAGAAATAGTTTATCAGTTTATTACTGATACAGAAACAGAATTCTAAGTAATATCAATTATGAGTAACTTTAAAAAAAATTATTTATGTGAATATTTTTCATGGTAAAAAAGGAGGAAAATCAGAGAAATAAAGTTTATTTTTACCTGACTAAACCAGGATTTTCCTTTCCTCAAGGGTTTTAAACACCTAACAGAGTGATGTGTGCCTGTAGAAGCTATTGTTCTCTCGTGAAAGAAGACAAAGCCACATTCCCTACAGATACACACAGGCACTAATCATCTCCAAAGCAGTCGATTCTTGACTGGTCGAATTGTGTTTTGTTTGCTCCCATGCTGCCCCAGTAGGATTTTCAGTGCTCTGAGCCCTGCTGACTGATGCTGGTTTATGCACACAGTTCTCCTTGCATAAACGGGTTTTTCTTCCATTTAGTTTTTGTGTAATCCACTGGTGTTGCCCTGAATGGAGACCTCATATCTGGTATACCTATACCTGCGGTATTGTGTACCACAGAAATATGCTGCAGCACTAGAGATTCCTAAACCAGTCCCTAGCATCTTGGCTAATATGAAATAATAGAAAAATGGCATGCAATAGTAGACTTTAGCTATAATAGCTTTTACAATTAATTTAACAAAATTATTTTAGATTAGAAGATACCCATTCAGAGCTTTTAGTGTGTAAAAAACTTTATACGAACTGCTCTGCCACAGGGTTTTGTGCTCAATGCCGGGCTCCCTGCAGGCACAGGAAGAAACGGGTGTAGAGCTCCTCTCCAGAGCCAGAGCCCCACCGGTGCATGGACAGGGGTGACAGGATGATAGCTGCAGAGGCAGGGGCCTGGCTGCCTGCTGACCCTGCTCTGTGGAGCTGGGAACCCACGGCCTCCTCACCCTGGCATCAGGAGGGGACGTGGCAGGTCTCTGCGCCGGGTGGCTTCGGGGAAAGGCAGGACATTCCTCCTCCTCCTCCTGGGAGGACCTGGGGGTGTCTTGGGCATCCTGGAAAACAGCTTGTCTTTTAAAAGATGAATTCAGCTGTATGTTAGCTTGGGAAACGTGCATAGCAGTGCAAAGCACTTGGTGATTTACTGAACCAGAAAAGTCCTGGTGTGCTTATTTAACACATTTATCAGTTGTGGACCGCCTGCTCAGCTTGTTACAGAAAGGTTCTCATGCATGCAGAGATCATCAAGGTCGATTGAGGTCATGCCAGCAGTTTGGTGTGAGTAGATGTGATCAGAGCTCATATGACATTCGCTGCTGAGCCCTGGCCCCTTCTCTGCCCACTCCAACATGTGGCAAAGCAGACACTGATTTCAAAAGGAAAATCCATTGCAGCAATGGGAACATGCAGCGTCTCAGTCGTACTGCCTAGACACGCCGCACCTGGTGTCGATAAAGAAACCTATAGGACAGAAAGTGGATAGCCAGAATTTCTTGCCTCAAGGAATTTTGATTTTATAAAAAAGGACATATAAAGAGGGATGGTGGTGATCTTTCTGCAGCACGTGTGCCTCATACACCACAGACAAATGTAAGTTGCGAAAGACTGGAGCCAAAGGTACAGCGATTCACAGGCCTTAATGTTAGCATTTTAAATCAACCTGCTTATTTTGTATGGAGAGTGCACTTTTAAATAGCATCCTTCAAACTTGTTAACATTTTTATATCTCCTTTCCTGTGATTAAAGTACTTTTCATACCAGAGAAGCTTGCAAGAGTGTTAAGTTCAACTTCTTTAAATACTAATAAGGCGAATGCATGCTTACTTGGGTCTGGTGCCTGTCAGGTCAGCTTCTGCACTACTGGGGGAATAAATTAGCATTGCTACAGTAACCTTAATTCTTCCAGCTCATTAGTAGCTGATTAGGTGTGATGTGTATGAAAAACATTCCCTCCTTCTTACTCCAGTAAGAGATCTGAATCTGAATTAGGTAATACTATGTACAGGCTTACTGTAGCTCAAAATTGCTTTTCTCCCACATTTTGATGACTACACCCACACTGGCATCCCGTCTTACTATAAGCCAACACTCTGCCTTGGAAGAAGATCATACCCTGCAATAGAGCTTCCCACCACCTCTCTTCCCAGCCTTAAACGTATGGATCTTACGTCCCAGGATGCAACGATATACTTTATCCATAACACCAAATGAATATTGTAGGAATGGAATAAAACAATAAATAAGCAGCAGAATTAATTCACACAGATAATTGTTAAAAACCCAGAAATCTCCAATGAAAACTAAGAAAATGTATTTCACAAAAGCCACAGTTTTATCTCTCACTCTTGATCCTTAAGTGAGGGATGAAAAATGCCTCAGAAATTAGCCTGGAAACTAAAATTCACAACTTTAGTGGATACTGAAAATCATGGACTCCGTAGAAAAGCTGTTTGGCAGTGTTTCTTCCACATCACATCCTCTATTAAGAGCTCACTGTTCTGTAGGCAGTAATTACTGATTTCTGGTCCCGTAGTGCCTAAAATGTTATCACTTCTGTTTCTGCTAACGTTATCTTCTTCTCCCTTGGTACCAACTGTCCTTTTCCTTGAAAAGGACTAATTCAATTACATTAAAATCAGAGCAATGATTCATGCTCTTGGTTTGGCCTGGAGATTTTGAACTGAAAAAGTGTTTATGTGCTTGAGAGCTTGTAATTGTTTTCCAGGTCTATCAATCAAAATTACCTTTGTAAACTTTGTCTTGCTTATATCCTTTGAGTATCACAAGCTACAAAAACAATGCATTACAAATGCAAAGCATCACTGGTGGCTTAAAAAAATGGTGTATGCAATTTGAAATTATGGAGACCCCACTTCTGCTTGGAGTCTTGTTTCAGTAGCTTTATTTTTGCTTAGAAAATAGAAAGTAGCTTGTACGTGGACCTGATACAGCAGCTGAGAGATTGCACAGGGGAATAGAAGCATGTCTGACTTGTGGTGAAATAGCCTTAATTATTCAAACTCATGAGTCGCTTGACAAAAACCAGTCACTGCTCGCTCTCTTCCTCCTCCTGCCCTCCCTTGGCTTTGCTGGTTCCATTGTTTATTGGCATCTGTTACTGTCAACGTCTGCCTGTGACTGGTACAGATAAATTGGGCACTGGGTCGCAGGCAGGGAGCCATAGACAGGGGGCAGAAGAACGGCTCTGCTATTGTCCATTTACTAGAAATTAATTATTGTGGTAGAAAAGAATAAAAACTGTTCAGCAGCTTTATTGGTCAGTAACCTGTATGATAGCTTTAATCTAGAGAAGATTCAGCAGTTACAGTGAAATAATAATTTCTGATTGAGATAATCTCAATTTATAATTCTAAACCTTGTGTTTTGCCAAGTGCTTAAAGGTAAAGAAATATGATGTTAATGTGATAATTATTGAAATTGCAAAAACAAAGCAGCACACTAGCTAAGATCCCACACTGTGTTCATTTAGCCTTTCCTTGAACTGCAGAAACTGCATGTAGATGTATCAGATAATTTTCATGCTTTCTCCATTAAAGCTCCATATTCTTAGGTTTTTTTCTTAATTTTTACTTTGTGGGAAAACAATGAGCATTCATTTTTTTGGTGTTCAGGAAAAGCCTGGAGATAAAAATTCTGCTGTGGTTCATTAAGGGATTATTTTAGTTAGTACGTCGTTGTCAGTAAAGCTGAGAGGTGCGATACATAACTTGGCCTTTATTGATCTGATGGCTACATCTGTGTTAGTGTGACCAGAGGGTAAATAGTGCATCTCGGTGTGTGTTCCTGCAGCTAAGCTCTCTAGCCCCCTTCCCAAAACTGGACACCTTTGTCCACTGTGCTTATCGGCCATTACTCGTGTGCTGTCTCCACCCTGGTGTGGCATATGGAAGTGATTGCTGGCTTAGCCCAGAATCATGCCACAGAGAGGTTAAATGAACANCACGCTCGCAGGGTGATCTTAGGGTGACCTCAAACCCGTGNCTTGGCCTTGTTTAGTGTACTGGTGTAGGCGCAGCCCACTGTGCTANGTGTTACNTAAGTGCAGAACAAAATTATCAACCTGAAGAACTTATCACTAACACATAAAAGAAGTGACAGAAACAGGGAGAAACAGCTATACAGGGAGCCACTGAAGCAGTACTGGACAATAAGATCAAGTTTTAGCAGGCAGAGGGTAGGGTTTATCTAAGAAACTGAGGCATCTGCAGTGTGGACAATTACATCTGTATGGATAACTCAGAGCTCCTGTTCTTGTGAATGAAGAGATAAAGACACTTCTTGCTCCTGTATGGGAAAACCAAGTGGCTACTGAGCCCCGTGGCCTGCAGAACCTGATAGAAGCTATTTTATTGGATTACACATGAAGTCTGCAAACTCTTTTGGTGGAGAACTGTTTTCTCTTTGTACAGTTCTAATCAGTGCAATCGTGGGCAGATCTGACTTGTGGAACAGTGTGTGAATGTAGGAGAACAAGACAAAGTGTGATGGGACTTCTCACACTCCAAACGCATTCAGTGCAAGCAATGAAAACATAGAATCATAGAAAAATTAGGTTGTAAAAGACCTCTGGAGGTGTGCCATCCAACCTGCTGTTCAAACCAAAGCCAATTTCCAAGTTATGTCAGGTTTCTCAGTGCCTCGTCCAGTCAAGTTTTTAAAAACTTCAAGGATGGAGATTGCATGACATTTGAGCTTTAAAGGTCCCTTCCAACCCAAACTATTGTATGATCCTATGATTTTATGATTTCTGTACAACCTGTGCCAGTGTATGACCACTCTCATAGTCATCAGGTTTTCTCCTAATACATATTAACAGCAAAATTTTTCAATATCTCTCTGTTCCTGAGGAGTCTACAACTAGACTCTGTGCTCCTGATGTGGCCTCAATAGTGATGAGCAGGAAGAAGTGATTCTGTCCCTTAACTTGATGGTTATGTGCATGCTAGTGCAGTGCTTTATGCGATTACCATAGGAATAGGTAACACAGATTTTCAAAGTCATTTTAATCAGTCAGTTAAAATGTAAGCTTCCTGTATTTAAGAGGTAGAAAAAGAAAATTACAAATGTAAATATTTCAGATGATTTTCTGTGTGGGGAAAATGCAGTCGTGTTAATGCATTCATATATTCTAGTAATAAATTCCAGCGTTTTAATTTATTATCAGACACAGCGAAGTGGATGTCATTGTAGTGAACAGCTACACAGTAGTAAATTATATTCATTTAGACATTGTTTAATCTTTCATACCTCTTTGAGTTGGTTAAGTAGCACACTGGAAGTTAAACAGCAGGTAACATCGTTTTGCAAAAATGCGCTTGAATAGCCTTTTTTCCCTTTTTTCTCTCTTTTTCTACTTCACATGGGCACCAAAAAAACAAGTCATCCTGTGCAAATGGATAGTCTAAAACAGTTGAAAGAATGACTTGATGAAGTTCACACAATGAAGAAATGATTATCAAAAATGGCCTAGGAATTTAGCGTCTTCATTTCTTAAGAACCTGACAACACAAATTGTATCTCAGGTCCAGGAAAACTAGGGTGCAATAGCTGGAACTTCAGGTGTGTAATATCTGTCTAGTCCACCATCAAAATGTCAGAAACTGACCTCACCATACTACCAATTATGTGGTGTCTTCAGCATTCCAATATTTCACCCATTTAGCACTGATGTTTACAGACTTCATTTCATTCATTTTCAAGCCCTCTATTCTTCAGCAAAATGTTCTTAAAATGTGAAATAATCCATACTTCCCCAGTATGTAATAAATCTGATTTTTTGAGTTTTCTAAAGCAAACCTTGACGAAGAGAAAAATCAGTCACTAGCAGCAGATGGGACGATATGTCTAATATATCTCTGCTTTCTCTTTTTACTGTGATTAAGTTGTATGTGGACATCTTGAATATACAGTTTTCCATATAAAAAGCTGCTATTAAGGCCATGAAGAGATTTTCAGGGATTAGCAAGTGCTGTCTGAGACTTTCTGCATTACTTAAATACACTGTCTCCCTATTTCAGTGCATTGATTAGTTCCTTTTGTCTCTTTCCAGAGTTTCTCCATGAAAGCCGTCAGTACTCCTGACTTGGTAAGAACAGTCATTTTTTTCCCATGTGATACTTATCCCATTGATTTTAACAGAAACACACTTTTACTGCGCTTGTAGATATGCAGAATATCTCGAGAGTGGTGAATTTGCTCAGTCTTAGCACCTTCATTCTTAAGAGCCTTTTCAAAATGCAAATTAGAAACCAAGCCTACAGAATCAGAAATTTTAGAGCACATGCTAATTGCAGAAATCTGAGATGGTTGCTCTGAATGGGAGATTGTCAGTCAAGCTTGCATTCATGTGAGCTCTGAGGATTTGTATCGCTAGCTTAGAGTAGCTCAAGAGGAAACACAAATCTTTTCTCTCACAGGGACTGCAGAGCTAACTCCCAACTCTATCCTCTTGCCCCTGAAGCTCTTTTAATTATTGTGATCTTGTTAGCATAATTCAACAACTTTAAAAATGAACTCAATGCAGATCAGTTAGGATGTGAAATGGTGTTTCTTACACTGCAAAATTAGAACATTACACAGTGATCTAAATTACCAGAAAGCTATGGGGCAATCCTAGTGTTTTTAGGCTTTTCAGATTACAGTATTTCTGAATCAATACATTCCCATAAAAAACAAATTAACAAACCAAACCAAGAATATCTCAAAATCCTTAGTTAGTGTTTGCTTTTTAAGCTCTAGGGTTATAAATAACTATATTTATCTGGGGATGAGAGGGTCTACTGAGCAAGTAATAATTCTTCATTTAAACAGAGTTCATAATTTAGGTAGATTAAATATGTTCAGAGGGTCACATTTTAAAAGGTAATTTTTAGACTTCACTAGAAATGAAAACACAATCAGATAGAAGGCCACAAATGAGTTGAGAGATGTGGTGCTCTTGTCAATGCTTGCAACAGGCACAGAAGTGGCTGGGTAGAGCTCATTGCTACCACTGTATTCCTGTCCTACAACAGGATGGTTTGAAGGGTTGTTTGCAGATGGAGGTGGCCAGGGTGGTGACGCTCCAGGCCTGGCTTTTGCTGAGGCAGCTCTGCGTTCTCACAGGCGACTTCACAAGACGAGCTCACAGCCTCCCTTACAAATTTTCAAGGCTGACCTGTGGTCCCAATTGTATTGCTTTGTTACCATGACAAGGAGGTTTCAGGAACTGTCTATTGACACAAAGACAATCAGGGTATTCTTACCAGCTGATGGGAGAGCATGGAGTTGTAGTGCAGCTGTTTTGGCTTTGCAAAGAAATGGAGGTGTGAAAATTTCTGGGAAAATTACGATAGTGATCAACAGCAGGGAAATTCCAGGCCTGATTCAGAGCAGATCACAGACTGCTAAAATGCTCTCAGCATCCTTGCCCTGGTCTTTTAGGAATTACATAACTAGGAACAAGATACATCAGTCTGATTTAAATCATTCAGGGAAAGGCTCAAGCTGAGAAGCAGGTTTGGGGGTTCTGCTCTCTGGCTCTGTAGCATTATAATAAACCTTTCTACTAAATTTCCTTCTGAAGCCTGCCTCCTGTAAAGAAGACAAAGAACACAGTGGTTGGTAGCACAACAGACATCATGTGTTTGGAATGATGACATAAACAAGCTCTGGGAAACAACAGTACAAAATGTCTACTGAAAGAGGGAAGAAAGGGAGGTCTCTCACATTCTGCAGATGTACAAAATAGTTTCACTGTCTTGTGCCAGAAGCAAATGTACCAGGAATGCCTTCATAGAGTTAGGTCCTGCAACAGGAATTCTTTCCTTCACCAGCTCAGTAACTTTCTTTGTGTAAGAGGGCAGAGTAAGTTCCTCCAAAACTAATTTGGCTAAACAGTAAGCCGTATGTGTTGCGTCTTTATTGTGCCTAGCCCTGCCTGAGACCTCTGAGTACCAGCATGTGATTTTCCCTCATCATAGCAGAGGTACGAGTGCGATTATGTGCCCTGGAGTAGGATCTGGGGAAGGTACTAATGCGTGTGGAATTATGCAGTACAGGAGAGAGGTCTCTAGAGGAGATATCTGCCATGCAGAGCAGGTGAGACCAAACGTAAACGGCAGCAGAGAGTATCAGAGGATCTGAAATATTGTGAGTGTATTTATGTTTCTGCCTTGTGAGACTGCCACTGCCAGCTGAGCTGGACAGTGGGGATGAAAATAGCCCATGTGTGTACGTATGGTGCAGCTGTATTTGGGACATCATCACTACATGAAACTCTGTCTTCTTGCATCTAGTGAGAGTAGTTATGCAACTTCTGCAGAGATGGTAAGAGGCACAAGATGGTCAGTGCCTTCTGATGAGGGTAAAAGGTGAATTGAGCTGGCAGACAGGAGCTCTTCTGGCTCGTAAGAACAGTAGAAAAGGAAATCTTTTCAGTGTCAGCATGAAGAATGTGTGTAGGGAAGGGAAATGGGAAGCTGGAGGAAACAGACAGCAGAACAAGGAGAGGGATGAGACCCAAGGCAAATTAGCTGTGGGTATAAATTAAGCTTGGAGAGATGGTCTAGTTTACATTAGCAAAAAAATAGCAAAGGAAATGTGAAGCAGAATGGAAGAAGTCTGTTTCGGACTGGGCTGAGAAATGAGTAGGAAATGATAAGATTTAACATGGCTTGCATGTTGTTCTGTGTATGTGAGTATCTGGGCAGTGAACTCTTCCACAACAGCCAGTATCTTATACATAGCAACAAATGCTATTACACCTACAGGTTTCCTATCTGTTGCTTATACAGAGACACTGTGTGCATACCTTTGACCAAAAGCAGCAGCAGCCCTTGCAGATGATTAATGCAATTCTGCATTTCCAGGCATTGATCCTCCAGTGAGGACAGTAAAGCTGAAACTATAATGACCGGGCTTTTCATTCCCAGTCTTCGTAGTTTTGGAGGGTATGTTGTCATGGAGGAGTTTTTGTGTAATGTCCATTCCTGTATTTTCTTCAGTCTTTGCATTAGTAGTGGGTTAGGCAATGGAACTAGCAGTTACAGCATGTCTCACAAAATCCTCTCTCCAGGAAGTGAACTGTGGCAGTGGCGTGTTTATTGTAGATTTTTGTGATAGAAGGTTACTGGTTTGTGTGGAACAGGACAAGCCTAAAGAAATTCATTGTCCTTTCAGAGTCTGTGATGCTCTGAATTTCCTGTGGAGTATTATCCTTCCATTCTTGGACCAAGACTTGAGGGTTGTGTTTGCTACAAGAATCAATTTTTGTATAAAATTCCTTTGTGTTAGAGGACTAAAGACCTTGCTAGCTCCTTCTGATCACTAATCACAGCTGTCATTCTTGGTACTCCAGGGATTACTGGCTCTTCAGCATTTCCAGCAAACTTGTGCCACTCTAAGGGTGGGTAAAAACCTACTACCAGAATCATCTACCCTTGCATCCCTGTCTGGAAATCTGTAGTAGTTCAGGGACTGATGCAACCACTCCAATTCTTTTATTCAGTCTGTAAGTAACAAACACAACTCTCTTTCGCTGATCGAATTACTCCCAGGGATATCTGGACAATCATCAGCTTTCTTCCCTGTATGTGGACTTACTCCTGTGTAAATATTTAAGCAGCTCTTCATTTCCCTGATCATGTGTGTTTGTTGTACATTTTTGGCTGGCATTTTGTTTTATCCGTGCACTAACCATACACCCAAACTCTAATCACTGTCAGCCCAGTGAGTTCACATTCGGATGTTTTCAGGTCTGTTATCCTTATCGTACTTACACTTTAATGGATGAGATAAGCCACACTAAAGGTATCTTGCGTAAACTTCTGATAGTTCTTTGAAGGTCTACAGACATCTTGATCATTAGTCCATTACCTATCTGCTTGTCAGTTAACAATCTTAAGCCATTCAGACGCACAGCTGAAAATCCTAAAAACGAGCTTGCTGTACTTTGGGCCTACTTTGCATTACTGTAACAAACGGTTGTAAACCCTAGTCTTCATGCTAGAGCTGGGACCAAGCCACAGAGAGTCCTAAAGATGAGATCAGGCATCTAATCAGTGTTTGTGAAGTGGGACAGTGAGAGTGAAGGACAGATTCTGTCTGTTCACGTCAGAAACTTGGTCAAGGAGATAAGCTGAATGTAGCAACTGACTTTCCAAAATACATGCATGCATTAATCCTGTAATCTAGATAACCTCTGACGGAGGCATGAGCTACAGAGGCAGTTTCATCACTTGTTGGGCTGGAAGGGAATTTTGCAGCCGACTGGGACAGTAGCAAGTGTAACCTGTGGTACTGTTGTGTGAAAACTTGTGTTAGCTGTGGCTGCAGGAGTTCTCTGAGATGACACACTGAAATGGCCAATTGTGGATGCAAGTGTGAATTTCCACCAAAGAAAATGAAACTATTTTGAACATTTTAAAAAAATATTTGTCTCTCCCCACATCACTCACATCCTTCCTCAATTTCAGCTTCAATATGAAGATCTTGCTGTTCATGATCTAAACCAGGCAGTGGGCCATGTGAAAGGCAGGGGTATAGTCATGTGCCAGGGGCCAGTACTACTGAAGAGGTAGTGTGCTAGGCTATGTTTTTCTTTTTTCGATTTAGAGGCTAAGAAGTGGTGTATTTGGAATGGCTTACTTTAGCTTATTTTGTGCATGCAGGAGGAAGACAAAATTTCCTTTTTGAACAAGACATTGACTCTTTGAATCGTAGAGAATGCCATTTGCTTACATCTCTCTTCCACATGCCAGGAAAAGCACAGATCACAATCCTAAATCTAATAGAAAAAAATCCTCTGAATTAGAACCTGTTGATGAATGATTTCTGGAAAAGTAGTCATTGATTATCCAACAATCCAGATTGTTTTGGAGGTTTGTTTGCTGGATATTTTTCCACATGTATAATTTTTTCGATAAAGTTTAATAATTCTTTTTCTGGTGCCTTATTTTTCTATGGGCTTTGGGTACTTATGACTTATTCTAAGCACTCTGAAGAGTGTTTTAGATGTAATTCTTCAGCTGTAGTAAACTCCAGAGAGAGTTATTTGTCATGTACCTATACCTTCTTGCTAGCCTGTCAAGTAGCCCAGTCCAAATCACAAAAAAATAATTCAGCCCTTATAATACATTTTAAATGTTTTAACAAATTATACGAAAATGTCTTGGTTTAATTCTTTATTAAAAGAATCTAGAATGCTTATTGGGCTTTGGTTGAAAAATACGTTCCCGGAGACCCTTTTCTACCAGTGATAGTGGAAAAAGGGATGTTACAGCAAGCAGGATAAAAATCTTTTCCCAAGAAGTAGTAGAGATTATTTGCTCAAATAAGAGTTAAAATTTCTGGTGATTGTAGTAAATAAATGTGCTTTGACACACTAACTCTCCACAGGGTCACAGTCATCTTTCTAACACATACATTGTCATTTACTTAAACTCAGTTCAGCTGCTAGTGGCATTACTAACCTTCTCAGAACATTACTCCAGATGTCTGGTTTCAGACTAGAGATGTTTTGACACACAAGTTCCCTCTTGCACATACTGTGGAGGGGAAGAATAAGGCCTTGCAGGCAAGGAACTGAGCTGAGCTGTGGAAGGTGTCTGGATTCATCTCCTGTAGCTGCTATAGGCTTCTCCTGCGGCCACAGGCAAGCTGTTCTGTCAGAAAGCACAAGTCTACACCTCACAATTCCTATTTCCCCAGTGGGTCTCTCTGTGTTCAGTGGCACAGCTCATGGATCTTCTTTTGGATGTGCACAGGCAGGAGACTTTCTCCTCAGTCTGTAGAAACTCATGGCCTTGGGTTAATCCTCATAGCACCTCAACAGCAAAACACTGTAGAAGGAAAAATCCTGACCTTCCAAGAGGTTTCAGAATGGAGCGAGAGGAAAGCACAGCGTTGCAAAGTGGCTTATTTTGGCTCATCTACCAGGTCATCAATAGGGAGAGGAACAATACTCTAGTCTGTGATGACTGCTGCTACTGATCTCACTTCAACAGTGTTTCAGTTAAGGCTGCCTTGTTCCCTCACATCTAATTGTCATATACACATTTGGTTTTCATCTAGATGACTGGTTTTATATGTTCTCCTTAAGCAGAATTTTACTTTTTGCAACTGCTCACTAGTATGCAATTTGTAGACATGCAAATAAATACAGTAGAGGAGAAAAGAGCTCAGGCAGCTTTATAGTAGGAAAACAAACTCCACAGATATAGCGGGGTACTGGAGTTAATGAGTGTATGAAAAAGAAAAATTTGGTTAGTTCAGCATACTTGATTTCCAAAAACCTTTCGATGTGTTCCTGTTGTACCAGAAGCTCTTTAAGGAACAAAGCAGTTAAATAACTGATTAAAAGGTAGGAAACAAAGGGTTGTGAATAAATGGCCAATTTTCATGATAGAGAGGTAACTATAGTCTGGTTTTACTACCTGCCATCTCAGGCAACGATTATGTCAGTCGCACCAATTACATGTCTCTTAAAGACAAATCAAAAGGAGTAGGGCATCCCACTGGGCACCATGAGCCCATTAACCTCAGACTTGGTCACTGCTCTTGGGATAGTTTGGGATAGTTTGGAGAGAGCAAACAATCTCTCACCAAAGAAATGGCCTCAGGTTTATTAGATACATGATGGGCTAGAGAATCATGGGCCTATGAGGAAAATGAGTTCAACTCATTTTTCTCTTCAGGCTGGAAAAGAAAAAAACAGAGTGAAAGTTTATCAGAGATCTATGGCGTTATGAATGCTATGTGGAGGTGAAATAGGCAACCATGATTTAGTGTCCAATGAAATTACCAGATATCAAGACAGAAATATAAGCAAGACTGAGTACCTTATTATACAGTCTCATAATTCAGTTATAGAACTAATCATCACAGACGCTTTAGCAGCCACAAATGTAATTGTCTTTAGAGTGTAAGTAGACAAAGTCAGAGGAAGAAGGTCCATCAAATATTACTAAATACAAAGACACTTAAATAACTTTGGCTTTGGAAGTCGCTAAACAAAGATTGCTGAAAGATGGAGTGTTCTATGAAAAAACTATGGAAAACTTGATCTTTACTTTTTGCTAAGTTCTCAGCAGTGGCTACTCCAGTTGTTTAGAGGCTGACTAGGCAGACCTTTGGTTTGAACCTCCGTGTCTGTTTTTGCACTCTTATGGTGACTGCGGACTCAGGCCACTGGTCTGATTGGTTTTGGTTTTATGTTTGTAGTCATTGCAGGCTGCTGGAGACAGAGATTTCTGTTGCTCTGTGGATGTACAGTCTCTAATGGAATGGGATGGGCCCCTGATTGCTCCCTAGGGGCTCATATACTAGTTCCATACACATTTTAATTAATAGTTAGGTAAAAGCCAATTGAAAATGTGCACAGTAAACACAGAATATAGTCTGACATGTGCATCCCAGAGCTAGAGCCCTGCTGTTATTTGCATGGGAACCTACCACGTTTTTTCCTTTCTCTAACTCTTCCACCTCCGAGGCTCTTGTGTACAGCCACACAGTTCTTCATTGCCCACCGAAGTAAGTACTGACTAGTACAAGGCAACCTGACTGCAAGCTTCTTCCTTCAAAACCTCTCTCAGAGCATGTTTTTTCCAGCGTCCCAGAGATACAAGGCTCACACACACCATTCAGGAGAGGAGAATATCCTTCCTGGCGTAGAACTGTTCCCTGGCTCTCCCAAGTGTGCATTCTGTGCTTATTTCTTGCTAGCTCCCCCAATTCAGGAACATCCCTGCTGCTTGCTTGTGTAATGTGGAGCACCCCTTGTGATGAACAATAGCTAATGCTGAATTTACATCCAGAAAGGGTTTGAATCACTTGATAGCACAGCATCAATAGTCAACCCCAAACCGATTTTTCCCTGGTACTCTGAGTAGGCTCCAGACCAAATACTAGCATCAAGTTAAAAAATATGTGAGATTAGGTTTCCTTTGGTACCTCAGTGATGGTACCCCAGGCCATATTCTAAAATGCACACTGGCAGCGATAAGGGCTTTTGACAGGCAAGATATGTAGGTTAGAAAAATGGAACTATTTTTTAGATTCTGATTTTGATGGTTTTGCCCTTAGTACTAGTTTTTTCAGTATATATTTTTGGGTAAAAATAGATTGTTTTCACTTTAATTTATACTGTATTGGCTTTCAACAAAATCTGTATTGCAAATATTTTAACTTAAGTTGTATTTAGAAATATACATGGTCTGTATTTTGAAGTTCATTTAAACATCTCTTTTATTCATTGGTTCTATCAAATCTTGGGTTTTGCCATGCATAAAGTTCAGTGAAAGTGTGGGTAGACCATGACTCAACTGTAATCCTAAATAATGATTCTCTTTTTGATTTAATTTGAAGCTCTATTCGGTGCTTCACTTCAGCAGAATCTAAGGCAACAGGGGTCCAGCTGAGTGGAGTTATCACACGTGCCCTGCTGGAGGTGGGATATGAAAGATCCTCTCTGGAGCCCTCTGGCAGCAACCATGAATGTCTCACCAGATAAGTCTTAAAAGGACCATCAGATAGGAAATACATTTGTAGAGCCCTGACAGTGAATTTTGTTACTTAAAAACAATGCATTGTTTAGAAACAAGGCTAGGGACTGCTGCTTGTACCTCCCAAAGCACTGTTTTGTTTGGATAGCTGGGGAACGAGGGAACGTTACGGAGATTGGCTAGGACAGAACACATTCCTGGTAAATACCGTGTTGTTGCCTAAGAGAGGATAGTATCTATCTTAACATTGGGCAATCTGAGGGTTAAAAGAAAAAACAAAAGCTCTTAGGCATCTCCAGGTCTGTTGATCAGAGACTTTGTAATGTGTTCTTCCTCCCTGAAGGTGTTGTCCTAGAGCCTGACGAAAAGCACATTCCTATTGCTAGAGCATGTCCCTCTGTCTTCAGCAAGGTTTGGATCAAATCCTTTTCTTATAAGTTGATCATTCCTTAAAATCAGAACCACTGGCTCGGAGATGTGCCCTGCCAAATATTTCACTAAAGACTTCTCTTAAATTTGCTTGGCCAGTAGCCCAGAATTTGTGACTTGCCACTTTTCATCCCATCACCTTTTTTCATGTTTCCTTAGTTACTGTATGAAACAAGAATTCACAGCAATATTGTGGTGGAAAGAGAGGAAAGGAGGATTTCCTGGAAACCTATTCTCCTTTATGACCACATTGTAGACTACAGTTGGCATGGCATATTTGTTGAATCATAACTGTAGTGGGTTTTTTACTCATAGCATAACTTCTAGCTGTTTCTGATGCTATGATTACTGAATGAATAGTGCATTAATCCTGCATTACTATGAGCCGACTGTAACAAAGCATTTTCTTTCAGACCACCAGAAGGAGCTATTGAATTCAAAAAGCCTTTCCTTCAAAGCAGGAATTCCATGTACAGCAGGGCAAACAGTAGGATAACAAAGCAGGCACTCTGTCTTCCTTGCAAAGTCCAACTCTGAGCTGCAGAGCATATTCTCATTTAGAGTCTGCATTTTTTTCTGATCCACTGTCTTTTAGTAATCAAAACTGACTTTACAGGGTTTAAGATGCTTCAGGAAGAGATTTCAGGCATCATTCCTCAAACATATACTAACAAGTACTAACCAAATCCAAAGAGATGGGAAATTTATTGAGGCAGGTTTAACCATATATTTTCAAAGTACAGGGAGTGTGGAAGCTAACATTTTCCATTAGGTCAGCTGGGAGATATTAGGCTAATAGACCTGCAGCACACTTGAGAGAGCTAATGGCAATGTCCGTAAGCATAAACAAAATCTGAAATTCCACTTATCCAAGCTGACTGGCAATCAAAATGCACCGGTCATCCGTTAGGTATTTCCTGAAGTGGCAGGAAGATGTGCAATTATTTGTTGTTAGCCCAATACAGGTGTCTCATGATCAGATTCATAAAATGAGGTATTGGGATTTATAAATAGCCTTCCCTCTATGGTCTTTGCCCTTTATATTTGACCAAAACGCGTAACATCAGTGGAAGGCAGATTATGTGGCTTCTGCCTGTATTCCATTTACACTTTCTTTCATCGGACAGCAGCCTGAAAGTTTGTGATGGTGGTTTGCGGTTGGCACGTTCTGTGTGAATGTGTGTCTGTGGCTTTAAAACAGTGTTTGGGGCAAGACCGTAATTAAGTCTGTCCACTGGTATTCACAGCTTGCTTTGCTATTATAACATTGACTCTGAAGGACAGTCACACGGCTTGTCTGTAAGACATTATCAAGATACAATCCTACATGTATTTCACGGAATAAAACCCACATCTATCTACGGGAGGAGCAGGTGCTAGTGCAGAACATCAGTGTCTCCATTAACCTTTGTTGTATACTAAGACTGATAGGAACTCTGGTTCTCTGGATGGATCTCAAAAACTACACCTACAGTTGTTGCAGTGTTGGGATGTTTGTGTGGATCTGCTCATTTCTTGGGGAAGGAAAGAAAGTGTGGGTTATCATGGAACGGGATGCATGCTGACACATATGGGTTGTAGGTGAAGGAAGGGGGAGTAATGATCAATAGCTGTAATTCCTGAGTTCACCATAAAACAGCGTTTGTCACTGAGCTCCCAGATGTGATGTCCTATGCAATTTGCTAAGTCAGTGTATTCAGCATATTAAGAGAATATTTAGTTTAAACATATATATTACGCTTGCCTTTGGATTACCAGGAGGAGAAAAGGTGTCTAAGGAATAACTTTTCTAAATACTTTTAGGTAGTGATTCAGGCTGACTGATCTCACCACTGGCTTTTCTTAATGTTGAGTTTCTTAATTTATAATGCATTTGCACTCCAGAGACGCTACTAGTACTTGGGCATAAGTTTGAGGCTGTATAGAATAAAGCAAATGTTGCCCTGAAGAGCTTACAGTGCAAATCATAACAAGATATGAAAAGTGGTATAAATCAAAACATAGGAGAAGACAAAGGAACAGGGTGAAGCTGAAGGATAATGTGGAGAGGAGGAAAAGGTATACAGTGTTGGCTCAACATCTGGTTTGGAAGTTTCATATGTTGGGCTCTTTTCTTAATTTTCTTACCATGTCAATGTCCAGTAGTTCTTGTCAGAGGTGAGGATCTTGTGCTAGATGCTTTGTTGTGCAAAGGTGGAAATTGAAGGTGGTCCCTGTGTCAGATTTAACCTGTGTGATTGGGACCCAAGATAAGACAGTGGGGGAAATGATTACAAAGAACAGGTGGTATAGGCAATGAGTTACCTGTCAAAGACACTTTCTAAATTTAGCAGTTCTAGTATGAAATATATTTGTTGTTTTATTATGACTCAAATCCTATTTATTTATGCAGTGAGACTACTCCCAGAAGTATTTTGTGCATAATATTATATAAATGTTAATACTTCCGCTTTTTCTTTGTGGCAGTATCTCACAGAAATTTCTTATTCCAAAAACAGAATAACGTGCCCTGTGCTCTTTTTCTTGGGAAGTGGGGACTAGTTACAACATTACACCTGTAATGCCCTTGAACCCTGATTATTGTAATGTTGGCACTTGGAAGATAGTTTACAGGGACACCATCTTAGAAACATGTCTTTTCTCACAAAAGAAAGTTTCTACTTCAGATTGTCAGTAAACCCACACTTCAAAGAAAAGAAAACTATAGTATTCATAAAACTAAAGCGAGAAGATACTTCATATTATTTTGCCTCCACTTGATCAGCTGGTGCTTGAATAGTCCTAAAAGAATCTAAATAGACAAGTAAATGAAAGCAGGCGATAGGAAGTCAGTTGCGGAGAGGAAAGAAACACCTTTCACTGTGCACAAATCTCTTCAGAAATACACATGTATGTTACCATCAATATATTATTTAAAAACAGCTGAATCTTGTTTTCTCTTAACGAAAACAACAAAGCCCACTTACAACCTAATCCCAGCAAACAGATAATTTCTGTCTGTCCAGTCAGTCCTGGCCTACGTGACAGCACATAGTCATTCTACCCTTTAACAGTGTGCATCAGATCTGTGTAGCTGTGTTCAGAGTGGGCTTCCTACAAAATTCTCCCTTTTCATCTTATTCAGGTTGAAGGTAATTGGACACTGACTGGTTGCTTTGTTTACCTTCCTGGGAGGGATCCTGGTATTGGGAGTTGAGCTACTAGCTTGCTTTGTGAGGGTTTCAAGTAATAGTTTTGTGATGGGGCTTTTGTGCCCTTCAAACACTGTGGGCTTCAGTTCTGCCAGTGCAGGCACGAAGATAAAGGAATCCAGTCATATGCTGTCATCAAAAGGTTTGGGGCAGTCCTTAGCTTTTGCGTGGTGCATGGATTCTTCTGGACCACAAGGATGTGATTATTAGAATAAATGAATTCTTAAGGAGTCAAATTGTCAATGTACTACTCCCCTTGGTGAGTTGCTGCATGTCTAGCCCATCTGCTGTCAGTGCAACTTTTGCATGAGTAGGTAGTCATCGACAAGAATAAGGGGTTTTCAGTCTGGCCTCTTTCCAACATTGAGAATGTGTTACTCATGGCACAGTTACTGACTAGTGGAATGAAACATACTCAGGACATGTTGACAGCCTTCTCATTTGGTAGCAAACATCTGTCTAGAGTCACAGACCAAACCCGCAGAGCACATAGGAGAAAGTCAATGCATCTTTGAACTCAGTCTTAACAGTCAATAGAACTTTCCAAGGGAGGTATTAATCTCAAGTCACATCAGCTTTCTGAAATGTCAATACATAGGCTCCCTCTCCTTAGCCACTGGTAAGAAAGACGCAGTTTCAAAGGGCAGTTGATCCCACTTACATTTCTCAATTGGCAGGCAAAGAAATTAGTGACTAATGAACTAGAAACCTATTTTTGGAAAGATAAATTTAGATGAGGGGCAAGTTACCCAGACTAAGTCTGTTTGTTGCATGCTGGTACTCTTGCATGATGGCATCAAGCCGAGCTGACTGCATCTGCTGTGTTCGTGAGAGAAGTGTCTCCTACATGCAGAATCTCCCACATCATGTAGCACAGTCCATGCATCCAGTCAGCCACTGTTAATGGTAGCTATTATACTACTTGATTTCCCTTTTTTCTTTCTTCTTTTGATTTTTCCTTCCTATGAGGGTAAATCTGCTTCAGTCAGCAACAGAGATGGAAAAAGTACTCTGAAGCAGACTGAGGAACATGAAGTGGTACCTTTCCTGTCCTGTCCTGTCCCGTCCCTCTGACCTTTTTGCTCTAGTCTCCAGATTTGGCCATCTGTGAATCTTGTTATCTGGCACTGTGCAGAGCAGATCGGGTGACTGATTGCTTGGCACAGCCAGTGTGTTGCCTTGGCGGGTAGTGTGAGATGAAAAAAGCACAATACACGCCTTTTCTGTCTGAGACTTGTTTATCTGCATGACATCCAGACTGCTCCGGGAGAGTTCTGCTCTTGGTGATCACTGGCAACCAAAAACAAATCAAATCAAAGCAAAGTTGGAGAAATTCTCCTATACAAAGAGCTGCTCTAAAACAAAGCTGCGTTTTTGTGGTGCATTGTCCTGGCTCTGTGTGAGTTCTGTAAAGAGACAAAGGCAAGCAGGAAGGAAATCTCAGCTGCTTAGTAAATGCCCTAATTTGATTTATTTACTGGTCCCTTCCCCCACTCAAACTGTTCTGCTAACCTGTTAGTCCCAACTCAGACAAGTAAGACCAGCTAATCTGATTAGTTCTGACACACAGGAGCAAGGCTGCTGGGGAAAGCTGGACCCTTACAGCTGTTTCAGGCTTCAACTTCGATCATAATGTTACGGGTTTGCAGAATGTATAGTGCGGCGTGACAGGAGCCCGGCAGCATGTACACAAGTGAGCAGTGTGACCATCACTGAAGATTTCTACCCTGGGTCTGAGGCCACTGGAATACAAACCATGTTTCGGGTCACCTTCAATGTAGTGACAGAGAAAGTTACCTTCGCCTTGGCAGCCTGCCCCTCCGCCGCATGGAAGGTAAGCTCAGATATGCATCATGTAAAAAGGTTAATGGCACAGGAAAGTGAGTATCTAAACTGTTTCCCCAACTGTAGGCCATGTTTACAAAATTTTAACAGGAGTAATAATGTTTAAGGGAACAGTGCTGCAAAGTGGCATGTGCATGACTGGTTGGAATTAGACTAAATGGAACTGGTTCTAGAGAATAGCTTATTCATTGCCTTTTAAAGTTTTTCTGATCTGACTTTTAAAATAGCCAAATTCATAGTCACTTTCCTCATTCTGGTCTGGAAATGCCACTGTATTTATATTAACAGCTAATCCACAAGCTACTCATTTCTGTAAGGAAGGGACACTGTTAGGGGAAAGCTTTCAAGCTTCCTAGATAATTTAGGGATTGGAATGATCTGTGAGCTGTACCAAGGTACAATAAATTAGAAAAATTTGTGTCCCTATGATAAGGGATTTCAAACAAACAAAAAAAACCCTAGATGTGCAATTTACCTGGCACGGGGCTTTGATAAAATTTGGCAGAAGCTGGAGATGCTTTGCACTTCAGCTGCTTCTCCCATTCAGCAATTCAGTTCAGATCTTCGTTTCCTTGAGACATATGTTACCGTCTGATCTTGAAGAGCCAGTATTGTCAGGATGAGGTGGGACCAGGTTCATTGCCTTTCCTTTCTCTTTTAGTGAATGTGTGCTTTTACTGTAGTGCAGTTTGAGAAGACGGCCACTATCTTCTGAAGTGTTGCTTTAAAAACTTCATTATACAGTCTGTTACTTATAGAGCAGTTACTTAGGAACCTTGCCTCTGTCTGTTATTATGCCTTTCACATGTGAGATAATTATGAATAACGAGATATAGTGGCAGAGCAGGCTAACTGCTCTTGCTTCTGTTGTGCCTGATTCATTATGCTGCTTAAGGAGTTGGCATATATCTTTCCTGTATAGTTTTATCAGTCTTTGACCTGTCTCTCCTCTGACTTGTGAGGTAGACACTGCCCAGAAGCTGTTAATAGAAGATCTTTAAAGGGCCTGGTACAGTGTGGCCCCAGCCCGGATCTGTGCTATTTGTAACATCATATGCTGAATCAAAAAACATCTACTAGGGTGAAGTGTGTTTGGAGTTAAAGTCACATGAAATGAATTTTACTGGACACCCTGTCTTTGTGGGAGAGTTTATGGCAATATTGCTTCAGTTTCCCTATTTATTAGGAGAGCTTGCCTCCACAAACATGCATATTCACTAAATTGTAATGAAAAGATCATTTCAACACACTGTAAAATGGCCTTACCTATGCTTGCTGATGGTGTGTCAAAGATTTTTCTGCCTTCATACCTCTGCCATTAGGCTGCATGGCACCTAGAAGAGGGGACTGAAATGGAAAAGGATACTGGATTTTACCATACTGCAGTGTTCCTACCCAGTCCTGGCTCATGAGCTCTTGGCACAGCAAAAATGAATGTGAATATAACGCAGCTGGGTGCTGCATTTCAGCGCTCATTCATTATGTTGTTGAGGGCTGTAAGTACATTGTAGTAAATCATAGAATCATAGAATGGTTTGGGTTGGAAGTGATCTTAAAGATCGTCTAGTTCTAACCATACTGCCGTGGGCAGGGGCACCTTCCACTTGACCAGATTTTTCAAAGCCCCATCCAACCTGGCCTTGAGCACTTCCAGGGAGGGCACATCCACAGCTTCTCTGGGCAACCTGTTCCAGTGCCTCACCACCCTCATAGTAAAAAATTTCTTCCTTATATCTGACCTAAATCTGTCCTTTTTTAGTTTAAAGCCATTCTCCCTTGTCTTATCACTACATGCCCTCGTAAAAAGTCCCCCTCCAACTTTCTTGTAGGCCCCCCTTCAGGTACTGGAAGGCTCTGAAACAAACCGGTGAGTGCTGAACAGCGCATCCTGGCACACTTTTCCAGTTCTCCAGTTCTTCTATTATTTGCACAATTTAAAAGACTTGATATGTGCAATGTGCAAACCTGAGCAAATGCTTAACAGTAGAAGCTAAAATAAACTATGGTACAGTAGAACTTCCTGAAAGGTCATACATTTATTGATGAACTAAGCGAAAAATATGTGAGAAAGTGGGCACAATTACATGGAAAAACAAGATAGGATGCCAAGCCAGCAGAAGAGATGGCTTTGGAGTAGACCTTACATGAGTAATGCTAAGTTAATTTAAGGAAAGCTTTGTGGAGGGAGGTGGTAATTTTTATTGACCAACTCTTACAGCTGGAAAAATCTGACAAGGTTTCAGGCACAAGTGTTCCATTTTGACAGTAGGATGCTAATGAAAGATATTGCTTCCCTGCAACCTTACCTTGCTTATGTCCTTGTATCAGCTAGAACAGCACTAGTACTGCAAGTTAATTTAAATCCTTTGGAGCTGAAAAAGGTCACATCACTGCTGGAGCAGGGGGGACAGAAACATCTACTTTCGAACTGCTAAGCCTTTTTCTTTCAAGAGTAGGTGGCCCAGCCTGCAGATAATGCTGAGATGTTCTCCTTTTCCACGTACCCGTGGCATGACCAGCAGTCAGTCTTGCCTAGTGTGGTGGGGCCAGGAGGATGTGGCAGCTCTGTAGCAGATGTCCTGGAGCCAGGAGGAATGGTGCAAGTTCTGTCCCAAATTGTTATCTTTCTGCCCTATGATATGCAGCTTTAATTTCTCTTACAAATTAAATTCTCATTAGAAGGATTGGTGAAAAATATTCCAGCCAAAGCCTACTCTAATTATATGTAAAATTGTCATTTATGTGATATTTTATTGGAAGAAAGACAGGACTTCTGTTCCAGACATTTCACACTCTGTAGGGCATAAACCCCACTGTTTTTGTCAAAACACTCTTTTGTGAAAACTAGTTTAATTGGAAGTGGGGGAGGGTATGGATACAGGACAACTAGAAGGAAGTGACAGCTGAAAAGGCTGTTGACAAGTGTGATAGGGCTCAGAGCTGAACATGCCTTCTCACGTAGGCACCAATGCTTGAAAACCAAAGCAAAAATCATCTTTGTTGTAAACCATAAACATCTTTATTATAAAGCCTGGAGGAGGGGACTGGGCTGCTCTTTCTCATCCCTCTGCGTCAGTCTGCCTCTGCTTGTTTGCCGGCTCCTTAGAGAGCAGACTGCTGGTACTGCTTGATCTGCCAACAGGCGTGGAGCTGGTTGGCAGAGCAGAGGGCCGAGTGCTCCGAGGTGTGTGTGGGTTACACAAATCAGACTGCAGCCAGTATCAGTTTGGCCAGTCTCTCTTCAAAGGCCTTTTCAGGTTGTGCTCACGTGAATTACTGTTGCATTTTCAATCAATTGCTGCTAATGCTCGGGGGGTCTCACATTGCGCCTCTTTGTGCCATACACCTGGCTTTAAGAGGAGATAACAAGATCGTGCAGCTACTGATATACCAACAAACTCCTACCAGTCATTTCCTAACCTGTGAATAGATGACACGCTGCTTAGATGAATGCAATTCAAATTCACAGGGTACAAGCAGATTTAGTTACAGAATGTACTTGCTTGTTGAGGATTAGGCTACAGTTGAATCCTATTGATTTTCTCTTGCCATTGATGGTTCTGTTTTCTTGAATCCTGTCTGAACTCTACGGTGCGTGGTGGGGGAAGTAGCAAAAACTGCTGGTTTGTGGCTCTCTGTTCAAGGCCAAGAAATTCACTTGGTGGGGGTCAACTCAACGGGGCTTTCTTGCCCATTGATGCTGTGCTTCATCTCCCCGACACGGACAGATAAATGAGCTGGGGGCGGCTTCGCAGGCCGTTGGAGCCTGACCCAAGCATGTTGTTGCCAGCTTTCAAAAGCTGCACAATGGCTCACTCTCCCTGGCAGTTACAGCCGTTGGGGCAGGGACCTGTTGTCTGAAGGGCTGTTAAGCAATAACGACGTAAACGCCTCCCTAAGGATGTGGGAAAGATGTTTGAATCCTAGGAAGGGATCAATATCTGTGGTAAGGAAACCAGAAAAATTGGGAGCTGAGTGTTGCTTTTCTCTCTGCAGCGGTTTGAACACAGTGCTTTTGCTTGTAAAGGGCCGGTGGGGAGGCAGGAGGGGAGGCGTGGGAAGCGGGAGGCAGCTCGCAGCTTTTCTGGCTCAGAATAACCTTCCCTGCTGCTGTTTTGGAAACCTCAGTTAGACTTACGTAGAGCTACAGTCTGCCCTGTTCAGCAAGAGTAAGTGCACACTGCTGAACAGCTTGGTATTACTTCATTGTAGTAGTGCCTAAATACACCCCCCCGTGTCAAAAAACACTGTAGTAAATGGAGTACAAAGAGAAACAGGCCCTTGCCAGGAAAGTTCACAATCAAAATCTATGGATTTAGTGCACGCTAGCAAAGGAACCAGACCTGGAGCAGAAGGACGGTGTGTTGATGACAAATGTCATCCTTGCGTGATGGCCCCTGGGAGAGAAGGGAGCACAGGAGTGCAGCGTGGCTGTAGCACATGCTGCAATGGATTACTCTAGGGCTGAATCCAGGAAGGCCTTGCATTAGCCCAGGGGGCCGCTTTGCTCCCCAGACCCTGTTAAAGCTGGGGAGGTGATGGAGCTGAGGATGCTCAACACCTGCAGGGAAGCATTTCCGCCTGTTCTTTGCTTGGACATTGTTTTCAGCTTACAGAACAGTGCATTTTGTCTTGAACAGTAACCGCTTAATTTCTAACTTTTAAATATAGAGCTGCTAAATGCTTCCAAGAGTTAGTTCCCTGAAAAAAAATCCAGAAACAGCTATTGCTCTCAATCTTCATTTGAAAAGCTTTTTTCCACCTTGCTTTTGAACAGCTCCCCAGTATATACACCAGATATTTGTACATCAGTTTCTATGAGCTTTGTTCAAGGCTCACAAGCATCTTTCTCTTGCCTGCTCACGAGTGCAGATGCACCCCATCTTCTGTATTTGTTAGTTGATTTTGTCACTTTTTGATGCACCCAAAACAGAGGTTGACAAATTCCCTTCGCTCTTCACGATATTCACAGTCTGGTAATAGCCTGTGACCCCAAATACTTGTTTCAGCAACTCTGAGCCCCACTGCACATTGCCACAACCACATCTGGGATTACGGTGCTGGATTTGGGAGTTACTGCCATAGAAGCAAGTACTTTTTGAGGTGGTGATTCGAAGATCCGGTAAGAAAAACCTAACAGTACAATGTATACTGTTAAGCAGGTATTCTTCATTGCGGCGCCAGGCACACAGGGGATTTCTCCTCCAAACGTGCGCGCCAGACACCCTGTTGCTTCAGGTTAAATACAATCACACAGGTAATTATTCATTATATTTCTAGGAACTAATTAGCATATGTAAAT
>Ga0065711_1033294_pt1 | contig 25764 bp, 15 predicted proteins | sample Hoacrofraction12_FD_59098 | JGI IMG/M metagenome (GOLD analysis project Ga0065711, IMG submission 59098) | Hoatzin crop microbial communities from Cojedes, Venezuela - Epithelial fraction 12 v2 (version 2) | ecosystem: Host-associated > Birds > Digestive system > Esophagus > Crop | place...
CACTCAGGTGCCGGCAGGGGTGTGGGGAAACAAGACCAGCTGGCCTTGGTCAGTGTTGCTGTCCACCACCAGCAAACCAAGGTGAAGAGGCTTCACCTGGCGGGGGCTGGAGACCGATGCAATGGGCAAAGAGCAAATGGAGAGTACCAGGATCAGGGGAACAGGGGAAAGACACCTTTGGGATTGCAGAATTTCACTTCACATGGAAGAATGAGGACACAAGGAAGATGTCCACTTCTATTCTGCCTCCCCTGAGGAGCCTTTCAAGAGGTACATGGCCCTCATCCTCAGAAAGCGCACATATAGGCCCACTTGCAGCATCAATCAGAGGGCAATGCATAGAATCATAGAGTCATTAAGGTTGGAAAAGACCTCTAAGATCATCAAGTCCAACTGTCAATCCAACACCACCATGCCTACTAAACTATGTCCCGAAGTGCAATATCTACACATTTTTTGAACACCTCCAGGGATGGTGACTCCATCACTTCCTTGGACAGCCTATTCCAATGTTTGACCACTCTTTCAGTAAAGAAATTTTTCCTAATATCCAATCTAAACATCCCCTGACACAACTTGAGGCCATTGCCCCTCATCCTATCGCTAGTTACCTGGGAGAAGAGACCAACACCTGCCTCACTCCAACCTGCTTTCAGGTACTTGTAGAGAGCAATAAGGTCTCCCCTCAGCCCCCTCTTCTCCAGACCAAACAATTCCAGTTCCCTCAGCCACTCCTCTTAAGACTTGTTCTCCAGACCCTTCACCAGCCTTGATGCTCTACTCTGGCCACACTCCAGCAACTCGATATCCTTCGTGTAGTGAGGGGCCCAAAACTGAACACAGCACTCAAGGTGCGGCCTCACCAGTGCCGAGTACAGGCGCACAATCACCTCCCTGCTCCTGCTGGCCACACCATTCCTGATACAAGCCAGGATGCTGTTGGCCTTCTTGGCCACCTGCACACACTGCTGGCTCATGTTCAGCCAGCAGTTGACTAGCATCCTAAGGTCCTTTTCCACTGGGCAGCTTTCCAGCCACTCCTCCCCAAGCCTGTAGCATTGCATGGGGTTGTTGTGACTGAAGTGCGGGACCCGACATTTCTCCTTGTTGAACCTCATACAGTTGGTCTCAGCCCATTGATCCAGTCTGTCCAGATCCCTCTGTAGAGCCTTCCTACCCTCGAGCAGATTGACACTCCCACCCAACTTAGTGTCATCTGCAAACTTACTGAGGGAGCACTCAATCCTCTCATCCAGATCATCAATAAAGATATTAAACAAGACTGGCCCCAAAACTGAGCCCTGGCAAACACCACTCGTGACCAGCTGCTAACTGGATTTAACTCCATTCACCGCCACTGGATTTAACTCCATTCACCACGAATGTAGCATCCATGGATGCTCAAAGATGATCTGAGAAACCAGGACAACTCCTTTCCAAACCATTCAACCTGTGTAAACTGGTTACACTTCAATATTGAACCAAAACAGCTCATCCAAAGCCAGGGCATTCTTATAAATAAATCTTTACAAAAGGTGGGAAAACAGATGTCTTGCCCACCAGCTTTGGGCAGATTTTGGTGTCAGCCCAGCATGAAAAGAGCAACCTGGGCTTAATTTTCAAGCTTGAATACTGCCATCTGGGCCATAAGGTGCTTCCTCAGAACTATCTGGAGACTGGATGGGAGCTCTTCTTAATTATTACTATTAAGAAATAAGGATCTTAAACAATACAATTTGTTTGCATATAATTTAGGGTCATTACTCCCTTCATGACCAGCTGGAGTTCTCTGCACAACTATGTTGTCCCCCACCTTAGCCCTAGTCTGTTGTTCATCACTCTCCATCTCTCCTCTATGCATTGTAATAATGTCATAAGTGTTTATTTATATCATCATAATTGGTTGCTGTGGAGACGATTATTGTGTCGCAAGTATAGGACAAGGAGTTGTGATTGAAGAAGGAATTATAGAGGGGCCATGGATGTAAGCCCTGTTGTTTTAGTCCACACTCCCATCTGCTCATTGACACCACAGACAGTCTGCATCCACATTTGTGCCCAACCTCATCTGCAGACTTTAGTCCCACATGTGGCTAGATGTAAACACAAGCTGACTTGCTGTTGCAAAATCTAAGAGGAGAGATTTTTATCCACGTAACAGGGCAGTGACAACTGAGGGGAGAGGAGACACAGTTGTGAACCACAGGAAAAAGTTGGAGTCAGTTGAGGTAAGGCAGAGGACACCAGTGATGCTCCTCAGCATCTTCCACCCCATCCACCATCATTCTTTAGCCTCTCCCCACACACATGCACAGTAAAAATCCCTCTAAAAGGGGCTGCAAAGCACTGGGTGACCCATGGGGACTAAGGAACATTTCACGCAACCCCATTACTATTACTCACTCATCAAAGCTCTTGTAGATCATCTCACTGTCTCAGGCTTGTAACACAGCTCAGCCAAGATCTACTTCGCTGGAGAAAACCTTTTGTCCCACAGGTTACGTCCAAGGTCACGACAAGTAGTACAGTATAACAGCAGCCTGTCTTATAGGATGATGTGGACTTTTTATACACTCCAACTTCAGGATGTGTTTGTCAGCAGGTCATGGACTGCTTGTGTCTTGTGTATAATCAGAAGAAGCAAGTAAGAGATGAAGGCAAGTGTTTTCTCTGTGTGCCTGCATCCATCCAAGGTCAGCAAAATCACTAACAGACTGCCCTTCTAGCCAGATCTGATTGAAAGTGAATGTAGAAAAGCTGATTGGCATTAGTGGGCTCTGGATAAATGGAGCTGTTCTCCTTGGGATCGTGAGTTCAGAGGAAGGTCAGTTTACTGTTGACCACCATTCGTTAGCCTCTGGCAGTGACTCAACTTTTTCTGTGAAATAAGGAGGCAGTCTTGGCTTGGGTCCCAGTGGAACAAGCGTTGGTGTCACTGCAGTTGCTGTCCTTGCTGGACTTTTGGCTGGCTCCACAGGGAAATAATGAAGCAATTCAGAGAGTCCATCCTCACGGCTTAGCACCTTTCTGGGAGATCACCCTGGAGTAATACAGGGGTTTTTTCTTCTGCGTCTCAGTGTAGCTAGGCACAGGAACAACGGCTGAGCTGCAGTTCTGGTTGATAGGTGAAGACCAGACATCACCACCAAAGACTTAAAGCAATGAAAAGCTCAGACTAAAACGGGGGAGGTGGGAGAAAGGTCAAAATCTCCTGTGGAAGAAGTCAAGAGAAAGGCAACCAAAATGACTGCAAAGCAGCTGACATATTTGGACAGGAGGTGGACAGTGAGGTTAGAGCCTTGTGTGAGGACCTCTCTCTGCCCCATGGCTGTTGCATTACCTTCTGTGTTGAAGGAGGAAGGAGAAAAGCCTTTGCCCACCCTCCTAGCCCCCTTGTCCCCATGGCCAAAGCAGATACAGGGTCTGCAGCAGCAGAGCCCCCTCCAGTGTGCTCCTGCATTGCTGTGGCCATGTGAGACCCTGGGGAGGGAGGGAGGAAAATACTGGCCAAATGAACCATCCAGGTGGCATGTGGGTCTTAAATTGAGCATCCCAATATATACTGAAATAAATGCAATAAACCAGGTCACTGTCACTTGCTTGAAAGTCACTTATTGTTTTAAATCATCATTATCACCATCATAATTAAAATCAAGCAACAGCTTAAAGAAACTAATGAATATTTTTATACGTGAACTTATCACAGGAAGGGGGGAAAAAAAACATAAAGTGAAAATGTGCCTGTATTGCTAATAAATATTATTGGAGGGACTCCCAGCTTTTCACATTACCACAGTGTGATATGACAGCCTATAATGGATTACTCAACTGCCCGAAGCCATTGTAGGAATAAATCCCTTTTAATATTCATGTGCGGTCTTTGAGAAAATAGATGTAAGCAGTTAATACTTTTCTATAGACAAAACAATGCAGTTTATCAAAACAAAATGTGTGCTTGAAAACAAAAATCGCAAAGCTCCTGGACTCATTTTTTTTGGCAAATTAGAAAAAATAGGACCCCCAAAAAAGACAATTTGGGGCACAACGGTGCACATAAAGGAAGATAGGGAGGGATAGGATATTAGCAAGGTAGAAGGGGGGAAAAGGCATAAAAAAAGACGATGAATAGTCTGTGAAGCTGTGGTTGTAAGCAGGGCACCGAAGTAGGGTGTTGCAGGAAGAAGGTGTTGATTGGCAGTGGGGCTGCTAGTTGCCCTGTGAAGCACTCATTGGGACAGGAGCGAGTATATGGGAGGCAGAGGAAGATCAGTCACTTCCCAGGAAGGAGGTGCAGTGCTCTGCGAGGTACAGGGTGATGCTAGGACTTAAATGTGTTTATAGGAGGGTAAAGGATATTGTAAAAGAGGTAAACAGGAAAGCTTGTGCGGGGCCAGCTGAGGGCGGCTCCCTCCCAGCCCCTTGCTCCATCTTCCTGCTTTTCCTGTTGCAGCTGATCTGTAAAACCTGATAGGTTTTTATCTCCGGTTTGTTTGGGGTTTTCTTTCTCCCTTTACACAGCAGAACAAGGGAAGCAGCAGCATAGAGGAGCCTTTGTGCCTTTTTGTGTGGTAGGGAGTGAGGGAAATGGAGGTTAACCCTTCCTGCCCCAGCTCTTTGTGGGCAGTTGATGGTGGGAGGGAAAACCAGAAAGCAAAAGCCTCCCAGGGACTGGAGGGAATGACTGCAGCCTCTTTGAGGTGAGGGGGCCAAAGTGAGATACTTGATTTTACAGAGCCAGATGCAGCTGAGATGTGAACTCAGAGGTTTTTTTTGGCCGCCATGATCTGTGGCTATAAATGTCTATAGATGCATCTGAAACTATGAGGGAGAGAGGCAGAAACTCTTCAGTTCCTCTCCTGCTGTGAGATCTAGGCACCAAAGACAAGCTTGAATTGAAGCATGAAGAATAAATAAGGTCCTCTTGGGACTCATGCTGCTTTGATATCTGTGGCTGCCTGGTGGGCAAAAGAGTTGACTCACATCTACCTTCTGCTTGCCCATGTTCAGAGAGAGCCTGCGTTAACACCTTTTGTCCCTGGCACAACCACAGAAAGGCAGCTTGGTGTCTGTCTTGAATTGGGCTAGGTGTGGTCCAGGCTGAAGGAGACAACATGTTCTGGAACCAAATTCAGCTCGAAGTGTAGTCCAAGAGACCAACACTGCTCTGAACGCTGCAGGACATGGCCAAAGTCATGAGTCTGCAAAGAGCCACAGGGCACTTAACTTGACCCTCTTTCCAAATGCCACTGATTTCCATGGAGCTACCTGGAGGAATTAAGGACGGCCACATGTTGAACCAAACCCTGAGATGCTCCCATACTTTAGCAGGGCAGGGAAAGGGTACTGTTTTTTAAGATATCCAATTTTATAATAGTAATTCTGATCATCGAGACAGAAAAAACATCCACTAACTTACCGTGTTAGCATGTCAGACCAATCCACTCAACTTGCTCAGATTTTAGTCTCATGTCATATTCATGGAACAGTGGGGTTCCCCATCCAGGCAAAGCTTCAGCTGTGTAACCATTTACATTGCCAGCAGTGTTGGAAACACTCTGTAATTAGAAATATTCCAGGAACACTTGTACAGACAACATTTTTCTACTTCTCTTTATTAATTTATTGTAACAGAAAGCTTGTCGCTGTAAACACCATGAGTATCCCTTCAAATGCCAGATAGTTTTATAGGCTGTACTGGGCGATATGAAAGTGGGTCAGTTTTATAGGTCACATTCTTCTTTGAAATGGGATAGGTCCAGGAGACAATTGGGAACCAGGATGGGAAAAATTCCTCCCACCCACCTCCTTCTGGCAGAGCAGAGGTGTGTCTTACTTCGAAAGGGAAAGAAAAAGTTTCACCTTCTAATTGTTGTATTGAGTAGCTCATTGACTGCACTTTTTGTTCAATACCTTTTCTACCACTCAGATTGTCTAATCAAAGGATTTCTCATTCCTTGGTTTAGCTTTTCAGCCTCTAGCATTGATCCAAAATCAGAAATGAAAGAGGAAAACAGCCTCTGGGAAAAGAGAACACAATTAACACTCAAGCAGCTTCATTTTTGGGGGTGCCTTTAAACATCTTGCACCTCTCAGTCTATTCTCCCATTCTTTCATTTTCCCTTCTGTGTTCAGGAGGTTTCTTTAAGGAAAGCCTTTATCAGCAGCTCAGGGAGAAGATTAAAGCACCCGTCACAGAGAAACAGGTTACTTTTTGTGTCCGAGTTCTTAATCCACTTTATTAAAATGTGCCAAATCTTCCTTCAAGAGGAGAGATCAGAAGGACGTCTCCCTGTCACCCCTGGCATGCCTTCCTTCCGGATACTTGTGCTTCATTAGAGGCTTAAAAGAAAACAAAGTCAAGGCAAGGAAAAGAAAAGAGAACAAGACTGTGGTGACTGGTTAATACAGGATGTGGAGCCTTCCACTTCATGGTCAGTGGTACTGCTCTGGCCCCAGGCTGGAAACAATTGAAAGCTTTTTCCACCTGAAAGACACTTGTGTGAATCAAGTCAGAGATCTCTGACTATTTTTACCTTTGAGGTTCAAAGAAGAGAAGAACATTTGCAGTGAGCAAAGCCAAACATCCATCCAGTCTGCTGTCCCGTTGCTGATAGCAGCAAGGAAAGGGCACAGAAAAGGTGATGATATGGAGTCTGCTTTACTGTATACTCTACCTGCTCCTAGAGACCTCAGGCCTGGTATTTCCCACCTGGAATAATAGATCTCTCTGGTTAATAAACCTTGATGGATTTTCTTCCATGACATTGTCTAATCTTTGTTTCTGCATGTCCGTAATCCTTCTCTGCATTAACAGTGCCCTTCTAGAGCAAGGCTGAAGGACATCAGCACAAGCTGCTGCGTGGGTGCGTCTGATCTGTAGGAGTGCCCAACAAGTCACTTTTTGTGATGTTTAGATTGGAGGCTTTCATATTAAGACCCCTGGAAACAAAGTGTGTGATTCCTTTGGGCAGCCTTGGGACATGTCTTGGGGGAAACAGGAGTAGATCAGGCCTAAACACCATCTTGGCTCTACCACCAACTCCTCACCCAATCTCAACCCTCCTTTCCCGGCCCCACAGGCTTCTCACATTGGAGTTTCACAATCTGTCTACCCTAATCCAGAGACATGGCCATAACACAGTGCAGGAAAAAAGTGAGATGCATGATGGTGGAAAACTAAATTAAGGACAGGATAGAAACTACCACATGTAGCCATGATAGAGGTCTAATGAGGTAACTGCCATGATGGCTTTTCCATGTACCCAGTCTTGGATTTAAACAGCCACTTGCTTTGCATAAGTAGCTGCTGTTTTGTAAAGCGAGTGTATATGATGTAGACACTCCTCGTGCTTCCTCAGGGTACAATTACTTTCTTATCTGTCTTGTACTGCTGTTTCTCTTCAGCTGAAGTAAGTTATCCAGTGTGAGGCTGTGGGGTTAAGCTTTTGAGTAGGGAAAGTCTACAAGGGCTGGAGAAAAGCAGGGTAGTCTAAGAAAGCAAAGAGCAAAGAGGTGACATCTTGGCAGGCAGAGACAGAGCATAACGTGTTCCTGAAAGAGGACCATCACATTTCCCATCAGTGCTGACTCATAAAATGGCAGGTTCATTAAAGGTGAAACACACAAAAAATACAGCTTAAGCAGTTTCATACTCTGCAAAGCACCTATGAAATTGGCTTTTCCCCCACATCTTGACTCTCCTCAGTCAAGAGTATCAAAGTAATTTGATTTTAAAATGTAGTATCCCATTAATAAAGCTGCAGTTGAAATCTACATTTTATTTATTATTCAAACTACAGTAGCTCTTCGAGGCCTCAAATGCAATGCAGCCCTTCTTAGTTAGAGACTGTCTACCTGCAACTCAAGAGGCAAGTCCCTTCTCTTCACCACTGCAGAGACTGCCACATCACCAGGGGAGATTTCAAAAGCGCTACAAAGGTCAAGGTGCAGGACCCAGGTGATTCCCCTGCACTCCTGACTTTCTCCAACTCGCCTTTGCAAAATCTCCTCTCCAGTCAAGACGGCTGGCGAACACTGCAAGAAAGGGACCCCAGAGCTAAGATCTCTTGCAACAGACTCCAGCCACTCAGTGTCACTGCTGTGCCTTAATCACAAATCATCCCTTTTCTGCTTTCATAGCAGGCATACTACTGAGTTTTGTATCCACTGACACTCCTGTTCCAGGTACGGTACTGTACAGCAGTCTAGCCTGCGGCTATCTTGGTGTCCCATGTTTATCTAGTCTCTCCTGATGGCCTCCACTATTTTCAAAGTCTGTTTTTGAGCCACTTTGAATTCCCTTTGTGTGCTTAGAGATCTGTCTCACTTTTCGAGCTCCATGCATCCTCACCGGCAAGGTTTTTAAAGCAAGGCCGTAGCTGGAAGTTGTCATTGATACGTGATGCAGAACAAAATCCAGCTCGCTCGAATGCAGCTAGATTGGCTCAGCAGGGCTGACAATAGATGAACTGGGTCTTATCAGCGAAGAGAGCAGATACAACACAGGAGCAGCATGCAGGGAGCAGATAGGAGCTCTGCGAAAGCGAACGGCCTGCCTGGTGATAGCGTGGGGAAGGGGGTATTATTTTTTTTCCTGGCTGTTTTTGAGGCTGTTGTTTTAAAGCTGACACCTTTCTGACCACAGCCACTGCATTAAAGAGGAAAAAGAAGCAAAAGTGACAGACAACTCGATGGAGCAGTGCTGTGACGAAGGGTCTCAGCGGGCGCGTTTGTCCGAATGAGCCACTGCCTCCCTGGGTGATTTATCCTTTGCTCCAAATGCATTTGCTGGATTTAATGACAAGTTGGTGGCATTTCTGCAATTAATCCTATCAAAGGGAGGTGATTTTACATGGAGCCAGTCCCGTAATTCCTACCCTGCATTCTTGTTTATGAGGAGAGGGGCTGCCAGCTGTCTCCCAAGTCGGGGCACTACAGTTCATGGCAGTAACAGTGGGTTATTAACCAAGTGTCTTCTCCTGACATCTGAAACCACAACAGCTAAAAAATACGACCTCAGATTGTCCTAACAAGCAATCTCCAAACTGTAAATATGCAACAGTGAGAGAAAGTATTTCTTTGCTAGTGAAACACTTTAATGAGTGGATGGCTCAGCAAATCTTTTATGCAGCTGCTTTCTCTGCTGCGGATACTGAGATTTATGGGAGCGAGGGAGGGGAGTAATAAGCAACAAGGGGAGTGCAATCCCTATGTGGTTGGGTTCCACTTCATACTCTGGTTTGGTTGGTCTGATCCTTCTGCAACTCTCCTTTCTAACTCTATCCCAGCTGAAACCAGGACACTTGGATAAACCACTAATGGTCCCATTCACTGGGGACTTGGAGCCAAGAATGGAAGTAGCTCGCAGTGCCGGAAATCATGACTTGACTGAGACAAAAAGGAACACTGTATTCTTCCAGTGGGGGTACTGATGACATATAACCAAAGCTTTTAAACATTAAGTGCTCTTTGAATCCTGACGGCCTCTTTTGAAGAGAAAGAAGCAAAGAAGGGAGAGTAAATGGAGAAGATGTATTTTTGCTATTCTGAGTTTTCCATATTCCTTTCCAATGGATAAGTTCTTAAGCTCTTTATCCTTCTGTCAAATTAAATTACATTCCTGATGAATACTAGTCCCAAAACCAAAATCACAATACCTGGGGGAATGGGATCCAGAAGAAACAATCTTCCTTCCTGTAGGTGGTGAACTAAGAGGTATAAGAATAAGCCCAACATGCATTTTCCAGAAGGCCCTTCCTAATGATCATAACCTCCAACAGCAAAGTCCTTTCCCAAAACACAATCCTTAGAAATAGCAAAAAAAATCTCACCAAAACAAACTATATAAAACAGCACATTCTCAGCTGATTCACAAGACCTCTGAGCTGGTCCTCTCCTCTTCCTGTCCTGATAAAATTTGCACTCCCTTTGGACTTGAGCTTCCAGATGGAGAAGGAAGCTCACAGCCTGACTTGCCCATTGGCACCAATGTGCTCATCTGGGGAATCTGCTGTAATGATGACAGTGTAGAGCAATACTTGTTCTGACACCGCATCGCATTTTGAGCAATTTAATAGTCATAAACCAAATAACAGTCATCTTCTGACTTTGAAAAACACCCAACATATCTCTAAAGAATGCTGCTGTTACTGCACCTTGGTGTTGCAAACTGAGCCATTCAGTCTGTTAGCTGCTGGGAAAAGGTTTAGCCAACACCATCTCCAAAAGCACTCTTCTGATTCATACTTCTTTGCAAAGGCTCTGAAGAGACACCAGCCAGCACGGAGACTTGAAGAAAGCTCTTGAAGGAATGTGAAGGTCTTGCTGTTGAGGACACAGAGATGAAAACATCAGCAGAATACATAAGATGCTTTGCACTTTCCTTATTTATCCAAAAAGCTATTTTTGTTTATTAAAACCTAGTTACTAGCTGCATCTCGCCAATAACCTGGAGTGCTTGCTTGGTTAATTTAAGCAAGCAGAGCTTTGACGAAGTAATTTTACCATCCTCGGGGATCTGCCAGCTTATGCCGGTCTTCACTATTTCAGATGAAATTGAGTTAATTTTCGCTGAAATTGCTTCTTAGCAGACAAACACATTCCCCATCATTGCGAGCTTATGCCTCTGCAGCTCTATTATTCTTTAATTTACACACCCCGGCAGCAAGGGATTAATGCCTGAGACATACAAAAGGCTACAGTGTGGAGAGGAGAAGGGAAGGAGAGAGAGAGAGAGTGGAGCTCTGCAGGGAATAGGTAATGGTGTTTTGGTTTTATAGTCAAAACATTTAAAGTTTGGCATTAATACGGAGTCAACTCTTGTTGTCCTTTCACTCTGGTAATGCATCGTCTAAAGTCTCAAAGCAGAAAACGTCTCAGCTGCTCAGTCAGGCCACAGAAGATGGCAGGCCCCTGAAGGATTGCCAGGTGGTAAGGGCAATCAGTGGGATATTACAAACGGCTCCACATCAGGAGCTGATAGCAAGGGGTCAAGGTGGTGTGGAGCAGAGCTGCACAGGAAGGCCAAATTTTGCCTGTGCAGCTTCCACGACACTCTTGCTTCAAACAGGAGTTCCCTCAGGAAAACGTTGCTTCCAGGGCTCAGGGGATGCTTTCAAATGCTCAGGAATTAAAATACTGGGTTCTCATAAGCATCCAGACAAAAATAGAACTAGTGCCAAAGCACCTGCAAATGGCTGGAAAAGGGCATTCCATTATCTGTTTTTTTCCAGAGAGAACAGGCAGAAGTGCCAAGTTCAGCAGTCCCTGTAAAGTCTCTCGTGAGATTTTAGGGTAGCAGCATTTTAAGCCACTCCCTGATGATGATTGATCAGAATTGCAGTTATACTTCTTTATGTTTCCACTTCAGTCTGCCTTCCTTCATTAAACAGCTAACCATTTCCTCTTTTATCATATACACCTCTGAGCTATATACAGGTTATTGGATGACATATGGCAATCCTATATCATGTGTTGGTATGCATGCAGCAATGTTGTAATGAGATGTCTGAATTCCTGATCTTCCTTTGCAAGCCTGCCCTACCTTCCCCTACCCCAACTAATACCAGTGCTGCATTAGTGCCACAGCACATACCAAGATCCCATTCCACTGTCCACTTGTCCTACTTCCACAAATAATTCTTTCTCCTTGCTACCCTCTGCTCATGCAAAGCACTCTGTCAGCCTGCATTATTATTCTGCTTTCACATCTTTTCGTCTTCTTCACTATGATGCCTACCAAGGATGTTGCTGATGTGCTGGACCACTGCATTTTACACTAATTTATCTCATTGTTGTCTAACATCCAGCTGTTCTTCCTGGCTGTTTATTAGATGGTAAGCTCTTTGGGGTAATGGCAATCCTGTGCCTTTGGCTTGAGCACCCTGTCATCATGGGTGCATGCCGTGAAGTCTGCAAATGTAGCAGCAAAAACAGAAAGCTCTTGGGCTCCAAAGCAGGGCAACTGTGTGAAATATAGTCTTGTATTTGGAACGTGTATCTTGTGATATACAAGACACCAGACAAGGAGGGTCCCTTCCAGGCAAGAACTATTTGTATCTTCAACCTAAGAGATAATCAAGGGGGATATTTTTTGCTATAGAGTAGAACAGACCTCCCAGCACCCATGGCACACCAGTTTACCTTTCAGGGTTCCCCAGGGATCATTTTACCCTTCTGCTAATATCTCAGATGTTTGGCTTTGAGGCCAGTGGAAGGCATATTGCTGTTCTCCCCAGTTTGTGGGCAACACCGACCACCTTCTACCACCAGAATGACTACACTTGAATCTGTCTAACACTAATACATTAAATTTCCTTTACTTGCTAATGTTCCCTCTTGAGGGCTGTCATTGTTAGCTGTGGTTAGGGCAGCAGTGGGGAAGGAGGTCCTCGATACAATTCATGTTGAAGAAAATGAAAGGAACTCTGTTTCCCTCCAGAAATAACCTCACCATCTTTCAGGGCTAGCACCAGTTCTGCTGCATGGCTGGGAAATTCCAGTCTCTAGAAGAAGTCCTTGTTGAATCCACGAGTAGGTCATGATGAGAAAGGAGATGTTATTGCTTTGCACTAAAGAGAGACTCATGAGAAATTCCTGTGCAGTCAGAGCAAGACCAAATAGGACAACAAGAGAAATGCCCTCCTCATTTGCAGAGAGGGAGGGAGCAAAAAGCAGGAGAAAAACATTGACAGAAAACCAGTTCCACTGAGGTGAGTGGTACATACTGAAAAGCACAGGGCACTTTCAGACACCTGCAGTTGGGATCCAACTTGAATCGGCTAGTAGAAATTCCGTCTGTTGGATCTGCATGACCATCTCTTGAAAACAGCTGAAAATCAGTTTAGAAATTTACATTAAACCAGTGGTCCGGTAGGGCAGGGTAGCACCAGCAACATGTCAAGAGCAAGGATGAGTGGGACCAGTGGCTCTGGAAGGTATACTTTGTCCTCCCTCTGCCATTCGGGAGCAACTTCTGCCATTTTCCCAACAAAGTTGTTTCAAAAATCAGCTCCTTTCAGCTCAGCTGACTTTTAGCCTCATGCATTTTTATACGCTCTCTGCAAGAACGAGAAGGATATTTACATTTTTTAATAAGCCTGACAGTTTGAAAGTAATTGGGGATTTATAATGGGTTTGTTTAGGTCTTTTTGTCCACTTGAATTCCAACTGTTAGTCTTAGGTCTAACAAGCAATATTATCTCTATGGTGATGAGGGAACCTCAACAGGAGGCCCTGAAGCCAAAGAGGAAAGAACTGGTGTCTTTTGTTTTGTTATGTTATTTTTTTTCCCTTTGAACCTGCATTTTAAAGCAAAAAGAGCATAACAAAATTTAAAGCAAGAGCAAAATTCCTCCAGCCATACAGTGCTCATAACTGGCTTCTTCTGCTGGTTCTCCCAGGGGCGCGTAAGCCAGTGTCTGATCTCTGTCGAGGTGTTTTTTCCTTCCTGGCAAAGATTTGCATTTATTTGTTCTATTATGGTTCTAAAATGATATTTACCCTGATTTTTCTTTTGGGGGAATCAGATGTTTGGTGGTAAGGATGGAATTAACCTGCAAAACTCAAGGTCTGGGATCAGATTTCTTCAGCTGAATCTCAAGGACTCAGTTTTACTTATTCCTGAAATGAAAAAACAGCTGTAGTGCACAGAAGAGAGAAAGGAGAGAAAGCGGAGAAGGAATCTGATCCAATTGTGATAATGGAGTTTTCAGCGAGGAATGCCATCAAAACCAGAGACTCATGGGAGTCTCTTTGGCTTCCTTGACATTACTGAGGGACACTACTGAGATTGCAGTGCTGATTTGTCCCAGGCTCATCTAGACAAGGGCAGCTGACATATTACAGGTGATATGCTCTGAGCCTAGCTTTCAAATTGGGTCCTTGCTTCTTTGTGCCTCAGTTCCCCACCTTCTTAAGAGAAGAAACAGCAGTCCCTATCTTCTGCAAGAGTAAGGATATAAAAGCAACAGAGAGCAGCAGGGCTTAGTGTTGAAGTAGGAAGTGTCCACCAAAACCCACAAAGAATGATGATAATGAGGAAAAAAAACCAAGACTAGCACTGACAGCCCTCATCAGCAGACATCAGCACAAATGTTCACTTCAGCATAAGCGAGCACCAAGCAGTGGTGCTATGGGACTTACCTGACTTTGTCAAGGGCAGAGCCTCTCAGTTCATATCTTCTTCTCCCTGGGCCTCGGACCTCCAGGGCATGCCAGCCACACCAGCTAATCACTTACCACTCCCCACGTTGCTATTCTTTTCTCGGCACAGCTTAAGCTGTGGAAAGAATGACTTTCATATAAGCAAAGCAAAGGTGGGTGGAGATGTTGCCATTTTCCAATGGTCTTGCTTGCTCTTGACTGTATGCTTTGGCTTGAAACCCAAGCAAGACGTACAGCCAAGGGGTAGCTTTCTCCACCGGGTCTCAGGCATGGAACTGTGCAGCCTTATTTCCTTCCCCTGTGGAACAAAAAGAGGGAGAAAAGAGACAATGCCCGTTCCTAGTGTTTCCTAGCTCCCACAGCCCCCTTGCAGCAAAGACCCTTAGGAGCCATTCCTTGCCCTGGCACCTTCAGCAGTGCTGCCTGCTCCTTGCTGTACCTTCCCTGCACATGCGTCCTGTGTATGCAATGATGCATAGGTCTCAACACCTTGTGGAGGGCAGCAGGCAGGGAGGGGGCTGTGGGCAGGGTGCTACAGCTGGTGGGACACACGACAGGAGGGGTGGAAGAAGAGTCAAAGACAGGGAGAGGACATTAAGAGAAATGGGATGGGAATGGAAGAAAGGCAGCAGCGGGGAGAGGGGAAAGTGGGAAACGAATTGAAATGAATTAGAAAATTCCAGGCAGACAGACGAGTTTGAGCAGCTGAGATGTGGGGCTTCGTCAGTACAGAAAGACGGAAGACAGAGACATTAAGGAAGGAAATGTGTGACTCACAGGGGAAAATGGGAAAAACAACACACACCATAGCAGCTGCTCCATTTACTTCAATTAAAGAACAGCTCAAAGGGTATGTTAAGGGGAAAGGAGGGGGAAGCAAACAAAGGCACAAACAACAGAAAAAAAGCCAACCAGATGACGCAACTGTTACCCTCAAACACCTAAGTGACCTAAGGCATTTGAACAAGGAGCCAGCGTTCCTCACCCTGTGCCTCCAAATTGGGGCCGAGCTGCTTGCTCTGCAGAGCTGGGCTGCAGCAGGAGCTGCTGGCCAGGGGCCACGGTGCTGCCCAAGGAGTGTGGAGCCAGGCACGGAGTAGCCAGTGCTCAGGAAAGTACTATTGCAGCTACCAGGTAGGGAAGGGGAAGGCAGTTTCATTTAGCATAGCTCTTTGACACCTGGGGAACGGGGGAGCAGGGCACCCCACTACACCTAAATCACCAGCCGCAGCATGTCTGAACAAAGAAGGGAGGACAGCAGCCTTGGGTGCATTAATCACAAATATGGCTTAGCGCAGAGCTGCACTGGCGAAAGAGAAGCCCATTGCACTTGGCTCCAGAGTGGTGGGACATGCTGCTGGAGCCTCTCCATCCTCTTGGTTCCACCCCACAGCAATCCCAGGTCACCTGCCCCAGGCTTTTCTGCCAGCATCAGCCAGAGCCAGGCAGCCTCTAACAGACACCTCATCAGCCACCATGCCTGGCTTGTGTTGCTTTTCCAGAAAAAAAAGTTGACATTAATTCTAGCCAGAGACTTTAGCTATCTCAGCCACACTGGACAAACTGCTGGGAACATCCTGGCACTGGCCAAAGAGGAGAATGAGCAAGGCGACTCCCATCTCTTCTATCCTCCACTAATTGCCAATGCTGATGTCTCAGACCTCACGAGCACTGAGAAATATTATAGTAAATATTTCATGGATTCCAAGTGACCTCTGTTTTCAGCTTTCAGGTGATAAATCTTGGAAGTGAAGAATCGAGTGGACCTGGAAAAGGAAAAATGAGACACAGGAGAAGGAAGTGACAGAAGAAATTTTCACTTCTCTAGGTGTTTCCTCCTTGCAGCTTCCTCCAGGACAAAAACATGTTAAGGATTTATAGGGGAAGAAATTTCTCTGTTTAGAGCGTACTAACTTCCATAGATCTCTGCTTTCTTTACTGGTTCCCTCATATAAGAGGTTTATCGCTTTTCTCCAGCTGTGACACCAGCCTGCAAGGGTTAGTTGCTTTGCTTGGTTGACTGAAGCCTCAAATCTTGAGGCTACTGGGTCAATCTCAACTCATGGCCTTCCCAGATGATCAAGACAGACAGCTTCACAATGTCAGAAAAGGTCTGCTTTCATTTTTGGTTGGAGAAAGTCTTTGTTCAGATTTTATCCTTCCCTCCTTATCTTTGTGGATGCTTCCCCATTCCTGGATACAGCAAATCCATGACCCTTGGCTGACTCATTCCCTATATGAGCATAGCAGTGGATTTTGTGACAAAGTCCCGTGGTCTCAGGATAATTACCTGCCCAAAGTCTCAGATGGAGCACCTAGATACAAACAAACTCCCAAACTCCTGACATTTATCACTCTAAAGAGCAGGGAGCAGAAAAGCGGCCCATATCAGATAAGAGGCGTCAGTCAAGATTTCAATGTAGTCGGCTGCAGCTTGAAAAGGACACATCACAGTATATCTGCAGAACGAAGTGTGGCGAATGTTAAATCTCCACAGCGTGGGAATTAGCACAATGGATCCTGTCTCCATACGTGATAATGGGAAACTCATAATTCTCTTACTCAACATTTAATGCCAAAAATTTGCCACAGAGAACCACTGAGGACACAAGGGTTTGTTCTTCAAAGCTTCAGAGATAGGCAACATTAAACGGTTTTGCTTTGAGCTGGCTGTGTGTTAAGTTTCCTCTCTGTCCCTTCATCTCTCCCCAATCAAGCTGTGTCTCAGTCAGCACCCAGTTGTTAAATTCTGGGTGGATTAAAGAGCAGGAGAAAGTGCTTTTTTTAGGAAAGCAATGTTTATCCATCACTCATCTGAGTGAGTGTTAAACTTCAGATCCTCTGCTCCTCTAATGATCATTGCGTGGCAGTGCATTCACAGTCTTTGCTTTGCACGGTAGTGGGGATGTTTGATCTAAAGGCTTCTCTTTGCCCAAGATTAAATCTGAATTTAGATCATCCTTTGGGGTCTAATTGCATAGGATTTTGGCGTCAGTGCAGCAGGGCCCCAGAGTGTAATGGCAGGAGGAAGAGGACAGGAATTCCCCAACTGACCTGACAGAGCCCATGAGATTTCAATAACGCTTTGGGCAGAGGAGGAAATGAAGTTCAAAGATAGAAATAACAGCTTTCCTTATCCAGTGTTAAAAATGAAAAAAGAAGGATGATAATCTCTCTAATCAAATTCCTAGAATTTGTGCAGGCTTCCAACTAATGCCAACATAGAAGCAGCACTGACCAGCTTCAGACCCTCTCTGATAGAGACGTGGGTGGACAGGGATCAGACTGACGGTTAGTTCCTCAAAACTGCAAAGTTTCGACACTGCATTAGGCATAATTATACCTGTCAAAGATGACACACTCCTGGAAATTTTCTGTTGCAGAGCTAATGGCAGAGAGACTCTGGCAAAACCCTCCACATAATTTCTGGATGCCTCAGGCCTTCAGAAACTATCCTGACAGGCAGATGATGTCTTGCTGTGCAACAGGAGGTCCTGGCTTAACTACAGGTGGAGTTGGACCAAAGCGTTTGAAGCACCTTCACTTTTCTTGATCTGGAAAAGTTCACTCTTTGCATTTTATGAGTGTCACCGCTTAAAGAGATACATGAAATATCGTGTCATAAAATGACCACCTGCCATTTAACTCCTCTGGTCTGGTACTTCCAGTAAAGGGCAAGCACTCCAACACAGCAAGGAAATACATAATGCTACTGGGCTGCCTGGTAAGATGAACACCTGGTTCCCGCCCTTCTCAACCCTTCAAATGACTTCTACAAGAAAAAGGAGATATTTCCCCTCCCCCCTCCCCCCCAAACAAAGTAACCCTGTATGGGACTCAAGCATAGTGCTGGTGGTATCCAAGAAATACATGTGATAGCTGCAATATCACAGAATCACAGAATGTTCAGGGTTGGAAGGGACCTTTGTGGGTCAGCTAGTCCAACCCCCCTGCCTTATCACCCCCTGGTTCAACTTCTTGCCAGCCCAGCACTGCATAGACAACATGAAGTTCCCCCCAGAACAGCAGCTTTCCTCACCACAAAAAAAATCTTAGCCAGATTAAGGCTAAATAGGAAGAAAAGGCCTATGTCAGCAGAGGACAGAGACCACAGGGCTGGCTACAGCTTCTCCTCAGGTCTTATTCTAGTAGATGCTGCTACCCGCCCTGCCCAGGTGGATATGGAAAAGTCTTAGAGATCTTAGACAAATATAGACTATGCCACGTACATATTAGCACGATTCAGAGCTAACACACACAGGTATGTCGGCATTGCATCAGAGCCTGCTAACCAGGCTGCAGATGAGGTTTTTTTCCTGCCCAGCAGCTCTTTTTTCATTGCTACAGCACCACATGCTTCCAGCTCCAACTTCAGATGCCCTGGGGAGCAGGAAGTTTGGCACTTGGTACCAAAGGATGAAATGATGAAATCCTCATCCACCTGAGATTAAATTAAGGGAGAAGGAATGGAGCATGCCAAATGCAGTGAGCCTTAGGTAAGTGCTCATTGTCTTCACTGGGAGCTGGGTTTGAATAAGAGAGAAGTTCAGGATTTGGCAGACTGTATGTAAAACATTGCAGAATGACTGCTATGAGCATGCAGCTAGTTTTCATGCATAATATATATAGGAGCATACCATATGTTTAAAGAGTTAGGCAATCAGGCCAATCTTGGATCATATTATAAAGCTTTCCTACAGTGATGCATTTGTTCTAAACAGATGCATTTCTCCTTGGCCCCCTTCTCTCCCCCAGCTTCCCAGCCTGCCAGCACTCACTCATAAGCAAACCAGGTGTCCGTCTTTAGAAAAGGAAATAAATCAGTATCCAAAGGAATCTGTCCAGGAAGAAAGTAAATGCCCATCTCTGCTATTTCTGTTTCAAATGGGAAATATGTTGCCAAACAAACTAACAAATGGACAAACAAGAATCAAAACAAGAAAAAGGGAGACATGAAAACTTACAGGAATTAGGTTCTGAATTCTGCAAAGCCAAATGCTAATTGTGCCAGTTCTCAAATGTACAGAACAGATGAATTCAAGAACAGAAAGTGCACCAATGATAGCAGATATGCTCTGGATGAAACATGTCCTGCATTGGTTATGAGAAGGGCTGGATGTTCTTGTCTTTAAAGTGTATGGTTTGATTTTATATTAATTCATCAGCAGCATCACAGATCTCAGGGGCTTGTCTCCGCTCATTATAGGTGCTTTGCATATATAGTTGGAAAAGAACCACCATCTGATTTGTCTCATTGCTGCTCTCTGCTGTCGCTGTGTTATCCTGCTAGAGAGCTTTTGGCAGACCCCTCCATGAATCAGGAGCTCTCCTGGGACCTAGCTCAGCCCCCGCAGGTGCCGGGTGCCCTGCACCAGCACAAGCAGCTCTGCCGGCTGGGAGGAGAGCCCAGCATCTCCCAGCATGCTGGGTGTTGGCAGCAGCTGGGCGAGGATGTGGAGGAAACCCAAGGCCAACCTGCCTTGTGCACATGACCCTCATGTGAGGAAGAGTAGCAATATGTCCTGCATTGCTTCAAGAGACATTGTCTCCATCAGACCCTGGGGCAGCAGCAGAACCACCTTGCAGGTGAAAGCCAACAGGCTGAGCAGCAAAGCAGAGCAGCTGGGAAACACTTGCAGCTGGCTCCCTATCCTTTACACAGAGTTCCCTCCACTCGTGCGAGCTCTTAAGGCCATGTTTTATATCCTAATTAAACTGAAAGAAAAGGAATTGGATAACAGTCTAAAAGATTTGCAAGCTACATCTATTTCAGAAAATGACTCATGTTCCCACCAGCGTAGCTCATCGGGTCCAGCACATGCTCTAATGTGTGGGACTAACAGATTTGTAACAGTGATATCCAATATGAGTCTGTTCCGGTTACATACTTACCATGCGTCCTCTCAGGCTTTCCATCAAAGCTGCTAAATGAAAGCACTTTTTATTAAAGAAAGAGAGGAAAAAAACCCTCTTTGCCCATAAATCACTCAGCACATTAGCCCCCCAAACAATTCACTGAGGCAAGGTCATATTTCCCTTACATTAATTTAGATCCTTGCAAAGTTCAATGAGATGAGAGGAGAAGACAAGACAAAACACAAGAGGCTGTGTCTTCGGCTGCCATGAATCAGTGTTGCTTCCCATCAGCTGAGAATCCAACCATCTATCTACAGAGAGCTATAGGAAATACATAACAATTTCTTTACAGTCTTGGGGTCTGGTAATGGTGATCCATATGTAGCCTTATTACCAGAGAAGGAAAGGAGCTACTGCAAGGACAGATGACACTTGGCAGATGAGAGCAGGTTTTTACAGACCCGTGGGAAAAGACCTTTTGAGTTCAGTGAGCTCGAGTTTGTCCTGTGGTGTCGGGGGTCGCCACAGTTAAGTGTAGGGAAATTATTTTGTTGCTTTGTTTTATTTCCAGGCAGTATTTCAGTGGGACTGCTCCTGATGCCTGTCACAGGTGGGAGTAGGACGTGACAAATGTTGCAGAGGGACAGGCTTAAGTGAAATATAGTCATGATGATGATGCTCTGCCTCTCAGTTATCTCCCATCCATTGCTCTGAACAGCAAGGAAAGCTGCCAGCTCTGAACCCTGTACTGTGCGCTGTCCCTTTGATACTGCAGCTCTCTCCTTCATGTTTACACCCTTCGGATATTTTTAGGCTTTTTTTTCCCACACACAGAAGTAAGCGTTGTCATCCAATAGCCTCGTTTAGCTGTTTGAGGCTTCCCACATAAATCATTTTTTCCAAACGTCTGATCATTTAGTGATCAGAAGGCAGAAGGGGTGGTCTGGTCGCTCTTCTTTCAGCTTCCTCCCAGGTCTTATTATCTGGTCACGTTGTGGTAGATGAGACCAAGCATGTGGTTCATTTTGAGGACAAATCAGAACCACACAGGGAAGGGCAGTTTCCTTCCCAAGGCATGATTTACCTCCACAGAGGCAGACGATTTTATTTGCAGGAATATACTATTTCAGGTTAATCTCCAATTTGTCATCTGCTGGCATCTCAAGGATCCTTTCTGTACCTTACATGGAACTGGTGGAAAATAGGTTGTCAAAACTGTTAATTTCTGATATATTTGGAGTGGGGGGGAGGGTGTTCCCTGACAACACCTTATTGACTAGGACGAATTCTTTTTGGTGAAGGGAACTTGATTTTTTAAATTATTTTTAAAATTATTTTTAAAATTATTTTTTACTAGTCTTCTCCCCAGGGAAATAAGGTTTTAATCTGCTTCACCTTGAGGCCTTCCAAATCTTTTCTTTTTGTGGATTGTCTCAGCTAGTTTGGATGGTGTTCCTGTACATAGAAATATTTGGCAGGTTGAACAGCAAATGAATATCAAATTACAGTAACGGATTTGTGAGCACGCTCTGGTCCGACTAGACAGACAGCTAAACACTATGAAGTGTTCTGTCATACAATTATTCCCACAAAATTTCATTCTCCGAAGAGGTCACGTTACCCAAATCAAATCCTTGGTCCTTCCTTAAAAAAATTCTCAGACCATGCTTGGTTTTCCCCTCAGGAACCATTAAAACAAGCCACCCCAGATACGAAAGAGAAATGCATTCAACCCATTATTCTGGGAAGAAAAAGCTGTTTCAGGCCAAATCCAGTTATGTACCATGTTTGTAACTTCATTCCCGAAAACCTTTGGAGCCGAGTAGGTCTATGTTAGCCATTACAGGGTGTTTCTTAGCAAAGAATCTCCTATTGCCGTAGTCGCTCCTCCTCGTCCCACCCTTGCAATGAACTCCAACAGCTGGCAGAGGTGTGTTGATTGTTGACACGAAGGTGAGAAGTTGGGTGGTTGGTAGCAGCATGACAATTACCCAGGGCTTGACAAGATCTTCCCCCTTCACCCACCTCTGACCCCTGGTGCTTCCCAGCGCAAGGAGCAGCTCCTGGGGCAGCAGCTTCACATCTAGGACCCGACCGTGGGGTAGTGCTTCACTCTTCATCGGGTATTAAGCCCGTTGATGTACATGACAGCTCTTGCCGCTGTGAAATGCAATCCTGCCTCTTTACGGGCTCTGTGGGTTACGGAGGGCAGTGGGTAACCATAGAAACGATGTTGTAAAACAGCAAGGGAGCTGACGTGTAATAAAGTTCTACCGCCGTGCAACACCTGAACAGAGCCCGTCAGGAGAAGTCATTACAGATGCACTTGTAATGGGTTTGAGCAGGGATGTCCTGTGCAGAAAGTCAAGCACGGGCTGGAGGATGGGGGTAACTTGGGAAGGCAGGTACCAACTATTAATGCACCTTAAAGTCCTTAAATTAAAGCCCAGAAGCCCACTATACTTGCGCTGTTTTTCATTCAGCTTCTGAAAGGAGGAGGTGATGCTGAGCTCTGCTCCCTGTCCCAGCTTTGGGCCTGCATTCACCGAGATCTACCAGCACATGTGGGAACCCCCAAGCCTGGCCAGGATTTTCTGGAGGAAATCCTGGCTTTTCTTGGCTTGTTCCAAAGACCTGTTCATGGATGGAGGACACACTTCTCAATACACAGAAGCAATTCAATACGAGATATCCTAGAAATAATGGTATTCAGTAACCTGCAGAAGCAGGTTCACAGATCAACGTCATAAAAAGATCAGCTTCTATTCTTTCAAACAGAAGTTGAATGCTAACGATGCTCCAAAGGACATGCCACACCAAGGAGCTTTCAGTTTTAACACTGAGCTTCCTGACTGTTTCTTTCAAGACATTGTCATGAGTCTCAGTATACTGTGGGGACTGTAGAAGGTACAACAATAAAAGCCATGGCTTCAGGAGGAGAGGAAGAGTAGATGCTCTTCTTCCACCTCCGTTATTCATCTGCACTGGGGACAGTCACCATCTGGACCTGAAATCTAAAGCCAGCATTATTCCTTCTATTGCCATATCTACATATTCAGCAGTAGAAAATAGTGATGCAAATGCAGCACAGTCTTACACTGAGACTGGTTTCTGTCTGTGAATCCTCCTACATGCAGGACATGATAATAAATCATACGCAGAGCACACTGATCAATGCTGGCTGAGCAGTATGTTAGTCTCCAGGGCCAACAAAACAGCACTTAAATAAAGTTTCCCTACTCAGCACGCTATGCTGCAATAAAAAAAGTTCTTCTGTATCCCAGGCAGGTCATTTAGCCTCCTGTGCAAGGAGAATGTCAAGAAGATACACTTGTAGGCATTAGGAAATGCTCCCATCTGATGTTCTCAAAGTAAGCTCTCCAACAGCTCAAGGTTCCCCCTGTAGTTCTTCTGATAATTAATGGAAAATAGAGTTCTCTGGGAAAATTGTCACCGGGTAATTAATAAAAAATGAAAACGAAAGCACAAGAAGAAAGAACAGAGATGTTGCAGAAAGCCTGCAAATTGAAAGAGGCGGACTTACAGTTGCGATTTCCTTCCCAGTCTCAGAGGGAATGTAACGTGTGCTCTGCGTTCATCAACAGCTCACCGAGGACTCTTCGTTTCTTCCATTCACGCTTCTGAAACAAGAGATATTGTGATGGAAATGTTCGCACCTTGCCACATTTCTGAATGGCCCTGCACGCACAGACTTGCTTGCACAGATAGGAGAATGGCTGTCAAGGACAACTCTCCAGAGCCCTGCAGGGACCTATTACCAGGTGATCACATGAAAATAAAGGTCACTGTTTGTTTTCTACCTGTGGGTTCAATCTGCTTAGCAGTTTTATGCGGATGGTGAATTAAAACCCAGAAAAGATGGCTTTTCTCTATCAAAGCAGTGATGAAATGTTCTTTCGCCTCGGCATCTCTCAAATAGCTCCCCAAAACGTGAATGCTCTTCCTCATGCTCAAGCACATTTATCTCACTGCTCCTAAAGGAAACTAGAGAAGAGTTTAAAAAACCCCAAACTTTCAAGGTCAAAATTGATGTCCTCTTGGGAAATGGGGCTGATAAACCATTGCTGGAAATGCCCAGCTCCCAGTGCTGTCTCCACCTGCAGTTTGCCAACATGAGTGCCTGAGCTGTCACGGTTGCTGGGGAATATTGAAAGGGAAGAGGATGAAGATGGATGGTCTTATGATTAAGCCAGAAGACAGGGATTCAAAGGATCTAGCGTCACTTCTAGACCTCCTGCGCTGACTTTGGGCAAGTCAATTAACCTCTCTGTGCCTATGCTTACCATCTGTAAAATGAAGATAAGAGACTTCCCTACAGCACAGGAGTGTTCGAAGGAGACTTGTGTGTTTGACAGATGCTCTCATCTGATGCCAACAGGAGTCATGAGATTTCATTGACAGGAGACTGATGGAGTGGAGAAGACCCACCGCCATTTGGGGTTACGTAGCTTTGTGAAAACTCAATAGGTATCCGTTCTGCTTCCCTCAACCGCTCGTTTGCACCTGTCTGTCTTCCAAGGCACGAATGCTCTCTTGACCGAGCACTGGCTCCAATGCCAGCTGCGGGAACCTGCAAGTCTCATAGGATGCCTCCTATTCCTCCATGAGAGCTCAAGCAGATCAGCGAGGATTTTTGCCACTAAAAAAAATAGTAACGGGCATCTCAGAAGAAAAGCTATGGAGAGGCCAGCCCTGCCTTACTCCTGTGAGTGTGGAAGTGCCTGAGGCAAAAGGCTCTGCTGCCCTGTGTCCCACTGCCCTTGTGCCCACAGGGCACCTGGATAAATCCCCACTCCTAGAGGGACATCCTGCCCATCACAGCAGTGTGAGAAGCATCGCAGCTGGCCTGTCCTGTCTATCTCTCCCACCACGACACAGGGGCTTGCTAATCCCTCCAAACTCTTCACAGGTCTGGAAACAAAGCACCATAATTTGCCATTATGGTTTTTGATTTCTGGCTTTTTTTAAAGACATCAGAAAAGAAAAGCATTCCTGTGCTTTCACAGGGAACGCTGTATTTCCCCTACTAGCTTCACAAGACAAGTTAAAGCATCTACTCTCAACCCTGGCAGAGCATGCCTGACCCTTCTCTTAAAGGCTCAGGGGGGAGGATTTCTTTCCCTCTCCCATTTTTTTTTTCTTGTATTAAAATCCCCTAGTGTTATTAAAAGGAATTGTTCAATTCCTTTAATTGGCTCAGAAGATAAATTCTTCCCTCAGCCCAGGGGTCATGGCCATCAGCAGCTATTTATTAGCTGCATTGATTGAGAAGAACGGCCTTTAAATGGAAATAAATTGAATTCTATGGCAAAGAGGATTCCATACAGGCTATTAATGTAAGACAGGGAGTTTAGCAGTCTTATTTTTTATTTATTTGTTCCCCTCCACAGCTCCTAGCTATGCTCAAGCTCCCAGCTACTTCCTATGTCTCCTACCAGCCATCCCCTCCTCACTGTGGGGATTTCCTTACCTTACATGGGTTAGAGCAGGCACAAGGGTGATGGTGATGATGGAGACTTTCAGCTCAGGGAGGCTCCAAATCAGGTCACCAGGAGCCAGTGGAGGAAGGAGGGTTGATGGGGAGCAAGACAAGATATACACATGCATGCACAATAAAAATGAGTGGGGGAGCGGAGCTCTCCCACTCTCTCTGGAGCATTTTTTTTTTTGTCTTCTCTACTGCTCAGGGATCGTCTTTGCTGCCCCTTCCCCCCCCCCCCCCCC